>JAEIGA010006044.1_pt1 | contig 18424 bp, 15 predicted proteins | sample 9270691 | NCBI WGS metagenome assembly JAEIGA01 (sample SAMN17057246, study PRJNA624740) | gut metagenome | biome: biome; isolation source: fecal sample | host: Bos grunniens | place: China: Xizang | collected 2019
AGGTTATGCAAAAGAAATGCTGAGAATGGCACTTCCGTACTGCCGAGAGATTGGGCTTGATAAAGTGTTGATTACTTGTATTGATGGTAACATAGGAAGCGAAAAGACTATCCTCGCCAATGGCGGTGTTTATGAATCTACCGTTCACGAGGTAACTGACGATGTTAATTTGAAAAGATTTTGGATTACTCTATAAAATCCGTTTTTTTCGGTGAGCTTGCTTTTATCGTCTGCGGACTATAAAAATGCAATCATTCGCTAAAATTGAACCCATTAGGATTTTGTTCCTTTTCCATCTGTTGTACAGAAAGGCAGCTCTTTTGAGCTGCCTTTTTCTTTCCTTATTGCTCTCGTATTCGTCAGAACAAATCCATATTTTGAAAAAGCTCTTGCCATATTGGTTTAAGTGTGATAAAATAGACTCAGGCGAAGGTCTTCTATTTCAACAGCCGCACAAGGCGGCGGAACGGAGTTATATATGGCTATTGAAAAGGCTTACAAAATCAGAACAAAAGGGCAAAACCTCTTTCTTCGAGTTGTTAAAGGTCACTTTATGAAATCCAACGGTCATATGAATTATTACATTGACGTTACTATGCAGAAGTGCCGACTCTCAGAGGCTAACGCTGTCGCGGACGAGCTCGTGTCACATTGCAACAGCACTATGATAGTTGACACCATTCTTTGCCTCGACGAGATGCAGGTTATCGCGACCTGTATGGCGGAAAAGCTTACCGCCTCGGGTTTCATGAACCTCAACGCCAATCAGACAATCTATATACTCACTCCCGAGAAAATTTCCGCGGGACGCTTCATTTTCCGCGAAGAATCCATTCCTATGATTGCGGGCAAGAACGTGCTTATTCTTACCTCATCGGTTGCGACAGGCAGAACGACGAAGGTGGCTATGGATGCGGTAAAATACTACGGCGGAACGGTTTCGGGACTTGCCTCTATCTATTCTGCAGTTAACGAATGCAGAGGCGTTCCCGTCTATTCGGTATTTGATGCCAACGACCTCGACGGCTATTTCTGCGTTCCCGCGCACGAATGTCGGCTTTGTCAGGAAGGCAGGGACATCGACGGCGTGGTTAACAGCTACGGCTTCTCCGGTAAAATATAAAAATACGGCTCGCTCATACCAAGAAGGAAAAGGCGTTTTGGAGGCTATATGTATATTTGGGTGGCGGTAGACGTAGACGAACAGGTTTCGGAGCTTCGTGAATATGCAGAGGGCTATGTAAGAGGACACGGCTTGTCCTCCCCGACCTTAAGCCTGCCGTTTCACATTTCGCTGAAAATCTCCTTTGAAATCCCGGACGAGAAAAGGATGGAGGTGACGCGCGATATACGCGACCTCTTTAAATCTCAGGAGCCTTTCACAATACCTGTCGGAGCAGTCGAGAAAAACGCTTCGATACTATGGTTAACCATAGGGGACAGCCCGGAGCTTGCCTCCATACACAAGAGGCTTGACGGGCTGATGCTCGAAAAATACGGTGTCACGGAGCACGAATTTGACAAGGATTTTATCTTTCACGCCTCTATTCTGATATTGAACAGTGAGGAGCATCTTTGTCGCGCGAAGGACGCTATTAAGAGTGTCAATATACCGAGCGAGCTTGTTGCAAGGAAGGTAATTATCGGCTCGTCAGAGAGTGGAAGGGCTGGCACGTACATCGTGGACGAGGAGATTGTGCTATAATAATGCTTTTCCCCTTGCTTTCATCTTGGGGCAAAAAAATGACGAGCTCATTGCTCGAGTATGCTCTTGGGCTCGGTGAGCTATCTCATTCGAGGATTTGATTTAATAACACACGGGGTTGGGTCAATGGCTTTTAATTAAGCTATTGGCTCAGCCTCTTTTTTCTTTGTAATGGTTGCAGCTTGCTGTTGAAAAAGAGCATATAATGTAATGGTGCTTCGCCAAATACTATAAATGGAATAATTATATAAAGAATCAGAATCCGTTTATAAGAAGCACCAATCACTGCTGCAATGGCTGTCAGGGCGGCTGCAAGAACGACTGTAACAAGAAACTGGACTGCTGTGACGATAAGGATAAAAATCCGTGTGTATTTTGTCCGCCCTGTCGGCTCAAGATATACCGTTTTTTTAACACGCCCTCGGGGTTATAGCCTTTTATCGTCGGTGGCGGGGTTGTCGATAAGCTCTCCGTTTTCGGCGAAGCGAGAGCCGTGGCAGGGGCAATCCCAGCTGTGCTCGGCGGGGTTAAACCTCAGGGCGCAGCCGAGGTGAGGGCATCTAGGTACGGTCGGGGTAATCAAGCCAAGCAGGGATTCGAGGGTGTTGATGGCGAGCTGTGGTCGGAGAATGGTGCGCGAGGGAGAAAATACCTCGGCGTATGGATTATCTCTATCTCTTACAAGGTCGGCGAGTATATTCGCCGCGACGAGTGAATTCGTTATTCCCCACTTGTTAAAGCCCGTGGCGACGAAGAGGTCGGGCGTTCTTTTTGAATAGCGTCCTATATATGCCACGCCGTCAAGAGTCATACAGTCCTGCGCCGCCCATCTTCCGACTATGCGAGCGCCCTTATAATATTTCTCCGCTATATCCTCCAGTTCCTGCCAACATCCGCCCTTCTTTCCCGTGCGGTGTCCGCCGCCGCCAAGCAGTAAAAGCTCGCCGCAGCTTCTCAGAGATAGCCCCGTGTCAGACTCGTCAACGTACATCCCGTGTAGCGTTTTCGCGCCCTCGAGGGCTATAACGTAGGAGCGGTGCTGATATAGCTTTAGGGGATATAGACCGTGCTTGTTGAGAACAGGAAAGTGCGTGGCGACAATCACCCTCTTATAGCTTATCTCACCCTTATCGGTGACTGCCTTATTCGGCATAAGCTGTACTACCTTGGTGTGCTCGAAAATGGAGAGGTCCTCTGAAATTGAATATAGGAATTTCAGTGGATTAAACTGCGCCTGCTCCCCGACGCGCACAGCTCCCGCTACCGAAAATGGGAGCTCGGGAGCATCAGAAGGCTCTGCCTTGACTCCCAGACGACCCAGCGCTGTCAGCTCCCTCTCGATTTTCCTTTTGTTCCCGAGGGTGTAGACGAAGGAGTCCATCACCTCGTAGTCGCAGGGATAGACCTCGGCGAGCCTTCTGTATTCCTCGCACGCCTCAGTCTGTGCCGAAAGATACAGGCGCGCCTTGTCTTCGCCAAAGCGCCTTATCAATTTGTCGTATATCAGACCGTGGGCTATCGTTATTTTGGCGGTGGTGTTTTTAGTTATCCCGCCGAGGATTTCCTTCGCCTCGACGAGAATATATTTCACCCCTGCCTCCTTTAGCTTGTATGCGCACAGTATTCCCGCGATGCCACCGCCGATTATCAGCACGTCTGTGCTTGTATTCCCCTCGAGCGACGGGAAGGTTTTCCTCTCCGTATCCTTTTCCCATACCGATGTATTTTTATCTATTCTCATTTTAAGCCTTTTTTCTGTTATCTTTCTCGGGGAAAGCTGGCATATACCCGGGAATTTCAGGGAAAGGAGTTTTTTTGATAACGAGGGGCGCTGTGACTTTCACAGCGCCCCTTATTTTTGGGTTATAAAATACCGCCACGGAAACTAATCTGCAAGCAGAGGAAAGACCCAGCGCACGAGTTTTTTAATATTTTAATGGAAAAATCGCTTGATTTGGCGAGGCTTGTGTGCTATACTTATCCTATCACGGCAGGCTGACGGCTCTGATTAGCCGACGGCTGTGTCTAACTTCTTTTGAAATTTTAAACCCAAGGAGATAATTATGGAAGCAATCAGAATTCAGGACGACCTTTATACCTTCGTCAATCAGAAGACGCTTGACGAGCTCGTTATTCCCGACGATAAGCCTGTCGCGGGCGGATTTTCCGAGCTTGCGGATGGCGTTGAAAAGATTATGATGGGCGAATTTGAAGCTATGACCGAGAAGGGCGAGTTCCCCGACGAGTATCTTGAAAGAGCCTGCGCGCTCTATGCTATAGCCAAGGATGCCGAGAGAAAGGAGGCGCACGGAATCGCTCCCGCGCTGAAAAACCTCGCCGTGCTTGAGGATATCAAGACTCTTGGAGATTTCAGTCGTCTTTATAAGACCCTCTCGCTCCGCAACATCCCCACTCCCCTTAACATCGGCGTTGAAACCGATATGAAGAACACGAAGCGCCACCTCGTATACATACAGGGCGCTGGCGTTATCCTTCCTGACGCTTCCTACTACAAGCCCGAGATGGCACCCCAGAAAGAGCAGATACTCGGTATCTGGGCGGGCGTTGCAGGAATGGTTATGGCGAAGACCGACCTTGCCCCCGAGGTACAACAGCAGTATATTCAGGACGCTCTTGCCTTTGACGCGATTATCGGCGGACTTGCCAAGACGAGTGAGGAGTGGTCAAGATACGTAGAGATGTACAACCCTATGAGCACGGGAGAGGTTGCCGCGCAGCTTGGCGAGGTTGAGCTTGGAGCAATTCTTGCCGACCTTTTCGGAAGAGTGCCCGAGACCGTGGTTGTCACCGAGCCGAGATACTTTGAGGGATTCTCTACCCTCTTCTGTGCCGAAACGCTCGAGCTCTACAAGCACTGGGCATACGTCACGGGACTTCTCAGAGCCTGCTCCTATCTTTCCGAGGAGCTTCGTGATATGGGCGGCGCATATATGCGCGCTCTGACAGGCGTAGCGAAGATGTCGTCTATTGAAAAATTCGCGTATCAGCTCGCATCGGGCGTATATTCCGAGCCAGTTGGCATCTACTACGGCGAAAAGTACTTCGGCAAGGAAGCGAAGAAGGACATCACCGAGATAGTATATCAGATTATAGACACCTACAAGGAGCGCATCAAGACCAACGAGATTCTTGGCGAGGCTACCAAGGAAAAGGCTATTCTCAAGCTGTCTAAGATGGGCGTCAAGATGGGCTATCCCGACAAGGTAAGACCTCTCTATGAGAAGCTCGTATTCAACAAGGAGGACTCGCTCTTCGACGTTATGCTCGCAATCAGCGCGATAAGAGAAGAGGATATGCTCTCCAAGCTCGACAAACCCACAGAGCCCGAGAACTGGGCAATGCCCGGACATATGGTTAACGCCTGCTACGACCCCTTCGTCAACGACATAACCTTCCCTGCGGCAATTCTGCAGGCTCCCTTCTACTCCTTAAAGCAGACAAGAAGCGAAAACCTCGGCGGTATCGGCGCGGTTATAGGTCACGAAATTTCACACGCCTTCGACTCCAACGGCGCGAAGTGCGACGAAAACGGCAATATCAACGACTGGTGGACCGAGGAGGATTTTGCAAGATTTGACACCAAGGTTCAGGCAATGATAGAGCAGTTTGACGGCATTGAGCTACCATGGGGCAAGGTTAACGGCGCGTTCATCGTCAGCGAAAATATGGCTGATAACGGCGGTATGGCGGTGACGCTCGACATTATGTCAAAAACCGAGGGCGCAAGCTACGAGGAGTATTTCACAAACTGGGCAAGAGTATGGTGTCAGAAAGCAAGACCCGAGTATAGCACTATGCTTCTCTCGGTCGATGTGCACGGCCCCTGTGTTCTGCGCGCGAATATTCCTCCGAGAAACTTCGAGGAGTGGTACACCGCCTTCGGCGTTACCGAGGCGGACGGTATGTACATCGCTCCCGATAAGCGTATAGTTATCTGGTAATAAAAATTCGGGTTCCCTAAAGCTCGACTTCGCTCCTTTTTGGAAACCTACAAAAATAAAAGAGAGAACAAATCGGTGATTTCCGAGGCGTCCTCTCTTTTTCTTATTCGGTTATAGCTTAATTCAGAGAATCAAGTCTTATTTTTAAATTCTTCTTTTTCTGAAAACGAACCAGAACAGCGCGAATCCACCGCCGCCGACTCCGACAACAGCGCCGACAACGATTGCTACGAGAGCTCCCGTGCCGAGTCCGTCGCTATCCCCGCCTTTATCAGGCTTGGGTGTAGGCTCAAGATAATCGCCGTACTCGCCGCCGCAGGTAGCGCAAACAGCGCGCTTATCCTCTGTAGCCTCTCCGCCGCTACAGTCCTCGCTCTCTGTATGAGTCGCGTCGTTGCCGCAGACTCTCTTATGAGTTCCGTCGCCGTTGGATTCCCAGTCACCGAAGGAGTGTCCGAGAGCGGTCTTCTCGACCTCTACCGTATCGGTAGTGCCGCATCCAAGCTCGCAGGTAGCCGTTTTAATCACGTTTTCGGTACAGGTGGGCTTCGTCTCGGAATAATTCTCGAAGACGTGAGGGATTACAGGAATCACACCCCAGGTATAAAGATTATCAATACGAACCGTTCCCTTCTCGTCCTCGTAGCACAGACCGCAGTCGCATGCGTAATATGCTTCCTTACCCGTCTCTGTGCAGGTAGGCTCCTTGGGATTGACAGCCTCGGGCGCGCAGACGTGCTTGTAGATGGTGAAGGTATCGAACAGCTGCCTCTGGTCGTCCATATCAAGGAAATAGGACTCCATAGTGATGGATTCGTGGGTCACCTTGAAGCTTACCACGCTCTTTCTGTACTCGGAGTTCTCGCAGGCAACGTAATCCGCGCCCTCATATCTATCCTCGCAGAACTTACTGCCCGTGGAGGAGGAGGCGCATACGTGAAGAGTGCCCTTGGGGTCGGTAACGCTATTCTCGGTAACAACGTCCGAGCTTACAACCGTTCCGTCCATCATCTTGCTTCGAGCGTAGATATGGTCGTGTCCGGAGAGAACCACGTCAATGCCAAGCTCGGTGAAGATGGGCGCCATAATCGCTCTGTACTTCTTGATTTCTCCCTCGTAGTACTTATAATAGGGGGAGGAATGGTCGCCCGTGGAGAAGAGCGAGGTATGTAAAATGACTATTGTCCATCTTGCATCAGGATGCGCAGCCATAACCTCTTGCATAAACTGCTTATGCTCGTTGGTTCCGTTCTTCATCTCGAGGGCGGACGCGTCGGACATATTCAGATTCATAAAGAGGGTATTGTTATAGGTGAACCAATAGTCAGCGCTCGTAGAACTGACACCGTACTTATCGCTGAGATTAGGTACGTAGAAGTGATCCGAGTAGGATGCGCGGAAATGCTGGTTGCCGTCGGGGCTGTCGTGGTTGGGGCCGACGGTGGGAGCGAATGCTATGTTCGCCATCTCATCTACGAGGAAATGAGAATATTCCTTCTCGTTATTCGCAATGTTGATCTGGTCTCCCGAGGAAATAACGAGGTGCGTGTCAAACCACTTTCCTATCTTGGTCAGGGTGTCAGACCACTGCTGACCCTCATATTCGGTATCAAGCTGGGGGTCTCCGGCAAATACAAACTCGAAGTCGCCCTGTCCACCTGTGCTGAAGTAGTATATATCGCTCGTCTTGCCGTCAATGGCGAAGGTGTACGCGTACTCGGTGCTCGGCTCAAGACTTGTGAGGGTTGCCTTCTTGGCAAAGTAATCTTCCTTGTTGATAGCGGGCGCGGAGGTAACGGCATAGGTACTATAATCCGTCGGGAACACTCCGTCAGTGACGTCAGCCGCCTTGGCAAGTCTTACCTCGCCTGCAGTCTCGGTGTTGGAGAACCAGCTGAGTCCTCTCTCGAGCTCGTGCGAGCCAACGCCAAGAACTACCTGCTCTGCCACGATGACAACCGGCTCTACGTAGGAGAGAGACATCTTTTCAATACCAAAGTATATATCGTCGGTGCTCGACGAGCCGGCGTCGTGCACCTCAATTGCAAGCTGGTTGGTTCCGTTCTTGAGAGCGCCGGCGAATTTCTTGCCGGAAATAACGACGTCTTGCTCCTGACTGGTTCCTGAGCTGTAGTACATATTCGTGCCGGCAGGCTGCGAGGTGCGGCAATCGTATACTAAAACTCCATTTATGTACATCGCGAAGGAATCGTCAACGTACGCTAACAACGAAAGAGTATTGTAGAGCGAGGCGTCCTCTACCTCAAAGGTGGTTCTGAGGAAAAATGTGGGTATTATAGTCTTTCCGTCCGACTTATACAAATTTATCAGATTGAGAGGAGTTTTTCCACTTATTGCAGGCGGAACCTTCTTACCTTCACGCGAGCCAAAGGAGCCCGTTCCCGTCTTCCAGGAGCTGTCATCAAAGTCGGAAAGGGTCCACGCGGTCAAGGATGAGAGCCCCTCCGCAGGATCTGTACCGTTGTCAAGATACTTATATTTTGTTCTTTTGTTAGCAATCTCAAGCGGCTCGGTTACTGTAGCCTGAGAGCAGGTCTCTGTATCGCCTGTGCTGTCGGTTGCAAGCGCCATAACGCAGAACATAGCAATAAGCAGCGTCAGCATAAGCAAAAGCGCTAAAGACCTGGTGATTCCTTTTCTCAATTTCGTTCTCCATTTCAACAATAGGTTGTTCGCAATTATTTTGCTTAAGAACATTATACCACAAACGCACGAAATTTGTCATTATTAATTTCTTATAAAAAAGGCGACAAAATCAAGCTAAAAGCACAAAAAATATTTCCTCTCGCGTGAGCCACGTTTTCCTTCCCTCCATTTCTCTGGGTGTTTGGCCTCTTTCGCTTTTGGCACTAGCGCTTTTTCATCTGGCGAAGGAAAAAGAGCACCGCAAGGGCAGTTGCCAAGGCGGCATATCCCAAAACCCAACACAGATGCACAAGCACTGCAGAAAGGTCGCCTGCGAGGGCGGCGCGCTCCATCTCCACAGCGTGCACGAATGGCAGGGCGTATGCCACTCGCCTGAAGGCGCCGCCAACTAGCTCAAGGTCAAACCACACGCCCGAGAGCCAGGCTGAGAGGTTGGTGAGCAGCGCGCCGCAGATTCCTCCGACCTGCTTGTCTGTGAGAATACTGCCGAAAAGCAGACCGAGGGCAACGAACAACAGGGCTATGGGAATCAGGAAAACAACCGCGAGAAGTATATTAAGACTGAAATCAAGCCCGAGAATCAGCGCCGCAAGATAACAGACTATACACTGAGCTATGGAAAGCGGCAGAATTGGCAAAGTGTACCCCAGGATAAAGTCAAGAGGCGTGAGGGGGGTCGTATAGAGCCTTTCCAGAAGTGAGCTGCCTCTGTCCTTGGCTATAAGCGAGGCGGAAAACAGCGTCATAAAGGACAGACCGAATACCGTTACACCGGGTGTCAGATGCTGTATTTCAAACAGCGGCACGGGAATATTCGCCTGTATGGCGGAAAGCAGCAAAAGAAGCACTAAAGGAAAGCCAAGACTGAAAAGTATGGTCAGGGGGTCGCGGATAATTTCCTTCGTATTTCTCTTGGCGAAGGCAAGCATTTTCATTCCGACACCCCCTTAACTATGCGTATGAAGGCTTCCTCGAAGCTATCCGTGCACGCCTTTTCTTTGATTTTTTCGGCGGTATCACATACCAGAAGCCTGCCGCCTCTCATAATAGCTATTCTGTCCGAGAGCGCCTCCGCCTCCTCCATATAGTGAGTGGTTAAAACTATCGTTACTCTTCCCTTCAGCGAGCGGATAATATCCCAGAGCTCGCTTCTGGCAATGACGTCAAGTCCGAGGGTCGGCTCGTCGAGAAAGAGGATTCTCGGCTCGCTTATCAGCGCCATCGCTATGCTGAGTCTTCTCTGCCAGCCGCCCGATAACTTTCCCGCCCTTCTGTCTATAACCTCTCCGAGCCCCATAAGCTCGACGAGCTCGTCTGTTTTTTTATTCCTTTTTTCCCGTGAAAATCCGTGCGCGCCCGCCATAAGCTCGAGGTTTTCCCTGACGCTTAGCCCCGGAGCAACCGCAGTTTCCTGCGGAGAGTGGGCTATCATAGCCTTGACCTCCGAGGCACTCTCGCGTATGCTTTTTCCAAAAAGAAGGGCGTCTCCATCGGTGGGAGTGCTGATACAGCAGAGCATTTTGATAGTAGTGGTCTTTCCCGCGCCGTTGACTCCGAGCAGCGAAAATAGCTCGCCCTCTCCGACAGAAAGCGAGAGATTATCAACGGCGAGTATATCACCGTATCTTTTCGAAAGTCCGTTGATAGTAATAGCGTCCATCAGCCTGCCTCCTCGGTGTGCCTCAGCCTGACTCCGTGATACAGGTCGCTGATAATTCTTGACACCAGCTCCTCGTCAAACGATAGGAAGGATGTGGCAAGCATCGCGCCTATACCGTGGACGCAGGTCCACATTTCCAAGTGCATAAGCCTTGCTGTCTCAATGCTCACTCCGTTTGACCGGCTAATTATCTCTGCCGACTCTTCAAAGTCGGGCGAGGGCGAAAGATCCTCTCCCGTCCTGTCGCGCATAAAGAGTAGCTTAAAAAGCTCTCTTTCCTCTCTGGCGAAGCGGATATAAGCCATACCGTACGCCTTGTATTTCGGATATTTTTCGCTCTTATCCTCTCTTTTGAGAAACGCAAGATATATCTCGTACGCGGCGGCAATAACTGCCTCATTCAGCTCGCTCATACCCGAAAAATTAGAAAACAGAGGCTGTGTCGAGCAGTTAAGCGCCGTTGCAATCGCTCGAGCGTTTATAGCTTCCTCTCCCCCTTCTCTGACAAGCGAGAGCGCTGTGGAAACTATATCCTCCTTCGTAATTTTGACCCTTGGCGGCATCTTTTCCTCCTTTAGATAACATTTGTTATATATCGTATGTTATTTTATCACACGGAGGGCGGCTTGTCAAGAGGCGGAGCGATTTTTTTCACAGGACACTGCTCTGCTGAAATTCGGTGTTTTCCGTGGAATTATTGACAAACGGAAAAATATATAGTATATTTGACTTAGAAAATACTGCGTGAGAGGAAAATATATGATTTACTACAACAAGCAAGAAGCCGAGACCGAGGGCGCGATATTCGTCAAGGATATAGGTTGGTTTTCGCACGAGGAGATTGGAATTATTCCCGAGGCAGAGAAAAACTGCCTTGACTACTACATCACCTACAAGCTAGATGACTATTATACCGACGAGGTGTACGAGGAAGAGGAAAAGACTCCAACCTCCGTCGACTGTCTGATTGACGGCGGCAAGCACATAGGATTTTGTTTCCACGGTATCAGTATGATTTTCGACGAGCCGAAGGATCCTTATGACAATACGAACTACACACGAAGGAGCAAGCTGGGCTCGTCCTATAAGCACGAAAACGGAAAAACCGTTATTCCCCATGTTGAGTTTTTCTTCAGTCTTTCGCACATCGACAGATTCTTAAAGGAGCATAAGGTTATAGATAGCCAGCTCTTCTCCGGATACCCCACTATTAATGAGCTTATTATTCCCGAGGGCGTTGAGGTTATTAAGAATTGCGCGTTCTCAAGATGCAAGAATTTAAGAAGAATAGTAATTCCGCGCTCGGTGAAAACGATTGAGGAGGAGGCGTTCAGCTACTGCCCCTCTCTTGACGAGGTATATATCTTAGGCGCGGCAGACGTAGCTCCGCTCGCTTTCAAGAGGTGCGACCACCTCACAGTATCCTTTGGTCCCGAGGCGAAAATCAACTACTATTCCTTCTACATATACGAAAGATACGGAAAAATCGGCGGAAGCGCTTATTGGACGAGCTACGGCTTTGACCACTACGCCGTGGACAAGGTGCTCTTTGACGGCACAAGAGAGCAGTATATTGAATATCTTGACGGCAACCCCGATCTCAAGGAGTATCTTGAGTGCAAGGAAGCATACTTTTACTCCGAGAGCGAAAAGGACGGCTGCTGGCGCTTCGTCGACAGAATACCGACCTGCTGGTAAGGTAGGCTTTAAATATTTCAGGCGTGAATTGCGGGTCGTTTCCTGCAAAAAAATATATCTGTATTTTGAATACAGATACGAATACCAAGTGACATTTTTTGAAATTAGTAGAGAAATCCTTTTATCCGCCGTGGCTTGCATGCTTGCCACGGCGGTTCTGGCATTTAGCGGACTCAACGTCGTTAAGTCCGGGATATACAAAGAATACTACTTGATAAAAACGGTTATCTGCAATAAACAGGGACTATCCGACGGTTTCGTATGTCAGGGCATTGCCGCAGATGAGGAAAACCGGGTATTTCCCGCTTTGGTATATATTAAGGACAAGAGCGCCTCGGATAAATACAAGTACGGTAAACTTTTATTTGCAAATAATATATACGGGCTTAATTATAAGCGCCAGGAATTTTGTAACACGGGTAGGTATTAACACATCAATTCAGGAAATAAATCCCGAGGTTGAGATAACCCGCGAAAATCACCCACACAGCATAGGGTATCTGAAGATACGCCGCCACGGGAAGAACTCTGAAATAGCTGATTATCGTTTTAATTATCAGATACAAAAGAATAACAAGACACACGAATGCCGCAAGAGGCGAACGAAGATTGAAGAATATTATACTCCAAGCGAAGTTGAAAACCAGGCTTATGGCAAAGCTTTTTAACCCTGCCCTTGCATCATTCTCCGAGAGATAACGGTTGACAAAGACTATTCCTGCGCTAAGACCCATCAGAATATACAACACCGACCAGACAATCGGAAAAAGGATTGATGGGGGTGAGAGCGGCGGAGTGTTCAGCGTTTGGTATATATTCATGCTGTCCCGTGTCAGAATAGCGGCAAGCGCTCCCACACCAAGCGATATTGCAACGCCTACGCCAACAGGCAAAAAATAGGGCTTTATTTTATTCCACATATTTCCTCCATATTTTTTCTTTCGTTACTATTATAGTCGTACCCGACACAAATTATGACATCGGGGATAAAACCGACAAAACGGGAGAAAATACAAACGGAGGTGATAAAATGATAGAAAAGGATACTATACGCCTGCTCCGCGAATGTGACGCGGGATTGAAGATGGGCGTTCAATCAATAGACGGCGTAGTCAACAGGGTGAAGTCGCATAAGCTCAGAGGCGCCCTTATCTGCTGTAAGGACGAGCACAACCGTATGAAGCGCGAAATTAACCGCCTGCTCGACAGATACCACGACAACGGCAAAAATCCGGGTATGCTTGTAAAAAATATGTCGAAAATGAAGACCACGATGCGCCTTGCTATGAACGACTCTGACAGCACCGTAGCCTCGCTTATGACAGACGGCTGTAATATGGGCATCAAGTCGCTCTCAAGATACCTTAACGAGTTTAAGGCGGCAGAGGAGCAGGCGAAGGATATAACCAAAAAGCTCATAGCGACTGAGGAGCAGCTGGCGAAGGATATGAGAGGCTTTCTTTGATAGCTCTCTCGCTTTGGCATAACTATTATAAAAACAGAGGCAAAATTAAAGTGCCTCTGTTTTCTTTTTTGGGGTTGTAATTTTCTTTTTTATATGATATAATCTTGTTGAAGAAACCAAAATAAATCACAGGAGCGCTTTATGTACAAATACGAGATGCACATTCATTCCGAACCCTGCTCTGGCGGAGGAAGCGATATTATTAAGGAAATTGACACCCTGAGAGAGCGCGGATTCGCGGGTATGGTGATAACCAACCACTTTTATTATGGAGATACGAGAATCGACCGCTCGCTCCCCTGGCCCGAGTTTGTTGATGCATACAGGCAGGACTATGAAAGAGGAAAAAAATACGCCGATGAGGTTGACTTCGACCTGCTTTTCGGCATCGAGGAGCACGTTGGCGACGGACTCGAGGTATTGGTATACGGAATTACACCCGATTTTCTTGAGAAAAATATAATTCTTATGGAAAGTCGCGTTGAGGATTATATAAGGCTTGTGCACGAGGCGGGCGGTATGCTCTTCCAGTCGCACCCCTACCGCGATAGATACTATATCAGAAAGCCCGGCCCCCTTGCTTGTGTCAAGGAGCTCGACGGCATCGAGGTATACAACGCGGCTAATCACCCGGAGGAAAACGAGCTTGCAAGAGAGCTTGCAGAGAGTCTTGGGCTCAAGTGTGTTGCCGGCTCGGACGCGCACAGCTTGTCCTACTGTGGAAAGGCGGGCATCGTCTCTCCCGAGAGACTCCGCACAGGCGAGGACCTTGTGCGTATTCTGAAAAGCGGAAACTACACGCTCTATAAGGGAGAATAACTCTTTAGCTGAATAAAAATGGCTGAGCCAATCGCTTAACTGAAAGCTTTTGACTCAGCCTTTTGTTTTCCCCCTGTCAGGGCGGGATTATCGACATATTTTTCCTCTTAGCAAGCTTATCACAGCTCGGGCTCGAAGCAGGGCATAAGCTGCAGCTTGAAGAGGTTTTTCTTGTGCAGATAATCAATTCTCTTTTTCTTTTCCTTATCCTCGATTTCACCCGTGCGGATATATCTGTCAAGCTCCGCGTAGGTAAAGCCGAGATTGTCCTCGTCGGTCTTTCCGCACAGGCCGTCAGCGGGCACCTTTTCCACAAGCTCGCGAGGCAAATCAAGTATTCTTCCTATCTCTAACACCTCGTTGACAGTGAGGCGCGAGAGCGGACTGAAATCGCCGACCGAGTCGCCGTACCGAGTGGAATATCCAACCCAATCCTCGCTCAGATTGCAAGTATTAGCCACTCTGCCGTTACAGCACTGTGACACGGCGTAGAGCGCCGCCATTCTTATTCTCGGGGGCATATTGATGCGGCTCTGCTCCGAGAGCTCCATCGGTATAGCGTTTTTCAATCCCTCGACCGCATCGTGTATATTGACGACGTAGTGCCTGATTCCGAGATGCTCGACAAGCCTATATGACGAGTCGATATCCGCCTGCTCACCGTTCGGCATCAGGACTCCGATTACCCTGTCGCGCCCGAGCGCCTCAACGCACAGAGCGGCAACTATTGAGCTGTCCTTTCCGCCCGATATGCCGAGCACGGCGTTGCAATCCGGACCGTTTTCTCTGAAAAATGCGCGTATCCACTCCACACAGTCAGCCTTAACCTTAGCTCTATCAAACATAATTTTCCTCCGTGATAAAATAATCCATATTCCAAAATAACATTTTTCCCTATATCAAGTATACAATAACCTTCCCGAAAACGCAAGAGCTTTATAGCGTACAAGGGCAAGCTCCGAGGGGATACGAAGCTCAGGCAGAATAATCCTACTAAAAATTAATACAGAAAAGTGATTATATTTTCATAAAAAATCACAGAAAAACCAAAATATCTATTGACTTATTCTATATATTTGATATAATACATACGGATAAAAGCTTTGGCACACCTACGGCGAGACATAACTCACAGGCTGGTGTGCTTTTTTATGCCTAAAGAATTTTTAAAAAAGAAAGGTAAAAAACAATGGCAAAACACGCTCCCGCGCTTGACGAGAACGGAAAGCGCAAATTCAGTATTCGCGACAGTGTTGCCTACGCTGCGGGCGATCTCGGATGTAATATGAGCTTCGCTCTCAAGGGCACAATGGCGCTTTTCTGGACTCAGGTTATGGGTCTTGGTCTTTGGTACTCCCTGCTGCTCGTTATCGTGCAGGTTTGGGACGCTATCAACGATCCGCTTATCGGAACGATAATCGACGCCGACAAGCACAAGTATAAGAGAAATAAGTTCCTCTCGTACATATGGTTTGGCTCCATAGGTCTTATCGTAGGAGGCGCTATGTGCTTCCTTCCCTTCCCCAAGGCTCCCGTATGGGCTAAGATAATTATCTTTATCGCAGGCTACGTTATCTGGGACGCTTTCTATACGATAGCAAACGTTCCCTACGGCTCGCTGCTTTCGCTCATTTCGAAGGATCCCGCTGACAGAGCCTCCCTCTCGGCTTGGCGTTCTATCGGCTCGATGGTAGGAAACATGCTTCCTATGGTTATTCTTCCCTTCATTATCTACAACGAGGATGAGTCACTTAACGGCGGCAGAGTATTCCTCGCAGCTCTTATAATGGGTGCTCTCGGCTTTATCTGCTTCCAGTTCATGATAAGGAACACCGAGATACGCGTTGACACCGAAATTAACCTCAACGAGGAGCGTCCGAAGTTCAACGTGCTTCTCGCTCTCAAGAACTTCGTTACCAACCGTCCCGCAGTAGGCGCTACCGTAGCGGCTATGGGTATGTTCATCGGTATGCAGGGCGCGACTACCGCGGTTTCCGTTGTATTCCAGATTTATTTCAAGAACACCGAGATTTCGGGTATCGTTCAGCTCTTCGCTATGATTCCCATTCTCGTATTCACTCCTCTGGCGCGCAAGATGGTTACAAAGTACGGCAAGAAGGAGCTGTCCGTATTCGGCGCTCTGTTCTCCATCATAGGCGGTCTTGGCCTTTTCATCATCACTCCCGACAACACCGGACTCGACCTTCTGATTTATATTCTCTGCCAGCTCGTATACAGCCTTGGTCTTGGCATCTACTCTACCGTTTCCTGGGCAATGATGGGCGACGCTATCGACTACAACGAGTGGAAGACCGGAAAGCGTGAGGAAGGCGTGGTTTATTCGCTTCACTCCTTCTTCAGAAAGCTGGCTCAGGGACTTGGCCCGGCGGCTGCACTGCTTATAATGAACTCCCTCGGCTATGTCAACAACGCTATTGATCCCGAGACCGGAGAGGCATTTATCGACGTTACCCTGCTCTCCTGGGACGTTGCGGTAAATCTCCGAATACTCGTCGCAGCGCTCTTCCTTGTAGCAGCTGTTATGCAGTTTATCGGACTTGCTCTTATCTACAACCTTGACAAAAAGACTCTGGCGAAAATGAACGCCGATCTTGGACGCGACGTCGAGGCGGACGACATTCTCACATACACCACCGCAGAGGATTCTGACAACCTTGCTTAAAAAACCCGCGGCGCTCTGGAAAACGGAGCGCCGCATTTCGCAATAAGACTGCGCGACGCTCGATTATCAGGGCGAGTCGCGGCTAATAATATGAAAAAGCGAAAGGAGCTTGTATGAGAAATATTATTGAGCTTAACGAGGGCTGGCTGTTTTCGAAGGGTGTCACGGGCACAAGTCACTCCGAGACAACCGAGACAGTCAATCTCCCTCACACCTGGAATGCCCAAGACGGTCATGACGGCGGAAACGACTACTTCCGCGGAAGCTGTCTATACACGAAGACGCTGAAAAAGAGCGAGCTTCCCGAGGCGGACAGATATTATATTGAAATAAGAGGAGCTAACTCCTCCGCAGACCTCTACGTTGACGGAAAGCAGCTCTGTCACCACGACGGAGGATACTCCACCTGGAGAGTAGACCTGACCGACGCGCTCGGCGAGGAGTCCGAGGTTGAGATTGTCGTTGACAACTCTCCTAACGACAGAGTATATCCTCAGATGGCAGACTTCACCTTCTACGGCGGTCTTTATAGAAACGTATATCTCGTATGCGTTGCTGACACCCACTTTGACCTCGATTACTACGGCGCTCCCGGAATAAAGGTTACTCCTACCGTCAAGGGCGAGGACGCAGAGGTTGAGGTTGAGGTTTTCGTTACAGGAAAGCAGGAGGGCGACGAGATTGAAGTTACCCTCACCGACGCCGAGGGAGGCTGCGTAGCGAGCGTTAAGGGAGAGGACACCAAGGCTACCCTCAAAATCGAGAACGTTCATCTCTGGCAGGGACGTCCCGATCCGTATCTCTACACCGCAGAGGCTAAAATCCTGCGCGGCGGCGAGGCTATTGACGCTGTCAAGGCAGATTTCGGTTGCCGCTACTTCGAGGTTGATCCCGAGCGCGGCTTTATCCTCAACGGCAAGGAATATCCCCTTCGCGGCGTATCGCGCCATCAGGACAGACTTGGCATAGGAAACGCGCTTCTTCCCTGTCACCACGAGGAGGATATTGAGCTTATAATGGAGGTTGGTGCAACGACCATCCGCCTTGCTCACTATCAGCACGACCAGTATTTCTACGACCTCTGCGACAGAAACGGTCTTGTTATCTGGGCGGAAATTCCCTATATTTCGAAGCACATGCCCGCCGGCAGAGAGAACACCATCAGCCAGATGAAGGAGCTTGTAGCGCAGAACTACAACCACGCGTCTATCTTCTTCTGGGGACTTTCAAACGAGATTTCCATAGGCGGCTCGGATGAGGATCTGCTTGAAAACCACAGAATACTCAACGACCTTGTGCACGAGATGGATAAGACCCGTCTTACCACCATAGCGGCGGTTTCTATGTGCAAGCTCACCGACCCTTATATCCAGATACCCGACCTCGTATCCTACAACCACTACTTCGGCTGGTACGGCGGAGATACCTCGATGAACGGTCCGTGGTTTGACAAATTCCACGAAACCTTCCCGAATATTCCGATAGGCGTCAGCGAGTACGGCTGTGAGGCTCTTGACTGGCACACCTCGAACCCCAAGCAGGGCGACTACACCGAGGAATATCAGGCGTACTACCACGAGGAGCTGATAAAGCAGCTCTTCTCGAGAAAATACATCTGGGCAACGCACGTGTGGAATATGTTCGACTTCGGCGCTGACGCGAGAGCCGAGGGCGGAGAGAACGGTCAGAACCACAAGGGACTTGTAACCATGGACCGCTCCTACAAGAAGGACTCCTTCTACGCCTACAAGGCTTGGCTGTCCGA
>JAEIGA010006045.1_pt1 | contig 18424 bp, 18 predicted proteins | sample 9270691 | NCBI WGS metagenome assembly JAEIGA01 (sample SAMN17057246, study PRJNA624740) | gut metagenome | biome: biome; isolation source: fecal sample | host: Bos grunniens | place: China: Xizang | collected 2019
AACGGTTTTATGGGGTTAGTTTCCGTATGCCTTAATGATTGCTCCTGTGATACATTCGCCGATGCGCTTGTATCCTGCATCCGACTTGTGAAGCTGATCCCCGTTGTGCGGATACGGTGCGGAAGGCTCTGTCGGATCGTCAATGTAGGCATCAGGCTGTCTGCCGAATACCGTCCATGTATTCCGATTGATTCCGCTGTCATGCCATAGATCTACACATGCGATACTATTTGCCGCTGCCAGCTCCTTTTGCATGTTTGCGATGGTTTCCATCGTCTGACCGCTGCCTGTTGGATATTCGGTGTAACCGTCAGCATCGATCCACGCATACTTCCCGGCGCAATCCAATGTAACAATCAAAAGTTTACACGTCAGATTTTCCGCTGTTGCTAACAATTCATAAATTTTATTCACGGCGTACTGCATCCGTCCGGCTATGGTGTTCTGTGTCGGATAAAGATCACCGACTTCTCCAACCAATGTTCCACGGTCATTATATCCGGCATAGAATACAATCAGATCCTTGTCTGTCACATCGGCAACGCTCAAAGCCGGAAATGTATCATATCCGTTAATAATATTTATAATTCCATAACCGCCTTTTGCATGGTTTGTATAATTGATTCCCAGATTTTCTTTGACAGTCAACTGATATTTGTTAGCTTCGGATAAACTATCACCAATGAATAACACATTTTTCCCGTGCCATTTGTTCAGCAACCTGTCTGTCGGATCGAAATGCTGAACTGAATAATTGATGATGTCAAAAGCATTCATCTGTTCCCCATTGTAGAAAATCAAATCATAATCAGATTCGGTCAGATTCAGCCCGGTAACATCATATATTGTCACATCGCAATCAACTTGTGTTGAGGATGAATCAAATACAATCTGTGGAGTATTAGATGGATTTGCCGTATCTGGCGGAACACATACCACATAACCACCATCGCCAAGTTTTTTTGTCCATAAATCACGCCGTGCCCATGATGAACTTGTATTCAGCCATCCGATAACTTTTCCATCAGCAACTAACCCTGTATCATCACTAATGACGAATAAATAAGTGTGTCCCGCTGTCCATGTATAGAAATCTAATGGTTTGAAATTGGCTGAAGCTGATGCGGAAATATGCACTGATTTCGACATTTTAATTAGATTCAGATAATTAGAATCATTTGATCCTTCTGCCGTGATTGCTTTCAATGCAAGCTTTGCATATCCGCCGACATCATAAAAATCAGAACCGATATTATCCGTTGAAATATCAATATTTGATACATCATACACATATAATTCAACGGTTCCGCTCACATCAGAACTGCTTGCCGTTCTGAATGCGATCTTTCCATCTTGCGGAAGTGTATAAATAGTGTTGAATACTTTTGAACTGTTTCCTGTAACCGCACCGCCTAACAACGAAGAAGCAATCCATCCGCTTAAATTTGCTTTCAGCATTCCGATATAATAACTGCTTGATGTCTGCGGAGAAATCTTGACGGAAATCAGAAGTTTAGTTCCCTGTGCAAACGTCAGATCATTCGCATAATTTACATATGCTGCACTTGATGTTGTAAATGATTTCTCATTCGTTGTTACTGTGCTGATTAAATCAGTAAATCCAATTTGTGAAACTCTTGTTGAAATTTTCTGATCCTCTCCCTGAACCATCGCCGCAGGACTACTATATGTTACCCCATCAAATCCTGTTTTCATGGCTTCAAGCATGGCATCCACTTCGCCGGAAGCTTCCTGGGCCACTGTTGCCCATCCGCAGACCGTTGTGTCGCTCCTCTTGTCTGTCACGGTAACAGATGTTGCTCCCGCAGATACGTTGACATATGCCAGGGCCATCTCATAAGTGGTGGAAGATCTGGTCAGTGATGGAGCCGCCGGAGATGCTGACGGAGTACCGGTTTTGACTACAATAGATATCGCTCTGTTTGTATAACTCAGCCTGATTACCACGGCATCTTTTCTTCCGTAGGTATCAGATGCTGCTTCGATGGTCAGCGGAAACGCTGCATCATTCTGGACCCATTTATTCTGCACAATTGCCCGGCCTGTGGCAACTGTTACTTCCATGCCTGTTCCGGCCACTACAGCCAGCCCTCCATTCAGATGCTGGAATACACCTTCGTTAACTATTCCCCGGAAATAATCAGACATCTGATCTGCATTATACTTCCGGTCTCCATTAATTGAATTGAAATAACCATAAGTTACCGCCATTGTTTAATCCTCCCATTCCTCAAAGATTCCTGTTACCTTGTGACCACTCGCCTCATCCGAGTAAATTATTTCAACTAGGCGCGTAGTCGCGGAAATTCCAACCTCATTTTCCACTTTGACCTTATCGCCCATATTGAAATCAACTCCAATTTTAAATATTCCGTCCGTGTCCAGCTCACCACTGAACGATGTCTGATCCATACGATTAATCAGTTCTGATCGGCCATATTGCAAGAGCATATTATTATATTGGGGTCCTGATATGGTTCCTTCTTCGGTATCTGTTGATATATCCGCATCAATAGATGCTTCGTATCGCGCATATCCGGAGGAACTTCCAATTCCCGCGACTATCCTGTGCCATCCTTCACCCTCACCAAGCGCGATTCCCGCGTTCATATAGCCTTCGGTGCTGTCTTTGTAGCTGGATGTTTTGAGGTTGTCAAATTCCGGGGAAAAGATTACAGTTGCGGATTTGTCTCCGCCTACAACAAATACAAATGTAATATCAGAATCTGAAAGAACCATATCCCATCCAAATCTGTTTTCCTTACATATCTGTTCTACCCATTCCCCAAGATTCTCACCTCGAAGTTCCGCAGTAATTGATGGCGGAGTAGTCGGGAAGTCTATCAATCCGGCTGAAACATAGGGGATTGCTCTATATTGCTGATGTCCTTTTGACCAATTATAATATCTGATACGTTTAAGCAATTCGGCCATCTCTTTGATCAACCGATCATATATAGTCTCATAATTTTCCAAAACTGCTTTTGCGATTGCTGCCTCTTCAGAATCCGCCCCATAATCAGCAACCGCTTGCCGATATGCCTCTGACGCATCGCTAATATCCTGTGCTGTCTGATCGATATCTTCCTGTAAGTCTACCCGTTGTTCTGCCAAATCTGCCAAAACTCCATCAACGTATCCTTCCGGATCTACAACATTGCGTTGTAATAGATCATAAATGACAGATGGCAACTGCTGACTTGTGCAAACATACTGATCCCAGATGACCCGCTGTGAAAGTATATCTTTGATTGATTTGCCCTCAACAGTCATGGTATAGCCTTGATCAGCGTTATAGTCAATTGTAACTGACCGGATGATCATTGCATTTTCGTAAAAAATATAATTGGATGATACCTGATGTATGTCTTCCTGGCGAATCAGAAATCGGCCTTTTTTCAACAGATTAACATTCTGCTGCGTGGCCGCAACTTTTACCTGGAAATATCCAAGGCCGTAAAGCTGCGGATTCCACAGCAGCGAATAATAGGATGGTATCATCCCGATTATCGGAAAATGTGGGGTTGTACTCTGAAATGGATCAATAACATATAGCTCCATACTATACCCCCTCTACATTTGATATTATGGTAATCTCGCAAGCGCATGAGTTAACACCGAATTCTGCGGAAAAAACAAATAGATTGTTACCCGGAACCGCCTCCAGCCATGTAGAACCAAGATCCCGATTAGAAATCAGATTGGTCTTCACTCCGCTCCGGATCCGCTCTATGGCCTTTTCATCGGTCCGCGTATTAATGATCAGGATGTCCCCATTTGACAGTGATGTATTAACTTTAAAATACTTGTCTGTGTTTGCGTGCCATATCCGCGGATTGGTAACTGTTCCGGATGCCTTGATCCGAATCGCGATGCCTGATTCAATCGTTCCGGGATTCCAGATATATGCACCATGATCCCCGTGATTTTCGCTGAATGGTATCGGCTCCCCTTCGTTGATGCTGAACGGAAATTCGAACAGTGATTCAATTCCATCCGTCTTTCCAACTGCCGGAACCGTACCATGCCAGAACGGATCCGGACAGAACAGCGTTATCTGCACATTCTGTTTTTTTGCAAAAAACTCAACCGGTGCATTTTGACACCATCCATCCAGATATACTCCATGCACATCGTTGAAATAGTATAATCTTGTGGGCCGTGCTGTCTGGAAATACTTGTATAAGTTGTTTCGGTTCTGACAGACGTTCCCATTGATTACCAGGTTGATTATCAGCTGCCTGTTATCGACCACGGCAGAATTAAACATTGAACCATCATGCCCGGCCCGCTGAACCGTGTTAATGATAGCCGGTGGCGGATTAAGGCCGTCAATGCTGGTTATGGTGTAGTCGGGATTCTGCGTCAGTTGGAGCTGATCACCGTACTGATTTTCAGCGATTAGTGTATACATTGTCATCCCTCCTACATCATAGCCTTAACCATTGCGACCTGTTGCCGCCTTGCCTGGTATGTTTCCAGGGCCGTCAGTGCCTTCGGGCTGGTATTATTCTGCACCAGGTTATAATTGTTATTAATCACGCTGCTATTGCTTACATTCCCCGGATATCGTGCCGCCATTGGACTGATCACGGCTCCGGAAACTGTTGTGGCTGCGGCCTTTGCCATTCCGACTGTCTCTTTCAAGCCGTCTGCAAATCCCAGACCGGTCATCTTGCCGATGTTTTCCATCACTTTTGACGGACTGTTGATATCCAACTGCTCCTTGAACGTGTCCACCATCCCCGCAATGAAAGTCTTGATCTCAGTTTCCATGTAATCTGTATTAGATGTAAGTCCTGACAGGAATCCTTTCAGGGCTTCTGTTCCCAGATCCTTCATTTCATCCGGAATATTCTTTGCCGCTTCCTTGATGGCTTTGTCATACGCCTTTGTGACAGCATTGATTTCCTTGTCATAGATCTTCCCGGCTTCTTCTGCCATACTCAGCTTTTCAAGATATGCCTGGTCAAATTCTTTGATCTCAGCAACAGACATTTTCTGAAGCTTATCCATGAACTGCCGACCGGTCTTCATGTCCATGTTGGCAACTTCTGCGAATAATTCTTCAGAAACAATGGATTTCAACCATTTCAGCTTTCCGGTGTACTGCTGGATCCTCTTCGTCTGCATTTCCAGGTTGCTGATAACCATTTCGCCTTCATCGGTGTAGTCATACAGTCCTTCTGCATCCTTCAGTTTCGAAACCAGTTCATCCTGTTTAGCGATCAGGGCATCATACTGTTCCGTGTATTTGGATGTGATGCCTTCCATCGTGGATGTGATCAGCGCCTGAGCCTTGTTTTGGTACTGATTCATGGACTGCGTGAACTGCTGAATGAATTTGTTGGATGCCGTCTGATACTGCTGTTTGGCCTTATTCTGAGCATCAATTTCCGCCTGAAGCTCTTTCTTGCGATTCTCGTCCTTTTCGGCGCTTAATTTCTTTTGAAGCTTTGAAATGGTGTTGTCAAACTGTTTGATCTTCTGCTCGTTCTTATAGCTTATCTTATCCAGCATCAGATTCAGCTGACTTTCCAATGGCTCTGTGAAGCTCTCCACAACCTTTTCAGCCGCGGATGCAAAATCACCCTTGCTGATCTTCAAGCCTTGCTTGATCGCCGTTTTAGCCACCTTTTTAGTAGTCTTGATCAGCTTGCTCGTCATGGATGCGATACCGTTGATGTATCCCTGTGTAAAGAACTTACCGGATTCGTAAGTGATCTTTGACGGAGATCCTTCTTGCTGACCTTTCCGCAGTCCCTCAATTGCTTTCTGCGCGAGTGCATAAGCCTTTTGATAGATGGCGGAGGACTTGCTATCCATACCGTTGATGAAGCCTTGCGCGAAATACTCACCGGACTGATATGTCTTTTTGGACGGTGAGTTGATTCCCAAAGATTCGTTGAAATCCTCATAGGAATCATATCCCAGTTCTTTGGCGGCCTGTTCTGCGTACTTGGAATTGTCTTTCATTCCTTTGACATAACCGGCTACTGACTGCCCGCCACTCTTGAGATATTCCGCCTGAGCCATGTCAGCCAGTTTCTTCGCGTCATCAACCATCTGTTGTGTGACGGTCTGATCACCATCTTCAACGGCCTTTTTCAGCGTCTTATAGTTCTCTTCAAATTGATCCCGCTGTTTCTTCAGTGCGTCTGCTGTGGTATTGTTCGCCGTTTTGAAGCTGTTTTCCGTCTGTAGAAGTGCTTCATTAATCTTCTTCGTATCGCCGCTAATGATGGCAGCGGAAAGACCTTCATAGTTCTGAATAGTCTGATTATATCCCTGATATGCTATTGTTGCTTCATGCAGCGCGCCCCTGGTATCCGTCACTTCCTGTTGAAGCTTCTCATATTCCGCATATACATCCGTTTGTGTCTTGATGTATTCCTGAGCAGCCATGACCCCATCTTCCTTCAGGATCCGGGCATATTCCATGTTAGCCTTGTTAACTTCAACAGCCTTCGCTTCAGCCCGTGCAAGGACATCATTGAATGTCTGCTGCGCTTTAACATAAGTATTGGCCGCTTCAGTCTTCTTCTGGATTGCTTCGGTGTATGCGGCTTCGTTGGCCTGAAGGATTGCTTCAGCTTTCTTTGTCTCAAGTAATTCATTGATTGCCTGACGTTCTTTTGCATAATTCTGGATGATGCCGTCTTGCATTTCCATTTCCATGCCGAGCGCTTGATTCAGGGTTGTCATGATGAACTCAGCGCGTTCTTCATAGCCCTGTTTTACCTGACCATTTCCGCCAACTATGCTGTCAAACTCCTGTAGCAATTCCCGATAGTAACCAAATTCACTATCAATAGCGCCCATGCTATTTCTTCGGGTTTGCTCCATCTCATCATATGCTGTCTTCAGATCATGGCTTGCCTGGATGGATTCTTTTTCCGAATCAGTCAGAACGTCAACCTCACGGGCCTGTTCTTTGGTCAAGCTGATCACCGTTGCCGTAACGGTTGCAATGGCTGCCAATCCCAGAACAATTGCACCGCCGGGACTACACAGCGCCGCAAGGGTTCCGGATGCTCCGCTCAGTGCAGTGGTGGCGGTTGTAGCTGCGGTTGCCGCCGTTGCCATGCCTTTAATCGCTGTGATCACTCCGTTGATGGCTGTAGCCATTGCAGCGGCCTTTTTAACAGCCCAGATGACAGCCAGAGCCTTTCCGATGGATTTGATGGTTTCAATGATCACATCGCCATTTTTGACCACCCAATTGATAACATTCTTGATGCCTTCCTTGATCTTATTAATGACATCAATAATCTTATCCTGATTCTCCGTTGCGAGATCTCTCACCCACTGACCCAGTTCAGCTTTTCCGCCCTGGATCGCAAGCTTAATCTTGTCAAATCCGTCCTGAGTAGCTTCATATGTATTCGTGACGGTTCCTTCAGACTGCTGGAGAACGTCCAAAAAGTCCTTGTATTCAAGCTTGCCCGCCTGAATGTCTTCTACCAATTCCGGGCCGGCCTTTGTTCCGAATGCTTCAATAGCTTTCTCCGAAGCTTCCGCGATGTCCTCAGTCTTTGCAATTTCTTCAAGAACCTTCTGATATTCTTCTTTTGCGTTCTTTCCGTCCTTGCCCCACTGAGCAACGGCTTTTTTCATGCCCGCAAGAACTGTCTCAGAATTAACGCCCTCTTTTTCAAACTTTGCAAGCATAGCCACGGCTTCTTCCGTGGTATAGCCTAACTGTCTAAGAGTTGCGCCGTTCTTTGTGACGGATTCTGTCAGACTGGAAACACTGACGCCGGTTGCCTGTCCAGCTTTTGCCAGGATATCCAGCAGGTGTGCATATTCAGACGAATCCATTCCCGCGTTCTCAAGCGCACGGGATACAAGCCTTACGGATTCCGTTGCATCAGTGCCGGTGATGTCAGCAAATTTGACGAACTGTTCTGTGGCGTTTTCAAGTTCCTCTCCAGTAAAGCCAAACCTTGTGTTGACTTCACCAAGCGCGGACCCCATGGATTCCATGTCACCGATGACGTTCTTCGTCAGATTCGCATAATTCTGTTCAAGTTCTTTCGCTGCATCCCCGGTGGCTCCTGTTGCCTTGATGACAGCATCAGCACCCTTATCAAATTCCTCATAAGCTTCTTTTGCAAATTTAGCCAGATCCTTCAATCCGGCAATGGCTGCCTTGATACCGGAAGCCACCAGATCAGCAAGGACACCTTTGGCTGTAGAGAACCCATCAGACAGATTATCAACCTGTTTTTCCGTTTCTTTCGATTCATCGCCCAGCTGATCAGTCTCTTTTCCGCAATTATCCAACGCTTTGGAATAGTCCCGGATCTCTTTTTCCGTCTTCGCCAGCGCCGCCTTCTGATTCTCAATTCTGATCCGGAGATTGTCAGCCTGTGCAGAATTCTCCCCATACTGCTTGACAGTCAGTTTCAGTTCATCATTCAGCAGATCCAACTGCTTCTTCTGCGCCGCCTGAACCTTATCCAGCTGTTTTAACTTTGCTGTAAGACCATCAGTTGACTTCGACCAGTCATCCATTCCGGCGGATGCGGCCTTAAATTGAGCATTAGCCAGCTTAACTTCCCGCTGTGCCTGTTGCATAGCAGATTTCAGCTGGCTAATATCGGCTTTAAATTTGGTTGTTGATTCGTTGTTAGGCATCTTGTCACCTCGATCAGAACCAATCGTCTCCGGCTTTCCGCCGGATCACCCGGTTCGGGTTTGTCAAAATATCATGTATCTCTTCATCCCGGATCTGAACCATCCGAACTTTTGAATAAAGCCGGATAACGTCATGAAACGTCATGTCATCTATCTGTATCGGGGTCATCGCCGGGAATTCTTTGCATAAGTTATATTCAATTCGGAATAGTAAGTCGCAGATGGGTTCGTCAGGGAGATCATCCGAACCCTCTACACGTTTTTTGATTTAGGGATTGTCATCATCTCGCGGAAGCTGTCTTTTAAAATGGACACCACTACCGGAAGAAGTTCTTTAACGCTGATATAATCCCAATCATCTTCCGTCATATCCGGGAATATTCTCCCAAGGATCTTCTTGAGCTGTTTCCACGCTCTGTGTACGGTCTTCAGTAATTCCGCACTGTTGTCAATGTTTTCAACATCCACAAGCTCCATGATGGCGGAAATCTGCCCAAATTTGATATCTACGGTGTGCGCCGTGCATTCTTTTACAACATTGTCATCTTCGTCATAAACTGTGATCTTAAGCTCCATGGCTTTTGGTCATCCTTTCTGTTTGTGTAGAAACACCACGGAAGCGCGTGGCCCCCGTGATGCTCCGTAGTGGTATAGGTGTACTTACGCTTCAATAGCTTCAACAGTTACAGCACATGTGTCAGTAAACGTATCTGTTCCGACTGTGATGGAAGCTGTAATTGTTGCAGATCCAGCTGCTTCACCATGCACTACACCGTTTGCAACGGTTGCGTAAGTGCTTGCGCTGGAAGACCATGATACAGCTGTTCCGGCGGGAACAACGATTGCTTCAAGTGTTACATTCTCGCCCTCAGAAATAACTGCGCGAGACGGAACAATTGAAACAGACGGCGTCTGAACCTTAGCAACAATAGTGTCAGGTGTCTGTACACTATTAAAGAACTGATTCAGATTTGCTGCCAGATCCAGAGTACTGTTAACAGTAACAGCCATTGCCGGCTTTCCAGTCTTGGTAAACTTATGGGTTGTGCTGATGCCGGTGAAGGTCAGCTCCTGACCGTTTGCATCAGTGCCATCGTTCTTTGTGGCGTGTGTTTCATCACCGACTGTGATGGTTCCCTTAAGTCTCCAAACAAACATCTCCTCGCCATTAGTATTCTGTGTTTTGTATCCGATAGCGAAATATTTTGTAGTTCCTTCCGCTTCGATATATGCGCCTGTCTCAGCGTCATATGTCTGGCCCTTAAGATCTGCAAGAGTTGCAAGATCAAGACCGGAAGCGTTGATGGTAATCGTGTCAGAAGACTGGCTCATAACAACGATTGCCGGAAGATTGTCATACCAGTGGGTTTCACTGCTTTCATTTGTTGCCTTGCTGATCTCAGCAACTCCGGCAAGCGGTTTTACTGCGCCTGTTACATAACCATGGCCCTGTTCGGAGCTGTTATCATCACAGGTAACTTCTGCATAAACCAGCTCACTGACCCCGCGATATTCAAATATATCAGCCATTTTTTTATCCTCCTAATTTGCTTTTTAAGACCGTTTTCGTTATAGGTGGTCAATTCCTTGTGTTTTGTGTAAAAGTGCCATATTTCAAGCCGTAGCCCCGTCAGAATTCCATATACAAACACTGAATCCCGCGCCCGGTGTGGGAAGCTTCATCAGAAGCCACATCGAAGCCCTTTGAAGGGACTATCCAGCCCGCATTCTTCAGCGCTGTCCGGATATCTGACAAGAGTGAATAGGTCATGGATGGATCTGTGCTGTACACATACACATTGAAATCCCAATTGGTCCCATATTCAGCATTGTCATAGTGCGCATGATCCGGGGAATCATTGTTCCAAAAAGTGATGAACGTCTCCGGATAAGCAGACATAGATCCTTGCCGATCTACTGGATATTTGAAAGATTCAAGTATTGTTACCAATGCATCTTCCATCAGTGTCCCTCCATAACCTCTTGAAGCGCCTTATCAAATACTTCTTTTTGTATTTCCGAAATCTTCTTGCTGGTAGCCGTTCCGTATACATCATTGTACAGTTTCCTGTCTGGTTGCATCCGTGGCGTTCCATACATCAAGAAGATTGAAGCCAAACCGCCGCTTGATATGTTAAATCCAACTTTGACATATGCCACTGAGCCTTCCCACATAACCTTTGAATCAGTATCAATTGATGATTCCGTCCGTCCAGTCCGGTGGTGTTTTGGCATATCGCTTTGTAGCTTCTCCGTGACATATTCCTTGGATTCAAGCAGCGCCTTTTCAACAGTTTCTTTCAGGAATTCCATACTTCCGACTTTTATCAGCTTTCGATAATAATCAGAAAAAACTTCTGCATCTATAGAAAACTTTTTCCGTCCCATTACGGCATTCCTCCGACCTTTTTCACTTTAATTTGCATATACTGATGCCGCATGTCGATATCTTCCGGTCTTCCGAGTACATCCCACTGCTCTCCTGTATCACACAGATATATCCGACAGTCTGATGTAATTGCCGGATTAAACCAGGTATTGATTGTGGCTGTATCTTCAACCGTATAGACGTTGTTGACTAAAGTTTCCGTTCCTCCAAATGTCCGGAATGATCCGAAGAACACCTCGTCAACTTTCGATGGATCCGGGAAGTCCTTTTTGGTTGTCCCCTTTACCTTCGATTTCGTAGGAATCAAAAGCTTCATGGCGGCATCAAATGGTGATGATGGTTTAAAGGTTCTCCCCATACCCCCATCACCCCCTATATGCAAGCTGTGTAGCCCGCTGCTTAAAGTAGGTTGACAATTGACCAGATCCGGACCCGTAGTCCCAAAGATCTGCAACACCTCTGGCAACAACACCAGTTGTGATGTTGGCTTCTGATACACCGGCATCTTTCAAAAAATCCATTGCTTCATTCATGTAGATTGTCAGCGTGTCATCCTGATATGTTCCTGTGATGTTCAGGGCTTTTTTAATATCCGCCAGCGTTACCATCTGCATGTCCTCCTACTTCTTTGTGGTTTTCTTCTTCGGTGCTGTCTTCGGCTTTGCAGCCGCCTTTTTCGGTTCCTGACCTTTTTCTGCCTTCACCTCTGAAACAACCTGACGCGGATCCGCCAGCAGCTCCGCCGCTCTTTCATCATCGAATTCAACGATGCTGCCAGCTTCTCTCCGCTCTCCAGTGTGCTTGTCTGTGAAGGTTTTCTCGATTCTGACCTTCATTCGCGCACCTCCAGATTAAAATCCGACCTTGCTGACTGTTACAGAACCGGAATCCAGAACTGCCTTGCACAGTGTAGAAGCATCAGCTACAACAGCTGTGGAAGTAACAGCAGTTCCGTCCTTTGTAACCTTTTCAAAGTCATAATCTGCAACAAAGTAAACTGTGCCAGCTGTCAGGCTGGAAGCTGTTGCATCAAAGTCAAGAGACTTGACCGGAGCATCAGCAATGTATACCTTGCTGTTTGTTTTAACCTGGTAAACACCGTTTGCACCGCTCAGCTTCTCTGCGCTGATGTTGGCGATGTTCAGAACAGTGCCATAGAGTGTCAGAAGATCTGTCTTCTGAACAGGAACAATCTTATCTGCGTTCAACATTGATTTATCCTCCTATTGATTTTTATGCCTGAATCTCATCGGTTCCCCATGTCGGTTCACCGTCTGCAATCTTAAGGACTTTGCCGTTTTCTTCCGCACTATACGCGGGAAGTTCCTTTGTCGTTGCGGCTGCCACAAAAGCCGCGAGCGAAGTATTCACAATCGCGAGAGCGGCCGGAATTGTCATGTTATCCGTGATGTCTGTCTCTGCGCCGCCGAGCGTCTTGTTCATTTTGCGGAGTTCAGCAACTGTTAATTCCATAGTCGCACCCCCTGACTAACCCTTGATGATCTTCACGAAACCGTTCGGATTCAGAACCTTGCCATCAACAACGATCAGGGCCTTATCAACCCACTCGTTAAGCTCTTCATCAAAGTAGCGTCTCATCGTGAATCCAAAGTTCTCATTGATTGCATACTCCTGAGGCTGCCAGAACAGACCGATAACATCACCAGAAGATGCTTCATCAAAATCTGCGATGATGTCAGGCTCAACAAGGCTGATATTCCGTCCGAAGAATCTACCATTCGGATTGGCAGCATCACCATCGTTTACTTCAAGACCAGTGGTCTGGCGGAAGATCGGATTGTTGTTGCTGTCTGCCATCGTCTCAAGATAGGTATCAACAGTGGATACAGGGAAGATGAACTCGCCTGATCTGTAGCCAAGAGGAAGTTTAGCGAAGAATTTCTTCCTCCATGCAGTCCAGTTGTTGATATCAGCAGCGGTCAGAGTTACGGTGTTAGTTACACGAGGATCGTTCAGAATACCAAGCATGCAGCCATCACCGGAACCGTTAACGATGCCGTAATCCATTGCCTGAAGATATGCAACTGCGATGCACTCTGCCATTCTTGCTTCAAAGCTTGACAGCGTCAGAATCTGGCTCAGGAAAGTCTGAGAAACACGGATCTCTGCTGTGTGATAGTTGAAGCTGATCTTTGCAAGGCTGCCAACCTTCTGACGGGGAGAAACTGTACTCTCACCGATCCATTTGAAAGTAGCCTGAAGAGCGCCAATCGGAACTTCTACACCGCCCTTGATGGACAGCTTACGGACCTTGCTGTAAAGGTTGCCGTATCTCTTGCGAACGGTATTGATGACATCATTCATCACCGTTACAGGGATTGCTGCGCCTGTATCAGCTGTTGATTCAGTATTCTGACGATATTCAGCCGGAAGCTTCGTTCCGTGCTGTACGAATGCCATGAATGCCTTGCGATATTCCATAGATTCATACTTGTTCTCATCAGATCTGGTCTGCATCTGTGCGGATGCAACAACCTGGGCGCCATTCACGCGCTGAGCGTTAGCCGGAGCCGGTGTCTGGAAATACTCATCAGATGCCGGAGAAGCGCTTCTTGCTTCCTCTGCACTGATTGCGTCCAGCTCTGCCTGTGTCTCTTCGATCTCTGCGTTGACATCTTCCATCTGAGCAGTCAGTGAACGAACTTCATTCACATCTGTAGATGCCTGGCAACGTGCAACAAGATCGGTCTTCTTTCCCTGAAGCCTTGCAAGCTTCTTCTCAAGAATCTTCTTTCTCATTTCTTTGTTCTCCTTTTTTAGATTTTGGATTTAAATAGTGCTTTGGCCTGCAGTAACTCTATTTCGGATGTGTCCACATCCTTCTCACTCTGCTGGCGGGATCTCTCCAGATCGGCCCGTGCGCTGTCCAGCGCATCCTTGCATCGTGCATTGATCTCAGTTGCGTCATACGCGGGAAATGTCACCGCGCTGATCTCTCTGATATTGCTGACCCGGTTGATGTATCGTGTCGGATAATCAGTCTCAAGGCCTTCCCACCGTTCATCATCAACGCGGAAAGCGAATGACATGCCGGAAATATCCTTCCGTTCAACAGCGGAATACAACTCTGCTGCTGTTGCATTCCTCGCGACATCCAAAGAAGCAGTGAATTTCATTCCGTCAGTGTCGGTAAACAGCTGCATTGTGCTGTTGCCGTTATTCCGGCGGGACCTTGCCACGGGGATCATGTCTCTATTGTGGTTAACAAGCAGCGGGACATCTCTCAGATCTGCACCGTCAAGCGCCCCCGGCATGATGATCTCCCGGAACATTCCGCCGATGTCCGCGGAGCTGTTGTATACAATTGGTCTGCCGCTGATCTGCGCTGTTCCGTCATCCCTCTTCTCTGCATTCGGCTCGAAGGTGTAAAACCTTCTCTCCAATTCCTTTGCCATCTTTTCGACCTCCTAAAACAAAAAGCCCATGATCCGCGCAGTTCTATCTGCGTTTCACATAGGCTCAAAGGCTCACATCTATCAACTTTCGACACCCTCGACATTTGATCTGCATTCCGTAGATCACTGCGTCAGGCTTGACCATAAACAAGTTTTTGCCGCATTCCGGACAGCTCCACCATGACAGCTGATGTGTCTCCGGCAGCGGGATTTTTTCTTTTTCCACCTCTTATCCCTCCACAGACATTTCTTCTCCGGCCTTTGGGATTGCGAACGGAAATCTGAACCGTTCCGGATCTGCTTCCTGTTTCGACCACAGGACCAGAAGTTCAGCCATCCGGCTGTGGACTTCATCATCATAGATTGCTTTATTCAAAATATATAACAGAATCGCTTCGTTTTCGCTCTGCGGCTCCGTGATATCGCATTCCGTCTGGTTGAGGATTGCTATCAGGATTGATTCAATCCGGCTCTGCTCTTCCTCCGTGTAACTGTCTTCATTCAGAATTGCCTGAAGAATTGCTTCGTTTCTGCTTTCCGGATCTGGAAGGACATTATCAGCGCCAAGGATGTTTTCGATTATCGCTTCATTTCTGCTGAATGCTGCCATCATACATCCTCCTTATCAACAACATCGATATTCACTGCGTTCGGATTATCCAATCCAACCTGATATGCCGCTGCATTATCCGCGTCAATCCAGTTCAATGACATGTATCGCTTCCCCTCAAGCTCCGGAAGTGGCATCATCCCAAGCGCGGCACGCTTCTCATTCTCAAATAATGCGCCTGTCGGAGATAATTCCTTGATCATCTCAATGACCTGTGTGGTAGTCATAAATACAAGCTCTTTGGGATAAAGCTTGATTTTGTTTCCAAACGATATCTCGCGCCGTGAGAAGATCTTCTTTGTCAATGCCTGGCTAAAACTGATAATGATCGGCTCCAGGACCTTCTGATAAAACGCTGCATACTGATCGCGGGTGTAGTCTCCTTTAAGGATACACAGTGGAACGCCCCAATTCCGGAGAATTTTACTGTCAATAAACTCCAGAGTGTCATTGTCAACAAGTTCGATCTGCTTCGGAAAAGGAATTACATCCGCCTTCAGATCTATCGGAAGAAACCCGGAATCACCCCGGCGAAGATGCTCTTCAAGTTCTGCGATAGCCTTCTTGATCTTATCCTCGTCCATTATGGTGTTATATTTAATAACTCCATTAACCTGATAACTCGCATTCATGGCCTTAGCCACGCCATCAAGCAGCTTCTTATTCAGCTCCAGCGTCTGCATCAGCCCACGATGATCAGGCTGTCCCATTTCATCTCCGCCCATGAAATCATTGACGGAGTAGTTATATTTCAAGTGAATAACATCACTGTACGGATATGTTGTGGTGGATCCGTTGCGGAACCAGAATTTGACATACAGCGTCCCCGTTGCGTCCTCGATGAAGTCGACTTCTATGGGATTGAGCGGATATAGCGCTTCATATCTCCGCCGGACCTCGCCATTATCGTTCCAGGTAACGTATGTCGGAATAATAAAAGCGTTATAATTAAGCATCAGCATCCACATAGTCTTTTCAATGAACTCTGATGTGGTCATGACCTCGTTAGGGTTGTCCAGAATGTCCTGGATATTTCCCTTGACCGGGATTGGGTCATTACCCTTCTGACGGATATGCATGGGATTCAGCTTCTTTAGCTCGTCAACAATGCATTTCAGACACTGCTGCACAACATCAGATGTATAGATGTCAGTTCCATATTGTGAGAAAATGGGGGCAAACCCGTTCATTGAAGCCGCGAATCGCTGATCCTTCGGCCCTCTTCTGAATACTTTTGTTAGCCAGGACATTTAATTTCCCTCCACCATTTGACGATAATCGGTTCTGTATCGTCTGAATGTCTCATATAAGATTGCCAGACACACAGCCCCATCAATTCGTCTTTCTGTCTCCATTTTGACAATCAGCGCCTGTCCAAGCTTATCAACTGCAAGTCCGGCATTCCCGAAATTCCATTTATCCATTTCGTTATTTCCATACCAGACTAATTGATGCCGGAAGTCCGCTTCCGCCAACTTGATAGCATTGTTCAGCGTCTGCGCGTTCTGATTAATCATGATTAGGTCAGAATTATCGCCGAAACCTCGCTCCCATCCGTAGTAGTCCATCCGGTTTATCCAATCTTTTGCAAAGCGCTGATCATATCCACATTTCCACATCCGGATGCCGTAATCGGCATAAAGCTGATAAAACCAATCAGCCACAACTGACAGATCAATGTCAGCGCCCGGTGTGATGGTCAGAAGACCGGCTTCCGCCCATTCCTGGTACTTTGCCCCGGCTCCCTTGTCATCATGTTCTTCCAACTTAATTTCCGGGATGAAATAATGGGATATAACATATTTCCGCGAATCATCCTTCTTCATAATCAGGACTTTCGCCGCGCACAGGTCTGTTGTTTCCGCCAGATCGACAGCACCAAGGGCGGCGCACCCTCTCAGATCCTCCGGGTTGAACTCACATTCGTAATTGTAATCTTCAAGGTTTAACCAGTTCTGTGTGCTCGCTGTTTTTATGTTGAAGTCCTTTGAAAGTACAAAGATACGATCACCCTTACTCTCCCGTGCTTCCTCAACACGGTCTTTCATGTAGGACCATTTTTTCACAGTTCCAAGTGATGGGTTCGATTTAATCCATGCCCGGCTGATTCCGTCCTGGTCAGTATCCCACACTTCCATTTCAGAATCTTGTGTATATAGCCAGGGCAATTTCCGCTTCGATGAATCCTTGCAGTCCTCACCGCGGATAATGGCTTCATACTCTTTCCGCTTCTGATCAAGGAATCCATCGTTGATGAATCCTTCAGAACCAAACATAAATATCTTGTATCGCTCTTTGGTAGATGTTGACTGCTGTATTGGCTTGTATATTCCGCCATCAGTCAAAGCCCACACTTCATCGATGCTGGCAATATCTATTGCACGGCCTTCCTTCTGTTTGCTGCTATCGGAAAGCTTCCATATCTTGCTGTTTGTGGCGAAGCACTTCATGCCTTTTTGATTCCGCCATGTGTCCTTGTTTTTTGGATCCACAAGCATCCGCATGGTATCAATCGTACTGTATGCCAGATCAGCGGTTCCGTCATTAGTCCCACTGCATACTATGTCAAGACCCTCGCCGCCAATGATCATTTCCGCGAAATCAAGTGCCGCAACTACTTCGGTCTTTCCGTTCTTCCTGGCAATCAGCATCAACGTTTCCAAGAAGCGATCAAAGCCGTCCGGCATCTTGAAGCTATACACTGCTTCGATGAATGCCTTCTGCCACAGCATCAACTGCATCGGCTGACCGTAGAACGGGGACTTTGTAAGTTTCACACAGTTCTCAATGAAATTGATCCGGATCAACGCATCCTTCCGATCAAAGCCATATTCATCAGACAACAGATCTTCCCTCAGATTGTCCAACTCCATCCGCATATCCATGCCCGCTGGGATCTCTCCGCACTCGATGCGCTCCCGGTATTCCAGCAGATAGGAATTGTCAGCCGTCCACTTCATTATTCATCACCGTGATCTCTTATCCATGCCCTCAGTGGGCTTTCCGTCTCAGATCCGTCTGCGCCCATAGCAACTTCAATTGTCTTAACAATTCCGGTGTACTTGTGTAGCAGATCCTGATACATCTTCGCCGCAGGTGTTGCTTTCTGCCTGGACGGATCAACTTTGTCAACGCGAATCATCGGCAGCTTCCGAAGGCTTTTCATCTGCTCTTCCAGATAGACCATCTCAGCAACAAGACCGGTCAATGTCGGTTCATTTTTAACGGCTTTTAAAAGCTCCTGTTTTCGCGTCATATTCCAACCTTTCAACAGATATTTTCGGCCTTCAAAAAATTTCGGATTTTGAAAACTCATTTGAAAAAATTTGCCGTGAAATCTCTCCGGTA
>JAEIGA010006046.1_pt1 | contig 18423 bp, 14 predicted proteins | sample 9270691 | NCBI WGS metagenome assembly JAEIGA01 (sample SAMN17057246, study PRJNA624740) | gut metagenome | biome: biome; isolation source: fecal sample | host: Bos grunniens | place: China: Xizang | collected 2019
AAATCTATATCATATTTTATTGAATTGTCTACCCAACTATAACTAGTATTAATAGTATCAGTATAACTAGCTTGTACTCCTGCCATAGCATTTTTTACATTTGCAATATTACTTTGTGTAGAAGCTTCAGGTGATACAGTATTATTAATTACTTTAGGTGTATCATCAGCTAATACTTGTGGTTCTGACGCACTTTCAAATATTTTTTTGACTATATTACTTATTATATTATTTTTCTTAACAGTTACAGTTACAGTTTTACTTTTAATACCTGCTAATCCACTTTTAATTGAATCTATTGTTCCACTTGCTTTATCTGTACAACTTATTGAGAATGATTTAGATGATATTGATGCACCATCAAGGTCTGATATTAATGTTTTTGCAGTATCTCCACCAGTACTAGTTATACTAAACTCTTTTGTATCTATTTTTGCGAGTTGTAAATTTTTAACAATTGTAGTAGCATTATCTGTACAACTTATTGTTACTGCTATATTTTTTGAATCTGGGGCAGATTTGACTTTTTCTATTGTTGTAGTAGCATTATCTGCACAACTTATTGTTACTGCTATATTTTTTGAATCTGGGGCAGATTTGACTTTTTCTATTGTTGTAGTAGCATTATCTGTACAGTTTATTGAAACACTAATAGTTTTTGTAGAAGGAACGTCCTTAATTTTGTTGATTTTTTCAGTAGCATTATCTGTACAACTTATAGATACCTTTATATTTTTATCTGAATAACCATTAATTTTATCTAAAGTACTACTAGCATCATCTTTACAAGTAACAGTTATTGTTATTGTTTCTTTCTTATTAGATAGTCCTAATCTTGATAAAATACTATCTAACGCATCATTGACATCAAAAGATACATTAACAGATTTTTTCTCTGGTAATGACTCTACTTTTTTTGCCGCGTCTGTTAATTTTCCTTCATTATTAACCACGATATCTGTTATTGCTTGACCATTAACTTCCAATTGACCTTTGTCATTAATAGCAACTTGTAATTGTTCTGCTCCACTTATATCAATATCTGTACGAGCAACACCATTAACTTCTAATTGACCTTTGTCATTAATAGCTACTGGTATTTTTTCACTACCATTAAGAGTAATGTCTGTTACCGCTTGACCATTTTGTTCCAATTGTCTTTTTTCATTGATAGCTACAGATACTTTTTCACTACCATTAACATTCATAGTAATATTACTAGTTCCATCTTGTGTAAACGTATCTTTTAACGCTTGTGAAGCTTCTATCTTTGAATCGGCATTACTTGTATCCGCTGATAATGTAGCAGTTGCTTTAGATTCTGTAAATGCGTCTAAAGCCTCATTTGTTGACACTACTTTTTCTTTACTTTCTTCTGCTCCATTTACATCAATATTTCCAGTAGCAGTTGTTCCATTATATTCTTCAAATTCAGCTTGTACTTGTTGCATCTTGTGTTCATATTGGTCACTTTTAGCTTTGACTTCTACTTCCATTTGTCTGTCTTCTTCAAATTCTTTTCCGATTTCTTCCATTTTTCTTTGGAATTGTTCATTCTTGACATCTACATCAATTTCAACTTTTTCATCATTAGCTGATTTTACTTCTTGTTTAACTTCTTCTATTACTTGTTTAGTTTCTTGTCCACCATTTTCTTTTACTTCAACTTCTGTTTCTGTTGTTTTTCCATCCAACTCTTCAAGTTCCGCTTCTAACGCTTTTAATAATTCATCTTTAACCTCTGTTTCAAGAGTTGAATTATATACAACATCTTGGAAACCTTGTAACATTTCTTTAGTTGAAGTAGCGGAGTGCATTACTTCTGCCGCTCCATCAAGTGTTAATAAAGCGGTTGCATTTGTTTCACCAAATTCTTTTACTATTGATGTTAATTTATCAACTTCTGCTAAACTATAAGTTTCTGCATAAACCTCTGTTCTAACTTGTTCAGGTAATGCTTCAATTTTCTTTTGCATACCTTCAAGGTCTGTGTCACCTTCAACACCTATATTATACTTTAATTTAATAATATCCGGCATTTTATTTATAGCTTCTTCAACTGAATTTGCACCATCAAAGTAACGTGCTGTATCTGCTATAAAACTAGTTTGTTGTTCTTCTGGTATACTCTCTAATGCTTTTACTACATTATTAACTTCTTTAGCAGTATTTAATAATCCATTACTATCTATTGCAGTTCTAATATCAACATTATTAATTTTTTCTAACTGTTGTTGATACTGTTCTGCAACTTTAAGAGCGTCTTCAATACCAGTATCTCCCATTTTAATACTTTCGGCAGTTACTCCTGCTCCCTCTAACGCTTCTTTTAAAGCTTCTGCTTCTTCAATTGATAATTCAAGTCCATTAAATTGTATTTTTCCATCAACCGTTAAATTATCAAAATTACCATTTAATAAATCTTCAACTTCTCTTAAAACTTTATCAGAAATTTTTCCTTTATCTTGTATTTCTGCTTGAAGATTCATAAGAACTTTTTGTTCAATTTCTGTAATTTCATTATCTTTCGCAAAAGCGTTCATTATATCACGCATTTGTTTAGGTAAGTCCATATTTGTTGATTCGTCCATTACCCATTTTGCAGTAAACTTACCTTCTATTGCCCTAGTTTCCATTTCTTTTCCTAGTTTATCAATAGCCTTATATTGTTTTTCTAATTGAATAGCCATTGAGTCACCGTTTTTTAAATCATTTACCGATTTACCATAGGCAGACATAAAATTATTTAATCCATCTGTTGCAACTTTTAAAGCAGACTCTACATCTCCTGTTTGAATTAAACTTTCTAAAACTAAACCTTTATCTATCCCACTAATTTCTGCTATTGTTTCTGCTAATATACCCATTGAATATTTATATTGGTCTACTGTTAAAGCACCATTTTCAAATCTTTTATTTACTTCGTCCATATATCCAGACCAAGATTGTAAATCAAACATGTTTGACTGTTTTGATATATCTTGTAATGCTTTACCATAAGCATTGATGGCATTAGTATCTTTGAAAGTTTGTAGAGCTGCAGCTGTTTGACTTTCAAAACCTTTCATTTCAGATGTAGTAAACGCAGTTTTTTGCGATAATTTTTCTAATCCATATGAAAGTTCATCAGCCTGGTCTGCTCCTAAAGTACCCCAATTTAAATCTTCCATAAATCCTGTAAATAAAGACTTTCCAAGTTCACTTGTTTTATCTCCGACACCTTCTAAATATTCTGCTATATATTTTGATTGTATTGCCGTATCATTTTCGTTAATTTTAGTTCTTTCTTCTGCTAGTTTTGTTAATATTTCCTTTTCTTTCTTAGCTTGTTCATTTCTATATTTTTGTCTAATTGATGCCATATCTTTAGCAGTTTTCGCTTCATTAGCAACAGCTTCTCCCCACCACCAATTCATCTTTTTGGCATCTAATAAACTTTCTACACCATTATTTATTACATCATACGCACTTGCTTGTGCAACATTTCTTTTAGTTTTTGTAGTTTTCTTTTCATTATCTTCTAATCTAGCATCAGCTTCTTCTGCTTGTCCTTCAAGGAATAACTGTCTTTGTTTTTCTATTGCAGTATCTAGTTCTCCTATATACGTTGACAATGAACCATTTAATTTTAATATTGGGTCACTATTTGAATCATACTATAAATTCATAAAGTTCGCAACACTTTATCGTTCTTTTATGAACTGCTTATATTCTCATATAAGAATAGACTATTTCTTCACCCTCTAAAAGAGGGGCAGACCTTTTCGATTTAAGGGATTTTCACCCACTACCATTAGCTTGTAGTCCTACTCCTATTGTGGAATTTCACCACCATGGGATAGTCGTTGAAGTTTTACCATATTTATTTTAATTCATTTCTTTTTATTTTATTATACTTATATTTTTATATTTTGTCAATTTAATTAGAAAATGTTTAAAATAAACTTAGGCATTTACCTGCATGAACACCCATTGTATAGAATTTAATCTATTATGTACTTAGGATTTAACCGTATACATATCCTTACGTTTTTTCTACTTTCGTACCTTCATAGAGTGGTTTCCCCTCTATTGTGGTGTAAGGCTTTAGGGATTACCTGCAATTAAATCTGTTTTCAGTTGCCAATTACTCGACAACTAGGCTATGTTGTTAGCCTGCTACTAATTCAGGAGAAATTTCTGCTATTTGATGTTTTAGTTCTCTAAATCTATCCATTTCTTCGGCAGTTTTATTTGTTTTCTTAGCTAAAGTATCATATTCTTTTGCTATTTGAGATAAGCTAGATTTTTGATTATTTAAACTACTAATTTCATCTCTTGCACTTTGTTGTTTATCTTTTGCTGCTTGTATTGCTTCTTCAGTAGTAACAATATAATTGTCTAACGCTTTGACTGCTAATGCAATACCGGCAACTATTGCCACCCAACTTATCGCATTTAACGCTGCGTTAAATGCCATCATACCTAATTTTGCAGCACCTGCACTTGTTGTTAAAGATTTTAAACCAGTCCATAACATTTTAATACCAGAAATTGGACTACTTCCACTACTCAAAAAGGCAGTAGTTGTATTGAATACACTAGATAAACCTTTTGCCAAACCAGTTAATCCATCAAATTTACTAAAAGTAGCTAAACTTTTAATAAATGTTATTATTCCTAATAACGCTCCACCTGTACCTATTGTCCCTAAACTATTTGTTATTTTTTCTATAACTTGTACTATTTTAGTAGCACCGTCTAATAATCCTTTAACAAAAGATTGTGTAACGTTATTTGTTACCAATGCTTTCATACTCTCTTTTAAAGTATTCCATTTTCCTTGAATACTATCTAGATAGGCAAGATTTTCTTTTTCGGCGCTGCCAACCATCATACCGTCTTTATATTCTTGTTGCATTTTTCGAACTGTTCCCCAGTTTTGCATTAATGATTGAAATACCGCAGCTTGTGTTTTTCCAGCTAAACCTTCTGATAAAGCTAGTTGTTGAACCTCTGTTAATTCACCCCACTTGCTAAATACTTCGTCCATTAATGTAGTCATATCTTTTACAGAAGTTTTACTTGAATCCGTAAAAATATCTATTCCTGCTATTTCTCTTAACGCTTTAGCAGATTTATTCATTTCAATAGTTCCTTCTTTAGCATTTGTTTTCATACCAGCGAAGTTAATTGCTAATGAACGTAAACCATTACCTATTCTTGAAGGGTCTTGTAAGGATTCATTTGCAGCAGTTATCATAGCTATTGAGTCAGATAAAGTAACACCATATGTACTTAAAACTGACCCACCATTTTGTAATGCTTGTGTTACCCCTTCTGTTGATATCGCATAATTATTACCTGCGTAGTTTATTTGGTCTATCGCGTTAGTTAAGTTATTATAGTCTTTTGGTGCAGCTTTTATTTTATCTTGAACTTTACTTAACGCAGTATCCATGCTATAATATTGATTAACTAAAGAAGCTATAGCTTGTGAAGCTGTACCTGAATCCATATCAGAAACATTTTGTAATATAGCAGAACTTTGTGCTATCGCACTAGCTTGTTCCATAGTTGTAGCACCAGCTTGTAGAGCAGTACTCATTCCTTTTATAACATCTTCTGTCGATTGTCCAACACCAATAGCTATTTGTCTTGCATCATTTGCCACTTGTTTATAACCCGCGTCATCAAATGTTAAACCTGTACCATCTGAAACCCTTTTAAGTTCTGTCATAGCTTCATCTAATCCAAGAATAGTTTCTTTTATACCATAGATAGCATTTTCTATTCCTTCTTCAATTAGTTCTCCTAATGAGAAAGTTGTGAATGCATCCCATACAGTACCAAAAGCACCTTCTATTCCTTTACCTAGTTTATCAAACGCGTCAAAAGATTTGGATACTCCCTTACTACTTTTTTCTACATTATCCATAGCACTCTCAAATTTCTTTAAATTAGCAGTAGCTTTTTCAAATGTAATAGCACCATTTTGGAAATCATCATTTATTTTACTTAACGCATTTGTTCCACCTAGTTTATTTAATACATCATCTAAACCTTCAACTTCATTTCTTAACTTTTCAACTCTTGATATAGCTTCTTGAACATCAAGTTCTATTTTTTGTTTACCAATTTGTTGTACTGATTCTTTTGCTCTTTCTAATTCTTGTCTTAAATTTTGTATACCTTCTGCACTCATATTACCAGTATTTAAAGCAGTTCTTAATGCGTTACCAAGTGACTCTACTTTAGCAGTAGCATCTTTAAAAGATTTTGATAATTTTTCTCCTACATTATCTAAATCAGTTTCACTACCAATTCTATATAACGATACCTTTAATTTATCTACTTCTGAATTAATTTTTGTTAATTCTTGTGCAAATCCTTTACCTAAACCTTTTATGGCATCGTCCATAAATCCTTGAGCAAATTCTCTTTGAACATCATCAAATCCATCTGTAAGTTTTTCTATTGCTTTTAGTGTACTGTCTATTTCTGATTTTATAGTTTTAGCAAAATTAATATCTTTTGTAGTAGATAATTGTTTGTAAGCTTTTAATAAATCGTTTACATAGTTTGTAAATTGTGACATATCTCCACTAATATTACCTAGATTAAATTCTTTACCTAGATTTTTTAATTTATCACCAAATTTAGATAATTCAATACTTGCTTTACTTAAATCCGTCTTACTTAAATTAGCAATATTTTCTAATTCTTTTCTTAACTCACTAGTATTGACTGTTGAATTATTACTCATTTTAATTAATGCAGAATGAAAACCATTTAATTGATTAGTAATTTTATCTAAATCTGTATTAAATTCAAAGTCTAATTTAGTATTCTTAGCTGAATTTTCAACACTTTTAATTGTATCCTCTAAAACTTCTAAATTTTGTTTTAGTTCTGCTATTTGTGTTATATTAAGATTTTTAAAATCTAATGAGTTCATTGTTTTTTCTATACCTTTTATCATCGTTTCTAAATTACCTAATGAATCAAGGTCAACAAACTCGTTGGTCTTTAATTTTGCTGTATTTAATTTTAACTTATCAAAAGCGTTACCTATTTTTCCCACACTTTCTTTAAGTTTTTCACTTGCCCTTTCCATATTTTCTATATTTTTAAGTTCATTAATATCTATAAGATTTTTAACAATACTTTCATCTGAATTTTTACGTAATCTCTCTATCGCTTCGTCTATTTGTTTTATTTGTAATTCTGCTTTTTCTATTTTAGAAGTATCAATTTCAAAACGTATTTCATCTGCTAATTTATTTTTAAACTCTAATAATTTACTAATAGCAGTTTCAGATGATTTAATATCTTTTAATTTTAAAGCATCTTGTAAATTCTTGAAATCTTTTGTTACCTCTTTAACAATAGAATTACTTTTTTTCAAATCATCTCCAAATTGAGATGCACTCTTTAATTTATTTATTAAACTATCTATACCACTAGTATCTAAATTTTTGAAGGTCATAACTTCTTTTACTGCTTCAAGTTGATTCAATAATGGGGTAAATTTTGTATCTTGAAAAATATTAGATAAATTAATTTTCTTAGCTATATCACCAAGAGTATTCATTTCTTTGACTATTGAATTAATATCTTTTTCAACCGAATTTAATTTAGTTAAATTTATATTCCCAAAATCTATGTCCCCTAAACTTTTTAATTTCTCTTGAAGTTTATTTATCTCTTCAATATTTGCATTAGGGTCTAGTTTCATTTGTTGAAGTTCATCTAAAACATTGCCTAGTTTTTTCTTAACATTATTTATTCGTTCTTCTAAGTCTTTAGCGGTGTTTGTAGTAGACCTATCAACTTCTTTTCTTACTTCTTCCGCAGCGTTTCCTAATCCTTCTGCGCTTTTCTTTATAGTGTCACCTATATTTGTTTCTGCTTTTGATAAGCCACTAGTATCAACATTTATTTTTATATTTTCCAATGATTTAGCAAATTTTATAATAGATTTAAGGGATTTTTCTAAATCATTTAAATCTCCTTCATCTTTGATATCTAATGATATATTTAAATCATCTCGACTATTATACTTATTGATGAACTCTTGTAATTGAACTTCTGCTTTACGCGTATCTAAGAGCGTACCAATCCTAATATCAAATTCTGCCACGATTTTCACCTTCCTTTATTACTTAATTGGAATACCAAAGGAAATCAAACATTGTTTATATTTTTCAGGTATGTTTGAATAACATTTTACTGCTGAAAAAGAATATATATTTGTAGCACCTCTACCCCAAGTTGTACCTGCTTCTAATCCTTCTAATGCAAAGAAATGTTGTCCTGCTGTTCTACCTACCAATGAATACCAACCTCCATTGTCAACAAATTCAGTAGTCATTCCACTACTGTCTGCTTGTATAATTTGAGGTGTGTTTAATAAATCTCCTGTTCTACCATACATAGAAGGACTATAACTACTATAGGCATTTTCTATTTCTTCCCTCATTATTTCTAACATTTCTTCTGCACATATACCTGCACATACATCCATAACACCCCTTACATAACTTTCTAATTCTGCAAGAGAGTCAAAAATCATTATTTACACCTCCTTTATTTGACAAATCTTCTAACAGGTTTTTTAATTTTATGTTTAATTAATCTTTCAGTTCTTTCATTTTCTTTAGCCAATCTCATTTCTGTATATTTCATTGATTTTAACGCTTCTTGTGTTAACATACCTAATGACATTGTTCTAACATTGGCTAAATTATTCATAGCACTTTCATATTGTAATTCATATATCATATCATTTATTTCTTGCATAAGTATTTTACTAGTGAGATTTCCTTCTTTTAACATAAAAGTTATATCATCTTTGTCCATTATGATATCAGTAAATTCTATAATTAATCCTATATAAAAATTATTAAAAGTTTCCTCGTTTACTTCTTCATGTATTGATATCATAGTATTTAATTCTTCTAATATTTCATTTCTTCTATCTCCTAGTATATTAAATACTTTGATATATGTTTTTTCTCCTTTCTTGTTAATATTTTCTATTTTACATCTAACCTCTGTTAATTCTAAATCACTTATAAGTGTTAATTTATCCATACTATCTACTCCTTTTAAATAAATTTTTAAAATTACCCTTGTATGAGTAATTATCTTACATTAAAGTAATAAGACAAAATTAGATATAAAAAAAGGCAAGGGAAATCCCTCGCCTTGGTTCACTACTATACTAATGTAGTGTCTTCTATATCCATTATTTTTCCTTGTTCATCTGCTAATATATCTAATACTAGAGTGAAAGAAGAAACTTCACTAGCAGATAAAGTTAAATCTGCAGAAACTTGTGCTTTTAAGTTGTAGAATTTTATTTTTTTGTAAGCATCTCCATCTAAAGAAGTTACTCTGAAAGTTCCTTCAGCAGTATATGATTGAGAAGGTATTTTAGAGTCAACTACTATTTTTCCGTCTTGTCCTTTAGTTCCTCCTAACATCATACATAAGAAGTCAACATCTATAACTTGACAGTTCATTGTTAAAGTTCCAGTTCTACCAGAAGCAAATGATATAAAGTTGTCACCTTTTTTAGTTGCATATACTTGTTCAGAGTCCATTTGTATTTGAACATCATTTAAGTAATCTATTACTGTATATACAGTTGATTCATTCATTTTAGTTAATTTTAAGTCTATCGCGTCTTTTATAGCAAAAAGAGTTCCAGCCATTTTAAATCATATCCTTTCTTTTTTTTATTTTTTTTATTTGTCAAAGAACCAATGGTCTGCTGATTTTTTATCCATTTTAAAATTTCCACTAGTTCTATATTTCATATCTATATCATACATCTCTTGACCATGATAATATTTAAAAGTGTTTTTAATCTGATAAATAGTAAGGTTTCTTACAGATATATAATTATATTGAGTATATTCGTAATGGATTATATAATTTATCAAAGTAAAAATGGTTATGTTATCTTTGTTTTTTTCTTTTTTCTTCTTTTTTCCATACTTTTTTTCATACTCTTTTCTTTTCTGTTCAAATAATTTATCTAACCTTAACTCTTCGGCAGATTTTTTCACTTCTTTTTCAAGTGACACAGTATCAATATTTATTTCAGTATCTAACATTTCACATATTAAATACTTTAAATCATCAAATGTGTCTCTATCTATTTTATAAGACTTGTTTATTATAATATAATTTCCTTCTAAATTCCCAATTAAATCTTTTGATATATCTGATATATGTAAAGAAATATCATCCGTTTTCATTAAAAACTTTAATACTTCGATTAATTTTTTTACTACTAACCAATTGGATTCTTTTGAGTTTATCCATTCTGTTAATCCAATGTCTTCTTTCACTTCTGCCAAATATTGTATATAACCAATAACTATTTGAACAAATAGCATATCAAAATTAGAAATTTTATTATTTTCCAATTCTTGTTCAAATCTTCTTTTATCAAGTGTTATAAAAGGTTCGAGTATTCTCTCAACAGAAAAATTTTTTTCTATCATATCATTTAAAGTAGGTTGATATATAGCAGTATTTTCATCAAGTTGTATAGGTAATCCGAAGAATAATATTTGTTCCTCTAACAAAATTATTCACCATATTTTTTATTGAATTTTGGAGAAAAGTTATCAACTTTTAATTGAAGTGTATATCCTGTAAAATCTTTTACAAGTCCAAGAACCGGACTAAGTCTTGATAATTCAATATTACCTATCATATTACTACTGCTTAAATCATTAAGGGCTAATTCTAAAGCATCTTTTATACATATACCTCTATGACCATGTAATGTTCTTATACAATCATGATGTACTAAAATAGTAACAGTAAATGTTAATGTTCTAATAGGACTACCTAACTTAGTAGGCATATCTCTATATATATCAAAATAAACATAAGCACCAGCAGTTTCAATTACCTCTGGTACTCTTTTGTATACAAAGAAATATTTATCATATAATTGACTAGAAGTGGGTATGTCTAATTGAGTTAAATCTTCATAATCATATTTTGTGTCTGTGTAATACACAAAATTACAAAAGTATTTATTCATCATCAAATAAGCTATCATTTCTGCCATTATTTTATTAGTATATCCAAATAAATAATTATTTGTCATTAGAACATTCCTCCTACTCTTACCTCTTTAGTACTAGATTTTCCATTGTCAATTATAGCAGTGATTTTAACTATTGTACCTAGATATTTTACATCTGGTTTACATTTTAGTCTAATTTTTCTACAATCTTGACTATTATCATAAGTTACATCTATTTCTACACAATTATCTTCTGACTCAATTCTCCATTCAGGTTTACAATTTTCATCAGATGAAGTAAATGTATATATTTCATTAGCACCTAATCTTATTAAATTTTCTCCTACAATAATATCTACTTCTTGAGTATCATTATTTTCATTAAATTCATTCCAAGCCACTAAATTAGTTCTATCATCTTTTGAACTTATGAATACTTGTTTTAACATACAATCTTTAACACCATGTCTTGAAAAATCATCTATATGACAAACTTCATAAACCGCATCTTTTGAAACCATTATCCTAGTACCTATACGAACAAATTCACTATGTTCATTATCAGAAATGGTAATTCTTCTACTACCATCTTGATTAGACATATACGTTTGGTCAGCCATACCATCACTATATAAAGTTAAGTTTGTAAGTAATACTGGAAAACGGTATTTAATACCATTTATTTCAATATTATAATCAAAATTACATCTTTTACAAGTGAATGTTTTACTAGCTAATATTGTTTTTCTTTCTTCGTGATATAATATCCACCAAGTATCATGCCAATAAATTTGGTCACCACTTTTAACATCTAAGTCATATTTAAAATGAACATATTTTTCATCGTTAGATTTTTGGTCATTCTCGGAAACATCTTCAATATTTATATTTATATTAATACCTTCAAGGTCTACTCCAACTTTCTCTCTGCTTACATATTTAACTGTGTGTACAGTAGGAGTAAGTTTTTCATCCACCATTTCATTAAAATTTTCTCTTAATTCCATTGTTTCTGACTCTGCTTGTGAACAACCTCTTATGTCAATTTTTCTTCGGAACTTATGGAGATAATCTTTACTCATTATAAATCCCCTCCGTCCCAATCTCTATTTCTATATTTTCTTCTTAACTTAACAAATTCTTTATTTAATACATCAAATAATGTTATGTTGTTTGCCAACATAGTTGCATTTGACAATCTATTAAAATCATCTGTGTTTAAGTTTTGTTTTAAGAACTTATCTCTTAATATTTTACTTTTGTGCCATGATAATATCATACCATGTGCTAGAATAACTTCTTCTTCCAAATCTAAACCATCATCACCGTCTTGTATATTTTTAGTTTTTTGAATAGACAATTCTCCATAATCATTTTCTACAACGATAGGTTTATGTTTATTATTTAATTCCTTAAAATACACTATTGCGGTTTCTAAGAAGTTTTTAAATATAAATTCAATATCTTCATCAGGAAGTTTACAATATGTATGGTCTTCGATTATGGTTGAAATTCTAGCATAAACATTTTCAACAGGTGTCATAACAACACCTCCTTCTATTATAATAAATCAATATCTGATTTAATTTGTTTCATACTTCTATCAACATCTTCAAAGACATATTCTAATCCTAATTTTTTTTCTAATAAAGACATTTTATTAAAGTTTGAAAATTCTCCTCGTTTATAAAGGATTATTGCTCTATCCATTAATCTATCAATAACTGTTAATGGTAAAGATTTTATTTCATCTTCAAATTCATCAAATGAAAAATCTAAAAGAACTTCATCAAGATAATATTCGTCTGGTGTTTCTTCTACTTTTTCTTTAAGTCCTAACACCATTTTAACATCTTCAATTGTGATATCACTATTATCTGGACAATACACATCTTCTATTAAGATTTCAAAATTTTCAAACATTCTTCTACATCTTTTAAATATATCATTTAATTCATTAAATGGTATATCTTCTATATCTCCATTGTTTTCTAGGAGATATAAAGAACCACCGCTTAAACGACTTTTAAGAACTATTTTAGAAATAGAGTTATTTCTTATGGAAACATCTGCGTTTTTTAAAATATTTCTTTTTTCACTTATAGACTTTCTGTTGTTATCTCTTCTTCTTTCTCTTGTCATTTATCTCTCTCCTTTTAAATTTTATAAAGAGGACTTATTCAAGTCCTCTTTTTGTGTAAAATTAAGCTATTTGATATACTCCGTATACAGAAGATTTACAAACACCTAATTGTAATCTTCTCATGAACATATATTCAAATTGCATATCTTTTCTTACTGCAGGGTCTGCTACTTCTATAACATCTACATCCCCTTCAAATAATAACTTAACTATCTTAGTTCCATCTGGTATAACATAAAGTAATTTATCACTTAATGCTAATTCATCTTTTCTGTTTATGAATTGTGGTATTTCAACAACTTTAACACCATTCCATGCTCCAAGATGTCCCATATGTCTTATTTCTTCTAAAGCAGCGTCTGCTAAGAAAGATGGGTTTTTTACTAATTCTGCTAATGCAGCTTTAGTTCCATATATAACTGCTTCTTTTCCAGCTTTAGCTTCAACTTTTTGAACTATTTTTATCATTTCATCTGCGTCAAAAGCACCTGCAACGTTAGTGAAAGCACCTTTTTTATCGTAAGCAGCTTCAACACCTTTAACTATTATTTCTCCTATTTTAGCTTCAAAAGATAAAGCTAATCTGTTTATCATTTCATTGAAGTTTACTCTACCTCTTCTGAAATCATCAAATTCAGTATAGATTTTAGCTCCTAATTGGAATTGAGTCATAGCTAATTTACCATTAACTAATTTTTGTCTTCTTAATTCGTGAGTCCCGTCTGCCACGTATCCTATTTCGAATAAGTCCATGTTCATAACTTCAAATTCTTTAGTATCTCCTAAAGCTATATCTTCTATATCAACCCAAGCATCAAATCTATTGCAAACTGCTTCTGATACAACTGGCGTTAATATTTCTCTCATTATAGCAAATACTTTGTATTTATTTTCCATAAATTTGTACATATCCCATTTTTCTGTACATCCTGCAGCTTCTAATATTATATTTTTTATAGCTTCATTTGCTGATTCTTTATCAAAGTTAGCTGTTCTACCTTTGTATAAATCGTAAGCCATTTCTCTTACTTCTTGTATATTTAAACTTGGCATTTATATCTACTCCTTTTTCATTTACATATTTTTTTTATATTTTTTAAATTTAATTTAATCTTATAAGAATCTTATTACCATTGATTCTTGAGCGTCTGCTTCTGGTACATTTATATCTTCTAAAGCTTCAACTATTGCTATTGCATTATTTTCATTTTTAACTAATAATCCATTATCTCCTAAAGCTAATTTATCTCCAACACCTACTCCTGCTACTAATGGTAAAGTAACTATATCTCCCATTATTGGTTGATATCCTCTACCTACTTTTCCTTCTTTTAATACGAAGTCAACTTCTGTTAATCTTTCATCATATTGATTAACAACAGAAGCGTGTAGTAATAATTGTCCTCTTTCAGTACTAGCAGTTGCTAATTCTACTGCATATGCTTCATAATCAACTACACCTAATTCAACATTTTGAGCTTTTCCTTTTATCTCTAAGAATAATCCTTGTTCTAAGTCTGCGTTAGCAACAAAACTTCTTGGATTACCATTTATTATATCTAATCTTATTAATCTTGCCACGTAAATCTACTCCTTTACACTTTTTTTATTTTTTCTTACCATATTGTTTTATTAAATTATCATATTTTCCTACAACTTTTTCTTCTTTAGTATCAGTTATAGGTAAACTATTTATTTCTTCTGTTTGTTTCATAGAGAATTTTTGACTTCTCATTTTCTTAACTTCTAATACACAAAGTTTATCTTCAAATTTTTCTAAGTCTATCTCTCTATTTAATACCTTTTCTTTTAATTCAGCTATTTCTTCTTCTTCAAAATTAAAAGTATCTAATATAGCGTTTACTTGTTGTTTTAACTCTTCAAATTTTTCTGTTTCTTCTATATTTTGTTTAAATTGTCTTAAAGAATGAAGTTCTTCACCAACTTTTTCATAAAGTGATGTAACTGATATTTTGTCTTTATTTTCTATTTCAAATAATATAGAACCCTCTTCTTTTCTTCTCCATTCTTTTATATAAGGAACTTTACTTTCAAAATTGCAAACAACATCGTCATTATTATATGTATAAGATATTCCATAGTCATTTCCATCTTCATCATCATAGACAATTGCAATGTTTTCATTAGGAATTATATCTTCAAGATAATATTTTCTGCAATTAAAAGTATCTCCCCAACAACTAGTGTATTCATATGTGATATTATCAAGTGACATACTTATTGCTCTATAAAGATTATTTATAGAAAGAGAAAAGTTTTCCTTTTCTTCTACTTCAGAAGTTTCTTCGCATTCACAAGGATTTTTCCCACATTCTGAACAAACTATTTCAGTTTCACATTTTTTCTTTTCATCTTCATCTTCATCATCTTTTTTAGCAAAATCTTCTTCGTCATCTGATTCTTCTTTACATTCACAAGGATTTTTTTCACATATAGGACAAACTTCTTCTTCATCCTCTATATCCTCATTGTCCTCAACAAATTCTTTTATTTCCTCTGATTCAGTTGACTCTTCAAATTCTTCTATTTGTTGTTCTTCAACTATTGTTTCTTCTACTTCAAGTTCAATCTTTTCTTCTTCTATAACTTCTTCAAATTCAACTTGTAAATCTTTTTCTTCAATATTATCCATATCAATACCCTCCTTTCTTTGATTTTTCAATATCTTGTTTAGTTTTTCAACTGCTTCAAAGAATTCTTTGTTATCTTCGTTAGCAGAAAAATTCATATTAATGGTAGCTTCTCTTCCCATAGCGCCAGGATGTCGACTACCTAGCACAGTTACGCCAAGAAATTCAAACTTATCTATGTTGCAACGATTTTTTTTATCATATGAACATTCTTTAACAAGAATTTCCATTGATACCTCTTTTTCTTCGTCCTCTAGTAAAACATCATAAGCGTCATTACTATAACATTTCCAAATATATCCATAACAACCTAAATAAGTTTCTCCGTCTATTTCTTCAAAGAAATGATTATTGGTTTCAGGTATAACACCTATTGGGATTTCTTTATAATATTCTTTAACTTTAATTTTTCCATCATCATCAACGAATATATCTAAATCAATCTCGTGACCAGTAAAATCTTTGTTTCCGTTATCATCAGTTTGTACAAAACCAAGTATAGGAATATTAGATAAGGTATTTATAGATTTATTGAAGCTATCAAGTGAGAATACAGAACCATTGAAATTTTCTCCTGTATGACATATTAATATTTTAACGGGATGGAAATTTGAATTTTCTAATGTTTCTGAAAAATTCTCAAATGATTTGATAGGTAGTTGTATTCTATTATCCATTTACTCACCACCTTTCATTAAAGAAATAAATTATTATTACATATGAATATTTCTTTATTCTCTTCATATGTGAATGATTGTATTATAGAAGGATTTTTTAATCTAAAGAAATAATAATCTTGATTTTTAACCCTTCTATTTGTTATTAAGACTTCTCCTTTACTTAAAAGTTTGTTCTTAACAACTTCACTAGTTGTATAAATCAACATCTTAACCCTCCTATTCTTGCTCTACACTTATACTATAAGACGGTTTTTTTAAAAAATTAAGTTTCTCCCTCTTATATCACTCGTTTGTACTATTTTTATTATCTGAAACTTCTTTTCCACTATCTGAATCATTAGCTTTTGGTCTACCATTTTCTTGTTGTGTATTACTAGATTGAGTAAACGCAGTAGCTAATGGTACAAATAATTCATCTATACCACTTTCTGTTTCAAACTCTAATATAGATAATGCTTCTAATGGACTATAATGTTGAGTAGCTAAATATTTCATTCTTGATAATCCAACTGTTGCCCCTTTATACGCTTGTTCTTCTAAAGTATTTTCATTGTATTTTGTATTTCTTATAAATCTAGGTAACCATAATGGATTTTTCTTTCTAGTTTTTATATCATATTTTACATAATTTTCAAATACATTATTTAAAGTATCAGATATAACTTCATCAGCAGTTAATCCACTTATAATTGCTTGGTTATTACTATTGTTACCATTAAATATTTCACTATTAACCCCTGCGTTGTTATATACAAGTTCTGTTAATGTTTGTCTATTTGTAGCTGCAACATTACCAACTCTTTGTAAAGTATGAGTAGTTAATTCTAAACAGTTTGTATTGATTGCTACCCCTTGTGGTAAATTTGCTTTTGCAGAGTTATGTGCTTTTCTTATTAATTCTTCGTCTAAAATTGACTCGCCCTCATCGTCAACTGGATATTTCATATGTATTAATTTAAGATTATTAGCTTTTGCCTCTGCTATTTCATTTTCTTCTTCTTCCATTAATCTTATAATAGAAGGGAAAATGTAACACATAGGAGGAACTGATTTAGTTCCTATAAATTGATTTAAACTTAAGCATACTGCTTCTTTATCTTCTATGATTACATAGTTATTTTCACTATACGCTTCTGGTGGTAAACTTCCTGTGTTATGTTTATCATATAAATCTTGTATCTTTTTGGGCATCATATTATAAATTGCTGCTGTACCTAATTTACTCATATTGATAGAATATTTATATAATCCATCATTTATAACTTTGCTTATTTTACAATAGTTTGAAGGTATTTCTTTTATAATAACTCCACTATTATCTTCTATCTTAAATAAGAATACTTCTCCTAATATCATAAGATTAGTACCTATTGTTCTAAAGTTTGATTTCCAACTTAATTTTTCTATACCTTGTGCTATGTCAAGATATTCCTTTAATAATTTATCTGCGTTAGTATTTTTTTTCTTTCCACCTTTTGAAAACCTATTGATTGTACTAGGAAATAAATACATATCGTATCTATTCATTCCGGAAAAATTATTTATTAATCTATAATAAATACCACTATTATAATACAACCACAAACTTACTTCTTGAAGTGAAGCGGCGTTTTTTTGTGGGTCTTCTAATAAAGAAACAACACTACTTGCAGAATATTTAGTAGGGTTAAATGCATAGTTTGTAGCAGTACCTGCTACTGCTGTTTCGGCAAATAAATGTTTCTTTTCTTTTATCTCTTCTTGTTGTTGTTTATTATCAGACAATTATTTTCAACTCCTTACCATAAATTTATTGAATTTCCTTTTTTCTTTTTCTTTAATTTTTTCTCTTGTAATCTTATGAAATAATTTCCATAACTTAAACTTGAATATCTATCTTTACGGTTTTTACCAGTTTCATATACTCTGATATAAGAC
>JAEIGA010006047.1_pt1 | contig 18420 bp, 36 predicted proteins | sample 9270691 | NCBI WGS metagenome assembly JAEIGA01 (sample SAMN17057246, study PRJNA624740) | gut metagenome | biome: biome; isolation source: fecal sample | host: Bos grunniens | place: China: Xizang | collected 2019
CAAAGATACCTACTGAAATAAAGGATGTCAATTTTAACCCAGAGCCGGTAAAGATCCCGTCAAATCCTGGTGGTAGTCTTGGCAATGAGCTTTATATCGGTGTTTATTGCAATTATGACGGATACACATCAGGAGTAGGTGCAGAATTGGCAAATAACTATAAGACATATGAAGATGTGCTTAATCTGATTCTTTTGGGTGAGCTATCTTGTGTCTGTGAATACGTGGTATCATACAAATGCTGGAGAAACGAGGAACAGACAATATGGAAGTCCGAGTTTGATCATCCAAAATCAACACAGGATTATTACTACTGTTTTGATGAGGATTACATCTGTACAGATGTTCTTTCAACATTTTATCATACACACTGGACAACTACTCCTGGTTCAGATAGTCCAATTAAGATGCATCCAAGAAAACAGCTTTAAATTACAATCATGAGCATATTAACAGATATAGACATATCAATTGACAATTGCGATATACGGCTGCTTGCATGGCGTTTGTGGGATCGGTTCATTTATGATGAACTTGGATATATTAAGACCGGTATTGATTGGAAAGTGCATTGTCTTAAGCACTATCCGACAAGTAGTTACAATTTAAAGATGTCCATGTATAAGAACATCAAAGATCGTATACTATACATTAGGATGTATGATCTTGTTAATATGTTCAATTTGACTGTAAATGAAATTGAAATGTTGTGCAATTCAGAATACGTGCGTGAAGTATCAAAAATGAATTGGTTTGTATGGAAATTTGATACACCCGGATATTACTCTGGTTTATCGACATACGAGTCAGCAATTGAGTATCTTAATACAGGAATAGCATCTATAATAGATTCTTGTACAATAGAATCAATTAATGGTGGACGTGAAATAACAGGAGAAAAAATTTTTCAATATGAAATTAATAAAGATAATGCATTGAGCACGGGATATGATATTGAAAAACAGATATTGTGCGCGCAAGTGATATGGGCTGACAAGTTCATTTTTGATTTCAAAGATTATTTTTTCAGCAAAATGGAGCAGTTCAGTTAAATATAAAATAATATGTGTTGCATAATCGGGTATAAATTTTACTAATTATGTTTGAATTTTTTATTATTTGAAAAATTACTTACATATGTATATTTGCAAATATTGTAAAAAGGAATTTAAAACTTATCAACAGTTAGGGGGTCATATTGTAAATTGTAAGTTAAATCCTAATTATCAAAAGTCTTTAAACATACTAAAAACTGCAAGAGATTCAAGAAAATTTGAAAAAGTTAAAAACGAAACATATATATGTAAGTATTGTGGTAAACAAATTGGTAATAAAGGTTGTTTGGTATTACATGAAAATCGATGCATAAAAAATCCAAATGTTGTTTTGTCTAAAAGTCAGATTAAACAAATAGCTAGAGAAAACAACAAAGGCAAGAAAAAGAAACTGACTGATGAACATAAACAAAAAATAAGAGAATCACTAATAAAATGGAAAATTAACAATCCTGAAAAATATTTAAATTATTGTAGAAAAAAATCAGTGTGTTGTGAAAACTTTAAACAATATTTAAGAGATAATAATATTGATTTTGTTGAAGAGTATACTCCTTATGAAGATAGAATGTATACATTAGATATCGCATTTCCTGATGAAAAAATTGCAATAGAAGTCAACGGATCACAACACTATGATAATGATGGAAATTTAAATCAATCAACACTAGAAAAACAGTTTTATTTTGAAAATAGAGGATGGAAAATTATTCAAATTTATTATAAGTGGTGTTATGGTGTAATAAAAAACAATCCAGTAATAACAAGTATATTTGATTTACCAATACACAATAAAAATTATGTTAAAGAAACATATACACGAAAATATAAAAAGTTACAAAAACAGAAGTTGCTTCAATTACAAAAAGAAAAAGAAAAAGAAATAAATGAAGAACATAAAAGAAATATTATTTATAATTTAATATATAATTCTAATATTGATTTTAGCATATCTGGTTGGTCTACAAAAGCAAAACAATATCTTATTTCTAGAAATGAATTATATAGTAAGCATATATTTCAACAAATTAAAAAGTATTTTCCAGATTTTTTGAAACAAAATACTGTATGGAAAAGAAAAGGATCAGTCTATTAAAAAATTAAAACAATTTAATTATATTATAATATACAAATAATACATGCACGGATAAAGCGTAATTGGATGACCGCCCCAGTCTACGGAACTGGTCAGATTAAACTGTTGTAGGTTCGAATCCTACTCCGTGTACAAATTAGTTCGTTAAAATAACGTGGCCCAGTGGGGGAATAGGCAGACCCGAGGGACTTAAAATTCCTTGGCCCGAAGGGGCCGTGTCGGTTCGAGTCCGACCTGGGCTACAAATGTTAAAGAGTAATAATACGACTGGATTTTATTGGAGGCAGAAACGGCAGGAATAAACATAAGTGATCATTATGTTCAACCATGAATTGACATGGCAAGCTCCAGTTTTAGTCAGGCAAAGAGGAAAATTACCTGTGCTCAATTATTGTTAAGTTGCAACCTCTTTAACATATTTGCCCCTATAGTTTAATTGCAAAAACAGCGGACTTCTAATCCGTCGACGGGAGTTGGACTCTCCCTGGGGGTACAAGATTTCGAGATTCATAGTTTGATTTAGTTTATTTGTGAAATGACAGATGTTGTGAAATATCTGTCATTTCTTTTGTATTTATGAAAAAAATTATATATATTTGCAAAGGATTTAATTTTAATATCATGACAAAGAGTGAGAGATACGAAGTATATAAAGCAAAACGTCAGAGAATCAAAAAGGATATTGAAGCAGCAATAAAGAAAAAGACAGATACTAGTAAGTTTCAGGAACTAATCAAGTTAACAAAAGAATATGAGACTGTTACAATGGCAATGAATCTTGACGGCTGGCCTGTAAAGGTATGGCCTGAGAAGATGACATCTAAAAAATGGATTGATGCTTATGAAGAGTATCTGAATGAGACTAACAATAAGACACAGACAAAAACAAAGACAGTAAAGACTGACAAGCAACGTTTTACAATTTCATTATGCTGGACAGTTAAGCCAGAATATTGTGTATGCGATTCTGTCATTGATGTATTACGAAATTATTTTTCATCAATAGGACTTAAGTCAGATGAAATACTGAAGAACGAATTTCCAGACAGAATTGAATTCTGTAAAGTATATAAAGTCACTTGCACACAAGAGAAGTTCAAGCTGATTTTGAAGTCTGCAGAATACATATTAAGTATATCAACTAATTCTGCATACGACAAATGCAATATTGGGATAATTGGTAAAGAACTTAAGTAAATATCTGAATTTTTGCCCAATACTTTATATATAATACTTGTATCATTTGTATAACGCTTAAATAAACTAAAATGAACGAAAATGAAAAGAACAATCTTGTCAAGCAGTATGAACCGCTTGTGAACAAGATCACAAAGCAGTTTGTAGACAAGGTTAATGTATCTTGGGAAGACGTTAAGTCTATGGCGTATGAAGGCCTTGCAATCGCAATGAAGACTTATGATCCAGAGCGCAGCACAATGACATTTATGCAGTTTGCTGGATTTGCAATCAGAAACAACATTCTTACTGGTCTGAACAACGAACTTCGTACAGTTAAGCTATCTGCGTATGCACAGAAGAAGGCTATTGAGCGAGGTGAAGCCGTATTCAATACGGTTGCTTTGGATATGACTATCAATGACAGTCCTACAAAGGGTGGTTCAAACTGTCCTGGTGGTCCTAAGAAGAATGATTGGTCAAATCTTTCAGTTGAAGCAAAGTTTGATGACGGTGACATCTTTGAGACTTTGTATTGCAAGCTGGAGGATAATTTTTCAATGCGTGACTGTGAGATCTTTTACAGATCATTCGGTCTGAAAGACTTTGAAGAGGAGAAAGGCAAGGACATTGCAGAATACTTTGGCATCTCAAGAAGCCTTGTATCAATCAAGCTTAAGACTGTCATCTCATTCATTCAGAAAGATGACGAACTGGTAGAGATCTTGTCAAACTTGCTTAAATAATTTGTTATGTATCTTGCAAGAAACTCAGAAGGCGGATTGGTGCTATATCTCAATAAGCCTGTGAAAAAGAAAATCGTGGTCAATCCTGATTTTCCAAAGTATAGAAGAGAAATAATTGACTGGGTAGATCCAATTGGACCATACTACTCATTAGGACTTCATGATAAGGATGATAAATATCCTTGGGTAACATTTGAAAACAGTCCAGTAAAAGTAAAGCTTGCGCCGGACGGATATATGATGCAATAATATATGAAAAAGATAATCAACAGAATCAAGAACTACTTCAAACGTCGTACAGTATATATTCATGACAAATTCTATGATTATATGATAGATAATGACGATCTGTACGACTCTATAACAATTGTTAAGGTAACCTATTCTGGCTTCAAAGGCATCATTGATGTGACGTTTACCGAGCGTAGAAGGGAATCTGATTTATGTGACATTGCTAAATTTTACAGCATATGCAATATAAATGAGTTCGGCGGATTGTCAGAGTACAAAAAATATTCAATATATGACAGACTTAAAAGACCAAACAAATACGATGAATAAAGAGATTCATTTTTATATGGATGCTTCATATCCGTTTTATGCAGATCAAGTTTGCATGACTTATGATGATACTCGTTCATCAATTGAAAGAGGTCATGAAGTAATACATACTACGTCAATAGTCAATCTATCATTCGATCTGCTTGACCTTGGATATAGAATATTTGTTCATCGTAGAGGCAAATCGCTTGAGTGCAAGCTCGGTTCAATGGACGGCACAGACAAAGAAATCAGACGACCTCATAATATTTTGAAAATGTTAATTGCTGGAGTTTTTGATGATGTTCTATCACCTGAATGCAATAATAACAAATCAGTTATGTAAGAAATTTGCAATTTGCAAATTGCAAATCATCTGAATTTTTGTCATATATTTTATATATAAATTTGAGATAAACTGAATTATATATGTTTACAGAGGATAACAGTTATTCGCATCACATCACAAACTATAAAGACGAAAATGGTAGTTGCTACACCCTTGAATGGTATACCGACAGAACAGAAGATCTGATTCTGACAAATGTCTGGGTTAAACCTGAATATAGGAGAAAAGGATTTGGCAATGAAATATTACATCTGGCTGAAGAAGCTGCAAAGCTTGGTTGTTTTAAACAGTTGTTTGTAAAAGTAGGTTATGATACATGGCAAAGCGTCTGGTATAAACGAAATGGTTTTGAATTTCATGAATGTGATAAATATGACAGTAATTATATATGGCTTGTAAAACAAATTAAAGATTAACAATATGAAAGACTATAAAAGAGCGTTTATGATGACTGCAACTGGTCTTGTATCATGGCTTATTGCAATTTTGGTATCATATCTATGTCATGCTGCTCCAGCAGATTCAATAATGGAATGCATGTACGGGTTGTGCACAGGTATGTTTGCACTTGTGGGATTTTTCCTGTTAGTATTTGCAATATACCTTTTCTGGAATGCAACTGGAGGAAAAGACGATAAATAAATCAATAATTATGGATAAAACAGTAAAGAACTTACAGGAGTGTTTTGGCGGAATGCAAGGATGGATTTGTCCTAAATGCGGAAGGGTGTATTCCCCATATACACATATGTGCCCATATTGTGGACCTAAGCATGAACACGAAACCGTACCAACAAATCTTCCTTATGTTCCTCTTGAACAGCAGAAGAGCCCTTCATTAATCTGTAGTTAAACATGGCAAATATGACAAGACGATGGACGAAAATAACACAGGATAACGTTGATTATGTGTATGAGCTTGACTCAAACGGACCTGTTATGTTTGCTTGGGTTGATGATGACAATGTAACACATTACGGTACATGGCAATCATTTGGATTGACAATCAACACAATGGCTAAATCCGGCGGAAACTATTATTACTATCCAATTCCAAAGTTGTATAAATTTATGCAATATTAATTGTTATGATACGAGAAACTGATTGTTGTAATTTGGCTTTAAGTGTTCTGCTTAAAAAGGCTGGATATGATGATTATACTGAACTGCGATGGCAGCATAATTATAGGGTTCGTGATGAGATGTATGAAAAGCATCCAGACTTGTCTGATGATGGCTATCATGAACTTCAAAAAGAATGGGGTGGCCCGTATGAAACCGATGAGGTATATGGCTTTTATGATGAGATCTTGAGATACGGCAATAAAAACAGCTGGGACGAGCATAATGTAATCGCATCTGCACCTACATTGGCTGAAGCTGCAACTTGGCTGAGGAAAAGAGGCCTCATTGCAGAAGCAAGGTATAATGATGTGCAGAATTCTTGGGAACCTATGTTCTTCAATGGCGCTTATTGGGAACGACCAAAAATTGGCAATTACACTATTCGTAATGAATCATATGAGGCTGCTATGAATGTTGCATTGGAGCACGCCGTGAAGCATTACATATCAAACAAAACTGTTGAGGAGACTAAATAAGTCTCCTCTTTTTGATATATAATATTAGATAAATTTTGTGATATGACAATTAGATTTGGATATTGCCCACCCAATCCTGGACCAAATGCAAAGAAGAGATGCGCGTGGTATTCAGATGTACGATCAGCAATTAAAGCGCACGATGGAAAACGTTCAATATGGATTAAGACTTGTGGTAAATACGTTGAAATATCATATGATAAGTTACTTGAATTACAATAAATTTTCACATGAAGTATATATTAGAATACCTTAAAGAAGAAATGTTTATAGAGCCGGTTGCTGGTTCTACGATAGATCTTGAAGAAGAATGTGTTGATGTAACAACTCCAATAGGATATAGATTGATTATCAACGGTAAAGATGTTGATATTGTTGTATGGCACGCGGATTATTCAAAATGGCTTGAAAAACAATATGTCAATCTTTGTACAGATATGCTTGCAGTTTCAAAGACTGAACCGTCATTATTGGATCTTATGACTGAAAACGAACGCAAGCAATATCATGAATTTTGGGAGAAACATAAAAACTGTGAGTTCACTTCTACTATAGGTGGTAGAATATCTATTGAAGTGACTGGCACCGGACTTGGTTATTGCTTTAAGTGCAAATGCAATGCATGCGGAGAAACAAAGGATTTAATTGATGATAATTGGTAATATTATGGCAAGGTACATTAAAAATTATTGTCCAAATTGCGGACATGATACAACTCATAAAGTTTGGAAAGAGGATTTTCTTGGAACAACCGGTTTGGGCAGAATACTATTAGGAATTGCAACCGCAAGTGTTAGTATGTGGGATTCTATAACATATTGTAAATGTTGTAGTTGTGGTAGAACAAAACAAATATAAATAATGTTATGACACTATTTGACAAGATATTTAAAAGAAACATTTCCAATGACATTGAAACGATAAACAATACTGCTTCAAAGGAAGTATGCATCACTAAAGAAGAGTATAGATATCGTAAAGAAGTTATTGACAAATGGATTAAAGACTATAAAGAAAAATTAGTCGCAACACGAAAAGAAAAGGTTACTGCAGAAAACATTGAAGTTGATGCAAAGAATAATAAATGTGAAAAATGCGGACGTACTGATTCAACTGTAAATAAGTTCATTAAGAAAGGTGTTCAGGCATTTAAGTATAATCATTGCAATAACTGTGGGCATGAATGGGAGTATCTTGAACCAACAGATGTTGAAGATGACATAAGACATTATAATCCGTTTATTGTAATACCACATTTCCTTGACCATGTTGTATGTGCGCTTTGGACAAACAGATTTGATCCTACAGACATAACATGCGAATATGATAATGCTGAACAGGCATGTGAAGCAAAAACTGCAGAGATATATGAAAGATATTGGGATATTATACAGACGTTTCCTCTTGAAATTATGTATTACACAGGATATCAGCACGCATATAATCAAATAATCAATACTGAAGAGATATTCAATAAGCCTTTTCATGAATGCGGCGCATTTGACAACAGAAATGGAGAAATGTACTGGGGTGGATTTACTGAAAAAATGGAGGATATACTAATCAATAAGTTAGGTGTTAAAAAACTTTTTAATTAATATGAGTGATAAGAAAATAAAAGTAGTAGCAATATCAGATATTCATGGTTATCTGCCTAATGATTTGCCAGAAGGTGATATACTTTGTATTGCTGGAGACATATTACCGTTAGATGTACAGAATAATGACATAAAAAGTCTTTCTTGGTTCTTGTTGGACTTTAAGCCATGGGCAGAAGCATTGCCTTATAAGAAGATTATATTTGTTGCCGGTAATCATGACTTTTTGTTTGAGCATATTGGACCGAAAGCAAACCATACCGGTTCAGATGTAATGAAGATGCTATTTGGTCAGCATAAGAAAAATACAAAGATTGTTTATCTGCAGGATAGTTCTTATGAGTATGAGGGTAAGAGATTCTATGGTAGCCCTTGGATTGAAGATCTTGAAAGATGGGCATTCTATGCTACACCTGAGGATCTTGAAAAGAAATGGTCAACAATTCCTAAGAAGTGTGATGTACTGATTACGCATATGCCTCCAAGATATGGGGCTTGTGGAACAGTACTGCAGCCAGGATGGAATTACGGTAATGATTACGGCTCACAGACATTAGCTGAAATTGTGTGCATGAGAGATATTAAATATCACGTGTTCGGACATGTTCATTCAGGTCAGCATACAGAAACTGTTGCAAATGGAACTACAATGGTAAATGTATCAATAAAGAATGAGGATTATAAACCGACATATTACCCGTATGAATTTGAGGTGTAGTAATGCTACACCTCTTTTTCATTATTATTAAATAAAAATAATATAACTATATGATAATTGACTGTTTGAGTAAAGCTATATTTATGTTTTTGATATACAATATAGTTGCATTAGTATTATTTGGAGTGCCAAAATCACTCAGTATGACTTATTATCTGTTTAAGAATAAAATTGATACACTCAAATTCCTGTTCCCAGCATTGATGACAATGCTTACAGTATTTTTGATGCCTTGCTGGTTAGAGATGTCTGAAGGATCCAATTTTCAATTTACAGCATTTCTTAGTGCTGCAGGTGTATTATTTGTTGGCGCAGCTCCAGCTTTCCTCAATTCTTCATTAGAGAATATGGTGCATCAAGTATCTGCATGTATATGTGCAGCAGCTGCATTAGCATGGATTTGTCTTGTCACCCCATACTGGTATATAATATTGATTGTATTTGCAGTTATTGCATTGATTGCTTGGTTGACAAAGACTTTGAAAACAAGTTATATCTATTGGTTGGAGATGGTTGCATTTATTTCAACTTTCATCTCTATGGTTGCATACTATCTTGAATATATAAAGTAGTTTATATATAAAGTTTATTATATAACTGCAGTAACGTCAATCTCCATCTTCCGTGTTCTATATCAAAAAAAAGACACGTTTGCTAAGATGGCTGATGTATATTATTGTCAGATTGTGAAAACTTTAGGCTGGCTTACTAGCAAGATCAACACATATGTGTTGATCTTTTTAATTTATACAGCATACTTGATATATTAATATGATTATGATTATATTTTTTTAATATTATGCTTTACAGTTTAGATGAGATTTGTTTAATTCCTACTGCAGTGTCAGTAGTGGAACATAGAAGCGATGTAAATGTATTTACAAACAAAAACAATTATCCTATTTTTACAGCTCCAATGTCATGTATAGTCGACTCAAAGAATTATGACACTCTTAAAGAGCATCGACTGAATGTAATTGTGCCAAGATCCGTTTCATGGGGTGAGCGTTTACGGTTTCTTAAAGATGGCGCATGGGTTGCAGTAGGATTTAAAGAAGCTCAGTATATTTATGAGCATCTGGAGCTTGAAGTATTTACTGTAACAAATACTATACGACTTTGTATTGACCAAGCTAATGGTCATATGATGTCCTTATTGAAGCTTTGCAAGGATCTTAAGGAAAGATTTGGAAACAAGCTCAAATTGATGACTGGCAATATTGCTAATCCTTATGCTTATAGAGAATATGCAAAGGCTGGAGTTGATTATCTGAGGGCCTCCGTCGGGACTGGAAATGTCTGTACTACATCAGTACAGACAGGGATGCATTATCCTATGGGATCGCTTCTTATCAAACTTAATGAGGAACGTGAGTATGTTCGTAATCAGGTATTTCATACGGGTGGTTTTCAAGAACTTGGTGCAAAATACGTATCTATACCCAAGATAATTGCAGATGGTGGATTTAAGAGAATAGATCAGTGTGTAAAAGCACTTGCTCTTGGAGCAGACTTTGTAATGCTTGGAGAGATTCTTGCTAAGAGTGACGAAGCTTGTGGTCAGATTGTAGTTGAACGTAATAAATATGGGTTCAAGTCAAGAGAGTATTTTGGAATGTCTACTGAAAAGGCGCAGATGATAGTCAATAATGCAGCATTATACTCTGTAGATAATTTTGTTCCAAAGCATACCGAAGGTCAAGTAAAGAATGTTGATGTTGAATACAAACTAAATGAATGGCTTGTAGATTTTGAGCATGCATTAAGAAGTTCAATGTCTTATGCAGGAACAAAGGATATTAAAGATTATATTGGTAAAGTTCAATATGATTACATTACTCCAGTAACTTATAAGGCATATATGAAATAACATGGCAAGAGATATAAAACTTCACACAACAATAGCTGAACTGGTATTTGCATGCATTGATAATGTTAAGGTTGGCGATTATGTTACCAGACAGGATCTTATAAAATATGTCAATGAACATCACACAGATCCAAAATGGAGATTCAACATCATGGCGAAATGTTATTCTACGATTGACAATTATAGAAGAGCCTTTCAATTGAATAACATTTTGTTGGATGCTCCAGATAACGCTCCCGGGCAGTATCTAAAAGTCAATGAAATACCTGAAGGGATAACAACGGCAGATCTCAAGAGACGAGCATACACTGACCCGATATATCCTAAGAAAAAATCATTTGGTGTGTTCAGTTTATATGAAGAGCTCTTGTAAATAACAGAGAGTTTTTATATATTAAATTATGGAAGGACAATACACATTTACAGGTAGAAATGGTGAGATCCATAAGCTTGTGCAGACAAAATTGATGAGTGTTTATCAGGTAATGACAGATTATTCAATTGGTACTACTGGTTATATTACTGAAATTATGTCATTGGATTTTTGTGGAGGACCAACATTATATATAGGTGATATTTTAGAATCTGGTGTAATGGTTGAATCAATCAAGCATTGTAATGAATTAGGAATTTATGTAACTTTAAAAGAGATTTAATATATGTATATAGCAGTAGATTTTGACGGAACATGTGTAACACATGATTATCCGAACGTAGGTAAGGACATCGGTGCAGTTCCTGTATTGCAGGCTCTTGATTGTAATGGTCATCAGATTATTCTTAACACAATGCGTTCAGGTAAGGAGCTTGAAGACGCAAAGGATTGGTTTATGTTCAATCATATATGTCTTTTTGGTGCAAATGAAAATCCAACACAGAAGTCTTGGACAGACTCACCAAAGGTTTATGCGCATCTCTACATAGATGATGCTGCTATGGGTTGTTTCCTTTGTTATGATCCAAATTTTCATAGCAGAGCTTATGTAGATTGGAAAGAGACTACAAGGTATCTTCATGCAAGAGGGTTGATTACTTATGAACAGTATAGCGAAATAATGAAATCGTATGAATAAATATCTATTTCTCGATATTGACGGTGTGCTTAATCATGATGAGTGGTTTGAATCTGATGGGTATAGACAAAATCAAGCAAACTGGCAAGTGTCAATGTTCGATCCTAAGTGTGTTGAACGAGTAAATAGAATACTTGAGGAGACAGGAGCTGAACTTGTAGTGTCATCATCTTGGAGGAACATGTCAGATCTTGAAAATATATTTGCAGGCGTTGGTTTACCAACTAAGTTTTACAGAACACCCTATGCAGATCATATATATCCTGACTTGGATCCGATAAGAGATCTGTATATTGATGACGTCAGATATTGGAGAGGCTCTGAAATTAAGTACTGGCTTGAACATAATGCTCAGAAACCATATACCTATTGCATTCTTGATGATGATTGTGATATGCTTGAAGAGCAGCGTGACAATTTTGTTTTGACTTGTGGAGATAGAATACACCGACCAAATCTGTATGCTATCAATAAGGGTTCAGGCTTAACTGATTGGTTGACAAAAATTGTAATAAAGATTTTAAATGATGAATTATGACAGAATTAGTAAACAATATTAAACAGAAACTAGAATCTGCTGGTTTTAATTGCAATGTTGAGGACACCTCTTGGTCCAAAGAAGCAGTTCAGATGATTGGCGGCGGTACAATATCAATCAATGGACAAGTAATGCAACAGCAAGGAACACCTGTTAAGATTGAAATGATATTTGAAATACTTTATGAAGCATGTGTCAAAGATGTTGATGCAGAAACAGAAGAGCACAGTCTTATGTGCTGGTTCAAAGTACTTCAAAATGAAGAAGTTGTACAGGATCTTGAAATAAACATCTATCCTGATGAGTTTGACTTTTTCTGTACACTTACAAATAAAATATTCAGGATCTGATAAACATTATTAAAATGATAACATTTTTAATTATATTTATATGTACTATATTGTTCTCATCATGGAAAATCAATAAAATTGAAAACAAAGATAATTTATAAGATATGAAAAATTTATTTGGATGTTTGGGAGTACTGCTTACATTTCCATTGATTTTAGTTGCAGCAATTTTGTTTCACGGTTGGTATCTTCAGGTGATATATGATATTGGTCTAGTGCCGATTCTTGGTCAGTTTGGCCTGTTTTTGCCTCAACTTGGTTACTGGGTATTTGTATTAATTCATGTTGTTATGTGTGCGTTGACATTTTATTTTAAGCGTTATGAAATACAGTCAAAAGCAGAAAACGTTAAAAAGATAACTGCAACAAATGTCAATGAGTCGGTTGATGCAATAGGCAAGGCATTATCTCCTGTATTGACAAATATATTGACTAAGCTTGGACAGCTTCTGTTGTTATACATTGCATTTACGATATGTTTTTGATAGATTATTATAGTATTTTGCAGTAAGTACTTACTAAATAAACAATATATGCTATGATAAATCTACTAATGATTTTATCGGTAATTATACCAACATCAATAAAGTTGGTATCTATCAAAGGAAAGGAATTCTCCAAATAGGATGAATTCCTTATTTTTTTTAAATTTTTGTCACATAATTGTTATATAAATATACAACTATTAAATAAATTGAATATGAGTGAATCAATTACATCTAGCGGATTTAGCTTTGAATTTGTATTGTTTGTGGTGTTTCTTGTACTCAAGCTTACAGGTACAATTGACTGGTCTTGGTGGTGGGTTACAGCTCCACTTTGGATATCATTTGCCATTTTTGCTATAATATTTTTTATTTATGGCATTTATTCATGGTTTAAAGATTAAACAAAATATAATTAACTATGGGATGCGAAGTTTGGACAAATGAAGCAACATATATATGCAGTATTGCGTTAAGATCTAAAGCAGAGCTGCAAGAGAAAATGCAAGAGTGCCGACACATTATCAATAATTGTAAGGAAAGACTTAAGTCTCTTGTATATATGACAGAGCCTAAGAAGTTCTATCCTGAAGATGATGTTCAGTTTTATCTTAACAGAAATTTTGAGGAAATACTTGAGGAATATGATGAAGCTCGTGTAAAACTGACACGTCTTTGGGTATTTGAGGAAGCTTGGGATAAGACTCATGACAAAGAGACTGGAAAGGCTATACTTCCTGTCAATCCGTTAGATCTTAAGGAACTTGACAATAAGGTGTATATGACTGGCGATTATTGTGAATATATTCTTGAGGACGGATCAGAAATGCCTGAAGACTGGTGGGATGTATACAATGGATTTGTTAAGCCTGAAGACTGCTCATTTGCAGATAAGCTCGGTTATCCTCTTAAGCCAAGAGAGCCTGAAAAAGATATGACTGTTGGTGAGTTGAATGCTCTAATGAAACTGGAGCTTGAAAAGCATGGTTTTAAAGTAAACATTGATGAGTTATTAAACCGTGATGAGTTATAAAGTATTTTTATTATATTTTATTATATAATTGTAATCAAACGGGGGGGGGGGAATTTGTATTTAATATAAAGTTCTTGTCGTCGTTTTAAATTAAACAATAACAAATGGCAACAGGAACAAATGGTGTTAGAACTATCAATGAATTGAAGGCAACAGGTGTTTGGAAATTTCAAAATACTAACGCATTACAAGTAGGCTACTATACCGATGGCAACAAATGTCCTACTTTAAGTCAAATGCAAGCATGTGATGACACAACTAATTATAATATAACATATCCATCTGGATACACTGGAACACGTCTTGTTCCGTTTAACAAAATATCTTATTCTAAAAAAGCTACATATACTACCTTAACAATTACTCATTCCGATTCAAACATTACTAGCGCATATTATGAGTACTATCCAGTAATAACAACTTATCAGATAACGGTACCGTCTCAATATTATGACGGCACACAAGTTCCAGTGTATAATTATGATAGTTTTACACCTAAATTGATTATTAAAGTAGAGCAAAATAGCTGGCCTATAGTTACTAGTAACACGGTATATATAACTTATATTTGTGTTGGATATGATAGTTATACAGGTCGAACTACACATTATATATGTTATGCATATTTAACCAAAGCACAAGTTGATAGTTTACGATCTGGTACAAATATTGAGGTAGCAGGATACGTTAGAACTTGGTAGTTAACATTAAATTCATATTTAAGCAATACAAATATATTAGCTAATAGTAAATTTATAAAAGCAAATTTTTATATTAATATAAAGATTTGCTTTTGTTTTTATGACATTTGAAGAATACTCTAAAGATGCATTAGAAACATCTATATGCCCTGAAAATATGGATGTGATATATCCTTTAATCGGATTATCTGGGGAGGTTGGAGAGGTTGCAGAAAAGGTTAAAAAAGTATATAGAGACAATAACGGAATATTTACGGATGAAATCAAACATCAGATTGTAAAGGAACTTGGAGATTGTCTTTGGTATATTAATAAGATGGTTGCAGATCTCGGATATACTCTTGAAGACACTGCAATTATAAATTTAGAAAAGTGCTATAAGCGAAGAGCAGATAATACTTTACATGGAAATGGAGATAACCGATAAATACAGATAAATTATGGAATCATTCACAAGAGAAGTACTAACAGCAACTCAGAAATTTGACGAAAATGATAAACTGAGTGAAATGCTTACGGATTTTGCTCAAGGTTTATTTGAGGACGGATTAATAAAAATATCAACACGTTACGATAAAGACACTGGCAAAATATATAAAGAATTGAGTGCTATATTAATACGAGAAGTAAGATAATATGTTTTGGTTTTTATTTGGAGTTGTTGCAGTAAGTTTTACTGTAGGAGCTATAGTAGGATATAAGTTTCATGATTGGAAAGAATATAAAGATTACAAATGGGATCAGGATGCACACTAATAAGCACAAATTATATATATGAAAACATTAGAAACATATATACTTGAAAATATAGAAAAACACGTCAATATTGATTATAATCTGTTTGAAAATGCAGGATTATATGATGGTATTGAGGAACTTGCAATGTTCTTAACAAATAAAATCAGATCAAATCAGGCTAAGTCGTTTACAATATCATACAACGACACAGATAGAGAATTATCGAAATTCAAAAACATATTTTTCAAGTCAATTATAATTGATTGTGAACGATGCAACACTAAAGATAATGTTGGTAAATACGAAATAAATGATGTTGTTGATTATGATATTAACACTGAAAAATTCAATTATATAAATATTAAATGCGAATTATCAGTTGCACACAATCAAAATGAAACATATCTAACGTTGTTGCATGAATTAACACATGCATGGGATAATTATAATCATATTAAAAGATATGGCAATAAATCACTAAACAATGTTTATTTAGATACTAAATATGATGAAATTGCCAAAAGAATGCATTCTAAAGACGGCATGGATAATTTTGTTGGCATGTTAATGTATTTTATTAACCCAATGGAAGTCAATGCACACATGAGTGGTTTTGCAAGTTATCTGTATGATGCAGTTGCCGATAGCAGAATAGAAAATCCTAATAAAGCATTGTCTTTGATTAAAAATTCTCAGTTGTATAAAATTTATGTAGAGATCAATTCATTTGTTCAAAAACTATATGATAATGATAAGTCAATAGAGCCAATGTTAGTTCGTTATATATGTAAAGAATACAATAAAATATATGGTAAAAATTATACTGAAGCAAAAGTTAAAAAGTCAATATATCTTCAGTACAAAAAAGTTATGAATAGAATTGAATCAAACATTGGAAAGCTTTGCGTAAGATATTGTAAAAACATAACAATTAATTAATATGGGATCAGGATGCACACTAAGAACTAATATTTATTTTAGTCATAAATCATACAAATCAAAAGATGAAGTTATTGAAGAAATTGAACTCAATGAGAGCATCATCAGGAATTGTGAAAAGGATCTTATGATGCTTGTCACTATGACAGAGCCTGCAAAGTTCTGGAGAGAATCTGAAGCTGAGGTCGGAGAGACACCTTGGATATGGATGCAGAATGAAGCTCAGCGAAACATTGATAGTATCAAGGACTGTCAATCTGAGCTTGACAAACTAAGAAGCCTTCTATATTGCTGGGATGATTGCCACGATAAAGATGGTAATGCAATTGAACCACCAAAAGGTGAAAGCTGTTCAACAGATTATTTCTGGGGTGATTGGATCAAATCTGTACATCCAAACGGTGAGGTTGCACATGATCCAGAAGAAATACTTAAAAAGAATTGGCAATAATATGGTAATAGAATTTAGAGTACTTGCAGTATCAAAAGAAAAACAATCTTATGATACTGATATGCTTAAAGGCGTGTTTAATGCAGATCATCCTATGCTTGAAACTGTTGACACTTTACCGCCAAATGCTGCAATAACGGTTCTTACACAATGCAATTGGAAACCAAGTGTCAAAGAAGTAATCAATAAAGGAGATTATATCTTAGTACCGTTTACTGGAAATATTTCTGAATAAATGTCTGTAAATGAAATTTCTGATGCAAAAATTATCATTGCATTCTGTATTTCGTACAGACAGTTGTAAATGAAATGTAAAATTTCATCGCAAATATCTGAATTTCATTCAGGCATTTGTTATTTAATATTGTACTGATAATTTATTGACCATGGATAGAACATTTGAAGCAGGATCACTTACAAGAGAGCAGTTTATTGAATACATCAGAACCGATTTCATAGCTGCAAAGATGGTATACGATGCACTTGAGGCTACCGCAGCACGCAAATATCGTAGAGAAGCTCAGCAGAAAGCTTTGGAAAACATCAAAGAGGAACTTACACGTAAGTATAAGAGACAGTCAACACGTGACAAGCATGCAATGCCGATGTATGAGGCTTGGAAGGAAAACAACAAATGGCGTTTCAGACAGAACGAGTTCACATATGCTGACTGGTCAATCAAACCATGGGAGAACGGTGGATGCATTTCAATATCTGTTAATGATCTGACAGATGAATTTCTTGGAAGCATCTATGACAAGTCAGTTGATAATAAGTATTTTCGCGGTTGTACTGGCTGGGAGATTGTAGAAAATGGTAGAACTTATTTCAAGTTGATTCTACCAGATGAGCTTCAGTCTGAGTGGGACGCTGATGAAAAGAAACTTTCAGATGCAATCAGCAGATTTTATGCAAACACAACATATTGGGGAGATTAGTTATGACATTTGAACAAACACTTTTTCTAATTGGCTTTATAGCTATATTATTTCTTGGATTGGTTGTACCGTGCAGTTTGATGTTTGGCCGGGTACGTGAAGAGAAAAAAATCCATTGAATCTATATGCATGGGAGATACCTTTGGTCATGACTTATACAAATTGGACGATATTGATAATCCGTTTAGTGAAAATTATGGTACACATGGATTTGATCCTTGTTATGAAGCAACAATTATTGACATTAAGAAAAACAGTAAGGGCGAAACTTGGGTAAAATGGTGTTTCACAGAAAGACTTAATGCACCTCATTGTGAATGGACTAGTGAAATCAATGACTTTTTGAGATATAGAACACGAATCAGCAAAAGAATTGACAATATAAATACAATAGAAGACTAAATATTAGATATACATTTGTTATA
>JAEIGA010006048.1_pt1 | contig 18419 bp, 16 predicted proteins | sample 9270691 | NCBI WGS metagenome assembly JAEIGA01 (sample SAMN17057246, study PRJNA624740) | gut metagenome | biome: biome; isolation source: fecal sample | host: Bos grunniens | place: China: Xizang | collected 2019
TAAGGCAGGGAAAATGTGGGAAAAACAAAAAACGGAGAGAGTCTTTCAACTTTCTCCGTTTCAGTAGCGAGACCCGGGATTGAACCGGGGACCTCATGATTATGAATCATGCGCTCTAACCAGCTGAGCTATCTCGCCATCGCATTTTTGCGGTGCAAAGATATGTCTATAATTTTGAATTGGCAAATTTTTTCCACTTTTTTAAACAAAAAAAATTCCAGACACCCATAACAAATGATTTTATTTGACAATAAACTTTAAAAAAACAGATAATTGGAAGATAAAAATTTGATTTGTAATTTATATTTGTTAACTTGCGACAGATATAACTTGTTTTAACATATAACTTTGCATTACGATGAGTAAAGAGAAGATTGTTCTTGAATACCCAATGAGAGGCAGTGCGGTTATGATATGGAGATATATTGGAACAGCAGCGGGGTTGTCACCTTGGTTTGCCGACAGAGTGGAATGTTTTGACCGTACCTATGATTTCATTTGGGGAAAAACCGAAAAAAGAACTGCTCACCTGGTATCACAAAGGAATGGTGTATATGTAAAATTCAGGTGGGACGATGAGCCCCAAAGCACTTTTTTCGAGATGAGGATTTCATACAACGAACTTACCCGCGAGAACACTCTCGAGATTACGGATTTTGCCGACAAGGGTGAGATTGAGGACCAGAAGGAGTTATGGAATTCGCAAATAGAAAATTTAAGACGACAATCGGGTATGTAATGGCCAGTTTTTGCCATATAAACCAAAAATTATGCTAAATTTGCACAGAAAACTGTAGCCACACCTTTACAAGGTGCAGTTTTTTGTGCTTTTATATTAGATAAACCATTAAAACAGTAAGGTACTGCTCGCGGACAAATATGAAATTACCCAGGTTTTACATAAAAAAGTTGGATGTTTTCATTATAAAGTCTTTTTTGAAGAATCTGATGGCAACCTTCTTCATTTGCCTTCTGATTTTCATAATTCAGTTGCTTTGGATGTGGATTGACGATTTTGTGGATAAGGGGCTGAGTATGTCCATTATTGCAAAATTCTTTATGCTGGGTTCGGTGTCGCTAATATCAAAGTCACTGCCATTGGCAATATTGCTTGCTGCATTGATGACTTTTGGTAACCTTGGCGAGAGGTTTGAGCTGCTTGCCATAAAGGCTGCAGGCGTTCCGCTCATAAGGACAATTGTCCCACTGGTTGTATGTTGCACGCTGTTCGGTGGTGTATCGTTCTATTTTCAGAACTATGTGACTCCTTTGGCTCAAAGGAAGTTGCTGAGTATGATGTATTCAATTAAGCAGACATCACCCGAAAGTGATATTGTTGAAAGGATATTCTACAAGAAGATAGAGGGTTACAGCATATATGTGAACCACAAGGACTACGAAACCGGTATGTTGTATGATGTTACAATATACGATATGTCGGCCGGTTTCGAAAAGACAAACATACTTGTTTCCGATTCGGCCATAATACAGAATACAGCCGATGAAAGGCATATGATATTGTCGATGTTCAGCGGTGAGCAGTTCTCGAATATGGAAGATGAGAATTCGAACAAAAAGAATACTCACTATCGCCGTGAGAGCTTTACAAGAAAGGATGTAATCATTGAAACCGAAGGTGGTTTCGAGATGAAAGATGCCGACTTTCTAAGGTCGAGGGCCGATGGCAAGAATATGAGTGAACTTAAAAAGGATATCCACCACTTCGGATTGTCAAACGACAGCGTAGGAAGGGATAACCTCAAGCACTTGAAACGTAACAACTACAGGGATAAGATTGTAATCAACCGCAACGATTCCTTGTTGATGGAAAAGGAGAGTATATGCCGAATGAATGTTGACAGCATATACAATGCTGCAACAAAAAAGTCAAAGCTGATGTGGAAAAGGGATGCATTGAGGAATGTCTCAAGCCTTAAAAACACATACGACATAAATGAAAAGATACTTCACCAGCTCGACAAGGACCTAAACAAGCACAAGATATACTGGTGGGAAAAGATTACCCTGTCGTTGGGCTGTATAATATTCCTGCTCATTGGAGCACCTCTTGGCTCAATTGTGAGAAAGGGTGGTTTGGGATATCCAATCATTATATCGGTGGCTACATTCATCCTTTATTACATCTTTGAAACATCGGGTACAAAGATGGCCAGTGAAGGTGTGTATAAAATATGGTTCGGCTCCTGGTTAAGTACAATGATACTTCTCCCGTTGGGATTGTTCTTTACCTACCAGGCAAACAAGGACTCCGGTATACTGAAAAATGATATCATAAAGGAAATGTTCAGAAAGATTTTTATAATCTCGGACAAACGACAGATATCACTCAAGGAGATTGTGATAGAGACACCGAACTATGAGAAGTGCTACAATAATTTAAAGGAGATATACAATACAGCCCGGTTATATAAAATAAACAACAGACTGAAGCATATTCCATCAATCAAGGCAGTGTTTTTTAACGAAAATGACGACACTTTGGTTACCTTGAACGAGAAGCTGGAAGATACAATAGAAGAACTTGGAAACAGCAAATACAAGGGAATAATAATGCATCTCAACGAGATACCTATATTGGCAACACGACAGGTACTCTCACCATTCAAAAAAAGATGGTTGAATGTTTTGTTGCTTCTTGTATTACCTGTGAGTCTTTTTATATATGCACGTTCAATAAGGTCAAGATACAAACTGTTGATTGATCTTACCAAGATTGAAACAAAAACAAGAGAGATAAACGAGATTATCAAAAAGGAAAAACTTATAAATTTAAATAAATGAACGATTTCAAATTAAATACAATTGAGGAGGCTCTCGACGATTTCAGAGAGGGAAAATTCCTTATTGTTGTTGACGATGAGGACAGAGAGAATGAAGGCGACTTTATTATAGCAGCCGAAAAGATAACCCCCGAGGCGGTTAACTTTATGCTGAAGAACGGACGTGGAGTGCTTTGTGCTCCAATAACAATGTCGCGCTGCAAGGAACTCGATTTGGCTCCGCAGGTAAATTCAAACACAAGCCTGCTTGGAACACCTTTCACTGTCACCATTGACAAGGTCGAGGGTTGCTCGACCGGTGTTTCAACAGCCGACCGTGCCGCCACAATAAAGGCACTTGCATCACCCGACAGCAAACCCGAGACATTTGCACGCCCAGGACACATCAACCCTTTGTATGCACAGGACAATGGAGTGCTGCGCCGTGCCGGACACACCGAGGCAAGCATTGACCTTGCACGCCTTGCCGGCCTCTACCCCGCTGCCGCACTCATTGAGATTATGAACGAGGACGGTACAATGGCACGCTTGCCACAGCTTATTGAGATAGCAAAGGAGCACGACCTGAAGATTATATCAATAAAGGACCTCATCGAATATAGACTTAAAAAGGAGTCTATCGTCGAGCAGGGCGAGGAGGTGGATATGCCTACCGAGTTCGGTCACTTCCGCCTGATACCGTTCCGCCAAAAGTCAAATGGACTGGAGCACGTGGCGCTCATAAAGGGCGAGTGGGACGAGGATGAGCCTATTCTTGTGCGTGTACACTCATCGTGTGTGACAGGTGATATTTTCGGTTCACAACGTTGCGACTGCGGCTCACAGCTGCACGAGGCTATGAAGCTGATTGACAAGACCGGAAAGGGCGTAATTGTATACCTGAACCAGGAGGGCCGCGGCATTGGACTTATGAACAAGATGCGCGCATATAAACTGCAGGAGGAGGGTATGGACACCGTAGATGCCAACCTGTGCCTGGGCTTCAAGGCAGACGAGAGGGACTACGGTGTAGGTGCCGAGATACTACGTAAGGTTGGTGTACACAATATGCGCCTCATAACAAACAATCCTGTAAAGAGAATTGGACTCGAGAGTTATGGACTTACAATAAAAGAGATTGTTGGCATTGAGATTGAGCCTAACAACCACAACTCGCGCTACCTGCATACCAAGGCCGAGCGTATGGGACATACACTACATTTCTGCAAGAAAAATAACTAACATAATTATTATATGAACAAATTATCAGACCGCGTAAACCGATTGGCGCCATCGGCAACATTGGCAATGTCACAGAAAAGCCAGGAGTTGAAAGCACAGGGCGTAGACGTTATAAATATGAGTGTGGGTGAACCCGACTTCAACACCCCCGATGCTATAAAGGCCGCAGCAAAGCAGGCTATTGATGACAACTGGTCACGTTACTCACCAGTTCCGGGCTACCCATCACTGCGCAAGGCTATTGTTGAGAAGCTTAAGAACGAGAATGGACTGGAGTTCAAGGAGACACAGATTTCTGTATCAAATGGTGCAAAGCAGGCTGTCTGCAATGCCATTATGGCACTTGTAAACCCAGGTGACGAGGTTATTGTACCTGCCCCCTACTGGGTGAGCTACCCCGATATGGTAAAACTTGCCGATGGTACTCCTGTCATTGTAAGCGCAGGCATTGAGCAGAACTTCAAGATTACAGGTGCACAGCTCGAGGCTGCCATCACTCCAAAGACAAAGATGCTCATTCTTTGCTCACCATCAAACCCCACAGGTTCGGTATATACAAAGGAGGAGCTCAAGGAACTTGCCGATGTGCTTGCAAAATATCCACAGGTATATGTTGTTGCCGACGAGATTTATGAGCACATAAGCTATGTTGGCAAGCACGAGAGCATTGCACAGTTCGAGGAGATAAGAGAGCGTGTAATCATCATCAACGGTGTTTCAAAGGCTTATGCAATGACAGGCTGGCGCATTGGTTACCTTGCCGCTGCCGAGTGGATTGTAAAGGGCTGCAACAAGCTGCAGGGACAATACACCAGCGGACCTTGCTCGGTGTCACAGATGGCATCACTTGAGGCCTACACCGGTTCACAGGAGCCTGTTGAGGAGATGCGCCAAGCATTCCAGCGCCGCCGCGACCTCATTGTAAAGCTCGCAAAGGAGATTCCTGGCCTTGAGGTGAATGTACCCGAGGGTGCTTTCTACCTGTTCCCAAAGTGCAGCTCGTTCTATGGCAAGAGCTATAACGGAACAGTTATCAACAACAGCGATGACCTTGCAATGTACCTGTTGACCGAGGCTCACGTTGCTGCTGTGGGCGGAACATCATTCGGCGCTCCCGAGTGCTTCAGAATGAGTTATGCCACAAGCGACGAGAATATCGTTGAGGCTATACGCCGCATCAAGGAGGCACTTGCGAAACTGCAGTAATAAGTTATCAACCATATTTACATAATAAGAATATAGCCTGTGTTTGTAACATAGGCTATATTCTTTATTGAACAAGAGATATAAAATAGTACATTTGTACAGGAGTATTTGAAATACTTGTTAAAAACATTGTTAATATAGTGTTGAAAACATATTGAAAACTTGAGTAAAAAAAATGTCATTCCGATTTTGTTTTTTTAAACAATTGGATAAGCCGACAATGTTATTAAAATACCAAATTATAATACCACTTTTTAAAGAGTTTTTTTCAAGTACGATATCAACAGTTTTCAACATATTAACCAATATTATTTATCAAGACATACACCTTTTAAAAATTGTTGATAACTATAAGTAGAGTGTTATTTATCAAAGATTTGCACTGTTAAGAAAATGTGGATATCTATTTCTCTTAAACTAATAACTCAAAATGCAAGTTTAATTGACATTTTTTCTCATCAATATCAACAGGAGTTATTGTTGTTTTTATCTTTTTAAATTTTTAAAAAGGATATATATAATATAAAACCGGTTGATAGGGTGAATAACACTTTAATTGGGGATATACATAAATATAAACAACACATAAAAATTATACTATGACAATTGCCATAACTATATTCATTGCCTTGCTTGGAATATATCTTGATTACAATGCTTATCGTCGCATTGCTTCCTGTGCCTGCAACAAGATTGTGAAGTATGCCTTTATATCAATTGTGGCTGTATCGTATTTGCTCATACTGCTGACTCCATTGATGATGTACTATTTCATCAATGAGCATAATTGCGGTTTTATGATGAAAACATCAATGATGTTGCTTACGGCTTATCTTACATTGTCCATTCCCCGATTTATATTTTGTTTTCTGTGGTCAATATCAAGAAAAAGGTGCTGGCTGTGGACGAGTGCTGTTTTGTCGTCATTGGTGTTCTTTACGTTCCTGTACTCGACATTTGTGACGCGTACAGATTATAAGGTAAACGAGGTTGAATTGTATTATGACAATCTCCCATCAGTTTTTGATGGTTATCGTGTGGCTTTCATTTCAGACATACATACCGGTTCAATGGTTGATGCTGTAGATGAGTTCGGTGATGTGGTAGAAATAATAAATTCATTGAATGTAGATGCAGCTTTTTTAGGTGGTGACATTATAAATATACACCATTCCGAGATTGACAGCTCTTTTATAGCCTGTTGTTCCCGTTTAAAGGCTTGTGACGGGGTTTATATGGTATTTGGTAATCACGATACCGGCGCGTATGTGAAAGGCTCTACAAAAGAGTATAGAAAAGCCAATATGGATACATTGGCAGCCAAGATGCACAGTGCAGGTTGGGTTGTTCTGCGTGACAGCACAGCTTATGTTCATAGAGCCAATGATTCAATAGCCATAACAGGTTTGGATTACAGTGAAAAACTTTTCAAATACAAGCACTCTACGGATGTTGTCAACTGGGTGGATTTTTCATATATATATAATAATGTGCCCGATTCTGTATTCAATATTACGCTTTCCCATCTGCCGCAATTGTGGCATTCTCTGTGCGGTGATGGTTATAGTGACCTTACACTTTCGGGGCATATCCACGCGATGCAGATGAAGTTTGCTTCATTCTCACCGGCAAAGTTTATGTACGAGGAGTGGAGCGGGCTCTATGAGAGTGAGAAGGGAAAATTATATATAAATGATGGAATAGGTTGTGTGGGCTATCTTGCCCGCTTTGGTGCACGCCCGGAAATTACAATAATAGAGCTGTACTGTAAAGAGTAATTTCTTCTCAAATTTTGAGAATGAATTTAGTTGTATTATTTTTGTTCATTGTTAAACATAAATCCAAAAAGCAAACGAGGTGACATTTGAGTATGATATATTGGTAATAGGAGCCGGCCACGCTGGGTGCGAGGCTGCGGCTGCTGCGGCAAATCTTGGAAAAAAGACTTGCTTGATAACTATTGATATGAACAAGATTGCTCAAATGAGCTGCAACCCAGCCATTGGTGGTATTGCAAAAGGACAGATTGTCAGGGAAATTGATGCCATAGGTGGCTACACCGGAGTTGTTGCCGACAAGGCTTCAATCCAGTTCCGTATGCTCAACCGTTCAAAAGGTCCTGCAATGTGGAGTCCGCGAGCGCAGTGCGATAGAATGAAGTTTAGCCAATATTGGCGCGAGGTACTCGAGAATATACCAAACCTTGATATGTGGCAGGATATTGCAACCGAGCTTATTGTTGAGGATGGAAAGGTAGCCGGTGTAAAGACACAACTTGGTGCTGAGTTCAGAGCTCAGGCTGTTATCATCACTGCCGGAACATTCCTAAATGGACTTATGCACATTGGCAAGGTGCAGATTGAGGGAGGACGAGTTGCCGAGCCGGCAGCGAAGGGCTTGACCGAAAGTATAACCGCTTATGGAATAACATCGGGTAGAATGAAGACAGGTACTCCTGTACGCCTCGACAGACGTTCTATTGATTTGCAGCAAACCGAGCTTCAGGAGGGTGACAATGATTTCCATCGTTTTTCATACGGTGATACAAGACGTGAACTCAAACAGTTGCCTTGTTGGGGGTGTTATACAAATCCCGAGGTGCACAGAATATTACGCGACAGCCTTGACGATTCACCTCTTTATAACGGACAGATACAGAGTATAGGCCCCCGTTATTGCCCCAGCATAGAGACAAAGATTGTCACTTTTGCCGAGCGTGACCGTCATCTTCTTTTCCTTGAACCCGAGGGTGAGACAACACAGGAGGTCTATGTAAACGGCTTCTCATCCTCGTTGCCAATGGAGGCCCAGCTCACTGCGTTGCGTAAAATTCCTGCGCTTGCCAATGCTGTAGCCTATCGTCCCGGTTATGCCATCGAGTACGACTACTTCGACCCCACTCAACTGAAACATACTCTGGAATCAAAAATAATAGACGGGTTGTATTTTGCGGGCCAGGTAAATGGAACAACAGGTTATGAAGAAGCTGCCGGTCAGGGATTGGTTGCCGGCATAAATGCTGCGCTTAAAATTGATGGCAAGGATGCTTTTGTGTTGCGTCGCGATGAGGCATATATTGGCGTGCTCATTGATGATTTGGTGACAAAGGGTGTAGATGAACCTTACCGTATGTTTACATCGCGTGCCGAGTATAGGATACTTCTACGTTCGGACAATGCCGATATGCGCCTTACCGAAAAATCACACACCATTGGTTTGGCAAGTGAAGAAAGATATAATAGGTTGTGTGCAAAAAAGGAGATGATTACTAAACTTACAGAGTTTATTACAAACTTCTCAATCAAAGCCGACTTGATAAACAGTGGTCTTGAACAGCTTGGTACTGCCCCACTCCTTCGCGGATGTAAATTGGTGTCGTTGATAGAACGTCCACAGATTACAATAGAGAATATAGCAGAGTATATACAGCCACTCAAGCGAGAGCTCGATAAATTGGGCGATGCGCGTGAAGAAATTGTAGAAGCTACCGAGATTGAGATAAAATATAAAGGTTACATTAACCGTGAACGCGAGCTTGCCGAGCGTATGATACGTTTGGAGAATATACGCATCAAAGGTAAATTCGATTACAACAACTTGGAATCGCTCTCTACCGAGGCACGCCAAAAGCTAACCGCTATAAACCCCGAGACACTCGCTCAGGCGAGCCGCATCCCGGGTGTGTCGCCAAGTGATATAAATGTTCTCTTGGTTTTAGTGCGGAAATAAACAAATGTTCCACGTGGAACATTTGTGTGAAATAACAACTCAAATTTTTAAAATATAAAGATATGAATAAGGAATTGCTTCTTGAAAATTTAAGGAATATCCCCGATTTTCCTATCCCTGGAATTCAGTTTAAGGATGTGACATCACTCTTTAAAAAACCGGAATGTCTGCGTGAAATGGATAATGCCTTGTATGAGTTATACAAGGATAAAGGTATCACAAAGATTGTAGGTATTGAATCGAGAGGTTTTGTGATGGCTTCGTCTCTTGCTGTTAAATTGAATGCCGGCTTTGTGCCCATTCGCAAGCCTGGTAAACTCCCTGCCGAAACCATTAGTGAAACCTATGGTAAAGAGTATGGTCGCGACACTATAGAGATTCACAAGGATGCTATATGTGAAGATGATGTTGTGTTGATTCACGATGACCTTCTTGCAACCGGTGGAACAATGCTTGCCGCGTATCATCTGGTTCAAAAGCTGAATCCAAAGAAAATCTATATAAACTTTATTATAGAACTTGAAGGTTTGAAAGGTAGGGAAATATTCCCATCTGATGCAGAAATTGACTGCCTGCTGACTTTGGAGGGAAAGTAATGAAAAAAGAGGATAGGGATATAAATGGTGAATATCTGAAAGGTATTGTTTCGAATTTACCCGATTCACCCGGTTGTTATCAATATCTCGACGATAAGGGTGTTATTATCTATGTAGGTAAGGCAAAAAATCTGAAGCGTCGTGTATCCTCTTATTTCAATAAAGAACAACAGACTTTAAAGACAAAGCTGCTTGTTTCAAAAATATCCGATATCAAGTATGTCGTGGTAAATAGCGAGGCTGATGCATTGCTTCTTGAGAATAATCTCATAAAGCAGCATAAGCCCCGCTATAATGTTTTGTTGAAGGATGACAAGACATATCCTTCTATATGTATTACGAACGAGTATTTCCCAAAACTCTTTAAGACACGAAGGATAGAAAAAGGGAAGGGACACTTCTTTGGTCCTTATACCAATGCCGGTGCGCTGCACGCGTTGCTCGAACTCATTAAAAAGATTTATCCACTGAGGACCTGTAACCTGAATATAACTCCCGAGGCTGTGCGTCAAGGACGTTTTAATTCTTGTCTTGAATATCAGATAAAGAATTGTCCTGCACCTTGCATTGGTAGGATTTCAAAAGATGAATATGATATAATGATTGATGAAGTCATATCTATTTTGAAAGGTGATATCAAGGTTCTACAGGAGAATCTTCTCGCTGAAATGGCAAAAAAAGCATCTGCTCTGGATTTTGAATCGGCCAATGAGATAAAGAATAAATATAAGCTTATTGAGAATTTCAGGCAAAGGAGCGAGGTAGTAAGTCCTTCAATGACTAACCTTGATGTCTTTTCAATTGAGAGCGATGAAAAGAGTGCTTTTATAAATTTTCTGCACATTACAAATGGTTGCATCACCCAGGCTTTTACCATAGAATATTCCAAAAAGCTCGATGAAAGCGACGAGGAATTGATTTCTATGGGTATTGTTGAATTGAGGGAGCGCTTTAAAAGTAATGCAAAGGAGATAATAGTTCCATTCTTTATTGAGTTGCCTGTCGATGGGGTTACTGTAACAGTGCCTCAAAAAGGAGAAAAGGCGCGTTTGCTTTCGTTGTCAAAGCTTAACGTGAAACAGTATAAGGCCGACCGTTTGAAGCAGGACGACAAGCTCAATCCTGAGCAAAAGTCAACCCGTCTGATGAAAGAGGTTCAGGAGGCCCTGCATCTACAAAAACTACCTGTAATAATAGAGTGTTTTGATAACTCCAACATACAGGGTAGCGATGCTGTCTCGGCCTGCGTGGTGTTCCGTAAGCTAAAGCCCAGCAAGAAGGATTACAGAAAATACAATATAAAGAGTGTTGAAGGCCCCGATGACTATGCATCGATGCGTGAGATTGCCGGCCGCCGATATCGCCGTATTGTTGAAGAAGGAGGCGAGTTACCAAGTCTAATTCTTGCCGATGGCGGCAAGGGACAGATGGATGCTATACTGGGTGTTGTAAAAGATGAACTTGGTTTGGATATACCTGTATTGGGACTTGTAAAGAATAGTAAACACAAGACATCAGAGGTTATTATTGAGAACGGTAATGTTATAGGTTTGAAACAGGGCACTACCCTATTCCGCCTGTTGTCTCAGATACAGGACGAGGTGCACCGTTTTGCCATTACATTCCATCGTGACAAGCGCAGCAAGCGCCAGACAGCATCAGAACTTGACAATATCAAGGGAATAGGTGAAAAGAGCAAGGTGCTGCTTTTAAACCATTTCAAGAGTGTCAAAAGAATAAAGTCTGCAACCTTGGATGAACTTGTTGAGGTAATTGGCAAATCCAAGGCCGAAATAATATTGAATAGCTTGAAATAGTAGCTCATTTTACTTATCTTCGCAAAAATTAAGCAAAAAGAATAACATTCAGCAATGAGAGTACTTATACAAAGGGTAAAAGAGGCTTCAGTAACGGTTGATGGTGAGGTTATATCTTTAATACACAAAGGTTTACTTGTTTTTGTGGGTATAACTGATGACGATAACCGCGAGGATATACTGTGGCTCACAAAAAAAATTGCCAATATACGCCTTTTCGATGATGAGAATGGAGTGATGAACCACTCTGTTGTAGAGACTGGTGGCGATATACTTGCTGTGAGTCAATTTACCCTTATGGCATCGACAAAGAAGGGTAACCGTCCGTCATATATAAAGGCTGCCAAGCCCGACATATCAGTGCCGCTGTATGAGGAATTCTGCAGCGAGATGGAGATTGCTGTAAACAAACCAATCCGGCGCGGTGTTTTTGGTGCAGATATGAAGGTGAGCTTGCTTAACGATGGTCCGGTGACAATTTTTATCGATTCAAAGAACAGAGAATAATTATGACTATAAAGGAGGCACAGCAGCGTGTTGATGCGTGGATAAAAGAGTATGGCGTACGTTATTTCAACGAGCTTACAAATACTGCCATTCTCGCCGAAGAAGTAGGTGAAGTAGCGCGTATAATGGCACGCAAGTATGGCGAGCAATCATTCAAGGAAAACGATAAAAGTGACCTTGGCGATGAACTTGCCGATGTGTTATGGGTGCTCATTTGCATAGCAAACCAGACAGGTGTCGACTTGACATCTGCACTTGAAAAAAACTTCGATAAAAAGACTAGTAGAGATAATAAAAGACATATAAATAATCCTAAATTAGACAGAGATGAGTGAAAAGATTAACTGTGGTTGCGGTGAGCATCATCACCACGCCGACGAAGAAAGCAAGTATGACTTTGTCATTAGTGAATACTGCAATGCAATGAGCGATGATGAGGTTGCAGCAAATGTAAAGAAACTTATCGAAGAAAAGGTTGAAAAAAACAATACTCTCGAGGTAAAGAAACTGCTTTTTAACTGCATTGACCTTACAACACTCAAGTGTACCGACAGTGAGGAGAGTGTAATGGCTTTCACTGAGAAGGTTAATGAATTTGATGACAAATACCCCGATTTGAAAAACGTTGCGGCTATTTGTGTATATCCCAACTTTGCAAAGATTGTAAACGATACACTCCAGGTCGAGAATGTGGGTATAGCCTGTGTGTCCGGTGGTTTTCCATCATCGCAGACATTTCAGGAGGTTAAGGTTGCCGAGACTGCTATGGCCATCCACGATGGTGCAACAGAGATTGATATTGTGTTGAGTGTTGGAAAATTCCTGAGCGGCGACTATGAGGGTGTGTGTGACGAGATACAGGAACTCAAGAGTGTGTGTGGTGACAAGCATTTGAAAGTTATCCTTGAGACCGGTGCACTTTCAACAGCCGAGAATATTAAAAAAGCATCGATTTTATCGATGTATTCAGGTGCCGATTTTATAAAGACATCTACTGGAAAAGAGTCGCCTGCTGCTACCCCTGAGGCTGCTTATGTAATGTGTCAGGCTATCAAGGAGTATTACCAGAAAACAGGTCGCAAAATTGGTTTCAAGCCGGCCGGCGGCATAAACACTGTCAATGATGCTCTTGTATATTACACAATCGTTAAGGAGTTGCTTGGCGAGGAGTGGTTGAACAATGAGTTGTTTCGTTTGGGAACAAGCCGTTTGGCAAACCTCTGTTTGAGCGAAATTGTTGGAGAGAACGTTAAATTCTTCTGATTTGAAGAATATCATACAAATAAAAATATCCCGATTGTATCGGGATATTTTTATTTGTTGTCATATATCATTTCTCTCTTGAAATAACATAGTCGATGTAAGAGACAAGTGCATTACGGTATTCATCGGTTATACCTTCGGGAATGGATTCGATAGCCAAATTACGGTAATGCTCAATCTTGTTTTTAGTGTACTCTACTCCACCCTCATTCTTTGAAATTCCAATCAATGTTTCAATCTCCTTTTCATCGAGATATATTCCATTTTTCAACTTCTCACGTATTGGCTGTAACTGTGGGTTTGTGCTTGTGTGCAAAACATACAATGCCGGTAATGTGATTTTTCCTTCACGCATATCACTACCTGTTGGCTTGCCTACATCGTTGCTGTAGTAGTCGAAGATATCATCCTTCATCTGGAAACAGAGTCCGGCATATTTTGCATAGTTGTTGAACTTCTCTACATACTCATCGTTTCCACCGGCTGTATACACCGCACAGGTTGCGCAGCACACAAAAAGAGAGGCTGTCTTGTAGTATATGACCTTCAGGTAGTTTTCTTCGCTGTATGTACCTTGCTGTTGCAGTTCAACCTGCATAACCTCACCGTTGGGCAAGTCGCGTCCCATAATTGATATGGCATCAACGACACGTATATCTCCGGTTTTTGCAGTGCAGTTCAGTGCCATCGAAAACATATAGTCACCAGTGAGCACCGCAATGTTGTTGTTGAAACGTGTGTTCAATGATGGTTGTCCGCGGCGTTTGTCGCTCTCGTCAATGACATCATCGTGCAACAGGCTTGCTGTGTGCAACATCTCAACAGCAGCAGCTGCCGAATAGTTTTTTTCGTTTATCTTGCCAATACTTTTTCCAATCAATATAACCAGCATCGGACGCATCATTTTTCCGACAGAATCACCCAGGAAAGATAACGCATCATTCATAAGCACGACATCGCTTTTCAATAATGACTTGAAATAGTCGTTGAAATCGGCAATTTCCTGCTCTATTGGTTTCTTGATAGTTGACAATAAATCCATAAAGGAATTTTATATAGCTGTTTGTATAAAAACTTTAAACAAAGTTTCGTTGCAAAAGTAATAAAAAAGCAAAGGAAAGTGGCAAAAAATATGTATTTTTACAAGCAGTTAATCTAATTTTGAAATGGAAAAGTTATTTCTACTCGATGCTTATGCGCTCATATATCGCGCATATTATGCATTTATAAAGAACCCGAGGATAAACTCCAAAGGGTTCAACACATCGGCAATAATGGGTTTTATAAACACTCTCGAGGATGTTTTGAAGAAAGAGAACCCAACCCACATAGGAATAGCTTTTGATCCTAAAGGTCCAACTTTCCGTCACGAGGCCTATGAACTGTATAAGGCACAACGCGAGGAGACCCCCGAGGTTATCAGGGAGTCGGTTCCTGTTATAAAGGAATTCATCAAGGCCTACAATATTCCAATTTTCGAGGTTGCCGGCTTTGAGGCCGACGATGTTATTGGCACATTGGCAAAGCAGGCCGAGAAAAGAGGGATTGTCACTTATATGATGACTCCCGACAAGGATTACGGACAGCTTGTCTCGGAGACCACTTTTATATATCGTCCCAAATATGGTGACAAGGAGTTCGAGGTAATGGGTGTCGAGAGGGTTAAGGAGAAGTTCGGCATCGAAACCACGGAACAGGTGATAGACCTTCTTGGTCTTATGGGTGACTCAAGCGATAACATTCCGGGTTGTCCGGGTGTTGGTGAAAAGACAGCGCAGAAATTGATAGCCCAGTTCGGAAGCATTGAAAATATGCTTGCCAACACCGGTGAACTAAAAGGAGCATTGAAGGCAAAGGTCGAGGAGAATAAAGACAAGATTATATTCAGTAAATTTCTTGCAACAATAAAGACCGATGTTCCAATCCAGCTCGATATGGAGTTGTTGAAAAGAGAAGCACCAAATGAGGAGGAACTTTCGGCCCTTTTCAGTTTTTATGAATTGCGTGCTTTGAAGGAGCGTGTTATGAAAAACCAGCAGGCACCTTCACTTTTCGATGAATCGCCGTCGGTTGCTCCAACCTTTCCGGCATCAAATAAAAAAAGTGTAAAATACGATTCATTGCAAGGCTCTCTCTTTGATTTTTTTGCGACCGAAGATACAGGCGCTGAAAAAAAATCGAGCCATTTGACGTTAAAAGAGGTGCCTCATATATATAAACTCGTTGAAACAGAAGAAGATATAGTATCTTTGGCTCTTGCATTGAAAAAATGCAAAATAGTGTGCTTTGACACAGAAACCACAAGCACCACCGCTCTTGATGCCGAATTGGTAGGTGTAAGCTTCTCTGTCAAGGAGAATGAGGCGTTCTATGTGACAATGCCGGCCGAAAGGGAGAAGGTTTTGCATCGCCTTGAAATTTTAAGGGAGATTTTCGAAAACGAGGAGATTGAGAAAGTTGGCCAGAATTTGAAATATGATATCACTGTTCTTGGCAACTATGGTATTGATGTGCGCGGAAAACTTTTCGACACAATGATTGCCCACTATGTGTTGCAGCCCGAACTATTCCACGGAATGGACTATCTTGCCGAAATATATCTTGGTTACGAAACTATAAAGATTGAGGAGCTCATTGGCGAAAAGGGGCGTGGCCAAAGGAATATGCGCGATGTCTCCCCCACCCTTGTCTGTGATTATGCGTGCGAGGATGCCGATGTTACTTTGAAACTGAAGAATATTCTGCAAGCCGAGCTGAAAAAAGAGGGGGTAGAGAATTTGTTCTACAACATTGAGATGCCTCTTGTCCCTGTGCTTGCTTATATGGAACGTAATGGTGCGCGAATTGATACTGCTGCATTGAAGGATACCTCCATTCTTTTCAGCAAGCGCCTTGCCGACATTGAGGAGCAGATATATTCCTTGGCAGGCGAACCGTTCAACATTGCGTCGCCCAAACAGGTAGGCGACATCCTCTTTGGAAAACTAAAGATTGTCGACAAGCCAAAAAAGACCAAGACCGGACAGTTTGTAACATCGGAGGAGGTGCTTGCGCAGTTGCAGAACCGCCACCCCATCGTCAAGGAGATTTTGCAGTATCGTGGACTGAAGAAACTTTTGAGCACATATATTGATGCTTTGCCCGAACTTGTAAACAGCAGGACTGGAAAAATACATACATCGTACAACCAGACTGTCACAGCAACGGGCCGTTTGAGTTCAAGCAATCCAAACTTGCAGAACATTCCAATCCGTGACGAGGATGGCAAGGAGGTGCGTAAGGCTTTTGTGCCCGATGAAGGTTGCCTTTTCCTTTCGGTCGATTATTCACAGATTGAACTGCGTATAATGGCTCATTTGAGTGGTGACAAGAATATGATTGACGATTTCCGCAGTGGCTACGACATCCACGCGGCTACGGCAGCCAAAGTGTATAAGAAGCCTATTGACGAGGTTACAAAGGATGAGCGCCGCAAAGCTAAAGTCGCAAACTTTGGTATAATATATGGAATCTCGGTCTTTGGACTTGCCGAGAGAATGAATGTCGACCGTCGCGAGGCAAAGGAACTCATTGAAAACTATTTTGCCACATACAGTGGCGTGCAGCAATATATTGAAAACTGCAAACAGGAGGCAAAGGAAAAGGGCTATGTCGAGACTATATACAACCGTAAACGTTACCTGCCCGATATAAATTCGCACAATGCTGTTGTGCGCGGTTATGCCGAGCGTAATGCTGTCAATGCCCCAATACAGGGAAGTGCTGCCGATATCATAAAGGTTGCAATGATAAACATATACCGCCGTATGAAGCAGGAGAACATGCGCTCTACAATGATTTTGCAAGTACACGATGAATTAAACTTCAATATTGTTCCCGAAGAGAAAGAAACAATGCTCTCACTGGTACTCAAAGAGATGCAGAATGCCTTTGCAATGCGCGTTCCGCTCATTGCCGACCACGGCTGGGGAACAAACTGGCTTGAGGCACATTAATATTTTTCACAGACAACAACAATGAAACAGCCCTATGACATTGAAAAGTTAAACGTAATGACATGGTTACGTTTTCCACTGATTCTTGGTGTGGTTCTTTCCCATAGCAACCTCTATGGACTTGTTGAATTATGGGAGGGCACAGCGCCAGATTGGCCTGCATGGTTGATATATATATTCAAGGAACTCTTCAAGATAATTTTACCTTTGAGAGTTCCCACGCTTTTCATAATATCAGGATACCTCTTTTTCAGGTCACAAAAACCGCGTGACAAGGGGTTCTTTATCTATAAATACAAACGCAGAATACATTCGCTGCTTATTCCATATCTGGCGTGGAACACAATTGCCATTGCCATCCTGTTCGCCAGATATAACATCGCAGGCGGCGAGAGCCACACAGTGACAGAGTACCTTAGCGGATACTGGGACCTTTCACTGCGCGATGGTGAAGACCCCGCTGACGGACCGTTGTGGTTTATGCGCGACCTTATGGTAGTATCGCTTCTGGCACCATTGCTCAATACAATACTCAGGAAAAGGAAAACCGGCATTCTGTTTCTGATGTTTGTCACATTATTGGACTCAGCAAGAATATACATTCCATTGACAGGGTTCAGCAACACTGCTATCCTGTTCTTCTCTATCGGAGCATACCTTGCGCTACACGATATTGATTTCACCCATATACCCAAGGCAATAGGAATTACAGCATTGATTCTTTATATACCGTCACAGATTGTCCTTAACAACATGAGCGACAGTTCAGCGTATATAAGTGCTACATACGACCTTACCGGAATTATAAAGACAATAGCCACGTTCTACATTGTGTCCCTGCTGTTCAGAAAGAAAGTTCTGTCACCAACCCCAAGGCTTACAAAACTGTGCTTCACGCTATATGCCTTGCACGGCATAGTTGTTGGGCCGATAATAAAGACCCTCTATTACCACATTCCCCATAGTGATAACCCTGCGGCACTGCTTGCCATATACATTACAACAGTATTGACTATTATCGCACTTACTGCCATACTGATAACTAAAACTAGAGAGTACTTCCCCAGGATTTCAGGAATTCTAAGCGGAAACAGGGAGTAATTTGACAGTACCGAAATTATTCACTATCTTCGCGCAAAAATTTAGAAACTGTTTCTTAAAGAAACCTTACAGTTTCCCAATAACCAAAACAAATACAGCAATATGGCTTTGAAAGCAGGTATCGTTGGCTTGCCCAACGTAGGAAAATCGACACTTTTCAACTGTCTGTCGAGTGCAAAGGCA
>JAEIGA010006049.1_pt1 | contig 18418 bp, 10 predicted proteins | sample 9270691 | NCBI WGS metagenome assembly JAEIGA01 (sample SAMN17057246, study PRJNA624740) | gut metagenome | biome: biome; isolation source: fecal sample | host: Bos grunniens | place: China: Xizang | collected 2019
AGGAGTACAACATCTCTGTAGCTTCTGGTTCTGAGAAGTCTAACTTCTTCGCATCTTTCGGTTACTTGAATAATAAGGGTATTACCGATGGTTCTGATATGTACCGTTGGACTGCTCGTTTGCGTGCTGACTACCAGGCAAAGAAGTGGTTGAAGGTTGGTGCTAATATGAGCTACACTAACTTTAGCTGGGATGGCGCATCTTCTACTAACGAGGGTGATGGTTCTACTGGTGATGCTTTCGGTACTGTAGCAGGTATGGCTCCTATCTATCCTGTTTACATCCGTGATGGCGAGGGTAACATTATGTATGAGGAGAACAAGGCTGGTCACGACTACTTCGGTAAGGAGTATGACGAGAAGTGGCCTATCTACGATACTGGTGATGGTTCTCGTTGGGGCTTGCAGCGTTTCACTGGTCAGCAGTCTAACCCATTGCAGAACATCTGGTTGGATCAGGCAAACTCTGAGGGTAACGCATTCTCTGTAAACGGTTTTGCTGATTTCACAATCATCCCAGGTTTGGTACTTACAATCAACGGTTCTGTAACTATCGACGAGACTCGTTCTACATCTTTGAAGAACCCTTACTACGGTCAGTTCGCTGCTAACAAGGGTATCGTAACAAAGAGCCACGGTCGTTCATACAACCACAACTTGCAGCAGTTGTTGAACTACAACAAGTCATTCGGTGCAAACGAGGAGCACAACATTCAGGTGTTGCTCGGTCACGAGACTTACAACCTCCGTTCTTACTCTTTGGGCGGCTTCAAGTCTAACGTATTCTCAACTGACAACCTTGAGCTTAACGGCGCTGTTGTTGATGGTAAGAGCGTATCTTCATCATTCGGTGAGTACGTAAACGAGGGTTACTTCGTACGTGGTATGTATGAGTATGATGGTCGTATCTTCGCATCTGCATCATATCGTCGCGATGCTTCTTCACGCTTCCACCCAGATCACCGTTGGGGTAACTTCTGGTCTGTAGGTGCTGCTTGGATTCTTAACCGCGAGTCTTGGTTCAACGCTCCAGCAGTTAATATGTTGAAGCTTAAGGCATCTTACGGTTCACAGGGTAACGATGCTATCGGTATGTATCAGTACACTGACCTTTACTCTATCTCTAACGACGGTAACGACGGTATCTCTATTATGTTCGGTGCTAAGGGTAATCCTAACATCACTTGGGAGACTAACGCTAACTTGAACCTCGGTGTTGAGTTCGGTTTGTGGAACGATCGCTTGAGCGGTAGCGTTGATTACTTCTACCGATTGACTTCTGATATGTTGTTCTCTGTACCAGTAGCTCCATCTATGGGTTACTCTTCATACTACGCTAACATCGGTGATATGTCTAACACTGGTATCGAGGTTGTATTGAACGGTGATATCATCCGCACTAAGAACGTAGTTTGGTCATTGAGCGCTAACCTTACTTGGGTTAAGAATAAGGTATTGAGCTTGCCAGAGCAGCGTAAGGATCGTATCGTTGATGGCCACGAGGGTTTCATCTCTGGTTCTACATTCCTTGCAGAGGGTCTTCCATTGAATACTCTTTATATCCTCGACTACGCAGGTGTTGAGCGCGAGACTGGTAAGTCACAGTGGTGGAAGTATGTTCCTGAGGTGAAGGATCCTGAGACTGAGGAGGTTCTCGAGAAGGCAAAATGGGAGAAGACTACTAACTACGGTTCAATCTCATCTGACCAGGATTCAAAGAAGCTCTTTGACTCTACATTGGCAGACGTATTCGGTGGTTTCACAACTACTTTGTACGCATACGGTTTCGACCTCTCTATCGCATTCGACTACCAGCTTGGTGGTACTACAATTGATGGCGCTTATGCAGGTTATATGAACAACTCAACAGCTTCATCTTTGGGTAAGAACTACCACTTGGATTTGTTGGACGCTTGGACTCCAGATAATATGGATTCACAGATCCCACGCTTCCAGTTTGCAGAGGAGTACACTTCTGTAACATCAAGCCGTTTCTTGATTAGCTCTAACTACTTGAATATCTCTAACATCAATGTTGGTTATACATTCCCAGCTAAGTGGTGGAAGGGTCACATTCAGAACTTGCGAGTTTATGTAGCTTGTGATAACGTATGGTATTGGTCAGCACGTAAGGGCTTCGACCCACGTGGTGGTGGTAACGGTTTGTACTCTCCAATCCGTACAATCTCAGGTGGTGTAACCTTGACATTCTAATTTTAATATAGGTATAGATTATGAAATTTTCAAAGATATTGACAGTCGCGTTTGTTGCGCTTGGAGCATCACTCGCGCTCAGTGGATGTATCCGCGAGACTTACCCAAAGGATAGCGCCATTACGAAGGAGCAGATCAAGGGTGGTCAGGTGGATCTATTGGCTAAGGGTATCTCTCGTGGTTATCTTGCACCTGCGTTTGGTATGTGGGAGCACACTGACTTCGGTTTCCCTTCAGTAAACGTTTATAACGACCACTCTGCACAGATTATCTGTACTAATGGTTGGACTATGGGCCAGGCTCCTGCTTACAACCGTTTTATGCACGGTTCTTGGGGTATAGGTTATGGTGCAAACGGTTATATGTCACACCACTACTGGTATTCATATTACCCAAGCATCAAGGCTTGTAATGACATCCTCAGCTTGCCTGCTGACGATGAGACTGTAACAACTTACAAGGCTATCGCTCGTACTTACCGTGCTATGTTCTATCTTGACTTGGCTCGTCACTTCGAGTGTTTGTACATTCCTGCTGACCTCAGCGATAACGCTGCACTTTACGAGGAGCAGTGGAATATGGTTCAGGGTCTTACTGTACCTATCGTAACTGAGCTTACTGATGAGTCTGCTGCTGAGGCTAACCCACGTGTTACACGTGAGGAGATGTATACATTCATCCTTGGTGATTTGGAGGCTGCTGCTGAGGTATTCGCTAAACCTGAGTACAGCAAGCCATCTGCTACTGACCCAGATTTGTCTGTAGTTTATGGTCTTATGGCTCGTGCTTACCTTTGGTTGGGTGGCTTCGAGGATGGTTTGAACGGTGAGCTTCCAGAGGGTAACCAGGCATACGCTAAGGCTTCTGAGTACGCTAACAAGGCTATCCAGGAGTTCGGTGGTGCTGTTATGACCGAGGCTGAGTGGACTGATCCATACTCTGGCTTCAACACTAAGGCATCTTCTTGGATGTGGACTTTGTACCACTCTTCAGATACTTTGGCTGGTAACCTTCACCAGTTCGTAGCTCATATGGCTCCTGAGGCATCTTATGGTTACTGTCCTTTCACTAATCCTGGTATTGGTTCTAAGTACTATGATTATATGAGCGACACTGACTTCCGTAAGAAGCTTATCGTAGCTCCAGAGTGGTCTAACTGGGATACTTTCAAGAACTACACTGTTATTACAGATAAGGCTGAGTTCGAGTCATTCGCACCTTACACATTCTTCAAGTTCCGTCCTGCTAACGGTAACCGTACTGACTATATGTCAGCTGGTGCTATCGCTATTCCATTGATGCGTTGCGAGGAGATGTACTTCATCGACATCGAGACTGCATACCACCTCAATGGTCCTGATGCAGGTTTGCAGAAGCTTATCCAGTTTATGAACGCTTATCGTGATCCAGGTTTCCGTTACGCTACACAGGACTTCCTCGAATTGATTATCAAGCACAAGGCTATCGAGTTCTGGGGCGAGGGTATCGTGATGTTCGATATGAAGCGTCTTGATATGGGTGTTGAGTGCTACTATGATGGTACTAACTACGATGAGCAGCGTCGCTTCAACTCTGAGCACCGTTTGTCTTGGTGGACTCCTGCTATCCCAGAGGGTGAGACACAGGTTAACCAGGGTATCCCTGCTGATCAGAACAACCCAGATCCTACTGATGTAATTGTTGCTAAAAGCTAATAACTTAGTAGTTAACACAAAAAAATGAAAAGTATGAAAAAGTTTAATTTTATATATCTGCTTTTGGCTTTCGTAGGTGTCATCACGATGACATCTTGTGAGCACCCATATGCAGATTATACTCCTGGTCCACAGGATCAGAATATGGGTGTGTCGCTCAAAAGCCTTGATTCATTCGAGGTTACTGCTGAGGATACATCTGTAAGCATCGTGGTAGCTCGTACTGATGCTTCTGAGGCTGCTACTCTCAGCGTACGTGCTGCAGAGGTAACAGATTCAGGTTTGTTTGAGTTCCCAAGCTCTGTTTCTTTCGAGGCAGGTGCTGCAGAGGCTAACTATACTGTTACTTTCGCAGCTGGTAGCCTTGAGGTTGGTAAGTCTTACCAGTTCACTGTTCAGCTCGACCAGGCAGAGGCTACTCAGTACGCTATCTCTGAGTACTCTTACACTGTTATGATTCCTGAGCCTTGGATTTCTCTTGGTAGTGGTATCTACTTCGACGACTGTCTTTGCTATGTTTTGAGTGATCCTTCAGGTTACATCGGTGTTGGTACTTACGTAGAGTTCCGTCAGCACGAGGTTGAGACTCACCGTCTCCGTGTTATGAATCCTTTCGGTCCTGATACTATCGCAGGTATGTGGGGTGGTCTTCCATCATTCTTCGATTTCTCGGCTCAGGGTGGTGAGACATACATTGAGTTTGATATCACTGATCCTAACGATGTTAAGATCGTAGGTCCAGAAGAAAACGTTGCTTACCTTACTGATGGTACAAACGACTACCTTATGTTTATGATGGGTCTTAGCGTTCCTGCTAATGGTTGGGATTTGGCTATCGGTTTCTGGGAGCCTACCGCACCTATCCGCCTTGTTGATGGTATCATCAAGTTCCCAACTGAGGGTATGGCACTCTCTGTATTCAGCGGTGGTGAGTATCTCGGTGACCTTTCAGAGGCTAACACAACTGGTTATATGCAGTACTACTTGCCAGGCGTAGATTTCGTTAACTACGATATGCAGGTTGCGTACGCTGGTATGAAGGTTGATGCTGACAACACTACAACATCTGTTATCCTTGACTTCGGTTATGGTAGCGACGTTGAGTCATTCAAGTTTGTTGTTGTTGACGGTGTAGTAGAGGATGAGGCTGCTGTTGTTGAGGCTATCGTAGCTGGCTCTGAGGAGTACGAGATCTACGACGGTTCTATCGACGAGTTCACATACACTGTTCCTGTTGAGGGTACAGGTATGAAGACTGTTGTTGCTGTTCCTTACTCTGCTGGTGAGGCAAAGGTTGATTACGCTCTTGTTTACTCATTCTACTTCGTAGGTATCGGCGGTAACGAGATTCCTGAGGTAGATATCGAGATTCGTGTTGGTTCAGTAGTTGAGATCACTGGTAACCCAGCATATGAGACTAACTACCCATCTAACAGCTCAATGTGTATCTATATGGGTGCTGATGCTTCAGAGCTTAAAGCTATCTCTGGCTTCGTAGGTGGTGGTATCCCAGAGGGTATGACTAACGAGGAGGTTCTTGCACAGGCTGGTGAGGATTTCTCAAGCTTCCTTCCTGATATGGCTGAGAATGGCTATGCTTTGGCAGTTTACACAGGCCTTACAGAGGGTCAGACTTACGATGTAGTTCTCGGCTTCGAGACTATCTATGGTAAGGTTCAGACTTATCGTACAACCTACACTCCTGCAGCTGCTGCTGCAACTCCTGCACGTCGCTTGAACACAGAGTCACGTGGTGCAGTTCTCAATCTTGAGTTGGCACAGCTTCGTTTCTAATAACATTACCTAATGTAATGTTGGTGGCTTGTCCCGTTGGGGCAAGCCACTTTTTTTTGTTGTGATAGTGGGCTATCTACTGCCGCTAACGAAATATCTCGCCAATGTGCAGTACGCCTAAGTGTAGTAAATTGCCTCGCAATTCTCTGTAATTAGCCTCTCATAATAACAAAATTGCTTGATTTTTTTCTACTTTGTGATTTTTTAGTATCTTTGCATCTTGAGAGAGTGCGGAAATCACGGCACCTCAGCAAAATAGAGCCTCGAAAAAGGCGTTATTACAATAGGAAAAAATACTTAATTACTAATACTATTATGAATAAGGTTAAATTTTCATTGTTTGCCTTGGTGGCACTCTTCGCAGTAGCCTGCGTTCAGGACCCTACTATGGAGGAGACTAATGCAACAGTTGCACAGTCGGATGTTGCCAAGAAGTTTATCAACACTCCTGACAATGCTGTTGCGGGTGAGCTTATCCTCTTCGTAAATGAGGAGACTGCAGAGGCTTGGGCTTCGGCAGAGGATGCAACACGCGCTGGTCTTAAGACATCGGAGATCGTTGCTGCGGAGATTGGTGTAGAGACTATTAAGCCAGTATTTAATATGGCTATTAACGGCGACGAGAAGCGCGCGCAGAACCTCCACCGTTGGTTCTACGCTACATTCGACAAGTCGGCAGATATCGAGGCTGTGGGACAGAAGTTCGCAGAGCTCGCAGGCGTGAAGCGCGTGCAGTACTCTACAGCTATCAAGCGCCCAAATGTTAAGGTACAGCCTTTGGAGGAGCAGGTTCTTACACGTGCAGAGTCGGATATGCCTTTCAACGACCCTATGCTCGAGCTTCAGTGGCACTACAACAACGAGGGCTTGCAGAGCATCTACAAGGGCTCTGTAAAGGGTGAGGATATCAACGCTTTCGCAGCTTGGAACTATACAACTGGTTCACGTGAGGTTATCGTAGCAGTTGTTGACGAGGGTGTTAAGTACAGCCACCCAGACCTTCAGGATAATATGTGGCATAACGAGCGTGAGTTGAACGGTGTTACAGGTAAGGATGATGACGGCAACGGCATCGTAGATGATATCTATGGTTTCAACTGCGTTGATAGAAATGGTAACATCTCTTGGGATGTTGAGGGCTGGGAGGTAATCGACGGTGAGACAGTCTACACTGGTGACTCTGGTCACGGTACTCACGTAGCAGGTACTGTTGCAGCTGTTAACAACAACGGTATCGGCGTAGGTGGCGTTGCAGGTGGTGATGGCAGTGGCAATGGCGTTCGCATTATGTCTATCCAGATTTTCGATGGCCCTAAAAACAGTACTTTCGCAGGTCAGGCACAGGGTATCGAGTATGCTGCTGATAATGGTGCTTCGGTACTTCAGAACTCTTGGGGTTACAACTTGCGCCCAGGTCAGGTTATGTATGACTCTGATTATGAGGGTGGTTATAGCCTTGAGCTTACAGCATTCCGCTACTTCGTAAGTAGAAACAACTGCCCAGCAATGACAGGTGGTGTTATTATCTTCGCGGCAGGTAACGAGGCTAAGGCTACGGCTGACTATCCAGGTGCTTACAACGAGTTTATCGCTGTAACAGCAACTGCTCCAGATGGTCTTCCAACATCATATACTAACTACAAGTATGGTTGTAACGTAGCTGCTCCAGGTGGTGACTTGGCATACGTTAACGGTAAGTATAAGTATGATGGTTGTGTTATCTCAACACTCCCAGCGGAGACTATTGATAGCGAGACATTTAGACCTTATGGCACTGACTATGGTGAGATGATGGGTACATCAATGGCTTGTCCTCACGTATCTGGTGTTGCAGCATTGGTGCTTTCATACGCTGTTGAGAATGGTATCAAGATTACTAACACTGATCTCTACGATATCCTTACATCTTCAGTTCGTAACATCGACGATAAGTTGTCAGGTTACAAGACTATCTACTTGGGTAATATGGCTCTTGATCCATACAAGGGCGGTATGGGTACAGGTAAGCTCGATGCTTTGATGGCTATTATGAACGTTCGTGGTGCGCAGTGTGTTCCTGCTGTTGTAGGCCAGGAGCTTGAGTTGAAGATTCCAACACTCATCGGTAACGGAGATATCAAGGTTAAGGCATACAACGACTATGTGATGTCGGATGAGACAAAGAAGCGTCTTGGTATTGAGAAGATTGAGTTCTTCAACACAAGCATCTACCTCACTTGTAAGAACGCAGGTATCGGTACTATCACTGTTAAGTATATCGCTGGTGGCGATAAGGTTGGTGGTGGCGCAACTACTGGCGGTAAGCTTATGGAGAAGGAGATCGTTATCGTAGCTCGTGAGGCTAACGACAACGGTGGCTGGTTGTAGTAGATGTGTTTAACCTTGAAATAAAAGATATAACGATATGAAAAATTTGAAGATTTGGTCGTTGGTAGCCGTGATGCTTATGGTATTGGTAGGCTGCAATAATGGTGATAAGCCAACCCCATCATCTAACAACTTCGATGGCATTGAGAATGAGTGGAAGCTTATCTCGGTGAATGGTGTTGCTAATGAGTTTACTGTATACATCAAGTTCGAGGCTGGTAATTTTGCTATGTATCAGCAGATTTACACTTTCGAGTATAAGTTCTACGATGGTGAGTATAAGATCTCTGGTGGTAAGCTTACTGGCGAGTACTTCGACGCTGGTGCTTGGAAGTGTGGCTATACAGGCGGCGTGTCGGAGGATGGTAAGACTTTGACGCTTAAGAGCGACGACAAGAACGCTATCACTTGTGTTTATGAGGCTTGCACAATCCCTGAGGAGGTGATGGAGGAGGCTCTCTCAACACGTAGCGTGGATGTAGTTCCATTCTTGTAGTGTAGAGCTATAACAATGAATAACAGTGGGATGTACTTGGGTGCATCCCACTTATTTTTTGCCAGTATTGGCTACATTTGAAAAAAAATATCTATATTTGCAAATTGAGAGGTGTGTGCTATGCCATACCCATAATGCAGAAAACCATTAATTAAAACTAACTATGAATAGAACAAAACTCTTTATTCTTGCTTTGGCTGGAATATTTGCAGTGTCGTGTGCTACCGACAATGTAGATCAGGTCGGTTCTACATCTGCCGAGACTGCTGCGATTAAGAAGTTCGTTAACACTCCAGAGAAGGCTGTGAATGGCGAGCTTATTATCTATGTTAATGAGTCTGCAGCCGAGCAGCTTGAGTCTGCTGAGATGGCTACACGTTCGGGCATTACGGCTCTTGATGCTGTCGCTGTGGAGCTTGGCGCCGAGCAGCTTAAGCCTGTATTTAACCTCAAGGTTAACGCAGAGCGTAAGCGCGAGATGGGTATGCACCGTTGGTATACTATGACATTCTCGGAGGAGGCTAATCTTGAGGCAGCTGCAAAGGCACTCGCATCACTCGATGTTGTGGAGCGCGTGCAGTTCTCTACACGTGTTGAGGCCCCAAAACTTGAGGGTGTTGAGGTAGATCCTTCTATGGTTGCTCTTACACGCTCTGCGGAGCTTCCTTATGATGACCCTATGCTTAAGGATCAGTGGCACTACAATAACGATGGTACTGTAGATTTCCCAGCTGCTAAGGCAGGTGCTGATATCAACCTCTTCGATGCGTGGGAGCTTACTGCAGGTCGCCCAGATGTTGTTGTTGCGGTTGTTGACGAGGGTGTATATTACGAGCATCCAGACCTTAAGCCAAATATGCGTGCTAACGAGGCAGAGCTTAATGGCCAGGAGGGTGTTGATGATGATGAAAACGGCTATGTAGACGACGTTTATGGCTATAACTTCGTAAATGGTGGTCGTATCACTTGGACACGTACGGGTGACTCTGGTCACGCTACACACGTTGCAGGTACCGTAGCTGCTGTAAATAACAACGGCATCGGTGTTTCGGGTGTCGCAGGTGGTACAGGTAATGGCGATGGTGTACGTATGATATCTTGCCAGATTATCTCTGGTGGTACTGCTGCTGGCGTATCGGCTACAGCAGCTGCTATCGAGTATGCTGCAGATAATGGTGCTTGCGTATTGCAGAACTCTTGGGGCTTCGGTGCAGGTCAGATTTCTAACGACAAGGGCTTCGAGGATGGCTCTACAGGTGTTGAGGCACAGGCATTCCTCTACTTTATGCAGACTAAGAACCATCCAAACCTCGATGGCGGTATCGTAATCTTTGCCGCAGGTAACGATGGTAAGGCTGTTGCGGGCTACCCAGCTGCGTGGAACAAGCTTATCGCAGTTTCGGCTATTGCTCCAGATGGCCTTCCTACATACTACACTTGCTACGATCGTGGCTGTAATGTGTCGGCTCCTGGTGGTGAGTATTTCAAGCGTAATGGCTCGACAGTAGAGTCTGGTTGTGTTCTTTCGACATTCCTTAACAATAAGTACTTCTATAGCCAGGGTACATCTATGGCTTGCCCTCACGTATCGGGTATTGCAGCTTTGGCAATCTCTTATGCTGCGGACAATGGTATCGTATTGACACTTCCAGAGTTGAAGGATATCATCGTATCTTCAGTTAACACGTTCGACCAGTTCTCAGGTATGAAGACAAGCTACGCAGGTGGTGACTTTAATCTCTCATCGTATAATAATAAGATGGGTACGGGTTATATCGATGCATACCGTGTGTTGATGGCTGTACGTGGTACAGTATGTATTCCACTCCCTGTTGGTGAGCAGGTTATCCTCGACATTAGCCCTTATATCGGCGATGGTAAGGGTACAATTAAGATGCTTAAGACCGATATCCCTGAGGAGGTAATCGAGAAGCTTGGTATCGAGGATTGCAAGTTTATGGGAAATAAGCTCCTTATGACTTGTACAAAGCCTGGCTCGGCGCTCGTTAAGTTGAAGTACGTTGCTGGTGGTAACACCGTAGGTGGTGGTCAGATTACAGGTGGTATGGAGGCTGAGCAGGAGTTTGCGTTTATCGCTCGTCCAAACGTGAAGGTTGACGCAGGTACAGGTGCTCCACTTAACCCAGGTGGCTGGTTGTAATCGATTGTTAATGCTAAAAAGTAATTTAGGATATGAAAAAGTATTTCGCAATATTTGCAGTCGTGCTTCTTGCGTTGGTAGGCTGCAATAAGAATCACGGTACTTCGAATGCCTCTGATATCGATGGCCAGTGGCATATTATTGAGTGGAACAACGAGACTCCAGAGTTTGATGTATATATCGAGTTCAAGGCTGGTAAGTTCAATATCTATCAGCAGGTGTACTCTGTATTCTTTGAGAAGTTCGAGGGTAGCTATAATGTTAGCAATGGTGTGGTAACTGGTACCTATGCCGATGGCTCGAACTGGGCTTGTGGTTATAAGTTCGAGGTTGCTGGCAGCGAGCTTACACTTAAGAGCCAGGAGGATACTTCGATTGTAAGTGTTTACAAGAAGTGTACTATCCCTCAGTCGGTTATCGACGAGGCTGCGAAGACTCGTGCTTCGGAGAGCAAGCCACTCTTGTAGTCCGAGGGTTTAGCCAAAATAGGGTGTCCACAGTGATGTTGGGCGCCCTATTTTTTTGTGCTTTGTGGAAAAACGGCGAAAAAAGTTTCTATTTGCGAAAATATGTATATATTTGTATTGTGAAGAAAGTTTTTCTTCGCAAAGCCTCTGTGCGATAGGGCGCCGAGGGGTAGGTGAGAATTAATCTAAAACAATAAATAACTTAAAACTATGAAAAAACTATTTGCATTATTGCTTCTTTTTCCCCTATTCATAGTGGGATGTAATGATGGCAAAGGTGATGAGCCTTCGAAGTTCGACCCTGCATTGGAGTTGACCTCTGCAGAGGTTATGGATTTCACTGCCGAGGGTGGCAAGGGCGAGATTACCTACACTCTTAAGAAGGTTAGCACCCCAGGTGGTGAGGCTGACGTTGTTGATAAGGTCTCTCCTGTGGGTATTCGAACAGCGCAGGATTGGATTACAATTCTCTACGATGAGAGCATCTATGGCGTGGTTAAGTTCTTAGTTGCGGAGAATACATCAGAGGAGCAGCGCAAAGGTGTTATCACAGTTGTCTACTCTGAGATGTCGTTCGATGTCGCTATCAATCAGGCTGCTGCAACCGTAGCTCCAGCTCCAAGCCTTGAGGGTTGGTATGTAGTAGGTTCGATGACAAACAATTGGGATGTCACAGCAGGTATTGCTATGGAGCAGATTGAGGGTTACTTCGTGGCTCGTGGTGTTGAGGTTGCTACAACCGATTCATTCAAGTTTGTTAAGGATGGCTCGATGCAGAATAGCTTTGGTGGTAATGGCCAGGTTGCGGAGAGCGACTATAAGTATTCAGCATCGAAGTATGGTAGCGATATCCGTGTTAAGGAGGCTGGCGTTTATGACCTATATATCAACGAGGCTTGCGACGCATACTACGTAATGAATGAGGGTAAGCACCCTTCGGAGGCTTATGAGGAGATTGCTAAGGGCGAGGATGTGTGGTATGTAACAGGTCTTGGTGATGCAGTACGTATGCACAAGTCGGGTGTCTTTATGGTGGCAACAGATTTGAATATCAGCGAGACAGGCTTTAAGTTGTATTACGGCCTAACAGGTGCTACCTATGGCGTATCGGAGGATGTTGTTGCAGAGGTAGGTGCAGAGATTGCTATTGTTGAGAATGGCGAGAATAACATTAAGGTTACAGCCGAGCAGAATAAGTCATACTCTATCTTCCTCAATGCGGAGGATGGTAAGGTGTGGGTTATGCCACGTGGTTCAAAGCCTGATGTATTGTATACTTGTAACTCGGTAGAGGGTGTATGGTTCAGTACTCAGAATTTTGCGCTTGTACTATATGCCGATGGTATTCGAATCACCTTGGATTGCAATTGTGTAGCATCACAGGATAATATCCTCCCTGCTGTGACATATACCGTAGGTGGCCAGGATGGTAATATCATCAATGCTGAGTTGTGTGAGGTTGCTAACGAGGATGGTAAGAATATCATTGTCGATGGCTCGGTAACAATTGGCCATATCGAAGACGGATATAGCATCTATGTTGATGTTGTCACAGAGAAGCGTCTAAGAGTCCGCGCAGAGTATAACGGTGTGGTAAAATCTATTGGTGGTATGGGTGCCCCTATTACTAACCCAGCGAAGTAATCTCTTTAAGATAAAACCTTAAAACTATAACAAAACTAATGAAAAGACTATCACTAATTTTTGCGCTTTGCGCAACTCTCTTTGTGGCGTGTGAGCCTGCAAAGGAGGTTATCAAGGGAAAGCTTACCCTTACATCACAGTCGGTGATGAATTTTGAGGCTGCGGGTGGCCAGGGTGAGATTACCTTTGCATTTGTTGAGGGTGAGACACGTGCTGAGAAAGTTACTGCTATCACAGTTGTTGATTGGATTACCGACCTTAAAGTGGGTAACAACAAGGTGACTTTCAATGTTGCGGAGAACGGTGGCGAGGAGCGCAATGCAACTATCAAGGTTCAGTATGGCGCAGATAGCTTCCAGGTTATGGTAATGCAGGGTGGCACTACTGCGGTAGATGTGAACTTCACAGCTACTCACGTAGGTGGTACCTTCTATGGTAAGTTTATTGTTGATGGCGGTCAGACCGAGGGCTTTAACTATCACGTTATTATGTCGGATAGACAGCCTGCGAACTATAATGTTACTAATGGCTCTACGGAGTATCGCTTCGATATCTATGCTGGTGAGTCAGCAGAGTTTAGCGATGAGTTGCGTATTCCACTTGGTACTTATACTATCGATCAGTCAAGCTCTAACCGCATCGGCACTATTGATGGCCACGCAAACTTTAGCTATGTGGTTATGAACGGTATTTCAAAGCCATTCAGATCTGGTTCTCTTGTCGTTAGCGAGACAGGTATTGTTGCAGAGGTGACGTTGATGAATGGCGAGGTACATCGCGTGGTTTATAGCGGCGCTCCAGTTATGGAGGATTATAGCGAGGATACCTTTGCTGATGTATTCCCTGTTAGCCAGTATACTGATACACTCTCGTTCGACGTTACTGGTGGTTATATGTATGCTTACTATCGTGGTGACTGGTTTGGTACAGGCCACGACGTATGGTTTATGCATATGATTGAGCAGAAGAATGGTTTCTCTGGCGTATATCTTATCTTCAACTTCATCGTTCCAAAGTCGGTTGGTGGCTTCAGCAACACAGAGGGTTACCTCGGCGAGTACAAACTCTCTGACCCTACAAGCTCTTTGGATTGGACATTCCCAGCAGGCCGTTTGCGTGACGATAGCCAGATGCTCAATGCATACTATATGTATTGCGTAGGTGGTCAGATTGATATGTCTCAGGCTGCGCCTATCGTTGACGGTACTATCAAGGTGGAGAAGATTGATGGTAGCACCGTTATTACCGTAGATGGTAAGGATGATGCTGGTAACGATATTAAGGGTACGTTCAGCGGTGATGTTCGTGAACTTGATAACCAGGGTACTGTCGTTAAGTAATCACAGAACTAACAATAAGGATATAGCCTCGAAGAGATTCGGGGCTATATTTTTTGTTGCTCGGTGCTAGCATAAGTTAAATATTTTTGTTATATTTGCGTAGGTGTAACAGAGTTACTCTGAAGAGAGTTTAATTCAATAGTAAAAATCGTATGAAACTTATAGACTTTGCATTTCGCTGTATCGCTACGGTGGGTGCGATTGTAGCAGTTGCTTGCGTCGACCAGAGCTTCGATTTGAAGGATGTATCCACAGAGGTGACCATTGGTCAGGGTACAACGCAGCTCTATGTTGGCACGCTCGAGCAGAAGAGCATCAAGGAGCTCCTTGGCGAAGAGAAGATAGATGGCCTTGGGAAGGATGAAGAGGGTAACTTCATCTTTAGTTATAGCGGTGAGGGTAAGCCTATCGTTATAGATGGCATCGAGAATAGCTACCCTGTCGCTGGCCTCGAGAATACATTTGTGGTGGAGTACCCAACGTTCGACTTTGATATGACAGGTATTGTCATTAATGAGCACGAAAACGTGAACTTCAACGACGACGAACTTGGCGTGATGCTTCCGTCAAACTCGGGAACAATCACCGAGGATGTTGCGTCGATGCTTCCTCGCCTTCAGGGTACCTTCGATAGAACTTTTAGTAGCAAGGATTTGCACCTCTTGGTTGATGTTCCCGAGCAGATAGAGAATATCCATCGCATCACGTTTAGGGATATCGAGAGTGGACATACAGGAGCACCTATGCGTCTTACGGTCGATTTCAAGGGCCTGGCAGGTATAAATGGCGGTGGTGTTGTCGACTTCGAGATAGAGCTTAAGGGTGGAATCTTTCGCCTTGTGAATGAGCAAAATGAGCTCGTTGTTGAGGGTAATAGCTATCAGCAGAGCTACGACGTAGAGTCGGGTGCTGAGAGTGTGGAGTTTGTTATCTATGTTGAGAGCGTAGAGAATACCACACATCTCAACAACGATCATCAACTTGATATTCCTCTTGAGCTATCGTGCAAGATGTCCTTCGATTTGGAGGCCAAGGGTGGAGAGTTCAATATTATTGATGCTCCAGAGTTTGCCCTATATGCAAACTTCGAGTATGGCGATGCAGAGATACTTCTCAATGATGATATTGCCCTTGTGGAGTATAACCCTGAGGTGCCTCAGCAGGTGAAGATTAAGGGGCTTCCAACGGAGATTAAGAGCATAAATAGCCTCGAACTAATGGAGGGTACAATGCTTAACTTCTATGTCAATGGTTTTGAGTGGCTTGGCGATAATGCCGAGAAGGTGGCTGTTGAGGTTACGGTGCCAAGTTATCTTGTACTTGATGTTGCGAGTGGCGCGGGAGATTATGAGTATGATGCAGAGAGTGGTGTGCTTACTACGACACTTGCCGATATCGCTGATGGCGTGGAGATGGGCATCGAACGTATAGACTTCGGCGGCGAGGGCATTGCGCCAGATGCTAATGGCGAGATAATCCTCGACCTCGACTTTAATATCAATGTTCATTTCATTGAGGGTGCGAGTGTTACGGTCTCTTCGCTCGCTTACGAGGGCGACCTGGAGGTCACGGCTGGCGTTCGTGATATGGATGTCGTAGTAAAGTCTGTAAGTGGTAAGGTTGATTATAGCTATGTTATCGACCAGGAGGTTGATATCAGTAGCGAGGATATGGAGTTGGGCGATTTGGAGATTGGTGGCGTGGGACTATCACCTATCATTAAGTTGAATATTGTCAACCCTCTTACTATCCCTCTTGTTGCTAATGGGGAGCTTCGTGATGATACCAACCGCGAGTTGAGGTTGGAGAATATTCCTATCAAAGCCGCAGAGTATGTGGGTGGTGAGATTGTCCCTACTCGTAGCTGTATTGTTGTAGCTACGGAGGAGCGTCGCGGGGAGTTTGCCGATAAGGATGTATGCTTCATCGCTGTAGATTTCGATGAGTTCTTGAAGGGTGTTATCCCTTCGAAGTTGAGCGCTAATCTCAGCGTAGATGTTGATTCAGAGAGTGTTAATACTCTCTATTTAGCCGAGCAGTTTGAGATTTTCTACGATTTCTCTGTGGAGGTGCCTATTGCCTTTAACGATAAGCTCGATATTCGTTATGAGGATGAGTTTGCGGGCTTTAACTCCGTGTTTACAGATATCTACGAGAGTGTTGAGGAGTTTGGATTTAAGTTTGGCGATGTGACTTTCGTGGCGTATGTGAAGAATACCACACCATTGGCCTTTGAGGTAGAAGCCGAGGTTATCAATACCTCGGGCGAGAAGGTTAGTGTTCCAATTTCGTTTGTGGAGGGCTATGACCGCATTGCTGGCTCTACGGATGGCAAGAGCGTTGTCGAGAGTACAGTTCGCCTGAACCTCGGTGATGGTGAGCTCTTCGGCTTGGAGCAACTCGCGGAGATTGATGGCATCCGCATCAGACTCAACGCCCTCTGCGATGCCGAGGAGCGTACCTATCTCAATGAGAATCAGTGGATAGAGGCAAAGGTAATGCTGGAGCTAAACGGAGGTATTACAGTTGATATAAAGGATACTTTGGAGGAATAATATATGCGAAACGGTATGAAAAGAGTTATAAATATACTATTTGCTTTAGTGGCGCTGTTGTCGGTCGAGAGCCTTATGGCGCAGTCGCGAACATCCTACTTTATGGAGGGTTCATACTTTCGCACAGATATGAACCCCGCGTTGGTCCCTACACGTGGTTACCTCGCGTTGCCAGCTATCTCGGGCTTTGGTCAGAGCCTTACCTCGAACTACCTCTCTGTCGATAACTTTGTATATCGCAAAGATGGCGAGCTTGTTACCGCATTTAATAGTGCTGTATCATCCGAGGAGTTCTTGGGCCGCCTTCCTGAGTTGGGTAAGCTACAGGAGAAGATAGATGTCAATTTGGCAAGTGTAGGCTTCTATAAAAGACGCACCTTCTGGAGCTTTGGTGCAGGCTTCCACGCTAACTCTAATGTTGCAATCTCGAAGGATCTCTTCACGGCGCTTAAGACACTGGGAAATGGTGTCTACGACCTTGATAGAACGGCTCTTGATGGCTCTGCCTATATGGACCTCTATGTCGGAGCGTCGTTCCCTGTGTGTAAGTGGGTGAATGTGGGCATACGCGGTAAGGCCTTGTTGGGATTGGTGGATATTGGAGCCCAGTTCGATCAGCTCTCGGCAACCATTGGTACGGATGGTGTTGTTGGTACGCTACGCGGACAGTGGCGTGGTACCATCCCTTCGATTGAGAATAAGTATATTACCCCTGACGGCAAACTTGAATACCCCGATAATATCAATCCTGAGGACCTCAGTTATATCCTCAGCACCATCAGAAGCTTCGGTGCTGCGATAGATTTGGGCGTTGAGGTTAAGTTGCTTAACGACAACCTTCGCATCTCGGCTGCGGTTGTCGACTTGGGCTTTATCAAGTGGTCGCCAAAGACTCATATTGGAGGTAGCGTAGAGGGTGATTTCGAGTATCAAGGTGTTGATTTTGAGACAGGTGAGGTTATGGTTGATGGCGACCTAAACACCGATAATCTTATTGGCCTCCCAAGTTATGATGGCTACACGAAGCGTCTTAACTGCTCGGTGAATGTGGGTGTTGAGTATAATATTTTGGATAACCATATCGCCTTCGGTCTGCTCTCGCACAACGAGTTTAGCAACCTCTTTACCTATTCGGAGCTTACTGCTTCGGTTAATTTCCGAGCAACGAATTGGCTCTCGGCAACTGTTAGCCATACGTTCCTAAATGGTAATAAACCTGGTATTTTTGGCGCTGCGCTTAACATCCATCCTGCGGGTGTTAACTTCTATATTGGTGTCGATTTTATCGACGTAAACCTGGTTAAGTACACGCGCGATATACCAGAAGAAATGGAGTTGACATTCCCTATGAATATCAACCCAGTTTACATCCCTCGCTATGCGAAGTCTCTCAACGTCTACTTCGGCTTTGCTTTCAACTTTGGCCGTCCAAAGCATTTGCAAGTAGATTAGAAAATATGGGGTAAACAAAAGAGAGTCAGCCGATTGGCTGACTCTCTTTTAGTTTTGTTTAAGGGGTTGTTATGCGTTCTTCGCAAGCCATACTCGGATGTTCTCGGCGATGCAGTCGATAAGGTTGTCGATGGCCTCGGCTGCTGACCACGCATTGTGTGGCGATGCCAACAAGCGGTAGCGGTCTTTAACATCGTAGAGTGGCGACTCGCGGAGAGGCTCCATCGAGAATACG
>JAEIGA010006050.1_pt1 | contig 18418 bp, 19 predicted proteins | sample 9270691 | NCBI WGS metagenome assembly JAEIGA01 (sample SAMN17057246, study PRJNA624740) | gut metagenome | biome: biome; isolation source: fecal sample | host: Bos grunniens | place: China: Xizang | collected 2019
AGGTCAGAAAACCCCTGTTTTTGACAAATTTGTTGCTAATTTGTTGCTCAACATTCTGAATGAAACACGTAAACTCCTGAAAACCACCTATATTATAGGCTTTTCAGGAGTTTCTGCATCGGCAAATAGCCTCATTTTTAGCAACTTGCACTAACTTGCACTAATTTATAATAAAGTATTGAAAGTCACCCACTTAGGGTGGCTTTCTTTATTTTAACACTTTCCAGTTAGTATTTGTTTTTACTAGTTTTTCACACTAATTTTGGCTCAAATTTCGTTCCTGTCCCTCCAACGTGCGGTTCTGAAATGATGCAAAAAACTCATTAAGGACACTATGTGCAAAACACTGCAAAATCACCAATGTCCGACATTACCTGCGTTTGTCGAAACACGGAACCATCATGCAAAACGTTGCAAAAAGGTGAAAAACGTTGCAAAGAAAAAAGGCGATATTATCACCATTATGCGACATTATGAATACATCAATATGAAGATATTAAAGACCTGTAAAGTGTGTGGAAAACCATTTGTTGGTTCCAAAATGACGAACAAGTACTGTTCATCAAAGTGTAAGAATGTCGCAAAATGTGAAGCAAATATGCGATATAAGAAGAAAGTGCGTAAAATAGTAAATTCAAACGAAGAAAATACTCAACAAAAAGACCTTTATCTTAAACCATTTCTGACGCCAAAAGAAGTTTCACTTTTAATGGGAGTATGTATAACAACAGTATATAGATATTTCTATTCAGGTACTATCAAAGCTGTTCGTCTAAGACAAAGAACATTTATTCGTAGAGAAGACTTGGATAAGTTCTTCGAAGAATCTTCATCATATAGGAAAAGAAGTAATCAAAGAGCTGACAAAAATGAATATTATACACTACGTGAAATTATGGATAAATACCATATAGGCCGCAAAGCTGTATGGGGGCGGTGTGACAGATTAGGAATACCTAAAATCTATATTGGTCGTAATACATTCTTTAGTAAAACCGCTGTTGATTCAAAGTTTGGTGAACTTATAGAAGATGTTAATCTTGAAAACTATTATACAGTACAGGAAATAATGGAACTTTATCGTATGTCAAAAGCGAACGTAATATCATTTGTTTATAGGAATAAGATACCACGTGTAAAACGTGGCATGACTGTTTATTATTCTAAAATTCATATTGATAGTTTCAAGCGTAAAGGAGAAGGTCCAGATCCAGATTGGTACACATATCCAGAAATTGCAGAACGATACGGTTTTACTAAAGACCAGATAAGTTATACACTAAAATCATATGATATTAAAACAGAGAAACGTGGAAAGTTTACCATGATATACCGAACGGACTTTGATAAAGTAGCAGCCAAACGTCTAGCAGGAGCTGAACGGGTTCAACACGTGGATGGAACAGAATCCATTGTTATGCAAGCCAAACCTAAAGAAAGAACATGCCCTCCCACTCCAGATGGGTATTATTCAACAGAAGAGATGGCTGCCATGTTTAAAGCATCTCACAGTTATGTAAGAAACATAACTAGAGAACATGATATACCAAAGATAGCTCTGAAGGGGTTTAATTTCTATGAGAAAACAGCTGTTGATTCATTATATAACAAAAAGATGAAATATGCAGATATTATTGATTGGATTACTCCGGAAGAGATGAGGACTACTTTCAAGATGACAGCGGTAGCATGTCGAAACTTCATTAAGCGTCATAAAATACCTGCCAAAGTTGAATATGGCAAAACCTATTATTCAAAACAACCCATCATTGATGTGAAGGAACGTAACTTTGAAGGTCGTGAAAGATATTATGACATAGAAGAAGCTTCAGAGAAGCATAAGATAAGTAAGGATGTGGTCAGGTATTACGTAAGGCACTATAAAATCACTAGAATTAGATTTGGACAATTCGTATTTTTCAAAAAAGATGAGTTAGATAGAGTGATTAAAGAAAGGCAAATGATTCGTTTAGAAAAGAACAACATAGAAAATATTGAGAAATAGAATGAATTTCTTGATGATTACAGGTATCAGCATTATATCATTATAGAATTTTGCGCTCAAATAATAAATAATAACCAAAAACATATCATTATGCAGTGTTGTAAATCAGTAACTCTCCGATTTCGCGACAGACGGAATGGAACACAATCATTATTCTTGGATTATTATCCAGGTTATCGTGACCCCAAAACGATGGAACTGAAACGTCGTCAATCTTTGGGCATGTATATCTATAAGAATCCGACTACAATTGAGCAGAAGGAATTCAATGCACTCATTATTAAAAAAGCCGAAGCTATAAGATGCAAGGTCTATATCGATGTCATTAATGAAAAATATGAGTTCTTTGATAAAGACAAGCTTAAAGCGAGCTTTCTTGAATATTACAGGGAGCAGATAAGAAACAACTACGAACAGATGGAAGCTTCTTTCAAACATTTCGAGTATTTCTGTGATGGTGTGTGCTTATTTGAAGATATAGACATGAAGCTATGCAAGAAATATTTGTCATATCTGTTAGGTGCCAAAAGCATGATTCATAAGAAACGACTATCACAGAATACAGCTGCTGCTTACTGGTCGGTGTTTAAAAGAATGTTAGGCAATGCCTATAGAGATAATATATTACGTGACAATATAGCGGACAGACTTGAATTCATTCCTTATGTAGAGACCCACAGACAAAGTCTTACATTAGAGGAAGTTCGTGATATGTATGCAACTCCATGCGTCGTGCCTCAATTAAGAAAAGCAGCCATATTTGCCTGTCTTACTGGATTGCGTATAAGTGATATACTCCAAATCAGGTGGAACAATATCAGAACCTATGCTGATGGTGGCAGATATTTAGAGTTCATCTGCCAAAAGACCAAAAGAAAAACAGTCGTTCCAATAAGCCAGGAAACTTTTGAGTTGATACTACCTCAAAGAGGAGACTTAATATTTAGGGGACTCAAAAGGCAACATACGCAAAAGGAATTAAGAGAATGGATTATGGATTGCGGTATAGACAAGCATATAACCTTCCACGGTTTCCGTCATACCTATGCGTCACTGCAATTGGAGATGGGTACTGACATCTATACCGTCCAGCATCTATTGAGTCACAAACATGTATCGACTACTCAGATTTATGCATCTCATGCTGACCCAAAACTTCGTGAGGCTGCTGACAGAATTACGTTAACAGACGTTAATTCGAGTAATGAAAACAAGTGAAAACGAATAATCATGTTTTTCAAAGAAGATACAAACAAGTGAAAATATATCCAAAATGAGAAACTAAAATTGTTTGCAATATCCTGTATATCAGTATTATAAATAAACTTAACTAAAGAAAGATTTATCTTACTAACTAATATTAATTCGTTGGATTCTCTCTAACTTTGTGTCACGTAACTCAAATAATCAAGAGTAATTATGACAAATAAGTTTAGAGAGAATTTCTTTATTCTGCTCAGTTCTAACATCTGTACCATTGTAATGGTAATCATTATTCCACGGATATTGAACGGCACTGTTATTTCAGATGATGAAGGAATAGCCTTATCAAATTACACATCTATAGGCGGTATAATCTACAGTCTTTGTTGCGTTGTTCTGATTTGTGTACTCTATGCTTTTATCAGGCAACATGACCAATCTGGAATAGTGATTAACAATAATGTCACACCTGTTCAATCTGCAAATTATCCGAATGAAAGTGCTGACTATATACGTGAGAAACATCGTAAAGATATGGAAGTGGAAAAAAATGTCAGGCTTAAAACAGTGACCGACTACACATATAATATAATGTCTCCTTTCCTTACTGATGACTGTTTGGATCTGTTATGCCAAAACATCAAACTCTTTGAAGTTCCTGGTTCAAGTTTGACTGCCATTAGGACAAACGGCAGTTTGTCAACGCTTGACATCAAACATTACGGATGGAATATTGGCGAAAGACTCGGTTGGAGTGGCCAGCAAAGAGCGTCATTCATCAAATTATGTTTCCCTAAGGAGTTGTCAGAACTTGAAGTTGAGACAATAAGAAGGACATTCAGACAAAAGGGCAAATGTATTATTGACATTGACATTCCTGCCAAAGACAGTTTTGATTTTCATTGATTCGAAATATTATTTAATTATGATGGATAAGATATACAAAGAACAAGGTATCACCTTTAATGACTTGCCTGAAGCAATGTCAGTTATGCTCAGAAAAGTAGAAAACATGGAACAAGCCATTGTCGGGCTTCGTGAAGACATCAAGAAGACAAAGGTTCATCAGGAATCCGAGCACATTCCAATGGATGTTCAAGAAGCTTGTGAGTTTTTGAATCTAAAGAAATCCACTATGTATTATTACATACAGAATGGTTTAATCCCGACTAGCAAGAAAGGGAAAAAGTACACCTTTTTCAAAGATGAGTTAATCAAATGGGTTGAGTCAGGACGAAAAAACGATCCTGCACCATCTTTTGACGAAATGGAATCTATTTTACGCAAACGAAGTTACAGAAAACGCGTATAATTATTTGGTTTGCATACTAAAAGATACAAATAATCGGTTATATCTATATAAACTCTTCTTAAATGAAGATAATCTGCACATTTTGTAAGTAACTTTGCAAAATATTATACTTTAAACATTTTATTCACAAAAAGAATTATGTCAAGGGAAAAGCAAACTTCCGGACTCTCTCTTTTTGTGTTCACGTTGTTTTGAACAATGTACAAAATCAGAGATTGAGCAGCCCGAGGTCGATAGACTTTGGGCTTTATTTCGTACTGCCTATGAGCAGTACCAGTCTGAAATCATCAATGGTGACAAGCTTTATGGTCGCTATGTCAATGATTTCATAAGTTATCATCTTCCAGTATTCAGTTCTGATGAACATGAAATCAGAAGACATGTCATGCATGTCAATGCTATGCATGAACTTCTTACAGAACGTGTTGACCTCGTAAAAAAGTATTTCGACAAATATGATTTCTCTTTTGCCGATTATGAAATCATGTACAAAGAGTTCAATACCGTTGGCATTGTCCGTCAGCAGGCAGAACTAATTGCCTGCTTCAATGAAAAGCAGATTAGCCTCATTACAGAATTTGTAAATGAGGCTAATTTGTTTATGGAGCCTGTCAACGAAAGAACGCTTGGTGCATTCTTTAACTGTAGTCTGGAATATCCTTTGGTAGCATCAAATGCCAGCTCTTTCCTGCTTCTTTTGAATATGCTGTACAAGAACAAGTTGGTATCATTCGGGTGGCAGAAACTAGTAGCTGACAAAGGGCTTTTGAAATCAAATCGTGGCAGACAAACAATGTCAAAAACTGCAATCAGCAGTCGTAGTGCCGAACAGATGACGAGGTTCCCATATACAGGGAACGGCCCATATAGTATGTTAATCAAACAACTGAAAGAATGTATGTAGAATAGAAGAAAATCAATCATCTGAAACAATAGTAGCGTGATTAGTTTCGTGACTCATTATGTGGTCACGAAAGTTTCTGATGATTAGTGACTTATCGGAGCTACCTTTGCCACTGAATCGGTTCTGTTCAGGGGTAGCTCCCCTTTTGTCTAACAATAAAAGCATATATAAATATGAGTAATAGCAAAATGGACCTGAAGATAATGTCCAAGCGAGTTGAACTTCTAGAAATGAAAATAAAGGAACTGGAAAAACTCGCCCCTGAATCCTATGAAACAAGACTTAAACAAGTCGAAGAAACCATTTACGTTGCCAAGGAGATGCTGACCGTTACCGAAGCTTCCCTGTATCTGGGACTCTCTATGTCACAAATATATAAAATGACCAGTACAATGGCCATTCCGCATTACAAGCCTAGAGGCAAGATGGTTTATTTCGACAAGAAAGAACTCAACCGATGGATGAAAAAAAATCACATGGTGCCACGTGGTTATTCAAAGAAGAATGATGATAAAGAAGGACAATAAAATGCAAGCGGTTAACTATTCAGACCAATATCTCACCACATTGCTGAGAAAAACTGAAATTGTCATCTGGAAGTTCAAGAACCGTAAAAAGAATAATAGAAATGGGAAGAAACAAAAATAATATATCGGAGCAGTCACTTAAAAACGGTTCTCCAGAGATAGGCATGCTTGGCAAAAACGATTTTAGCGAAGACGAACTAGAAGCATATCTTAATCAGGGAGAGATTAAAGCTTCCGACAAGCCTCAGGTTCCTCCTCAAATACTCTGGGTCGGTGAATGTACGATTGCAACCTTCGGGAATTTCAGTGCATCCACAGGCAAGGCCAAATCAAAGAAGACATTTAATATCTCTGCGATGGTAGCAGCAGCTGTTACAAACTCAACCATACTGAATTATAGGGCCAGTCTCCCAGAGGGTAAGCGAAAAGTCTTATACTTCGACACCGAACAAAGCCGGTATCACTGCCATAATGTCGTTACAAGAATATACCGTCTGGCCAATTTGAGCATGAAACGTGAAGACAAGCGAATCAAATTTTTTGGCTTGCGTGAATTTACTCCTACCCTAAGAATAGCTCTTATAGACTACGCATTAAGAACTATCGACGGCATTGGTCTTGTTATCATAGATGGTCTTCGTGACCTCATGTATGACATCAAGAACGCAAAGGAGTCAACAGATGTGATGACCATGCTCATGGCATGGACAAGCAAATATGACCTGCATATCCATTGTGTACTCCATCTTAACAAGAATGACAATAATACCAGAGGTCATATTGGTACGGAATTGGAGAACAAGGCTGAGACTGTACTTGTCATCAGCAAAAACAAGCAGGATGCCAGTATCAGTGAGGTCAAGCCTATGCACATGCGAGACAAGGAATTCTCATCATTTGCTTTCCATATTGACAGCAATTCCCTTCCTGTATTGGATCCCGGATACCATGTGACTGTTGTCAAGCCGAAAGACAAACCGCTTACATCGTTAGCTAACGAAGTTCACTTGACTGTCTTGAATCAAATTTTTGATGGAGTCAAGTCTGTCAAATATTTGGAACTCATTGATTTAATGGCAAAAACGTATGCGAAAGAAGGTTATCAGCGAGGGATAAATGGTGTCAAAGAACTGCTTAAGGTTTTGAAAGAAAACCATGTGATTACCCACGATGACAACGGCTATACATTTCATCCAGAGAAACTGGCCAATGCCAAGTGAGTTTAGGTTTAAGTTTAAAAGCGTATATACATATTAAATTAATCTTATCATTCACTCATGACAATAGAAGAAATAAAGTCCGTCAGTATTATACACTACCTTGAAGCAACGAACCGCAAACATTCCTATATAAGGAAAGGCATCTATTTCTATCTTTCCCCTTATAGAAGTGAAAGGAATCCCTCATTCGCAGTCAATGCTAAAGATAACTTTTGGTATGATTATGCCACATGTGAAGGTGGAAACATCATCAACCTTTTCCAAAAGGAGCATCCAACCTATACCAATCATGAGGTGTTGATTGAACTTCAAAGGATAATTCAAGATAATAATCTCCAGTTCCATATCGATTATGTAGGAAGAGACAGAGAACAGCAGGAAAAGGAAAAATGGAAACAATCGTGCCAGGACAGAGGACAGGATTCTAATACAGTCATTGACGGCATATACGAACTCTCCCATCCTAACCTTCGAAACTACATAACTTCCAGAAGGGTTGATTTTGACGTTGCCAAGAAATACTGCAAACAGGTACACTATTCTGTTTATGGTAAAAGCTATTATGCCATATCCTTTGCAAATATTGAAGGTGGCATGGAGGTTAGAAACAAGTTCAGCAAGCGAACCATAGGAAGGAAATCCATTTCTATAGTAAAACCAGATTCCGAGAATAACACTGAGTGTTGCATATTTGAGGGTTTCTTCAATATGCTGACTTATGAAACTATCAGGAAATGGGATATGGACATCGGACTATGTTTGGAAGCGAAGTGTGACTATTATATTTTGAATAGCATAGGTAATATTAAAATAGCACTTCCTTTTCTGTCAGGATATAAAGTCATCCATTGTTTTCTTGACAATGACTCATCAGGAAAAGCTACAACAAATAAAATATTGAATGCTTACCCCACTACTTCAGTCGATGAATCCTACAGATATGAAGAATATAATGACATCAACGATGTGATTTGTGGCATTACAATAAAATCACACCAATGATAATTATAGTACAATTTGTCATCATGAAAGAGACTTCCAATAGGTAGTCTCTTTTTTTGTATGTTATAACCAAAGTTATAGTATGGTAATTAAAGAAATATCATACTTGTTTTGTAAACTGTGTTAAGTTTCAATTGTGAAACCTTGCAATATTCTGCCATTTGTATAATTAGTTGTTTCTTTGCACCAACATTTGAATTGAAATAAGATTAAAATCAATTTTCGTAGTATGATTTTCAACTAACGATAATACATAAATATCAGATATTTTTATGACAGCATTTACAATTTTCGTTCTCTTCCTGACATTCGCTTATGTGGTATATTTCGCAGTTATGATAACACTTGATCTTCATAAAAAGAAGGAAGTACAAAATAGTGACGAAGAAGTGTTCGACGTTAGTGACATGTCGCTACAGGAGGAGCCAACATGTATTGAAGAAGAAGTTAATAGTGAAGATAATGGCGTTCTTAAATACACGGATGAAATCACAGACGACGGTATCAGAATACTTAACCCCATCGGTGGTAATCAGCAAAGTAATGAACCGACTCTATCAATTCCAGAAGAAAATCCAGATGACTCTGATAATGACGAACTAAATGAGGAACATGAGGAAAATATGGAAGTCATTGAAACAAAAGCACAGGAAAGTTTAATCTCGGATTGCTTCTTCGATCATTTGAATGATATGCATAATAATCGTAAGTTAGAAAAGAAAGGCGTTATCGACAATGTGTAAAATCAGCAAGTTTTTTCTTTGCATAGTCATCATCATGCTCTTCCTTCCGATGTCCGCAGCTGCAAAATGCGGTGGCGTGGATTACAGTTGGGGAGCTGATGCTCTCGCAAACGCGCATGATTATGCCGTTACGATGATGTTGTATATCGTTTATCTGGCAAATGCCATTGCCGCAATTGTTGTGATTATCGGAGCCACTCAAATCTACATAAAGATGACAACAGGCGAAGGTGATATAACCAAGAGCATCATGATGTTAGTCGGAGGTTGTTTGTTCATGATTGGAGCATTTATCGTATTCCCCGCATTTTTTGGGTATAACATAGTTTAGGGTAAAGTTTTTAGGATAACTATTTTGAAAAAAAGATATCTCAACCTGCAGGAGAGATTGTGTTCAATAACAATTAGTATTAACAGTAAAAAGAAAATGAAAAAATTAAAGAAACTCACAAAGAGTATTTTCGGCGCAGGTCGTTTGAAAACACTCGCTATGATGTTAATGTTCGGAACTGCATTGACCTTTGCACAGAATGCCGCAGGTGACTACAGCGCAGGAACCAGTGCTCTTGCAAGCGTTACAGAAGAAATCGCAAAGTACGTTCCTTATGTTGTCAAGTTGTGTTATGCCATTGCCGGTGTGGTTGCCGTTGTAGGTGCAATCTCGGTCTATATCAGCATGAACAACGAGGAACAGGATGTCAAGAAGAAGATTATGATGGTTGTCGGAGCATGTATCTTCCTTGTTGCTGCAGCTCAGGCTCTCCCATTATTCTTCGGTATTTAATCCTTCGGTTAAAGAATAGACATTTATTATGGCAGCAGAACAAAAGTACAATCAATACGTCAGTTATCCCATATTCAAGGGGCTTCAGAAACCTCTGGAATTCATGGGTGTTCAGGGGCGATATATCACATGGGCAGCTTGTGCTATAGGTGGGGCCATTCTCGGTTTCATCATCGTTTACTGTATTGTGGGATTTTTGGCTGGACTTATTGTTCTTGCTGTTTCTCTTTCTACAGGTGCTGCACTTATCTTTTTCAAGCAAAAGAAAGGATTGCATACTAAAAAATCGGATCATGGTGTATTTGTCTATTCATGTTCGCGCCGAATTTAAAAAACAATTCAAAAGTAAACAAATGAGCAAGTGTGTTGAATTCTGAATAATGTGTAATCGATAGGCTCACCCTCTCGTGAGGATGAGCCTATCTTAAATAATGATGATGAAAAGAATATGGTTTTATATGTAATCCTCGCATTCGTAGCAATCCTTGTAGGCATGGCAATTTCTGTCTATGCTTTCGGTACAGGCGGCAAGCGTAAGAAAATCTTTCAGGACATCTACTTCTCTGTTGAGAATGTGGATGGCATCGGTATCCTTTATACAAAGACAGGTGAATATTCCGCAATCCTGAAGATGGACAATCCTGTACAGAAGTTTTCTGCCAACATTGATAGCTACTACGAGTTTAACCGTTTGCTAATAGCTCTTGCTCAGACGCTTGGTGAAGGCTATGCCATTCACAAACAAGATGTATTCATCCGTAAGAAGTTTGAGGACAACTCAAACGACAATCACGAATTTCTGTCAAGCGCATACTTCAGATATTTTACAGGCAGAACCTATACAGACAGTCAGACCTACCTGATAATCACACAGGAAAACAAGAAAAGCAGTCTTTTCTCTTTTGACAACAGAAAATGGAAAGAATTCCTTGTAAAAATCAGAAAAGTAAAAGACCAGTTAAAAGATGGCGGTGTAGAATCTTCGTATTTGGACGGTAAATCAGCCCAAGAGTATGTTGACAGATATTTTTCCATGAATTTCACAGACAAGACCTTTTCAATGACCAACTTCAAGGTTGATGATGAAATGATTGCCATGGGTGACAAGAAATGTAAAGTGTACAGTCTTGTTGATGTTGACTGTATCAATACCCCATCTGCCATTACTCCATTTACTAATATTGAAGTGAACAATGTGTCAATGCCGGTTGATTTGGTCTCATTAGTAGATAGTGTCCCCACAGCAGAGGTTGTTGTATTCAATCAAATGTTATTCATGCCAAATCAAAAGCGTGAACTGTCCCTATTGGACAAGAAGAAGAACCGTCATGCCTCTATGCCTAATCCCAGTAATTTGATTGCAGTAGAAGACATTAAGAAGGTTCAGGACATTATTGCACGAGAAAATAAGCAATTGGTTTATACACATTATAACCTAATTGTTGGACTACCTGCTGATTCTGATATACAAAAGTGTACCAATTATCTTGAAAACACATTTGGCAGACTTGGAATACACATTTCCAAGAGAGCATACAATCAACTGGAACTGTTTGTAAATTCATTCCCAGGCAACTGTTACGGTATGAACCAAGATTATGACCGATTCCTGACATTAAGTGATGCAGCTGCTTGTCTTATGTATAAAGAACGCATACAGCATTCTGAAGATACACCACTAAAAATCTACTACACAGACAGACAAGGTGTACCTGTTGCTATTGATATTAGTGGAAAAGAAGGCAAAAACAAGATAACTGACAACTCGAACTTTTTCTGTTTGGGTCCTTCTGGTAGCGGTAAATCTTTCCATATGAACAGTGTTGTACGCCAAATGTGGGAACAGAATACCGATGTGGTAATGGTAGATACAGGTAATTCATACGAAGGTCTATGTGAATATGTAAATGGTAAATATATCAGTTATACTGAAGAACATCCAATTACGATGAATCCATTCCGTATCAAACGGGAAGAGTTGAATGTGGAAAAAATAGGTTTTCTCAAGAACCTTATCATGCTCATCTGGAAAGGGACACAAGGAACAGTCAGCAAGACCGAGGACAGGCTTATTGAACAAGTTATCACAGAATATTATGATGTGTATTTCAATGGCTTCAATGGCTTTACTCCTCCCCAACGAGAAGATTTACGAAAAGGTCTGCTGATTGATGACCGTAATAAGAACAACAATTTTGACGAAACTGACGTAGAACGTTCACAAAGAATAGAAGCTCAGATTGATGAAATAGAGCGCAGAAGAAAAGAATTGCCTGTGCAAGAGCTTTCCTTCAATTCTTTCTATGAGTTCAGTGTTCAGCGTATTCCTGATATCTGTAGTGAAAACCAGATTAGAGGCGTAGACATCAGCACGTATCGATATATGATGAAGGATTTCTATCGTGGAGGAAATCACGAGAAAACTCTGAATGAAGATTTGGACAGTACATTATTCGATGAAACGTTTATTGTCTTCGAAATTGACTCCATTAAGGATGACCCTCTGCTTTTTCCTCTTGTTACATTGATTATCATGGATGTGTTTATCCAGAAGATGCGTATCAAGAAAAACCGAAAGGTCTTGGTCATTGAAGAAGCATGGAAAGCCATTGCTTCTCCTATGATGGCAGAATATATCAAGTATCTCTATAAGACAGCACGTAAGTTCTGGGCATCTGTAGGTGTTGTAACACAGGAGATTCAGGATATTGTTGGCAGTCCTATTGTCAAAGAAGCAATCATCAACAATTCAGATGTTGTTATGCTGCTTGACCAGAGTAAGTTCCGTGAACGTTTTGATGAAATCAAGTCTATTCTTGGCCTTACTGATGTTGACTGCAAGAAAATCTTCACCATCAACAGACTGGAAAACAAGGAAGGTCGAAGTTTTTTCCGTGAGGTATTCATCCGCCGTGGTACCGTTAGCGGTGTCTTCGGTGTCGAGGAACCTCATGAATGTTACATGACCTATACAACAGAGCGTGCCGAGAAAGAAGCTCTGAAACTCTACAAAAATGAATTGAAATGTAATCATCAAAAGGCGATTGAAGCCTATTGTAGAGATTGGGATGCCAGTGGAATAGCCAAATCCTTGACATTCGCCCAGAAGGTAAATGCTGAAGGAAAGGTTCTCAATCTCAAAAAGAAAAAAGAAACAATTTTTTAAATGATATGTCAATGAAGCGACTTCTACTGATAATGACTATTTGCTGTTCTGTTTTCGTGTCTGAAGTAAATGCACAATACTATAGTGTAAACTTTGACAAGAAGACAGTTGCAGCCATGTCTGCATCTTTCAGTGCAGAAGCCGCCACTGAAATGTACTATGCTGAACAGATAGCCAAGATTCGAGAAAGTTATCAGGCGGCAGAAGTTGCTGCAGCTGGAATATTCTCTTCGAAGTATCTTGACCGTAAAGCACTTACAAACATGGGGCTATGGACAAGTAGCACCGAGAATTATTACTATCGTCGTATCTACAACATGGTCTCAGCCAAGATTATGCCTAAAATCTGGACGGTTGCCGGTATGATGCTGAAAAGTCCACAGAATGCTTTATATTGGGGAAGTTATCTCTATAAAGTCTGTGATGAGACCAAAAATCTTTGCTATCAATTTGAGAGCATCGTTACCAATAGCAGCTTATCATTCAGAGATATAGCTTTTCTTGAAATAAACAGAGACCTGGAATCAATTCTGAAACTCTCAGAGATAGGCGATATAGACTGGAAGGTTGTATTTGACAATCTTCCTAATATTGGTGATAACCTATCAAAAGAAAAACTCAAACAAGATATTGATATGTTATACCAAATGGGAGCTAATCTTGCAGGAGCAGGCACGGGCAATTTTATTAACGGCATATTAGGTAACAGCAACTTCAATGGAACATTTGCAGAAAAAGCTCGAAGTTTAATTGAAATTGCCGACAATATGTATTCGCTTTATAATAATTTTACTAGTGATGCGACAAATACTTTGCTGAATCTTGTGGGTGGTCCTGATAATGTAGCCAACCTATTCGATATGTCTAATTATAATGCAACAGCATGGTTGACTGATTATGCCCGTGAAGGCATGGGACAATACTATACCCAAAGATGGTATATATATCGTATTGACCAAGGAACTGTGAATTTATGCGACTACTACCCACCTACCGATGACGATGCTATCCTTAATGGCAGTCACTGGTATCGTATAAATACGAAAGATCCAGATTTCTACCCCTCCTCGTCACAACGTGAATCTGCACTCCAGAATTCAGAAAGTCATGCTGGTTGGAGCAGAGAAATGGTTAAGAACCTGAATAATTCCAACGACGGATTTACTTATAGCATCAACTATTGGTATTCAGCTTATATCCTTAGCAAGAAAAAAAGCGGTCAATATGCCAAGGCCTACGCTTACGAGATACATGTAACCAAGAGTTGGTATAACAAAGAAGTCAAATACGAGGATGTTTTTGACTCTTATACAATGGACTTAAATACATTCATGGCAGGAATGAATGCTCGTTTGTCTGAATATAATGATAATGAGGATGGCTTTAGATACTATCTAGGCAGCGACTCTAAAAGGTATTATCAAACAACAGATGCCCAAAAGATTGCAGGTTGTGAAACGGCCACGATTAGCGTCACTTGCCATGATGGAGCTACACTAGGTGAAGGTTCGACCCAATACAAGTGTTCTTCATGCGGCGGTTCTGTCAGTAATCATACAAGACAGTGTGTAATGGCCACTACCTTGACTCAGTCAGACATCAACACCTCTGAATTGGAATCAAAAGTTACAGAAGCAGAAGGACAGATAAGTGCCCTTCAAGCACAGATTAGCTCTTTAGAGACAGAAAATGCCCGTCTTATCAAACTGATTTCGCAAGCCACAGTTGAAGAAGCGGCAAAGTATCGGCAACAATACAATGCCAATGCAGACCGTATATCTTCGCTAAAGTCAGACAAAAGGACCTGGGAGCAACAATTGGAGCAATATAAACAGGCTATTCAGGATGCTGAAGACGGTGAGTCAATTTCTACTGATGACTATTATCGTATTCCTGCAATTATGCAAGACTGTAAAACAGCATATAACCTTACTTGGATTGATGGAGGAGCTTGGCAAGGGAATACGTATGTACGGACTGCTACTATGCCCAATATCAACGGGACTATTACATTCCGTGCAACTATTTCAATTGCTCGAAAACCCAAGTATTTTCTTGGTATTAAGATACACAGAGCCATCGTACAGATTAGTTGGAAACTAACGACAGAATACAGCGACACCCAAGTTGTTACAGTCATCAATCTTGACCCAAGCAAGAGTGATTCTGAGAAAGCAGCAGAAGTTAATGCGAAACTGGCAGAAGTAGCACGTCAATATCCGGATTGTACCCCATCTGTTGAATATGCAAGAAGTGAACCATTGCAATCCGACGAAAGCAGGGACACCTATCATCTCCTTTGGTCCAGTGACCGATTAGAGATTGCCCGTTCAATCGACACGAGGCTTAACATCATCTTTTCCAACCTCGTGTCTTTGGAGAAGATGATGAATTACAAGCATTCCATCATAGACATATTGAAATCTGCAGCTCCTTATATTAATGATGATGAAGGAAGAAGACTTACTTTAATAGAGAAATGTCGTAGAAGATGGCTAAGAAATGCAGCTAACAGCTCGCATTCAGATGGGTATAACGGAAAATTTGATGATGAGGAGGACGAACAATGAAGACGATTTGTATTACGTTTATTACCCTGTTTTCTCTTTTCCCTACTATTGCTATGGCACAGTTTGGATTTGACGTAGCCTCTGTAGAAGCTTATATCAACGACCATAAGCAGCAGAGAAGTTTGCTTTTGGTTCGTTCAACGCTAGAACACAGCAACCAGCTATTGCATGATTATAGCAGCGAGGCCAACATTGAGTATAGGGATATCAATAAAATGCTTGACAGATATACAAGAGCATTTGATATCATTGACATATTATACCAGTCTCTACGGACAAGCCTAAATGTATATAGTACCTATGAGAATGTTAGTGAGAGAGTTTCTGACTATAGGGATATGCTGAGCGATTTCAAGAAGAAATGCTTGGACAGGGGAAATATTGTTAGTACTGACACCCTCATAATAACCATCAACCATGCAGCACTGCAAAAGATAGCAGATGAAGGTGATAACCTGTATCATTCAGTAAGTGACCTTGTATTATATGCAACAGGTGCTGCTGCTTGTTCGACAGCTGATTTGATGACTGTCCTTCTGAGCATCAACGAGTCACTTGACAATATCAGAAAGCATTTGAATAAAGCATATTTTGAAACATGGAAGTACATACAAGTAAGAATCGGATATTGGAAGAGACAAGTATATAGAGCCAAAACAATACAGGAAATCGCTGATGATGCCTTTGGTCGTTGGCGTAATTCGGGTCGTTTAAATGAGTCAAAATAAGTTTAAAGTGTTTATTGAATATGAAATATGTAAATCATTTTAGTATAGTCTTTTGTGTGTTACTATTTACGAATCTCTCTAATGTATCAGCACAGTCTTATGTGACCTATAATCATGATGCAGCCAAAATGAATCAGATTACAGTTCAAGAGATAGGTACTGGTGGTTTGACCCCTGCATTTTACTATGATGTATTTCACAACAACTACCAAAAGAGTGCTGCTTCCAAGAATAAATTAAGTTTTCGTTCACTCGCAGGAATCAATGCTTATGGCCAGGTAGAAATGGCTGATTCCATTGAAGCATCTTTGGAAGAAAGAGCAGAGATTGAAGCTTTGAATATAGCAGACAGGCAGATTGATATAGCATGGTTAGCCGAAGGGAGAAAGATTAACGACAAGCTTTCTTCCTTTCAGAACAACATTAATCGGATAATAGAAGCAGGCGGTACGATGACAAACAAAGAAAGATGGAATGAGTATTACAAGATATACCTATTTGCAATCAAGCAAACTCAGGACGCCTACATGCCGAATGCTCAGAGAAAGAAACAGTATCTGTCAATCTATGCAGACATTAACAAGCAGAATGAAACCTTAATAGCATACCTGGTCCAACTGAACAGGCAGAGCAAGACAGCAAATTTGCTTTCTGCCACAAGCAATCACCAGTTAAATAAAAGTCAGTTTGCGACTTCTGCATTAAACAGATGGCGAAACTCTGCGTGGCAAACTAAATAAGAACAGGATACATGAATAGTTTACATTAACGATAAAATAAATAAAATGGCTGATACGAATATCCTTTCAGACTTAGGCATCAATATCCTCGAAGAAGAGATTGATGACGTTATCTTTCAGACCAATGAGTTCCTATGTGATGCCACTTTTACAGGTTCACAAGGACCATTTTGGTGGATTTTACAAATGTGTATGGCTTTAGCTGCACTTTTCTCCATCATTGTTGCTGCAAGCATGGCATATAAAATGATGGTCAAGCATGAACCACTGGACATAATGAAACTTTTCAAACCGTTAGTGGTTAGTGTGATTCTATGTTGGTGGTATCCACCTGCTGATACTGGCATCACCAATAGCGGTAGCAGTTGGTGTTTCCTGGACTTCCTAAGTTATATACCCAACTGTATAGGTTCATATACACATGACTTATATGAAGCAGAAGCTACACATATCGAAGATAAGTTTGAAGAGGTTCAAGAACTTATCTTTGCTAGAGACACCATGTACACTGCACTTCAGGCACAGGCAGATGTCGCTCATACGGGAACCACAGATCCTAATCTGCTAGAATCAACTATGGAACAAGCAGGAGTTGAACAAGTGACCAATATGGAAACAGATGCAGCTAAGTTGTGGTTTACTTCCTTGACAGCAGGAGCAGTTGTGGGTATAGACAAAATTATCATGCTCATAGCTTTGATTGTCTTCCGTATCGGCTGGTGGGCAACAATATACTGTCAGCAAATCCTGCTTGGTATGCTAACCATTTTCGGACCTTTACAATGGGCTTTCTCATTATTACCCAAATGGGAAGGTGCTTGGGCAAAGTGGTTGATACGATATTTGACCGTTCATTTCTATGGTGCAATGCTCTACTTCGTCGGCTTTTATGTTCTCTTGCTATTCGACATCGTACTTTGCATTCAGGTTGAGAATCTTACCGCCATTACTGCAAGCGAACAGACTATGGCCGCATATCTGCAGAACACCTTCTTCTCTGCCGGTTATCTGATGGCAGCAAGTATCGTAGCCCTTAAATGCTTGAACCTTGTTCCAGACCTTGCCGCTTGGATGATTCCAGAAGGAGATACAGCTTTCTCAACCAGAAACTTCGGTGAAGGTGTCGCACAACAAGCAAAGGTTTCCACACAAGGTATGATAAGCAAAATCATGTAATAGAACAAAGAATAATCTGTAAACTAAATAACAAAATGGTAGTCAAGAATCTTGAAAACAAAATCAAGCTGGTAATGATTATATGTTCCTTGGTTATCCTGGGATGTGTAATTATCAGCATCGCTAGCATCTGGACAGCCAGAGGCATGGTTACTGATGCACAACAGAAAGTGTATGTACTTGACGGCAATGTGCCGATTCTTGTCGAACGTAGTACGATGGAAGAAACATTCGATGTAGAAGCTAAATCACACATCGAACGTTTTCATCACCTGTTCTTCACCCTTGCTCCAGATGACAAGTATATCAAATACACAATGGAAAAAGCCATGTATTTG
>JAEIGA010006051.1_pt1 | contig 18417 bp, 14 predicted proteins | sample 9270691 | NCBI WGS metagenome assembly JAEIGA01 (sample SAMN17057246, study PRJNA624740) | gut metagenome | biome: biome; isolation source: fecal sample | host: Bos grunniens | place: China: Xizang | collected 2019
AAGTAAGTTGACCTTCAGTCCAAGTAGGAGTAACCGTCAAATTTCCTGAGGATACAATATTTTGTACTTTAATTGAATTTACAGTTACATTAATAGTCTCATTCGGAAAAGCATTACTTGCTTCTCCTACTACAACAACAACTTCATTGGAAATATAAGTTTTATTTTCAATAGTATAAGAAGCAGTAAAAGTATAAGAACCCTTTGTTTGAGAAGCAAATTCAGCATTTGTTATTTCGTTATATCCTTCTGTGATAGTGGCATTATCTGTAACAACTTCAGATTGCTCTGCATTTGTAAAGTAAGTTACTGTAAAAGTAGCCTTCTCATCTTCTTCGACATTAGCTTTATCAACGCTAAGAACCAACTTAGGATATTCAGGTTGCGTAGTGCCGCCGTTTTGGCCATTGGTGACAAACAAGAACTCAACCTTTGAAAGAGTGTGGCGGAATTTCAAATCCACAACTTTGCTATTTTGTCCCTGATTTTGTTTTACCGCATCTGCAATCATAAGGTCATTATTAGGACCTGCGTTTGAAGCTGGAGCATCTACAACAAATTTTTCAATTACATAAGGATTGATTGAAACACCTGTATACAAACCTGTTTCTTCATTTTTTACACCAGTTATTGTAACTTCAGGTATTTTATTATCTTCCTTTTGAGAAGAAATAGCCAAAAAGACCAAATCCTTATCGGTACCAGGCCAGTAATACTGCAGTTGCGTACCCCAAGCACCATTTTCATAAGTAAATTGCTTATTGTTTATGCCATCATAAATTTTACCGAATTCAGGATCAGAGGTATAAATATCTTCATACGCATTGATTGCAGTTACTAGAAAACCTTGTTGTTGGAGGTTTGTCTCACCTGAATCACTCGCCTTAGTCAGTTTTCCCATCTTCGGAGAGAATGTCATTTCCATTCCTTCGGATGGATTAATAATCTCGGTCTTTTGACAGCTGGCCGCCAAAAGGGTAGCTGAAAGAGCTACTAAAAATAACTTTTTCATAATCACTTGTTTTTAATTGTTATTAAATAATTTATTTTGTGTTTTCTGTTTATAATATTTTACAATACAAGATCGACATCGGTTGATTCATCCCAATCCCCTACACCAGGATCGAAGCCTCCGGAAGGTCCTTTGATTTCGAGTTCTTCTTCCACGATGATTTCGCCACCCCGGGTGAGCAACTTGATCTGTCCGGTCAGATCCTTGAGTTGTTTTACAATGACATCACCGTTGACGAAGTACAGCGTGATGGAGTTCAGGATGTCTTCGCGCAGGTTCGGACCAAACGACCAGAATTCACCATAAAGCTCGCCCCTTCCCACTTCGGAATTCGGATCGGTGCTCCGACGGATCTCCATGTCCAGCGATTGGATCCCTGCCTCGTTCATGCGGTGGTCTTCGTGGGCCAGGTAAGCGGTTGTGTACATCCCCGAAATGTTCATCTTGGCAGAGTGGATGTTATGCAACCCGGTGGCCCGGATGGTGAGGTAGTATTTGAAACTCTTCTGCACAAACTCCAGTTCAATCCGCTTGTCCTCCTCGCCGTGATAGACCACAATGTCCTCGTGGAACACACTGAACGTCGGGTCGGGTTCCACCATGTACATTTCCTGCACATCGGCTCTCGTTCCTTCGATGGGTGTCTGACGGGTGTGGGTCTCAGCCGTTTGCGGATCCTCCATACCCCGGAAGAAGTTGGCATCGTATTCAAAGAAGTCCGTCGTGTAAAGCAGCAGGTCGTACAATCCTTCCGCCAGATAAACGCCCCCTTCCAAGCCATCAAACTCTCCGACATAGGCGACTTTCTTCTTCATTTTATCGTAGAAAATATATTTCGTTGTCGCCGGCTCCCCTGCTTTCGAGTAAGCGGAAGTCCTTTGGACGGTCATCAACTGGGCCAAGGAGGTGGAGTCAAATACAGCCTTGATCCGCAAGTTGTAGTGGTCGTGGGGTTCCATCAGTTCTTTCCGTTGGCAGGAAGCCGCCACCAGCAGAACGCATGCAAGGAGCCAGGTGACGATTCTACTCATGACGCACCTCCTTTTTGTTTTGGAAAATCATGTACACCAACGATACCTTGAGTTGCGTAGGCCCCAAAATGGAGGTCTGCCACACCTGCTTGCGGGGCGCATCCAGCACATAGTCAAAATCATCCCAATGATACTTCCGGTAACGGGTCTGCAGGTAACCAAGTCCTACAGCATATTCCAGACGTAGCCGGTCGTTGCTGCTGATGGAATGGGCATAACCGGCACTCAAGCCCGCCATGATATAAAACTCCCCTTGGATCCCGGTCCGGGTATTGTCCATCATAAAATCATAGTAACCGCCACCCGCATAACAACCGGCAAAGAAACCGGTCAAGGTTGCTTTTTGGTCGCGTTTACCGAACCAATAACGGCCTTCCGCATTGATCATCATCAGCTGATAATACAACCCGGTCGCAAAACTGCTGCTCCAGGGAGCCACGTAGTCAGCGTTGACCGACCAACGCTCGTTGATGGGATATTCGAGGCTGAAGTTCGGAGCCCCGGCAACCCAAAACAAGGCATTGCTCTTAATCGCCAGCAACGGCTGCTTGCGGGTCATATCCACGGGCTTTTCAAAAGCGGTATCCACGGTTTTGAAACGGAAAACAAATCCAGCTGTAATCGAGGGTCGGACATACGCGAAGTTCAACAGCGTCAACTTGGGTTCCGCATACAGACCCGCATACGAACCCAGGTTATAGACGGCCCGTAACGAAGTATTGAGGCCGTAATGAAACTGGTCACCGGCACCCAGGTTTACCCCCGCTGTGTATAGAAAATCCCAAGTATTCTGCAGATCGTGATGGCGGGTATGGTTGGTGATATGGAACACATAATTGGCCTCCAGCCCCATATTGCGGATGATGGTGTTGCTGATGATCGGATTGCCCAAGAAGTTCTCGCCCCAGTAACCGAAAGGCATCATTCCGTAACTCAGGGAGACCTCGAACCCATGGGCCGGCGTGGTCCAATAACCCAACCCGATGCGGCTTCCGATGGCGTAACCGGGACTCTCCGGGTGGTTACCCACCTGGTACAATCCTTCCAGACCCGTACCGGTAAAGAAGTAAATCCTCTCAGCAAAGGTCCGGGGCGTTGAGAACTCCAATTTACGGGATTTCCGGTCAATATACCGGTAACGCAACATGTTCTCATCCACCTGCTGGCTTCCTTCATTTTGCGCATAACCGATCCCTGCGGTAGCCAAAAAGGCCATCGCAAGCAAGAAGTATCGGATCAGGGAATTTCGGTTATGCATTTTTATCAGATAAGGCGTCTTTACAAAAATTATCAATACAAGGGTTCTCCATCCTCCGTTCGGATCAACTCAATGATGTCCATGGCGTCTGAATCCAACCGAGCCGTCTCTTCCAGACTCGGATCCAGCTTCAGAGCCATGTCCATGCTGATCATCGCTGTAAAAATATCGTCCGTCCGGTTGCTGCAAACGGCGTGGATGTACCAGAATTTGGCACTCTGACTGTATTCCGGATACGTCATCAAGTCCTCACATTTGCTCATGGCAGCGGCATTGCGTTCCAGACAAAGCAGCAGCAAGACTTCGTTGAGTCCTCCGCGCGAAGCAAACATCGGGTAAGCCGTTTCATAATCCCCGGCCAACGCCGCAGTGATGGACTTCAGGTATGCCGAGGCATCGTTCATCGGTAACAGACGGGCCAAAGAATCCGCCATCCGCGTCTCGCGCGCTCCCAAGGCCATCAAGGCCTGGTTGTAGATGACTGCCTCCGGGGCCTTCTTACCCATCGAAGGTTTGAGGATGTCCAAATTCACCGAATCCTGACGTATGAGCTGGATGGCCAGATCATTGGCAACATAAGTAAAGTTCGGATAATGCTCCAACCCTTCGGTAATCAACTGGTAACGGCTCAAGGAATCCGGTGCCGTATCGATGAGTCGCCAATACTCATAGCGCGAAATATCTTCGTTTTGGGCACGGTAACGCTCCCAGATCTCAGCATCCCGGAGTTTCCGGAACTCACTGTAATTCAAAGTATATTCAACCTTACGCAAAGCCGGAAGGGTCTCCTTCAACAACAAACTTCGGTAAAGTTTGTGCTTACGCATGTGCGGCACAATCTTGTCATGAGTGTCCGAATATTTGTACACCAGCTCATCAATGTATGTCGCCAATTCGGGTTCGGATTCCCGCAACATATCGGCCACCTTGCTCCAGGGCTCAACAACCGAGGTAGAGGTCAGGGTGACATACTTGGCCACTGTCGGGCTCAGACTACCGGCAAGTTCCTTCAAAATAAGATCCGTACGTTGCTTCGCAAGGCTCATGTTCTGCTTATAGGTACCTTCCGGAGAAGCATAACCGACAATCTCAATGGATTTGAGGGTGGCGTACTGGTTGTTGAGGATGGCCTGTATTTTTTCCTTGATGGTGTTGATGTTTTGTACGGATTCGGGATCCTTTTCATCCACCTTCGCCTTACCGAGGACGAAATTGATTTTTGAAACACCGGCATCCATCAAGAGCTTCATCTCGGGTTTCGGAATCAAAGTAGTATCGGTCAGCTCCTGCGGATCAATGTTGTACTCCAAGAAACGGAGTGGATTCACCGTACCCTTGGCAATGACCAAGGTATCGGTGTAATCTGCCTTACTGAATAAAGAGTTGGATTCTTTCCGGAAGAGTCCGTTGATTCCGATATAACAGTCGGATCGGAAATCATGATCCAGATCGGTCGGAGGCACATAAAGAGAATCCCGATAAACATAGATATTGTCGGACTCACTCAAATCGTTGGTCACGACATAATCTGCAAGCCGGTCCTTCGAGGCATCAAAGCCAAAATAGCGCAATTGGTTGATGTGATAGTTCTCCCCGTCGATGACTACCGGACGGAAATAACTGGTATCCTTCAGCGTGGCATTGTAGAGCGTCGGCTGGAAGATGAAGCGTGTATTGAGGTTGAACTGCTTTCGGGGAATCCGCACACTCGTCTTGAGGACAAAATGGTCACCGACAATCTGCAGGTCGGAGGGTTCGACATACACCGTCGTATTGGCATAACTGGCTGTCACCACCGCCTCGTCCAACTCCACCAGCATCACCTTCATCTGCACATTGATGACCTGACGGTTGTCCACTTTGACCTTGACTTCTTCGTATTGGCTGGAGTAATAGATCAACTCCGCACTCGGGGATACCAGACAGGTATAGTTCCCGTCAATATCGGAATAAGCCACCACATAGCCATTCTCAATGACACTCACCGCAGCAATGGGCTCTCCAGTGGCAATATCGGTAATTTTTCCCTGCACATAGATCTGATCCTGAGCCATAACGACACCGGAAACTGCCTGCAGCAACAACAGCAGAACACCTACAATACAGAGTCTTATATTTCTTACTTGCAATACCATACCCTTATTTCCTATCTAATTCAAAACATATTGTATTGCAATGGACAATTTGGTAATAACGGGCATAAGACCGGAGGTTTCACTTGCCTGAATTCCTTCCCAAGATTCGGACATGTGATCATAACCCTCATAACGGCGCCCATAGGCAAGGCCGATTCCCAGACTGGGAACAAGGTTGAGTCGCTTGCCTAAAATGAAAGAATACCCGTAGCCGATCCCGGCTCCTACGCATTCGTAGCGGAAATTGTGCTTGCTTACCGCTATGTCCGTAGAGGTAGCAATCGCATCGACGGACAGGTGGTGGGCATACAACGCCTGATCGAACCAGAATTTATAGCCGGCCCGAACCGTCATGCATTTGTTATAGAAGTGCTCTGTCAGCTTGTACGGAGCAGCCGTCAAATCAAATGAAAGAGTTTGACGGTCAGCAACAACCACTTCAACGCCCACATTGGGAGCCAGGACAACATCCTCCAGAAGGTTGGTCGTCAAAGCAATGCGTTGTGCCGACATAGCCGTAGCGCTTGCAAAGAACAGGATTGCAAGGACAGCATACTTAGGCACCAACGATTTCTTGAAGAAGTTGAGTTGAAGCATGATTGTAAATAGGATGACGGATGATTTGTTTTGGACTGATTCGTAATAACGGGCAGGTAACAGTGTCACCTGCCCGTCACTAACTAATAACAACAAAGAAAATTATTTAACCTCGTATCGGGTGAGCTCGTCTTCTACATAAACGATGTTACCAGAGTCGTAGGTATATTGAACGAGATTGATGCTTTGGTCACGAACTTGAGACAAGAATTCAACAAGCATGTTGACGGTCTCGGTCAATTGGAGTTTTTCAAGAATGCCTGCTACGATTTCGTTATCCAAATTGAGGTCTGTATTGAGCAGATCCAAAATCTGACCCCAAGGACCATTTTGCAAGTTGGCCATGAGTTGTTCGTTAGCTGCTTCGTAATTGGCTTTCATCACTTCTTCAGCGGCAGCTCTTGCTTTGGCTTGCGCGGCAATCTTCGCTGCGGTTTCTCCATAGTTGGTCTCACCGGTAAAACGTTTGATGATTTCTTCCAATGCCGCATTGATCTTATCAAAATCCAAGATATTGAGACCCAAAGAGTTTGCCAATTGTTCACCAGCAAGCAACAAGTTTTCTACAAGATCATTTTCCAGGATATCAGAAAGCTTGAAGTCTTTGAGAGAATTGAGGATAGAGGCTACCAGCCAGTTATCACGGAGAGCTTCAGGGATGAAGTTTGTGATGGCAATGGCCAAATCATCCATGATATTCATTTCAGGGTAGTTTTCTTCGATCATCTTGAGAACTGCCTTGAGTTCTGTGATGGACATGATTTCAGGAATCAAGTTTACACGGGCAATACCTTCACCGTTGCCGGAGAATGTTTGGTACTTCTTCACAAAACCCGGAACACCGTTGAGGAGTTCATACGCTTTCTCAGCTTCCTCTTTGATGAGATAGAGTTTTTGGATTTGACTTTCCTCACTTGCTTGAATTTCTGCAATTCGTTTGCAAATGTTAACCACCTCTACGAGGATTTCCTTGGTGTTGGGTTCATCTTTCAACGCTTTTACCCAAGCCAGGATGTCTTTCACTTCAAAGGCGATGCGTTCAGCTTGTACGCTGGCGGTGTATGCGGCATAATAATACACACCCGGAACGGCTGCTTCCACATAATTCACATTGATACGGATGTAAGCACGGCGCACTACATCTGAACCGTTCACAGCTTCTACTTTCACGATAGACACACCGTTACCGGCACGAAGATCGGCTGTACCATCTTCTGCTACAGCGATGTTACCGTAAACCAAAGAGTATTTGTATTCCAAACCGAAAGAAGCAAAGAAAGGATCGATCGGTGTAACGTAATCAGCAAAGTTCAAAGCGTCAATGGATCTTGCGTCAATCAGGTCATTACCCGCTTCAGCTTCTGCCAAAGTAGCATACAAAGGACTGGTTTGACCACTGATTACAAGATCTTCCGCAGTACTTTGGGCATCCAGAACATAAGCATATTCTGAAGTGATGACCGCACCGCTTTGAAGCGTTACTGCCAAAGCAAACATGTTGTCTGAACCTCCACCACGGGTCAAGGCAACCTTAACTTTATCACCTTCTTTCACTACTTCTCCAACGGTTGCAACCGCGTCATTGGCACGAGTTTCCACATTGGCAGAAACGATGGAATAGGTTGCTGAAGCAATGTTGAAGTTAGAGGGATTGAAGTGGTAATATGCGTAGGTTTGATTTGAACCGAGACGTTGTACACCAGTACCTTCAACAGCCGGAACATCGTCGTTGTCTTCTGCCATGGGCACATAGGCAAAAGTCTTGAATTCAACAGCCGGAGTACCGTCAACCAAGATTTGCGGAACCATCACAATACCTCTCAATTCAGCAGCAAGGGCATTGATTTTGTCGTTGAGCAATTGGAGAGCAGCTTCCAATTCAGCAATCTTATCATTGAGGGCTTCGTAATCTTCTGCAAAACCGGCAATTTCTGAACGGATAGCGGCCAATTCGCCAGCCAGTTCGGCTTCCAACTCAGCAAAAGCAGCTTCCACTTCTTCCATGGTTGCAGCCGCTTCCGCCAAAGCCATCGCTTCGAGAATCTTGGTGTTCACTTCGGCCAAAATCGGATCAATCTTTGCCAATTCGGCTTTGATTTCATCCAAAACAGCTTCAGTTTCAGCAATTTGATCTTGCAAAGCAGTGATTGCATCGTTGATTACCGTCAAGTCAACCGGTTCGCAGGTGCAAGGCTCTTGGGGTTCGCATTCACAACCTTTGATCGCTTCCAACTGTTCTTCCAAAGCAGCCAATGCATCATAGATCGCGGTCAGGTCTACCGGTTCGCAATCGCAAGGTTCTTGGGGTTCACACTCACATTCTTTGATCGCAGCAATTTTTTCTTCCAGATCCGCAATCGCTTCTGCAACGGCAGTTTTGTCTGCTTTGGTATCAATGAGGGTTTGAAGTTCAGCAACCGCATCCTTCAAGTCATTCAATTCATCCACAACGGCTTCCAATTCCGTTTTGGTGACATAGGTCTCAGCGATCGATGCAGCGAGATCCTTGATTTGTTGTTCTGTCTTCGCTGCCAGCTCATCAACCTTCCGGTTCACATCCTGAAGGTCTGCAGAGAAATCTGTACAACCGGACAAAGCCATGACTCCACAGCAGAGGAGCACGCTCAATTTCGTAAAGAAAGATTTCATAGTAAACACAATATTTTAATTAAAAACTGATTCGGATATCATCAAACCGGTGGATTATCTGAGGGTACAGATAATCACACGGTTCTTGTCATTTTGTTCAAACGGTTGTACGGTATCACCCTTATGGTCCACAGTAATCCGTTCTGCAGCAATACCCAGGGCCACCAAGCGTTTCATCACGTTTTTCGCACGTTTTTCAGAAATACGCAGGTTCACAGCGGCATTACCGGTTGCCTTGTCAGCATAACCGACCACAGCCACAGTAAAGTCCGGATTTGCCTTCATGAATTCAGCAAGTTTTACCAGTTTGGCGTCTTCAAACTTACGGATATTGGAAGAACCGATGGTAAAGAAGATGTTGTCAGAATTTGCAGCAGCCAAGGCAGCACGTTCCGCAGCAGCTTTCTCAGCAGCCAGGCGGGCAGCTTCTGCTTTTTCGGCAGCGGCTTTCTCAGCAGCCAGGCGTTCAGCTTCTGCTTTTTCAGCAGCAGCTTTCTCGGCAGCTTCCTTCTCGGCAGCCAGTCTTGCCGCTTCAGCCTCGGCAGCAGCTCTCTCTGCAGCTGCCAGATTCGCAGCATACACAGCAGAAGGACGGGTATTTCCGCCAAAACGGACCTTCAATCCCAACAAGGCACTGATATTGATATCGGGATTGGCTGTGGGAAGAGAAGGTTTGGAGTTCAATTTGTCACTGTAACCGTTGGCATTCACTTCCATACCGAGTGATACATTCTTGGTCAGCCAAAAATCCACTCCCGCACCGGCACGCAGTGCAAAGAAAGGTGCGGTCTCCCAATAGTTGGAAACTACTTGTCCATATTGGGCAGTGTATTGGGCAGCTTCCTGGTTGTCAAAACCATACGCTCCTGCGATACCGGCAAAGATATACGGAGTCCAGATCCGGTTGTGCTTGAATCCGCCAAAGAGACTGGCCAGATCCACAACATAATCGGCATGAAGTTGGAGAAAACGGAAACGGTAAATTTCGTCCAGAACGACGATGGTTCCCTTGCCTTGCCAACCATCCAATCCAAAACGGACGCCCATGGCATGATGGAAGTCGTACGTGGCCGACAATTGGGCAGAAGGTGAAATTAGATCAGCAAAGTCCGCAGCTCCTACGGTGTAGGCTGCACCCCCTTGCAAACGGAGTCCCCAATGAGGACGGAATTCCAGAGTCTCATCGCTGGTACTCTGTTGCGCAACGGCAACGCCCTTAAGCAAAAGAAGCGTTACAACGGTTATAAAAATTCTCTTCATTATTGGTTAGTGTTGATAAATTACATTGCCGGGCAAATGTAATGCGTGAGAACATATCACCATCAACACAGACAAGTAGCGACGCACAATAACCGGAACCTAAAGTTCCGCTTATTGTGCAATCTACCTGCTGTGCACTAGTATGCCATGCATACAAATACAGCAACGGTACCGTTACGATACTGAACCGAATACGCATAAAAACGTGATATTTTCTCAATTTTGTGCATCCCGAACGACTGGATACACGCCCACTACATTATTTTCGGGGGCAAAGCTATGTATAATTTTCCCCACTACCAAAGAATTCTTCTATTCTTTATAAAATCATAAAAACACCCAGTGGTTGCAGTTTTGTAAAAATATAGTTATGATATTGTGGTTCAATAAATAAAAAGAGAAATCAGCTTTCGCTGATCTCTCTTTTTGCTATTTCCACCAGACAGGCGTGACAAAGACAACCGGAATAATGCTCCTTCAAGTACTTCAGATGGTCCACTGAAAGAGGAACAGATGCACAATGACAGGCCGCTATGTTCTCATCATGCAAACATTCAAACTCACTTTGGCAAATTGGACATATCTTTTTCATTTTCAGATAGTTGAATTACTTGTTGAATATCTTGCATCTGTTGTATCTGCTCACGGGTATGCCACTGGATAGAATCCCCTAGATCGTTCTCAAAGCGCAAGGGACGCTTCGTCCTCAGGGAATCAGCACTTTTCTGCCAGTCACGTCGCGACCGTGATTTGGCACGTTCTCCCCAACGTTTGCGCTCGCTCACCTTCTTGAAACGACGGGTAATTTCTTCGCCAAAGTTCAGACGGAGGCTATCAATTTTCTTGATTTCAACGGGCGTTACCGCGTTTTTATACTTGGCTTTGCCAATGCCAAAACGCATGTCGTCCATAGTTCCGCGGATGTTCACACCCGCTTTGAACGGCAACGGTGATTCCAGGATGGAAATGTGGTAGTCGAAACTCATGTCCAAATTTTGAATTCCGCCTGCCGCAGCCTTGTAACGGTCCATTTCCACCAAGAAAGGATAGATGGTCACCTGTCCCTCTTCTACCGTCATGTTCACGGAAATTTCATCGATCAGGTTTTTATCCTTATTTCGGAACATCAGCAATTTCGAAATTTCCGCAAAGGTCTTACCATCCAGAAGCACCAAGTCATTGCCCCGGATGTTCATCGCAGCCCGCAACGAAGGAATTTGCAAATTCATCAAAGAATCCATGACACTTTCCGCCGACACCTGCACGTTGATCAAACCGTGGAACGATTGCAACATCGGCACCAAAGAGTCCAAGGCCGGCACAGCACGAAGGACATTGTCCACATCCACGTCCTTCACCTGCAATTCAAATCCAGCATAACCCCGACGGGGTGTAGCAGCCTGATAGATCAGGGTCGCATGAATTTGAGCTTGTTCAAAGGTATTCAGATTGAGATTCTCCAAATAAACATACCGGTCTTTCACCTCTATTTTTCCCTCAATGTTGCGCATTTCCAACGCATCAAACAACAACCGGTCGATGCTAGTCTGGAAGGTAAATTCAATGTTTTCCGGAACTTGAATCAAACGCAAACTTCGTTTAGTGCTGTCCGCCAGAGCCTGTTCCGCCACGCGGTCGGCGTCGGCCATCGCCTCCTGCAGTTGCTGCTCCTGCTGTTCCATTTCCTGCCAGCTCTCTGCAGAAGCAAGGGATGCTGCATCCGGAGTCACCCCATCAACCGCAGAGGAATCCTCCACGGGCACCCAAGCCGACAACAATTGACCGACATTCATCTCTTTGGAAGTCACCTCCAGGGCTCCTTTCAATTTCTCACCTTGAACCAAAGCCTCGTAAGGATGTTCCAAGGTTCCTTTCAAACGCACATCCGACTGTCCAATCTTGAAATAAGTGTCCTCCAATTTGAGTTGACGGTCGTGGAATCCCAATTTGGCCTTCCGCATCCGTATAGGCAATTCGAATTGCGGGGTACGGACACTCACACGAGAAACCTCCATATCGGCTTCCGGCATCCACAACGTATCGTTCAACTGCTTGGCCAACAAACTCAGTTCTGCGTGATTCAACAACGCACGCGTTTCACCCAGACGGAGCGAAAAAGTATCAATGGCAGCTCCAAATTTCAACTGCTGACGGTCGGGACGGTCCGAACGGGGCGACAACGAGGCCTCCAGACTGCCTCGACGGCTGAAGATACGCAACCCCTCGTCCTGACGGGCCATCAGACGACGCCACTGGGCATCCCCATTCACTTTAAACAATTTCAAGGTATCTTTCGGACGGTCAGAACGAACCTTGATGTGCAAACTGTCTGCAGCTGCACGCAACCCTTCCGTCTGGAAGGAGAACTGGGAAATTTCCGCTTCGGCACCCAAAGACTTACCTCCAAAGAACCGCAAAGCAGCCTGGCTATTCAATTCAAAACCAGAAGTTGTATCACGTACCACAACGCCATCGGTCATTACTTTTCCCAACGCAAAGATCCGTCCCCAGTCCTGGTTCTGCAGCGTCGACAAACGCATGCGCAGACGCAAATCCGCATCCAGATTTCCGGACAACTCCACCCCTGACTTCCAGGGGAAGGTTCCCGCAATCGCTGCCAAATCCACCTTCGCCTCGGTTTGCACCGACAACAAGGGATCCGCAAAGAGATCGGTCATCTTGGCTTTGAGTAACACGTCCGTATTCATTCCCCGCAACTGGAAGATTTTCAAATCTACAAAGGATGTATCGTTGCGGGTCTTGTCCAAATAGGTCTCAAATTCAGCAGCCAAGTAGTCCACCGCATAGGGCAACCCTTTGTAGCTTGCCGAAGCCTCATCAACGGTCAATCCCAGCTGCAACACCGGAAGATGGCCTTCGCCCAACAAACCTTTGACATGGCCGGAAACTGCAATCTTTCCGTCGGCCTTCAACCCCTCCTGTGACATCAAATGCTTCGGAATCAGGGCCAACATCTTTTCGACCGAAGGAGCTTCTGCCCCCAAGTCCAGATCCAAATCAAACAGACCTCCCGGCAAAGGCAAAGCAGTTCCGTCCACCAAAAGATGAATGTCGTTTACCCCCAAAGTTGACTCCTTGAAAGTCAGACATTTTGTTTCCCGATTCCAACCCATCTTCCCGTGGAAAGACAGGGCCATACGACGGGCCCAAGATTGTCGTCCCTGGCGCACAGACAGGCCGGCACAATCAAAGTCCAATGACAAACGGGCGCCACGATCCATCATACCCACCCGCACATTCACATCCACGTCCCGCGCCAAAACCGAAGTGCGAGAAACCCGATCCCGGTACGAAATCCGCGCATCGTTGATGCTCAACTGCCGAAGCAATACAGCCGTTACCCCCGGAATGTTTACATCGAAACTTGACAAATCAAAACTCGACGTATCAGCTACTTGTACGGTATCCTTGGCCGGCATCAAAGTCTCCCAGTTCGCAAAACCAGAAGTATCCCGCCAAGCAAATACCTGAGCACTGTCTAACGAAATTTCATGAATCAGCAAGCGTTGCTTGAACAAAAAGGCAAACGGCTCAAATTCAACCCGACAAGCAGCAAATGTCAGCAACGAATCCCGCAAACGACGGCGCGACAAAGTATCCGTCCGCTCTTGTTTGTGCGGGTCCGGAACCACGATTTCACCCTGTTCCAGGCAAATGCCCAAGCGGGGAAAGGTTGAAAAGAATGTGACATCCACATTTTCCAGATGAATCTCTGCCGATAAGGCATCATTCACAACGTGCTGTACAATCGGGGTAATGCGTTTCGGGGTAAAGACAAAATAGCCCAACACCCCCATTACCACCAAAAACAAAGCCAGCAGACCTCCCAAAACGATGCTGCTGACCTTCATTCCTGTTTTCAAACCTTTTCTCATGTATCGGATTGTATTTATCAGTCAATTAACTCCTTATCAAAAAGCGAGAAGTCCCCCGTGTACCAAGAGGTACAAGCCAAAACCAATGACTCCCAACCCCGCAAGACGGTTGATGAACAACACGTGCTTCAGCCGGATAAAACGGTGAAAACGGGAAAGGAGGAAACTCATCACAAACCAGTACGTAGCCGCACCACAGAAGAGGGCCACAATCAAGAGCACAGATGCCCACAACGGACGGGCCTCGGTCAACCCAAAGGATGCAAACACAGCAATCATCACAAACAACGCACCAGCATTCGACAAACCGGTCACCGTCGCCTTCATAAAATATTGCCAACGGTCACGGGCCGTCACAGCCACCGACACCGACGACGCCCCCCCTTCCTGCGACGTTTCCTTCGGCGCAACACCTCCTTCTTCCGCTTTCGGACGGTTCCGGAACATCGTCCAACCCAGGTACGTGATGATCAGACCTCCCACCAGCTCAATCCAGGAGGTATTGTTCTCAATAAAGAAATGAATCCCCGTCACCGCAAAAGCCACCACCGCCGCGTAGGTCGTATCCGTCAAGGCCCCACCCAAACCACAAGAAAAACCGGACTTATGTCCTTCGTTCAAGGATTTGTTGATGGCAAACAAAGCAACAGGACCGATGGGCGCCGAAGCAATGACGCCCATCACAAATCCTGTCCACAGATAGTTCATCCAATCCATTACTGCATCTCCAATTCTACCGGACAATGGTCCGAACCAAAGATTTGCTGATGGATTTTGGCACCACGAAGACGATCTTTCAAAGAAGCGGAGGTCAAAAAGTAATCAATCCGCCAGCCCACATTTTTCTGACGTGACTGGAAACGGTAAGACCACCACGAATATTCCCCTTCCGCATCGGGATAATAATGACGGAAGGTATCAATGAATCCATCCTCTTCGACCAAACGGGAGAATTTTCCACGTTCCTCGTCCGAGAAGCCGGGATTCCGACGGTTGGTCTTCGGATTCTTCAAATCAATCTCCTTGTGCGCCACATTCAAGTCTCCGCAAACAACGACAGGCTTCCGTTCTTGCAGGCCCAACAAATAGGCCCGAAAATCATCTTCCCAACGCATGCGGTAATCCAAACGAGCCAATTCCTCCTGCGCATTCGGCACATAGACCGTCACGAAAAAGAAATCTTCCATCTCCAGGGTGATCACACGACCTTCGTGATCGTGCTCATCTACCCCGATGCCATAGGTCACAGCCAAGGGCTCGTGACGGGTATAAACCGCTGTTCCGGAATATCCTTTGCGATCCGCATAATTCCAATAAGAACGGTAACCCTCGAACTCCAGATCAAGCTGTCCTGCCTGCATTTTGGTCTCCTGCAAGGCAAAGAAATCCGCATCCAATTCCTTAAAAATGTCGGCAAATCCCTTGCCCACACAGGCCCGCAGGCCGTTCACATTCCAAGAGATGAAGCGCATACTAGAACATATAGTCCCAAGCGGGAAGTTGTACCGGTTTTTGTTCTGCAGCCTTGCGCGATACTTCGTCCAAATAACGTTTGTTGATGACAATACGGAACATGTATTCATCAAACCAAGCATCGGTAAAAGTCAAGTATCCGTTGTGGCCAGCGGATGCACCCCAACTGTTCTCGAATTCCCATTTTACCGGACGGTCATGCTCGTCGGTATCTACGGCAATCAAGGTCATCGCGTGCGAAGAACCGCTCTCACGGGTTAAGATGCGCGCCTTCTTGTCCATGGACAAATCAATGCCAAACAAAGCTTCGTAATCGTACATTGCCGGATCAGAAATCCCTGCTTTGGAATTGTAATAAGCCGCCACATCGCAAGAAGCATACATAGCTTCATTGGCCTTGATGGAAGCCAAAGCTGCTGCTTTGATCACGTCGTTGGGCAAGTTCAAGTACACCCAGTTCACACCTTCCACGGTGTTGCGATAGTTTGCAATATCATATACCTTATAATATTCGCGGGTGGGATCGTTCATGATCATGATGTACGCTTCCGGGTTGTAATCGTCCGGAACAATGCTCTTGTAAAAGTCCATCGGAGTAGAGGTCAAACTCTTGATCTCGCCGGATTGAGTTTTGTAACGCCAAGTGAATTCTGTCGGCGGCTCGCCCAAACACAAAGCCAAAATGCGGTACACGTCTTCCAGAATCTCCAATTTCGCCTCTTTTACCGCTTTCTTCTTGGCTCCTGAATGGATGAGTTCGCGCAAAGCATAACCACCGGCACGCAAACGTTCGTTGATCACATTGCTCATTTGGGAAGTATTGTTGGAGTGTGCAGTTTCCGGCATCACTTCTTGCGGAACCACACCGTATTTCTCAGCGATGTTGTAGAAAAGGTTCCAAACACCTCCGTCGTTCACGGGAGCTTTGAAAAAGAATTCCACATCCCGATCGGTCATCGCGTGATCAGCTGTTGCAATCACATTTTCCAAGAACAGGTTGCTCTTTTCAAAAATATCCCAGAAATAATTGTAGTTGTGAGAAAAGTCAAACGCATTCAAATCAAATTGCTTCATTACCGTCGGGCGCAAGACATTCATCGAAGTAAACATCCAGCAACGACCCGAAGACTGTTGGTCGGTAATTCCCTTCACGTCAACACGGTATTTGAAATAGTGGTCAATCTGACCGTCCAATTCATGATTGAGGGCGAGGGTTTTCAAATTGGCATTGCCTTTCAGAATATTTTGCAAAGCCTTGGTCGATGCGTCCAATTCAAAGGACGATTGGATTTGTTGCAAATCCGATTTGCTGATTTCTTGAGCAGAGGCCGACACACCCGCCAGACCCATTCCCAAGCAAAGGATAAAGAGTTTCTTATTCATAATTTCATTCATTTTTTTCATCTTTCAAAGATAGACAATCCCCTGCATTATTCAAAGAATCTCCCTCATTTTCAGCAGAAATTCCACACTCGGCATAACATTTGAAATAATATTTACAATTGTTTATATTTATAATATGATGCAATTTTTTAAGAATTTTATTTGCATGTAAAAAAATTATACTATATTTGCACTGTAAAGTTAAGGTTTATAAAAGGTTTTTAATGGTCTTTTTGTTATGAAAAAGGTTTTAACAGCACTCATTATTTGTTTCTTCGGACTCGGATTCACCCTCCAAGCCGGAGAACGGGAACGTGCCATTACTTTTGGAAAGTTACCGATGAAAGCACAAAACTTCATCACAGACAACTTTTCAAAAGACCAGGTCCTCCTAATTACCGAGGAAACGGAATTCCTCGATAAAGAATTCAAGGTGATGCTTGAAAACGGAATATCCCTGAAATTCGAATCGGATGGAGCTTGGAAAAAAGTAGAAAACAAATTGACTGCAGTTCCAGAATCCCTGATTCCGAGCGAGATCCGATCTTTCATCGATCAGAAATTCCCGAAAGCTGACGTCCGCGAGATACAGCGAAAGAAACGCGGCTGGGAAATTGAACTGATGAACGGAATCAGTCTGGAATTCGACAAGTTTTTCAATTTGACAGACTACGACGATTAATGGATTAACACTGGAGAAGGAGCGATGCGATATCGCTCCTTTCTTTTTTTAGTCACACCCAACCTTCTTTTTACTACCTTTGTCTCATCAAAAAACATCAAACCGTCAACACGATGAGAAAAATCCTATTTTTCCTGAGCCTGTGCTGGATGGCAACAATCCTCCCCTGCCAAGCACAACCCAGCCGCACCTTCGCAAAAGAAGTATTGCACAGCGAAATGCTGAACCGAGACATTGCCTACACCGTCTACCTACCGGCCGACTACGAAACATCCGACCGAGAATACCGCATCATGTACCTGTTACACGGATACGGTGGTGACGAAACCAACTGGCTGTATTACGGAGAAATGGACAAAACAGCAGACCATCTAACCGAAACTGGTGAAATCCACCCGACCATCATTGTCTGCCCCAACGCCGATAACGGCTGGTACATCAACCGTGCCGACGGTTCCGACAACTTCGAAGACATGTTCATTCAGGAATTCATTCCCCACATAGAAAAGAAATACAAAGTACGAGCAGAAAAAGGCTTCCGCTCCATCGGGGGCTTGTCCATGGGCGGCTACGGATCCCTGCTCTACGCCATCAAATACCCCGACCTCTTCAGCGTCTGCATCGCCATGAGCGCCGGTGTCATGACCGACCAGGAATTACTCGACCGCTTCAATGGCAATGGAAGCAGCTACGGCCTCATGGAACTCTACGGCTGCACCAAAAAACGTCTCTCAGACCACTGGTACGCCAACTCCATCCTCGAATTGGTTAAAAACATGCCCGAGAACCAACGCAAACAAGTTAAATTCTACATCGACTGCGGCGATGACGACTTCCTCTACCGCGGCAATTCTGAGCTGCACATCCTGATGCGAGAAAAAGGCATCACCCACGAGTACCGCGTACGCGACGGCGCCCACAACTGGACCTACTGGCGTTCCGCCCTCGAAGCCGGCCTCAAATACATCCACCAATGCCAACGCTACTAATCCCCCTCCCATACCCCCCAAAAAGCTGACTCCCCGTCAGCTTTTTTTATGC
>JAEIGA010006052.1_pt1 | contig 18415 bp, 12 predicted proteins | sample 9270691 | NCBI WGS metagenome assembly JAEIGA01 (sample SAMN17057246, study PRJNA624740) | gut metagenome | biome: biome; isolation source: fecal sample | host: Bos grunniens | place: China: Xizang | collected 2019
ATCGAAAGTGAATGCGTCCCATGGTAGGTGTGCATCCTTGCCTTCATCGAGAACTGCGGCTGCATGGCAAAGCATCGGGAACATGCTCAGGTCGGCCTGGCCAAGCTCAGCCTTGCGAACCATGGCAGCATAAACACGACGAGCCACAACAAGACTTTCAAGAGTTACACCTGCAAGGATGTCAAGAGCCTCCTGATAAGTCTTTCCCTCTCCGAGAAGGATACCGATCTTACGTGTACGGCCGCCGTATACAGTTACATAAAGGTCACCGATACCGATGTTCTCGCAGTCACGGCTTGCGCCCTGCATCTCAAGAAGGTAACGCATTTCCTTTACTGCCTGGTAGAATGCACCAGCCTGTGAGTTATAATGAAGACCAGCTTCAGCGCCGAGATCTCTGTTGACAAGTCCGATTGTCATTGCAATAGCAAGAGCATATCCGTTCTTCAAGGCAACTGCGCTCTCAAGACCGATCACGTCGTTGGTAAGCGAGATATGGTAGTAATCTGTAGCCATCGCCTCCTTCATCATCTTCAGGACAGCAGTGTTCTCTCCGCAGAAAGCAACCTCTGTCTGATCGTGGAACACGAGCTCGTATGAAGTACAAGGACCTCCGATTGCGCAGACCTCTCTGTCGATACCCATCTTTGCAAGTTCTCTTTTCCAGTAATCCGGGTAAGAGATAAGGGTTCCATCTTCAAGATTGATAAGACCTTTCGTAACCGAAAGTACCGGAACTGATGGATCAAGATGTGCAAGCACCTCTGTCAGGAACCAGTCTACACCGAATGATGAAACACCTCCGATCACGAAATCAACACCCTCGACAGCAGTCTTCCAATCCTCGAACTGATAATACTTAATTCCCTGAGGAAAAGGGATTTCAAATTTAAGATGCTGATTGTTAGCGATACAGCCGTCAATGATGTCCCTGTCAAGTGGAGTACCGACAAGACGAACCTCGTTTCCGTTTTCGAAAGCCGGATAAGCAAGAGCGGAACCCATCATTCCTGCTCCGATAATTGCAATTTTCTTACTCATTTTTTATTATTTTAGTTTCGTATTTTTCAATTCGAGCGCAAAGGAAAGAAATTATTTTCTTTTACACAACTCTTTAAAATCTAAATTTAACTAAGATTTCTATCAATAAACGACGAAAGTTAATTATATTTGTCTGTAAATCAAAATTGAGATGAGGATACTTATTACAAACGACGACGGATATCAGGCAAAAGGCATCAACGTACTGGCCGGAATAATGAAAAAATACGGCGAGGTAACAGTAATTGCTCCTAAGACACACCAATCAGGAATGTCCATGGCCGTATCTCTCGGGTTCAAGCAGATTGCCCATAAGGATCTTGGTAACGGATGGCATTATGTCGATGCAACACCTGCCAGCTGCGTCAAGTTTGGTCTTAACACAATGTTCCTGGACAATTTCCCGGACGTTGTGGTTTCCGGCATCAATCACGGCTCCAATGCATCGAATGCTTCATGCTATTCCGGCACCCTCGGAGCTGCAGAAGAAGCCGCCCTCAACGGGATTCCTGCCATCGGAGTTTCCCTTGATTCACTTCATCCTGATGCAGACTTCAGCTGCGTGGAGCAACATTTCGGTAAGATTTTCGAAACCCTGATGGCTAACCTTCCGCATGACAGACACGGTATTTACTACAATGTTAACTTCCCAGACATCCCTTCGGACCAGATAAAAGGCTGCAAGGCAGGTTATCAGGGAAAAGGACGTTGGATCCGCGAATTCAAGGAGTGGGATGTAAAGCACTACGCCAGATATGGACTTACTCCGGAGATGCTTGGACAGAGTTCCAATCCTGTACTGGAAGAAGGAGAAGATCTGTATATGATGGTAGGAGATTTTGAAGATGACTCCCGCAACACTCCTGAGGCAGACCACCTGCTGGTGCAGAACGGATATATCAGTGTAGTTGCCCACAACGTAGACTGCACTGACTACGAGGAAATGGAAAGGTTGAAACAGATCTCATTCCAACGATAATTTCAAGGCCATGAAATACTACATCATAGCAGGAGAAGCATCAGGCGACCTGCACGGTTCGAACCTGATGAAGGGTATATATGCGGAAGATCCTCAGGCTGAAATCCGGTTCTGGGGCGGCGACCTGATGGACTCAGTCTGGGCAGCGACTGAGTCCGGAGCCCTCAGAGGGAGCCAGGACCGTGCTACCCCTCTGGCCGCAGAGGGAGGGGCCCACGAAGGGGGAGGGATTGTCCTGGCTCCCTCTGAGGGCTCCGGTCTGGTGCGCCACTACAAGGAAGGAGCAGTAATGGGATTTGTGGAAGTGCTGGCCAAAGCAGGCAAACTGATGAAGAACGTGAAGTTCTGCAAGCAGGACATCCTGGAATGGCATCCTGATGTCGTCATCCTTATCGACTACCCCGGCTTCAATTTCAAGATTGCTGAATTTGCGCATAAGGCAGGTTTCAAGGTCTTCTACTACATTGCTCCTAAGGTGTGGGCATCCAGAGAAGGCCGAATCAAGAAACTCAAAGCTTATGTGGATAAGCTTTTCATAGTTTTCCCGTTTGAGAAACCATATTTCGATGCCAAGGGCATTGAATATATATATAAAGGTAACCCACTTGTCGATGCGGTGGACGACTCCCCTGCCATGAGCCAGTCACGCTCAGAATTCATGATCGAAAACGGCCTCGAAGACAGTCCGCTGATTGCCATGCTTGCCGGATCGCGCAAAGGAGAAATCAGTACCATGATGCCTGTGCTTACGGAATTTGCAGCAAAGATGCACGCACTTCCTCAGTACAAAGATTACAAGTTCCTGATTGCCGGAGCCCCGGCCCGTTCGATGGCAGACTACGAAAAATGGCTGACTCAGGAAAACAGCAGCTATGTAAAAATCCTGTTCGGCAAGACCCAACACATTATCTGCCATGCAGATGCTGCAGTCGTAAACTCAGGAACAGCTTCACTCGAAACTGCCCTGTTCGGAACGCCTCAGGTGGTCGGATACATAACCAACCCGATCACCTACATGATTGCCAAGAAGATTGTCAAGATCAGATACATAAGTCTAGGCAACCTGATTGTCGACAAGCTTGCATTCAAGGAATTCATTCAGGATGACTGCAATCCAGACGCTCTTGTAAAGGAAATCCGCGCCCTTATCGAGGACACGGATTATCGCAACCAGATGCTGCAGGACTATGCTGAAATGCGCACGCTTTTGGGTGGCTCCGGGGCCTCGGCAGCAGTAGCCAAGGCCATGATAGAAGAACTGCAACGTTAATTTCCCACTTATCAGATAAGGCTCCTGATCTTTGCGATCAGGGACTTTATTGCTCCCACAGACACCAGCAGAAGGGCAAAGCATGTAATCGATGCAACTCCCCACACCAGCAGGGCTGCAAACTTGTTGTCTTCAATTCCGAAGTATGACAGGAAAGGCATTTCAGTGTTCTGGAAGAACAGTTCGAACGTAGAAACAACTGAGATGAGGGCCAATATGATATTCAGCAGGTTGTCGGACTTCATTGATTTATAGTCGCTCAGATTATGTAGACTGTTGTCCACAATATCTATCATCTCATGAAGACGTTGTATATCCTTGTCCAGGTCCAACCTTTTGGTAGTGCGGTCGAACATAACCTTGTGAGACATGAACTTAGAGTATTTGACCACATCCATCTGAAGTTCCATTCGTGACAGACGCATGCTCAGTTCTGCATTGTTTGCGATTATGTCGGTAGAAGACTGCGATTCAACATTCAGAGTTGCATTGATGAGCTGATTGCTCACATTAGCGATGACATACTTCTTCGCCAACACCATTTCAAGGATGAGAAGATACTCAGGCCATGACACGTGGTATTTGGATCTTTCCTGAAGATGCTCCTCCCAATCTACAGGAGAATCCTGTCCGCGTCTTCCATATGTTCCAATAACGAGGGCAATGTTGTTGTTAGCCAGCACGAGGTCGTCCGTATCGATGGCAATATTCTCTCCGCAGCACTCCTGAAAAGCCTCTGCATCACGATATGGCCATTCCCCCGGATACATGGTCATAAGTCCAATAAGCTCAGGTTTGTGCATATCCCTGATATGGTTAACAATCTGAGCCTCAGAAAGTCTGTCCTCTTCCCTTTCCGTATCGAAAAGATCGGTTCCATCTTCAAGAGGATGCTTGATTGTCTCCCATATATCCACCATTGCATAATGAGAGTCATGAAGAGAATCGTTGAGAAGTTCCTCCTCCTTACGCTCATAGATTTTTCTGTCGTGCTTGCTCACGCCATCTCTGAAGCGGGTGCATGAACGAAGCACAAACTTTCTGAATCTCTTGCTGACCGAATCAAACACACGGCCATCACCAGCCATATCCTCCTCGCCAGGCTGTTCTGACACACGACGTCCATCTTCATCAAGATAAAGACCCTTGATCCTGAAACCATCCACTTCCAGATTGATATCCGTTTCATCCTGATCTTTGTTCTTGCTCCAATGTTCGGCACTCAAATGAGTAGAAAGAAGAGTGATGATATGGTCAGTAGCAGCATCTGCCGACAAAGTGCATGATTTATTATCAAATACAAACCTATATGTAAATGATATGACGTGTTCAAACAACAATGCCATCTCCACATGGACCTTACCCTTCATCGTAAGCGGATAAGGCTCATCCATTGACAATTCAAAATCAAAATCCTCAAATTCGAAACGCCTGATATTCTTCTTCTCATCACGGCTCATTATGAACATGAGGTCATCGATACTCTTGACCTTGTTTCTCATCAAGCCATGTGCAAATGCTTCTTTATCAGCACAGAACTCTCTGACTGAATCAAAAGAAAACTGCTGCAGGAACACAACGGAAAAACCGGGATAGGCCAAGCCATGATGGTCTACTGAACAAGAATAATCGTAGTACATAAGTCTCAGGTGTTATTACTTTTCGTTTTCCATTTCCTTTACAATCCTCTGCAGCTTTTCATAGCCTGTAGCAGGAGCGTTCCACATAAGTCCGATTGCGATTGCGCCGACAACACCGAATGCGATTGCTATCGGGAAGACTGACTCCCATCCGCCGGCTTCCGCCTGAGCACCGAACATCACACCTGAAACCACCGAGCTGAGATAGCCGAGGATACCGATGATGCCGTTACCTGTACCTGCCGCATATTTGGTAGCCTGCTGTGAGGCGCAGCTTCCATAAAGAGCCTGAGGGCCATAGATGAAGAAGGCCGAGAGCACCAGGAAGATGAATGACATCGTGATAGATGACGACTTCCAGAAGATAAAGAAAGAAAGGGTTGCGAAAATGATGCAGAAGAAGCAGGTTCTGTGAGCCTTGCTCTTGAAGACCTTGTCAGAGATCCAGCCGGCCAGAAGCATGCCCAACGTACCTCCGATAATTTCGGTAGAAGCCAGAAGTCCACCAGCCTTTGCAATGTCAAGTCCCTTGATTTCAGTCAGGAAAGAAGCACCCCAGTCAAGGATCATCAGACGTATGACATAGATACAGAAGTTCGACACGGCAAGAATCCAGATATACGGATTGCCATAGACCATCCTGTTGACGATTTTCCTGTACTTTTCACGTGATACGTTAGCGAGCAGGTCCTCACCGCCCTCTCCGTGGGGAGCATTCTCATCCATCTGCTCTACTGGCGGAAGTCCAACCTCCGAAGGATCGTCCTTAAGACCAAACCAGAGCACGGGAACACCGATCAGAGCAATGAATGCAGGCACGATGAAACAGAGATACCACGCGCTGTAGCCATAATGATCCAGAAGGAATCCGCACAAAGCCACAACTGCACCTGCTCCGATGGAGTGTGAAACATTCCACACAGACTGCTTGGTGGCAAGTTCAGAAGGCTTGATCCAATGCGCAAGAAGACTTACACAAGGAGGTACACCCATTCCCTGGAGATATCCGTTGATAACCCACAGCGAGCCGATCAGATAGACAAGACCCATGGTAGCCTTACCTTCCGCATCCAGCAGGTGCAGTATTCCGTTAAGCTTTGGACTCAGGCAGATGAGAAGGTTCGCGACACATGTAAGCAGCAGACCAAGAGACATGATCTTCTTCTTGCTGAATCGGTCGACAAGCATTCCGTTCACGAATCTCGATGCTCCGTAAATCACCTGATTGAGAGTCAAGAAAATACCAAGTTGCACTTTGGAAATACCAAGTTCTGCCTCCATGGCAGGAATTGCAACGCTGAGATTCTTTCTGACAAAATAGAACAGCGCATAACCGATGAACAGCGCAATAATCGTACGCCATTCCCAGTAGCGGTGGGTCTTCTGTAGTGTGTTATCCATTATAATAGTTGTTTAAAATTTTCAAAAAGGACGGCAAATATAGCAATAAATCCGAATAAATCGTCCTCCGGGCGTCCCTACAGACTGCTTCCTCCGATAAAGCTTCTCAGCATCGAGGTAGCAGGCACATCCTTGTCTGATACCGGTGCGAAATAGCTCAGGAATTTCATCAGACGGCGGACTTCACCATATTCCGGGCAGTTCTTCGGCACTGTCATCAAGACCCTCTCCGCATAAGGCCTGATCACAGGGAACTCCACAATATATGTGGAATTGAAGAGTACATCGGCATTTTCCTGATACGGATAGATCCACTGAACCTCCGAGCGACGCACGTTAGGCCAATGCATGATCGACTCTCTGGCAGTGAAGGCACCTTTGTTGAAATCACGCAGTATCCTACGTATCAATCGGTTATCACTTGTCGGAATGCAATTGTGGTCATCCAGAGATATACTGGTGATTGTGTTGATGAATATCTTGTATTTTGAAGCGTCATCGACCTTGTCAGTCAGACGTGGATTGAGGGCATGTATTCCTTCAATGATAAGCACCGAACCTTTCTCAAGTTTGAGTTTTTTGCCATTGAACTCCCTCAGACCAGTAACAAAATTATATTCAGGCACTTCAACCACCTCCCCGGCAAGTATCTTCAGCAAGTCGCTCTGGAGATACTGGTGGTCAACCGTATCGAAATTATCGAAGTCAAAGTCCCCATTGGGCAGTCGAGGAGTGTCAAGACGATTTACGAAATAGTCATCTGTCGAGAAGGATATCGGACGGATTCCGCAGGCTTTGAGCTGAATGCTGAGACGCTTGCAGAATGTTGATTTACCACTTGAGCTTGGGCCCGTTATAAGCACCAGTTTCAATGGTTTAGACTCATCGTTCATTCTTCGTTCAATCTCCTCCGCAATCTGCACGATCTTCTTTTCCTGCAGTGCCTCCGCGATTTTGATCAGATCCGGAGCCTCACCGCTCTGGCATGCTATGTTGACGTCACCGACATTGTCAAGCCCCATGATCTTGTTCCACTTGAGATTCTCGCTGAAAACCTCGAAAGTCTTGGGCTGCTCTGTGAATGGAGCAAGCTCCTGCGGATTATGACGGTCAGGCACGCGAAGGAGCATACCACCTTTGTAAAGGCTCAGATTCCACACCTTGAGATATCCCGTGCTGGGTACAAGAGCTTCATAATAATAATCAGCAGTATCCTCGAGCATATAATAATTGACATACACGTCACCTGAGGTCCGCAGAAGCTTCACCTTGTCATTATAACCAATCTGCTCGAACATGTTGATGGCCTCCTCTGTCTTGACTTCATAGCGTCTGAAAAGAAGATCCGCCTCCACCAGCTGCTTCATCCTTTCCGTCAAGGCATCTACATCTGCCTGAGACAGAACAGCAGCATTTCCCTTGTCAACCGCACAGAAATAGCCCTTGGAAATGGGTCTGCGCAAGGTAACCTTGCACTCGGGCCATATGTCACGTGCTGCTTTGCAGAGCAGGAAACACAGTGAACTGCAGTAGACACTTCTTCCTGCATAGGAGGTATAATCAATGAATTCGACCTGCCTGCTGTTGAAGGCACGATACTTCAGCCCTTGGCACACATTATTTACTTTTGCTGCAAGAACAGGGTACGGTCTTTCAAATTCAGGGGCAAACGATTCAAGAATCTCCAACAGCGAATGGCCTTCATTGAAAGACTTGCTGGTCCGGGTGTTTACGCAGAAAATATTTACCATAGCGTTAATCGGTTAGAAACGCGAATATACGAAATAATGTTAAATTTCTTATCTTTGCGCCGGATATGAACAATGAGATACTCATAATATTATCGTTCGTCGTCATTTATGGCGGTGCTGTGGCATTCTACCGTTTCTTCGGAAAGGGAGGACTGCTTGCATTCAACGTGCTGGCCACACTGCTCGCCAACATTGAAGTCTTGATGCTCGTAGATGCATTTGGAGTTGAGATGACACTTGGTAACGTATTGTTTGCCAGCACATTCCTTATAACGGACATCCTTAGTGAGAATCACTCACGAAAAGATGCCAACCGCGCAGTGATAATCAGCACATCCTGCTCACTTCTATTCATTGCCATCACCCAGATGTGGCTACATTATACCCCCAGCGAGAACGACTGGGCCAGCGGAGCGATACACACTCTCTTCAAGAGTACACCGCGGATCGTCTGCGCTTCTTTGGGAGTGTATCTGATTTCACAGTTGACGGACGTATGGCTCTATCACAAATGGTGGGCATGGAGCACCAGACGTTTCGGGGACAGCCGCCGCGGTCTTTGGATCAGAAACAACGGATCGACCATGATCTCGCAACTTCTGAACACCCTCCTCTACACCTTCTTTGCATTCTACGGCACATACTCGTTCGAGACTCTCGTTTCGATCTTCCTGAGCAGTTATGTCATATACATTTTCACCAGTCTTCTTGACACTCCGTTCGTCTACTGGTGCAGAAAAATCCACGAGAAAAATGGCAGCAATTCCTAACGACCCGATGATGCTTCTGAGCTGGGTCAATCTCAAATTAAGAGACTTTTACCCCTCTCTTGATGCCCTCTGCGAGGACCTTGAAATCGAAAAATCCGTGATTCTGGACAAATTGGCTGCAGCAGGCTTCGAATATAACCAGCAGCTGAACAAGTTTTGGTAACTAATTAAAAATTAGGTTGTAAAACAAAATAGTTCTACAACCTAACATTTTTGTTAACCAACTTTATAACCCTAAAAAGGTGGTCTTTACATCAATTTATATATTTCTGAGACCTTCTGGAATCCCCTTCTGATAAAGTACTCATGGGCGGGATGGTTTGCGAGTCCGGACTCAAGATAGATACCATTTACATTCTGGAAATTGAGCCATCCGACAGCCTCGTTCAGCAAGGCTGTTCCGACACCGGCACTCCTGAGTTCTTCACGAACAATGATGTCACATATCATTCCGAAAGGATCTGCTCCATCTTCAAAAATCTCGGCCACACAGAACCCTATTATTTCCCCCTGGGGATTCACTGCCTTGAATACAGCAGACCGATCACTTGACAGATTCCCGTTAATATATTTCATCCACTGAGATACTGCCTGAGGCGAAGGCTGCGTTATGAAGCAGCCGTTTTCAAACCGTCCCTCACCTACTCCCATCTGGATTTCACCATGAGAGATGTATTCGGGGTGATTCGTAATCTGATGCATGAACATGTCGCACAGCGTTCCGGCATCTGCCGATTCAGCTCTGAGAATCATCATTTCATTCATTTCTATGTTCCTTCGTTTTAAAATATCCGGTACAAAAGTATATCAATATTTTGAATTCCGCCACATATAGGAGCTTTTAACCGCATTTAATAGTTAATAAAAAATTATTTCGTACCTTAGCGCCGCTAAACCTAAAAACATAATTATAATGAAACCGGAAGTAATACAGATGCTTGATAGCCTGGATGTAAAGATGGGCGGAAGCGGCGGAGTCATTGCTCTCAACATTGTCCTTGCGATCGTCATGTTTGGCGTCGCGCTCGGAATCAAGCCTAAAACCTTCGTAGACATTGTAAAAAATCCACGTTCTGTAATTATAGGTATCATCTGCCAGCTTATCATCCTGCCGGCTCTTACCTTCCTTCTTACAATTACGTTCAAGAACTGGCTCAGCCCGATGATTTCTCTTGGAATGATTCTCGTGGCTTCCTGCCCCGGCGGCAACATTTCAAACTTTATCACACATCTGTCGAAAGGAAACACAGAACTCTCTGTTTCTCTGACAGCCATCAACACTGCAGTCTGCGTGTTCACTACCCCACTCAACTTCGCGTTCTGGGGAAACCTCTACATCAAGTTTGCTGACAAAAGAGACCTTGTGATTCCAGAGCTTCACATTCCGCTGAGCGAGATATTCACCACCATCGTAATTATACTCGGCATTCCATTGGTTCTCGGAATCCTCTGTGCCCACTACCTTCCAAAGGTGACTGCAGCCTTGAAAAAGCCTATGACATATCTGTCAATAGCTTTCTTCATCGGTCTTGTGCTCATCGCATTCGGAAGCAATTTCGGAGTATTCATCAAATGTATCAAATATATCTTCCTTGTGGTTCTTGTGCATAATCTCCTTGCTCTCGGCATCGGATTCGGCACGTCGACACTCCTGAAGACACCATACAAGGACAGACGTACCATCACCATCGAGACAGGCATCCAGAACTCTGGTCTGGGACTTGCTCTCCTGCTTAACTCCAACATCTTTGACCCGGTTATCTGGGCTAACAACGGCGGTATGCTGGTCATCACTGCATGGTGGGGCGTATGGCACATAGTTTCCGGCCTGGCTCTTGCTATAAGCTGGCACTTCAATGGCCGTAAGGTAACAGTTGAAGAATAACACATTATGAGCAGGACAAATATCTATGACAAGGATGTAAAATACGACATCCTCAAGCCGATTGTAGACTGGTGTACAAGACGCAGCTACCGCAGGATTCAAGTGCAGGGGCAGGAGAATGTTCCTGAGGACGGGGCGGTACTTCTCGCTCCAAACCACTGCAACACATTGTTGGACGCGCTTGTTGTGCTTCAAGCCACTCGCGAAGAAAAGGTGTTCGGCGCAAGAGCCGACATGTTCAACAATCCGTTCATTGCCAAGCTGATGTACTTTTTTCGAATCCTCCCTATGGTACGACAGAGAGACGGGCTCAGAAATGTACTTAAGAATCACGAGACATTCGACATCATCGTGGACACACTCGAGCATGGTGTGCCTTTCTGTCTCTTTCCGGAAGGAAGACACAGACCGGCTCACTCCCTTCTTCCTCTTGGAAAAGGCATCACACGCACAGCCATCGCGGCTAATGAGCGTTTTGGCAAAGATAAACCTATATACATAGTACCTGTCGGTATTGAATATGGAGACTATTTCCGTTACCGCAGCACATGTCTGGTGTCATTCGGAAAGCCACTGAACGTGACTGAGTTCATCGCAGGACTTGATGTTGAGACTGAGGCTCAGATCAATGAGCCGCTCCGCAAGGAAATTGCACGGAGAATGTCTGAACTTATCACGTATATTCCTGATGACGAGAAATTTAAGGAAAAGTGGTCTCTGACAAAGATTCTGACTGCCGGCTACAAGAAGAAACGCCTTGACAAGAAACTCAAGAAGAACAGAAAGGTCATTGCTGAGATAGAAGAAGCCATGCAGAAGCATCCTGAGAAGATGGAGAAAATCCTGCAGGATGCGGCCACCCTTGATGTCACCAGACGTAAGGCCGGCGTGTCATTCAAGTCATTCGGACACGACAATCTGCCTCTTCGCTGCGCAGTGAAGGCCTTTTTGGCACTGATCGGACTGCCATACTTCATTTTCAGCGGAATCGTGGCGCTGCCTATGTGGGCACTGGCACTCGCCCTCAGAAGCAAAATAAGAGACAAGGCATTCGGCAACACTGTCAGCTTCGGCGTCAAGCTCGGACTTGGCCCGATCTGGTATCTGATCGTGATCGCACTGGCATTCGCATTCGCTCCGTGGCCATTCGCCCTTGCCGGATCTCTGCTTGCAATCCCTACTTATAACTATATCTACGACTACACCGAGTTCTTTAGAGTATTCGTCTCTGACTGCCGTTTGTCATGCAACAAAGGCATAAGAAAGGCTTTCAAGTCTGTCAAGAAGAGTTTCAAGAACCTGAAATAAAGATTAAACCATGAAAAAGATTATCTTGACTGCAATATGTGCAGCATTCTGCTGTACTTTTGCCAACGCACAGGAGTCAGCTGTAAGCAACCAGGAAACAACGGCTGCCGAGACTAAAACTGACACAAAGAAGAAAAAGGGCAAGCCCGTACAATACAACGAGAAGGGTGAAATCATCAAGACAGGTATCAACCTGGGGCCGCTTCCAGTAGTGGCATTCGATGCTGACCGCGGATTCCAGTTCGGAGCATTGATGAACATCTACAACTTCGGCGATGGAAAGAATTACCCTAACCCTAATGCACAGTGGTATTTCGAGGGTTCTGCATATGTTAAGGAATCTCGCGTGGGAAGCTACCTTTTCAGAGCAGAATATGACAACAAGACACTTATCCCTGGCGTCAGAATGTCTATCTGCGCAGGATATTATAAGGATCAGGCTCTCGACTTCTACGGATTCAACGGTTTCCAGAGCAACTACGACATGAGTCTCTTTGTCAACGATGAAGGAAAACTCCAGAACTTCTCATTCGATGACAGCAAGGGAGGTCAGAAGCTCCAGAAAAAGTTTGACGAAAAAGGTGTTGCCAAACTACCTAAGGGATTCTACCGTTTTACACGTGAGCTCGTGAGATTCAAGGCAGACTTCACCGGAAAGATCCTCAAGAACTTCTATTGGGAGGCTGGCTACAACTTCAACTGGGTGAAGACAAGTTCATTTACTCCTCAGGGCTACACTGCATATGGTGACAACATCGAAGGCGGCACTACCCTCTTCCAGCTCTACAAGGACTGGGGTATCATTCCTGAGGATCAGGCAGATGGTGGATTCATCTCCTCTATCCGCGCCGGTCTTATGTATGACAGCCGTAATGTTGAAAACAACCCGACCAAGGGTATCTGGGCTGAGGCTCATGTAATCGCAGCTCCAAAGTGGCTTGGAAGCAGCGTCGGACACTATAAGTTCTGCGCGACTATGCGTCAGTATGTTCCACTCGGAACACCTAAGGTTGTGTTTGCATATAGACTCGCATATCAGGGTTTCTTCGGCAATGCTCCATGGTATGCAATGCCTGTCTACACCACTATGGGTCCTAAGCCAGACTATGATGGACTGGGAGGCTATAGAACAGTCCGTGGAATCATGCTTAACCGCGTCCAAGGTCTTCACACAGGATTCTATAACGTGGAATTCCGCTACAGATTCGTAGATTTCAAGCTCTGGAAGCAGAACATCGCATTCGCCTTGAGCGCATTCACAGACGGTACACATGTTTTCAAGGGATATGACATGACAATGAGCGATGCAAAGAGGACTGAACTTAAAAAAACCTTTGAAGGCATGTACAAACTTGGTCTGTATGACACGTATGTGAACCCTAACCTTACCAACAAGAAGGGCAAACACATCACTGACGGCTTCCACGGCTCAGCAGGTGCAGGTCTTCGCTTCATCATGAACGAGAACTTCATCGTGGCATTCGAGTATGCACGATGCTTCAACAAGCAGGACGGCAACGGAGCCTTCTACATCAACATCGGCTTCCTGTTCTAGAAATATAGATCATACAAAATATGAGGAGGCTGACTAAAAAGTCAATATGACTGATTAGCCAGTCTCTTTTCATTTATATATTTGACCGGGAGGATGATAGTGATTGCGGAGGACTCCGCAATCACTACTGTCCACCCTCTCAATATAGGTATAAAAATATAGCTATTCTTCTGATAATCAAAGGAATAGCTATTGTTAATATCAGAAAGATGATTGCAAAAGGCTATTGTATATGCTTTGAAGTGGTGGTAGGGTAAGTTTGGATATCCAACCTTACCCTACCGCCACTGTCGTCATATCCATATAAATACAAAAGAAGGCGACTAAATCACTTTTTAGTCGCCTTCCTGAATAATTTAAGATATTCTAGTTTTTAGACTTTGCAGCCTTCTTTTCATCATGTCTGAGCAACGCACACTCATCATAGTGAAGAGAAACTACTGAGGCCAGCATCAGCCTGTAATTGTCATCAGACAACACATAATCCGGCATGCCACACTGTACCTGAAGCTTGCCACGAAGTGCGGTCTCATAATTCTTAAGATCCGGGGCAAATGCCTTTTTCGTAAACGGCACATCACCTCGCTTATGAAGTTTCAGATGTAGGAAAATGTTAGACTGATAATTTAATGACTCCAATATATCCTGTGTAATTTCTTTGGCAAGATCAGAATAAGAATTATCAGCGACATGGGCAGAGACATTGAATCCCCTGTCTTCCAATGATTTTATAAGCCTCATCAGAATCTTGTTTGTAAAATTCTTCTTGAATTTGCTAAGGAAATCTGCCGATATCTCGTACTGATCCAATCCATCGCAGATATCAATATCACACACCTGAGATCCGCGAATATGGCAATCAAAATAAGCATCCAGGATCGTGCGGTCCAGGAGAGATATGTTAGGGAATCTGGAATCTATATCCATCTCTGAATTTAAATCCTTCACCTCGTCATACCAAGCCCTGAGATTGTTAATGAGAGATATCATCTTTGTATAAAGATCCAGAAAATAATTCTGCACATCCTCAAGACTTCTCATCATCATCCACGCAGCATAGGATTTGAAATCAAGATGCTCAAGTTTCCGCCTGATCAATCCTTTATTCTTGACAGATCTGTCTATCTGATTCTGAAGGTCATCACGACGCTCAAGCCATATGCGTCTCTTAAACATAATCATACAGAAGCAGATAAGGAGATAGCAGCCGCAGATTGGCAACAGATAGATGTATTTCAAAGCACTCGCATCAAACACCTTATCTGATAGCCAATTAACACCAAGCCAAAGAAGACAGGTCACTACAGCCGCTACAATAGTAATCACCGTTAATTTCTTATTATATGAGTTAAACTCTTCCTTAGCAGCATCTTGCTGCTGTTCCGCCTCTTTGATCGCATTATCCAAAGCAAGGAGATCCTCATTGAGTTTGGTCTTATTTGCCGCTACATACGCATCCCTGTTATTGCTGTTGGAGAATGTTGTCTTGATTGTCTCGAAATACTCCAACCAATAGGTACGCATTTTCTGATTTTCCTCGACTATAACCCTTTCCGCTTCGAGGGCGGCCTTGGTGATGAAGTATCTCACACGGACATCCGTATTATCCACCTTAAGTGATTGAATCTGCTTAAGTTCAGGTGTAGCCTGCTGCAACGATGCCACCTCGGCAATAATACAAGCAAAGTTGAAAAGCCTCTGGTCTGCAACGTATGCGTATGGAATGTAACAGTATCCATTATCTCCCCAATCCTGTCCCCAAGAGTTTCTCACAAGGAACATCTGAAGTTCATCACTAAAACCTACAATAGCCATTGCATGGCGGGAATGCTTTGTCTCAGAGTCTGGATCTGCTGCATTTCCCAAGGCCTCTGCAATCTCGTCATCGGTCGGCATAGGAATATATCCCCCTGTCGGAGTAAAGCTCTTGCAAAGCGTAAAACTTGCAGCTACAGGATAGCCTTCTGCCAAGGCTGACTTTATGGCAGCTACGTTGCGATCGACGTTCAGAGCCTTGATTAGTTTACGGGTCTTCGCATCCTCATATGCAGCTTCGCTTGGCTTTCTATCGTAAACTCCTTCATCATAAGGGCAATACATTTCCAAAGCGATACCATACTCTACCAGTGAATCCATTGCTGGTTTAAATCGAGAGCCGTCGTCAGTATGGATAGAAACATCGCCAACGTCATCCAGATTTCTAGCATTGTAATAAAGGAACGCTTCACTCAGGTCACAGTTCTCCGACTGATTGACCTTCATCATATACTCAAAGATTGAAGTAATAGCAAATGACAGACAAGAACCCTGTTGCCCTTGATTCTGAACACTCCTGAAATAAGGTCTTAGGTCTGCGCTTGAGACGGTTACAGGCTTCGGAACATATGTTTCCTTCAGTGGTTCCTCGACAACATTAGGCAGAAGTCGGAACTTCTTGTCATCAAAATGGAAGAACTCGTCATCAATGAAACAGTCACGCACCTTGCTGCTATCCTCCAGATTCTTTTCCTGCTCACGCATACGCTTTTCCAGGGTACGGATCTGCTCCTCGGCATTCATCAGCACCCTATTGATTTCCTTGATCTGAGGGATAGGATTTACTGCTTTCTCACCATCCTTGCAATAGAATCCCGCATCATCTTCGTTGATGAAATAATTTACGGACTCATTATATAGATCAAGATAGCAGGAATTGCTTAGATTGTATGTAGAACTTGAAAAAAGTTCATACTCCGTCTTAGAGAACAATGCCGCTAGAATAGCTGTCTTGAGAGTTATATCCTTATTCGTCTCAAACAGTTCCAGTACCCTGTTACGGATGACTTCAACCTCGCACCGCAATCTATCCTGCTCCTTATAATCCTTACAATCGCCAACAGACTCAAAAAACCTTGATAAAATCTTATCCTTGTCATACAGTATTCTGTTGACCTCAGCAAAGATACCATTGACATCGACGCAGTCGTTATTGACTGATGCCATGTCGATTGTCTCCAACGTAGCTTTCTGTAGCAGATAAGTTGCAAACTTATACTTGTTGAAGTTCAGCGAGGAGAATCCGAGAGCTGTCACGTCCAACGCCTCCATCGGGAACACCTCAGACATATGGGCTGTCATCAGCACCATGAGTTGCCCAAGCATTTCAACAAAGGCGGTGGAATCCTTCATTCCAAGAGAGATTCCATTCGGAGTTGAATTATGGATGAAGATAAACCTGTTCAACTCTTTGTTGAGATTCGCGGATGTTCTTAGAGCATCAAACTGAGCAAGCTGATTGAAAGATGGCGATACAATCTTATACCCTGGTTCGATTACATCCACCATATCGTCACCATAACCGATGAATGTAACCTTGGAGGGACGTTCCGCTTCAGAAATGATTCGCGCTATGACATCCAGCACCTTAACAGCGGAAGACTTGTATAAAGGAAAGTGAAAGAATACAGGCAGATTAAGTTGATTTGCCCTGTCTGCCGTCAGTGTTTCATTATATATTTCCTTGACATAGATCTCAGACCAATCTTCCGGGGCAGACGTTTGAAGCTCAGTCCACCCTATCAGGATGGACTGAGAAACTTTATCATCATTTTCTTCGGACTTGTTCACATGTAGTTGCGAAACTGCAATCTTGCCTTCCGGAGCGTCCATCGCTCTGAAGATATTGCAATATTTCAGCACTTCGCCACCATCATTGCATAGTTTGGAGCCTAGTTTTTCTAGAGTCTGATCAAACTCCTGACCGATGAAAAAATGTACACTATATAGCATACTCTACAATATTATAGAGAAAACAACGTAGTCTGAAGACTCTTGCAGATGTAATCAAATTCCTGACGGATAAGTTCAATCTCACGTCCTTCAGATGCGAAGAATGTAGCACTGCTCTTGTTACAGCATACCCACTTGTCGATGTATTCTTCAAGCAGTCCCCCGCACATAAGTTCATTTACCCTGTCTTTCCAGTAATTCTCACCATATTTGGCAATCTCAGACTTGATGAGATTATAGAATGCTGTCTTGTGAGCCGGAACTACCACGGACTTGAAGTAGTTGAAAGCAGTATCTCTTCTCTGAGTATTATCAAGCGGAACCCATTTCTGAAGTTTGCCTGCAGGCACAGTCTCATCCCAATAGTAGTATTTCTGCTTGATGCATGAAACATACTTCTTGTGTGGAACAATTTCTGTGTGGTCCTCAGCAGTCACGGTACCGGTAGCGTCCTTCTTCATATAGCGTACGGTATCCTGAACCTCAGTCCATCCGAAAAGATGACCGCAAACCCAATAGAACAATGCCTCGTCCTTCATCTCTGGCTTGAGCTTGAAGTCAACCTTAACCATTTCCTCAAAGATGTTCTCATCAAAATGCGGGTTGAATACAATAGAGTTCGGAGCCTTAGCCTGAAGAATGTGCTGGGTGTACTCACTTTCGACAGTAAAGTCGTCAAACGCTGCCACGCAATAAGGGAGGATTCCTCCGTCAACACGATAGAGGATAATCTTCTGATTCATTACCGCAGATTCACTCTTTGGATAAAGTTTCTTTCCAAGGACATTCGGCATAAAGTATGGATCCTGCTCGAAGCGTGAAAGGATTGGAGTGCCACCCTCTGTTTTTCTCAGTGCACTGATCACCATAAAGTTAGACACCATGCAATCCTTGACTGGCTTACCGTTCTTTGTCTGACCACGGTCATCGATCTTCAGAAGGAGATCAGCTTTTTGAGCAATATGATTCTTGAGCTCAGCATATTCTGCCTCAGAGAGATCATCGATCACATCCATGATCATCCTGCTGCGATATGACTCGGCCTTA
>JAEIGA010006053.1_pt1 | contig 18415 bp, 12 predicted proteins | sample 9270691 | NCBI WGS metagenome assembly JAEIGA01 (sample SAMN17057246, study PRJNA624740) | gut metagenome | biome: biome; isolation source: fecal sample | host: Bos grunniens | place: China: Xizang | collected 2019
TCTTTCGTTGAGCGGAAAACGAGACTCGAACTCGCGACCCCAACCTTGGCAAGGTTGTGCTCTACCAACTGAGCTATTTCCGCAACACTAACATCTTAAAATTTTACGACTACAACCTTTTCGATTGCGAGTGCAAAGGTATATCATTTTTTTTATTCTGCAAATTATTTTGCAACTTTTTTTCACTTTTTTTGCAACTTTTTTTCGCAGTTCTTCGTCAAAATCTTATAATCATCTAATAATCATCTAATTACAACAATCAAGATTTTTGAAGAATTTTTCACTTTTTTTCGTGGTTTTTGGGTACAAAGTCGTAAAATTTCTCAAAACTATTTTTATGAGCCCTCACTTTTTGTGGTAGCGAGTCTCGTTTTTCTTTGATTTTTGCTATGTTTTCCTCTAATTTTCGGTATCGAGGCTCTCCATTTTCTGCTCTTCCACCACCTCAACGACCTCTTCTGGGGTCACAACTGGCTCTACGGCGAGGCTATCGCAGGCCTCAACACAAGGCAAATCCTCGGTCTCCTCCACCATTTCCGCACTCTCCGAAGCATCGAAGCACATAGAACGATAGTTGCCATAGTTAAGAACGGCAAAGACCATAACGGCAATAGCAACAAGGCAGAACAGCGTTCCTACAACTCTCTTCATCATCTCTTAATTTTAGCGTTTCCTCTCTTAATCTCCTTCACTGCGCGTTGCAAGGCATCATCCACTGGATATATATTATGGTAGAAGCCAGCGTCGTCACCCATACAATTACGGCCAATATAGGCCCTAATCTGCGCCTTGATGACCTCCTTAGACTTTGCGATATCCGCATCGTTGCGAGGGATGCCATTGCGCTCGGCATAGGCTATAAACTCCTCAAGGAGGTCGCATCCGTCCAACAGGCTATCGAGTTGCTCGATGGTTGTCACCCTATCCAACTCCTTGCGATGGCGGTCGCTGAAGTCGAGGGTATAGCGATAGAGTACGTTACCGTCCCATACCTTATTATAATAGGGCGAGTAGTAGAGCGTATCCACAGGAATAAAGATATCGGGCATAATACCACCTCCACCATAGACAGTACGACCCTTAGGCGTAGTAAACTTCATCGAGTCGTCGAAATGTATCGAGTCGGCCGAGAAGAGTTCGTGGTGGTTGATGCGATTAATCAAGTCCATCTGATAGGACTTCTCGTCGCCGTTGGTATATGGCTTCTGTATCGAACGGCCCGTAGGGGTGTAGTAACGTGCCACGGTGAGGCGCACGGCCGAGCCATCAGCGAAAGGTATCTGCGCCTGCACCAGACCCTTGCCAAAGGTGCGACGGCCTATTACAAGGCCTCTGTCGTTATCCTGCACCGCACCAGCAAGAATCTCACTCGACGAGGCGCTGAATTCATCGACAAGTACCACAACGTCGATATCGTGGTAGCCACCGACACCATTGCTATACTCGTTTATACGTTGCTTATGGCGATCCTCGGTATATACTATAAGATCTCCCTTAGGTAGTATCTCGTTTACGATCTTGACCACCTGGTCGAGGAATCCTCCGCCATTACCTCGAAGATCTAAAATAAGACTCTTCATCCCCTGCTCTGAGAGACTATCCAAAGCCTCGCGCACCTCAGCGTATGAGGTACGAGAGAACTGCGACAGACGCACGAAGCCGATGCCTGCCTCCTTGTCGAGGATAAAGGCGGTCTCCACGCTATGCAACTCGATGGGGGCACGTGTGATTGTGAAGTCTACATATTTGTCGAGCGCACCACGCTTAACCGACAGTTTCACCTTCGAGCCACGCGGGCCACGCATCAGGCGCACCATAGAGTCCTGCGCAAGCCCCTTGCCTGCCACCTCCTGCCCATCGATGAGCATAATACGGTCACCAGGGCGCACACCCGCCTTATCGGATGGGCCTTGGGGTATGACATTGAGGACCGTGATGGTATCTGTCAAGGCGTTAAAGACGATGCCGATGCCATCAAACTCACCCTCCAACGACTCGTTCACACGGTCGAACATCTTGGCTGGGATATACTCCGAGTGGGGGTCCAACTCCGAGAGCAGTGCGGGGATAGCCTTCTCGTAGAGTGTGTCGAGGGGTATGGGGTCTACATAGTTATTACGAATGGTGAGAATCGTCTGAAGGAGTTTGTCGTTGCCCGACATTATGTCGTTCAACGCCTTCGCCTCGGTTGCAAACTCAGCCATACCATCCTCATAGGTACCTATCTGGTTGGAGAGGTGCTCTATGATGACACGTGTGCGGTAGTTCTCGATGACACGACCTATGCCAATGCTTATCCACACTATGCAGGCCAAGCCAACAGCGATGGCTACACCGAGCCACACCCTTCTCTTATTCTCCTTCTTCTCTTCCATAATCGCGTCTTACGCACCACCCTACCCTCAGGTGCTGCTACTATTTATTCTTAAATGTGTAGGTAAGACCTACAGATAGCATAGATTGTACCTGAAGCTTGTTAATCTCTGCCTTGTTGTAGTATAGCTGAACGTAGATCTGTGTCGAGATATACTTTGTAGCCTTGATATCGATGGTATTCTCCCAACGAAGCGTTGGCACCACGTGCTCGTAAGCTGCTCTATCCTCAGCCTTTGACCACTTCGAGAGGTCGGTAATCCAACCGTAGAAAGAGTATGCTGTAGTGCGGTAGCGCAACCAACCATTCTTACCCCAAGTCTTGTCGAAGTCCAACTGAACAGAGAGACCGCCCTCATACTTTGAGCGGTTAGGCTCTTCGACACCGTAGTTGTTGCTTGTGCGGATATCGTCACGATAGGTAGCACTCATCGCTATAGGCGCGAGGTTTACCTTGAGTGGGAACTTTTCCGAAGGAAGGATATAAGTAAAACCGAGAGAGGCATCAAGATAACCTGGGGTCATAAAGTTAGATGCACGGGGGTTATTCTTCTGCTTATCGCCACGTTCACCATAACCAGGGGCGAGCTGTGTACGGAACTTCACATTTGCACCATACGACCAATCCTTAACCAAGGCCCACTGTGGAGAGGTTGATATTGCGACCTCATCGACATTCTTAAACCATACACCCTTTTGCTTACCCTCAAGCTCCATCTTCATATTGTTGTAGCCGAACTTCGCAGAAGCGGTATTTGTCAAAGAGAAGCGACCCTTTTTGTAGGTGTGCAAGAAGTTGAGGTTTGCCAAGATGGTAATGGTGTTATCACCTGCGGCCTGCCAAGACTCGCTGAATGCTGTGAGAGAGCCGTGGAGGTTAGCGGTAAAATCTATGGTATTGCGCTCCTTGCGGATAGCGAGACGCTCGGCACGCTCGGCAGCCTCAGACACGTAGTTAGCATCCACAGCCTGCGACTTCATATCGGTCTCGATACTCTTCTGCTCTGGCGAGGTAGCGACCTCATCAATACTCACCTGCGCCATCGCTGCTGAAGCGACGAAGAGGGCGATAATAGTAGTGTAAAATCTCTTCATAGTACGATTATTTTTTAGTTAATTATTTGTTACACGGAGCAATTATTTACAAAGATAGTAATTTTTGTGAAATATCACCCTTCACCCCCAAATAAAATCACACGCTACACAAAACAAGGAGGGCTGTCGCAACCCTACGATTGGACAGCCCTCGTTTAGTACCTTTATAGGCTACTCGTGGTCGTGGTCATCCACCACAATCACACCATACTCATTCTTATTGCTGAGCTTCTCTCCCTTGTACTCGCCTGTAAGCGTACGCAAGAAGGCCACAATATCCTGAACCTCACCCTCGGCGAGCTCCACATCGCACTGATAGAGTGCCATATCACGCACAGCATCATCCATCGTTAGGCGAGAGCCATCGTGGTAGTATGGCCAAGTGAGCTCTACGTTGCGTAAGCCTGGCACCTTGAAACGGTGGCGGTCACGCTCATCCTGGGTCTGCTTATAACGGCCATTATCCTCCTCCGTGAGTTCCAAACCTCGCTCCTCGAAGTAGTGGCGACGCAAGCCCATAAGCTCGTAAGACTCACCTCCGAGGTTTACGCCAGTGTGGCACGTAGCACAACTATACTCCTTGAAGAGTTCGTAGCCACGCAACTCCTGAGCTGTCAGGGCGTTATCATCACCAAGTAACCACTTATCGAACTGCGAGTTAGGGGTAACGAGCGTACGCTCAAACTCCTCGATAGCATTCGTAATCGTAGCCTCGGTGATACCCTCAGGGTATAGCTCTGCAAAGAGCTTAACATAGTTTTCATCCTGTTGCAACTTAGCGATAATCTCGTCGAAAGACTCCGACGCCATCTCCACAGGATTCAATGGAGGTCCTGCGGCCTGCTCTGCGAGGGTCTTAGCACGACCATCCCAGAACTGCACGAAGTTGTAGACTGCATTGTATACCGTTGGGGCATTCACACCACCCAAACGCTCCTCTACACCGTGAGAGTACTGATGGTTATCCACGCCACCCATATCGAGGGCGTGGCACGAAGCACAAGATACGGTATTATCCACCGAGAGACGTGGGTCGTGGAAGAGAGCAAAGCCAAGTTCCGCCTTACGCTCATCGACGTTCTGAGATGGGATGATTGGGCGAATAGGCTCACCAGCACGCTCGCCCTCAAGGCCATCATTGTAGTAGGCAACACGGAAGTTCTGAGCCCACTCAGCAATAGCCGAAGCCTTGGCATCGGTCATCTGGCTACCCCAATGCATAAGGTAGTACTTAGCCTCAGGCATACTCTTGTCCAAAGCCACCTTCTCGACCTTAGCGACATCCACAACATTAGGCGTTGTGCCACCCTTAAGGGCCTCCATCAAGGGCGTTATATCGAAGGCACGATAACCAGCCTCGATATCCTCCTTAACGAGTTTTCCAGCCACAGGCACATCGGCATAGAAGGGCAACTCAGGATTTGCGGTATGGCAACTAAGGCATCCGCTATTCTCCAAGATAGCCGCTACACGAGCATCGGGAGCAAGCTCCTGGCTCGGTGCAGAGAGCGACAGCAACACTCTGTAGATGACAAACAGCACAACCACGAGTGCCAATGCCACCAAAAGCAGGGTCTTCAATAATTTTTTCATAGGACTTTAGTTTATTAGGTTATTATTGGTTATACGTATGTACGCTCGTCTGGGCCGAAGGCAGATAGTTCACACCATACCAGCACATCTGTAACGACAGAAAGGCAAAAATAAGAGTTATGTAGAAGAGTCGTCTTGATCTATGGTTCATAACACTCGGTGCGAGGTGTATGGCCACGAGGTAGAGGCTCCACGTAGCCACTGCCCAAGCCTCCTTAGCATCCCAACTCCAATAGGCACCCCAAGCATCCTTTGCCCACAGAGCACCCGTAAGCATACCGATAGTGAGGAATGCCATACCGCCATAGATAAGTCTCTCGATAACCCCATCTAACTCAAGGGCTGGGCGCACCAAGGCCACAACGGCCAGAAGCGTAGCACACCCAAACAGGGCATAGGAGAACATATAGACCGAGACGTGTGGCACGAACCAAGCGCTCTGCAAGGCTGGCATAAGGGTCTGGTCGTGAATCTCTGGTTTTAGTATATTTATCACGATAAATACAGTAGCGAGGATTGTGGCAAAGAGCATAATCCAGCGGTAGCGCCAACGGGCATAAGTGAAGAGGCCCGCCACAAGCAGGAAGAAGGAGTACCACAAGCGCGTCTCACCCATAGTACGTAGGGGAGGGCGTTGCAGTGTCTGCCACAACAGGGCGATAAAGAGTGTCATAGCAACAATACCCAAACCCATAAACAGCATAGCCCAGCCACTGCGCTCTCTGCTACGGAGCGCAACAACCGCTCCGACAGCCGCGAGTAGGACTACAGCAATAGCCACAAAGGGAAATATGTTCCAACCCATCATCATCGCTCCACACTATTAATCGTTCGACGAGGACCACGCAAAAAGAGGAGCACCGCTCCAGCAATAAGCATCACAATACCCAAGGCCGAGAGCCACTGCCAAGGCTCTGCGACAATCTCCAAGACGGCATAGTCGCCACTCTCAGGAACGGAGACAAGATAGACCTTTTCGCTAAACGAGAGGTTATAAGGGTGATTTACACGCAGTTCTACAACGTCGCCAGAGATATCTATATCAGCCTTGTAGTTTGTCACCGCTCCCATCTCATTACGCTCTACGACCAACTCCTCAAGCGTAACCTCATAAGGTAGTCTGCGGATTGCGCCTTCTGCGGTATAGCACTCGTTAGTAGCGACACTATCCACCGCCAAACGCAACGCCTCCCTATCGGGCGCTCCCCAGAATCCAGCGCCGAGGGCAAGCCATAGGCCCACGTGTGTAAGCACGAAGCGCCAACGGATACTGCCCCCACTGCGCCACCCACGAAGGATGACAAAACTAAGGTGTGACAGAACAAAGAGCAGACCCAAGACCACAAACCACGCACTGCTCGAAGGGGTGCGCTCCAAGCCAAGGGCAATACCTACACCCGCCATAATGAGCAACGAGAGCCACGTAGCGCCCCTACTGAGCATCACCTTTGCAAAGCGCGACTCCCCACCCTTGCGGTAGGCAACAACTATGGCCACCACCCACAAAAGGGCACAAAGGATATTCAACGGAGCGCTAAAAATAGCATAGGGAAAACTACCAATGGTAGCCTCCAAAACTATTGAGAGCAGTGCCGTTGCAACAACGCCGTATGCCAAGATTCGTGTCGATGTCATACCCACAGACAAAATATATCCTATTAAATCGAGGGTAAAGGTAATATATTTTATGCGAAATAGCAATATAATCACATAAAAAAAACATATATATTGATAAGTTTTGCTTATACGAGTGCAAAAAAAATAGAGTGTTTCAGCAATAGCCGAAACACCCTATTTTACGTAGATTATAACAAATTAATACTACTCTGCAACGATCTCCTCCTCGCTCTGAACCTTAGAGAACTGGAATGGGATTGCCTCGTTAAGAGCAACAACCTCCTCCTCAGTCAATTCGCTCAACTCCTTACCATACATCTGCTTAGCAATGGAGTTGCGATACATAGCAAAGCCTGCCTCGACCTCACTTTCAAGGCTCTCACGAGTCTCCTTGGATAGTTTCTCGGCAGAGATGAAGTCTGCTGCATCGATCTTAACGCCATCAACGAGCTCTACCTGGTCGTGGTTAGAGAGGAGCATACCCTCGATAGCACGTGCCAAAGAGCCATCCTCCTCTGGAGTATCGTCAGCCTCGTCGGTAAATACTCTATCGCCAAGGCGCACCTGATTCTCACTCTCGATTTCGATAACGATAGGTGAAGTCGTATAGCGGTCAGCACCACCCTCGAAGGTTGCAGGGGTACCAAACACAAGGGTATAGGCAAAGAACAACCAGTGAGCAGCAATAGCAGCAACAAGACCACCAATAGTGTGTGCAAGGATAGCCTTAGAGGTAAGCTTACGGTAGCCCAAAGAGTCGAGCATAGCAGTATGTGTGCTAAGGTAACCGCTCCAGCACATACCGATAGCAGTGAATACTGCAATAGCATTACCGTTGATGATACCCTGAGCAGAGAACTCAGGAACAAGGCTCAACGCAGCACCTACAGCACCCAAAGAGGTGATAGGGAATGCCATAAGGGCTGGGTGCTCGAAGCCAAACAACCACTCGAAAATAAAGTTCACCTGACCGAAGAGCCAAGGCAAGAACTCAACACCCTCGTATGCAGCACCATCATAGACGCCATTGTCGCCAGCACCAAAGGTGAGCAACATCACCAAGGTAGAGATGATAAGCACACCAGGAATAATCGAGAGACCTACATCTACACCTGTCTTACCACCGTCGAGCAACGAGTTAAGGATACGTGTAAAGAGTGATGTCTCCTTAACCTCGTCGTCGGCCTGCAACTCCGACTCATCGAGAACTGCGGCGAACTCCTCCTCGAACTCAGGATACTGCTTGAGGATGAAACGCTGCATAAGGCGAGTAGAGACGATACAACCGATGAACGCACCCAACAAACCGAGGAATGGCTCAACGAAGTAACCCTGAGAGATCATAAACACGATAACCAAGAGTCCCATACCGAATGCTGTACCGAAGTTGGTGAGCGAGATAAACTGGAACTTCTTAAAATAAGAGCTGAAGCGCTTATCCTTTGCCAACGAGATGATGGCAGGGTTGTCCGAAAGGAATGTCATAACAGCACCCAACGACGCAACGCCAGGAAGGTTGAAGAGTGGCTTCATCAATGGACGCAAGATGCGCTCCAAGAGGCTAACAACGCCAAACTCAACAAAGATGCGACCCAAAGCACCTGTGATAACACAGATAGCCATAAGGTAGAAGACGGTGTTGAGCAAGAGGTCGTGAGCCGTCTTCATAATAGTGTTAAGCATATTTGGCAAGCCCATAACAGAGCCGATACCGCCAAAGATGCCGACAACGATAGCCAAGCAAATTATACCAACGAGGTACTTCTTAAAGCCTTTAGTTTTATTCTCCATATCTTTAGTTTATAATTGGTTATTACATCTTTGATGCACGGTTGGCCTGACGCTTGTCGATGAGCGATGTGATACCCTCGATAACATCAATCTTCCAAGTGAGACCCACGGTGAAGAACGAACCCTCGTTCACGGCTGTTCCCCCAGGGTTGGTGTTGTTACCCATATTGTAGACGTATGCAGCGTGAAGGCGCACATCGCGATTGCCCTTGGCACCCATTGGGTAGTACTCCACACCGCCACCTACACGTGTGATGTCGGTGCCACGCCATAGATACATATTGTTGTCGTAGTTGTAACCTACGTGGTCGTGTGTTACCTTAGCAAAGATATTCACACGGTCAGCGATGAGGTAGTCGATCTCACCCATAATCGAGAAGTTGTCGAACAAAAGTTCACTTGCAGAAGTACCACGATTCATCAAGTCGAGTTGGATTCTTAGGTCGTCAAAGGTAAACTGGTTACCCAACACAACATAGGCGTCGTACTTGCCAGGTGCATACTGCGAGAAATTTACAGAGTGTAATGCTGAGTAGAAGCCGTGTGAACCCATCCAATAGAGGTTGTAGGCGTAGTAGTCGGTGATGCCCGAATCATAAGGACTCTGGCACACCTGGAAGGTGAGGGTGTCGTTACCCTCGTTGGTTGTAAATGCCACACTTGCACCGAGTTGGAAGCAGTTTACGTTGTTCCAATACTCCGAGCAGTAGTAGACATCCATTGGGGCGCGGTCGTACTCCCAACCACCAATCATCACCACCTGCTTACCTGCCGAAATAGCCCAATTCTGGTTGGGGCGATAGGTCAAATGGAGCCAGTCGGTGTTGTTCACAAAGTCGGCAGCAGAGTTCACTTTGTTGAAACGCTGACGCCATGAGTAGGTGAACTTTGGAGTGATCTGACCATCCATACGGATATTGAGGTAGCGCACCTTGAAGCCCGAAGCGGCATCGTTCTGAACACCTGAAACAGCCTCGTTGAGGTAGTCGAAACGCGCCTCGACGCCAAGGCGGAAAATCTCGTTGTTCTTCTCATAACCCTGCTGTGCAGACACCGCAGAGAGCGAGAACATAGCCACAACGAAGCAAAGAATCTTAGTAAATTTTTTCATCATATTTTATAAGTTTAGATTATGCCAATGTAGTAAATAACACACAAAGATACAAAACAATTCATAATTCGCAATTTTCAGCGCACATTTATTCTCTAACAAGAATAATTATTGGGACATTCTGCTTGGCGTTATGGTAAAATTTTATAACTTTGTGCTAAACCAAACTAACTCCAAACACCACCTATTATGGCAAAGACCACATATAGTATCTTCGTTGCCTCGTCGATGAAGGAGAACCTTAGAGGCCAAATCCGTGACGCTATTAAAGAGGTTAATAACACCCTTAAGAGTGATGGTATAGACGTTACCCTCGAGGCTGAAATCTATGGAGAGGAGCCTATCAAAGATGCAGAACAGGATACACAGGTCAAAATAGATGGCATCGCTGCCCGTTCCGACCTCTTCATCCTCATAGCCAGCAACGGCACGCAGATTGGAGAGTACACATTTAATGAGTATGTGACGGCTCATTCACAGTCTCAAAAGATTAAGAATAAGCCTCTTATCAAAGCCTTTATCATTACTGAAAAGAGTGACGACAAGGCGAATATTAGTGTGCCATACGTAGAGAATGGTATTCGATATGACAATTTCGAGGATCGACTTTACGAAGATTCAAAGCGATATACCCAGATTGTAGAACGCGACAAGTTCATAGATTTCTTCAAAAAGTGGCTCACAATAAACACCCCTAACGGCTTGGATAACAACTACTCTCAAGACGAGTTATCATACGGAGTCCACATCGACAAAAACGGCCAAGGACTTATTCGTAAATCCGAAAACCCCTACTACCGTCGAGATAACTTAGATGGTGAGATTGATGAGATATTAGAGTGGTCGCCAATCATTATCTTGGAGGGTAGCCCCTATAGCGGCAAGACTCGTGCGGCATACCACGTAATGGAGAGACTCACAGAGTGGAGGGATTACTCTTTTCACCTCTTCAACAACCGCCATAACACCAACGACCTCAACAACATACGTCTCGACCTAAGAGACCAAAGTGAAGGACACCTTTACCTAATTGACGATATCAACGACATCATCCAGGGGGATATCGAGAGCATAGATTACACGGCTAAGAACTCGTTATGGGGAGTTCTTAATGGAATCAATAATGGCAATGGCTTCACAAAAGAGGACTTCGGCAACACCCGCATTATAATCACCGTATCGGGCACTATGCAAGCCGAGAGAAAGATGGCGCTATACAAAAAGATGTTTGGCACAGAGGGTGATAAATTGAATAAGTACCTCAATAGAATCTCGGTCAATTTCGACATCTACGACAGACGCTCCTTCCTCAATATGGTCTTCCATATGAAGAATAGTGGCGCACTGCCTAAAGATGGTGTTTTAGGTCACGAGATACAGCAGGGCAACTACACTATTGGTTCGCTCTTTATCAAAAAGGAGGATATCACATCCCAAATAAAAAGCCTTTACAATGACATCCCAGATGGCGAGAATAGAACCAAGGCCACTATTCTCAAGACCATTGTCGGCAATTACAAATATTCCAAAGATACTCGCTTCTTCTTAAACCTCGACGAGTTACGTAGCCTATACCTCTTCTATGGAGGCCATACTGACAACTTCGACACTGATATTGAAGTTCTTAGAGCCAACGGTCTAATCATTAAGAGCAACGACCGTATCGACATTGACAGGTATATCATCGAGACCTGCCACGAGTTTGTCACCTCTGCTCTAAAGAGTGATAAACTCTCTGGTGATATGGTTCTAAATCACTCCTTGGTCGAGTATGCAAAGAAGCAATCCAGCGACAATATTCCATCTGTTGCCAAGATGTGTTTCCTGCTTTGCGACCGCAACAACCTTCGCGACGACGAGATTATAGATCTTATCGACTTGGCAATCCGTGAAATATTGGGAGTTAAATGTATAGATGACGAGGTCCGTATTATACACCTTGTTGAGATAAGTAAAATCGACAAAACCTACCACACCGTCTTTTGTGAGACGGCCATAGCCAACATTCACGATTTTTCAAAAGCCCAAGGCTATATCACCAAACTTAAAGAGTATATAGACGACCTTAATGAGAATAACGAGAATAGCGATGCCGTTGTAACGCTCTATAAACGTGTTATCTACGCAATGTTCTCAACGAACAATCGCGCACTCTGTATGGCCGAAGAGCAGACCCTTTTGAACTATATCTTCAACGAGGACTGGTCGTGGAAGGAGCCATTCTCGGAAGATGACCTCAACGATATATTCAACCTTAGACGCATCTGCCCTCTCCTCACTATGAGCGCAGAAGAGGTTATTAACTACATTGCCGAATCGTCGCTCTATGGTTACGATATGAAATCAATCTTCGCTCCAAAAGTGAAGACTGAAAAACAGCGATTCGGACAGAAAAAGCAGATTGTTGATGACAACACCATGGAGATCTACAACAAGGTCTTTATCCCTCGTGTAGGCGAAGCATTGATTACTGCCCTATGCAAGGTAGACAGCTACGACGAACTTCGTGAGATGCTTGACAAAATCGAGAGCGACATCTATCGTAAGGATTACCTCAAAGATAGCGTTCGCGGGAACTTCTCTTGGAGACTTCTCAGAGCGATTAGGACTATCGCCAAGCGCCTCAGTTACGAGGATCGCAATAGACTCTTCTACTTCGTATTCGACTTAGATGTTACCCACACTATCATTGGCAAAGAGGAGATTGACCGAGAATACGACCTCAACCCAGTACGAATAGGCGCACTGAATCAACTTCTTGTTCTCCTCGACGAGTTCGATGCGTTGCAGGCCTACGACAAGATGATTAAGTCCGATCGACACGACTTCAGCACGCTGTCGCATCTGTTCAAGAATAAGTTCCTCACTTTCGAGCAATTGTTGCCACTGGTAAACGGCAAAGATAAGCAGACTAACTTCATCACCCTCAACCAGTTGATGAGCAAAGCTGAGACTCTAAGCGATGCCAATACCTGCCTTAGACTGATGAAGATTCATGATGCCGATCCATCGAAATTAAGAGACGAAGCGGCCCTCTCGTGCTACATAAAGATTAGGAGCATCAGAGCAAACACCTGCTTCGATATCCTCCGCAATTGGCACAACGTAGACAAGGAAAGAGTACTCTCGGATATGGCCCTTGTGCCCGTATTCGACAAGTTGAGCATCGACGATATCTTCGACATCTTAGACCCTTGTGGCCAAAATATCGACTATATGGCCAGATATGGCTTAAATGATACGGAGATAGGTTCTGTGCGTATGAATGCCGTATTCTACAACAAACTCTTCTACCGCGCTAATCGAAATACGAGCTATACCAAAAGGCTCGAAGACCTTTACGATAGACTTGTGAAAGATAACAAGTTGCGACCTATCGTTATAGACTACAACCTCAATGCCCACAACGGCATTCTCTCGGTATATCTCAAAAACAGGGATATATTCCCCGACTATGACAGCACTAAAAAATTTATCGACGCTATTCGGGATCCGTCATTCCGCAAGGATAACAATATCTATGAGCTGATGATATGGTGGGCAAAAGAGAATAAAGACCTCAACCTGCTCAACGAGATTTTAAAAGATGCCTACACCTATTTTGCCAACCACTTCACTCGCGACGAGGTGGTAAGGATGATGGCAGAACTCTACCACTACGTACCTTCGTTTATCAGCGACTTTGATAAATCGGTCGAGATTGCCTACGAAGATGACAGCATCTTGTGGAACAACTTCAAGGAGTATGTAAACCACCTAATGGTCAATAATATAGCCTATATCGACGGCACGTTTATCTACAACACCCTCAAGCAGATGGAGTGTAGTGTGCATAATGATATCTACGACCTAATGGCCAAGGTGGCCCGCCGCAACCGCGAGGGTGTAGACTTCCTCAGCATAGAAAAGTTACCTAAGCACGTACGTCGCAAACTATTCTGGACAGACAGAGTTAATGGCACTATCACCATCGACACCAACATCTTGTTCAACATCCCAACGATCAAGATGTTGTGGTACACCACTCAGAAGCGTTGGCTTACGGTAGATCAAGTGGAGGAGTACCGCAAGAATAACGGTATTGCACTGACCCAGACGTATGTAAATATGGCGTTTAGAGCCATCGAGCAGGATAAATCCAACGACAACCGTTTTGATGAGATGATTAAGTTCTTGAATAATATAGACTCCATCAAAGACGGCTCTACACAAAGTCTATTCCGCAGTATCCAGATGTGTATATCACTGATACTTACTGCAAGAACAGAGGCAGAACTTGACGAAATATTCACTACGTATGGCTTCGACAACCTACGCTATAGAACCGAGGCTATTGGCGCGCGTATGTACAAACTAATCAACAAACGCTACGTACAACAACTAAAAACCTACGACAGAATAAGCGAAACAAACACCATCGAGGAGTTCAAGGCCGATATCCTGAATAACCCCGAGCAGATTAATATAACGGTGGTAAATGCCTATATCTATGCCCTACTACTAATCAAGCAGGGCAACCTACTTGATGTGACGACAGATTCTGCCAAAGCTACAAAGATCCTCAACAACTGCTGGGGAGATATCTACAACCAACGCAAGATAGATATCTATAAACTCCTTGATGCTAACCACGACACCGAGGCGTGGATGTTAGATATAGATGTGCAGACCGTAACCTATTTTGCCGAACAATGCGATCGCAAACGCCTTATAAGCACCATTATCGATTGGTTTGATGGTAACTTCTGCTACGACGAGAGTGGCAAGAAGAGTTGCTTGAAGGACGCCATTAAGAACTATAGCAGGGTCTACACCAAGGCCAATCAAGACCTGGAAGAGGTTGCCGTTATCGTCGATATCCTACTCAAGGAGGAGAATGTATCCGACTGCAAGAGCCTTTGCCACAATTATATCCTCAACAATAGCCGTGGATATATACAGTATAATCCATTCTCTCTTTGGAGGGATATCGCAGAAAACAATAGATTCAAAGACTATCTCACTCAATACTTTCTCAAAAGCGACTCAGAGAGTTATACCAACCGAGAGTAATCACATCTAAAAGATATAGGGCGTATCCGAAATTGGATATGCCCTATATCTTACCAGTCGAGGTCGCTGTTCCATTCACCATCAGCCCCCTCATATATTATAGCGCGTTCGTCGCCAAACGACTTCAACTTCTCGTATGCCTTATACATATTGTAGCCATTTCCCGAACCATCCCCCGCAAGGCGGAAGGCGATTATCGAGACGTGGTTTTGCGCCCTGCGATACATAGCCTCGACACGCCAGAGATACTCCTCCTCCAACCACGGCATATTTGCTGGCGTACCCTCCACCGAGCGATCCTCGGCCTTCGAGGGTGATGATATCGCCGCGCAGTCGATAACATAGATGCCAACACTATCACAAATATCATAAAACCACTCTGGCTGTGGGTAGTCGGGGCAAAGCGTATTAAAACCCTTGGCTTTCAATGCCTTTACCTCACGCTCGACCGTTGCCCTATCTGCAGTTGCGTTATAGCGAGTTCTGTTTATCGCGATAGGCTTTCCGAAGGCAGTAATCTCACCCTGAGCGTTAAAGCCATACTTGGCAAAGCCCACCTTTAGTGGAATATACTCCCTGAGGATACCACTGAGTTTTATGTATAGCGTAAGGTCGTATAGTTTAGGATTTGATGGCGACCAGCGGTTTGGATTCGAGTTATAGACCCAAGGGGTATAGCTCACCGTGTCTCGCGAGAAACCCGCTACCTCATAGCCATTTACGCTATAGTCAATCAACTTACCATCGGGAGCATAGATGTCGTAGCCAAGCTCTATGACCTCGTCGGTAGAGAACGAGTTGTTCGCAACGATATCGAGTTGCAACTGTGCGAAACGCTCCAACGAATCTGGCACAAGGCGCACGTTGAAGTCGTAAAGGCCCAACTTACGCTGAGCAAAGATGTAGCAGTTCTCGAACTTAGCACGTCTACTCTGCTCCAACCCCTCGTCAAGGAGCGACATATACGACTCCTCCACGACCACTATTGCTATGGTATTCTCCCCCTGGTCGAGGTATGGCGAAATGAAGGTCTCCGTAGGTGTAAACCTATCTATCGGCTCAGTCACCTGCTTGCCATTTACGAATATGGTGTAGTCCGCCCCAACATTCTCTGTATGGAGATAGGCGTTATAGTCGTTCCAAGAGGCTGGGACCTCGACGGTTTGCTCGTAAACGGCACGCACACTTCCCGTTGCATTCTCGAATTGCAAGAGGGGTGCTATGGCTATATATTTGTCTATACCGCTCCTTAAGTCCCGTTTGGCATCCTCGCGCTTGTCGTAACATACGAACTCCGTGCGAGCTATGCGCGCTTGCGCCATCGCCTCCACTCCGATAATCAGTGCTATGGCGAGCATTGCCACATTTGCTATATTTCTTAGCATAATCCCTCTGTTTTATTGTCGCAAAGATAGTGATTCCTTTGCAATAAAAAACCAAGAATCCCCTTTTTTATTTATTCTATATTTATTACCTTTGTGTAAAATTAATATGCTATGGACAACATTCTTCAAATTGAGAAGGTCAGCAAAAGCTATACAGGACATAAGGCTCTGGACGATGTGTCGCTAAACGTGCCTCGCGGAGCGGTCTACGGACTCCTTGGCCCTAATGGTGCTGGCAAGACCACTCTCATACGTATTATCACACGCATCACCTTGGCCGATTCAGGCAGGGTGCTACTCGATGGCAAGACACTCACCGCCGACGACATCTTCAAGATAGGCTATATGCCCGAAGAGCGAGGTCTCTACAAGAAGATGCGTGTTGGTGAGCAAGCCCTATTCTTTGCACGTCTCAGAGGCTTAGAGGGCCGCGAGGCGGAGCGTCGCCTACGCCAATGGTTCGAGAGACTCTCCATCGCCGACTGGTGGGATAAGAGGGTCGAGGACCTCTCTAAGGGTATGGCTCAGAAGGTACAGTTCATCACCACCGTTGTTCACGAACCCAAGTTGCTCATCTTCGACGAGCCATTTTCGGGCTTCGACCCCATCAATGCCAACCTCCTCAAAGAGGAGATTTTGGGACTTCGCGACCGTGGTGCTACGGTGATATTCTCGACCCACAATATGGCATCGGTTGAGGAGATTTGCGACCATATCACCCTTATCAACAAGTCGCATAACATCCTCTCAGGCTCTGTAGAGGAGATTCGTCGCTCGGCAGGAGGTAACAACTTCGAGGTACTCCACCGCGCCTCGGATACCACGTTCGAGCAAGCCTTGGCAGGACGTGCTACGACCATTGGCCAGAGTGTGGGTGTGGTCGGAGGCTTCCGCCAGACGAAGATACATATCCCCGAAGACAGAGACATACGTGCGGTCATCGCCTCGCTCAACGACAATTGCGAGCTAAGAGCCTTGCGCGAGGTTATGCCCTCAATGAATGACATATTCATCCGTGCCGTGAATGGTACACTTTAAAGCGTGCAGTTATGAAGAAGATGTATCTCATTATAGAGCGCGAGTATTTGGAGCGCGTTCGTAAGAAGTCCTTTATCATCGTCACACTCCTTATGCCTATCCTTATGATAGGCCTTATGATTGCCCCTACGTTGATGATGCTCTACAGCACCAGCGACCAGAAGCAGATTGTCGTTATCGACAAGTCGGGCCGTGTTGCCGACAAGCTACAACCCTCGGCCGAGATTCTATTTGTCGAGGAGAGTGTTCTAAGCAAGGCCGAGGCCTGCAACGTCTATAACGAGGAGAGTGGCATCTTTGGCGTCCTCTACATAGGCGAAGAGATCGAGGCCAGAGACTCCGTGCAACTCATCACCAATAGTTCGCTCTCTCCAATGCTCGAAGAGAATATAGCGACACAGATATCCTCTATTGTCGAGCGAGAGAAGCTCCTGGCCTACAACATCGACAACCTCGACGAGATATTGGCTAACGTAGAGACCCACATTGAGTTAAGCACCTACCTCAACGACGGCACAGGTGCCGAGGAGAGTATGGAGAGTACCTCGTCGGGTATGAACTATATACTTGGCTTGGTGCTTGGTATGTTGCTCTATATGGTCATCCTGCTCTATGGACAGATGGTGCTTACCTCCGTAGTCGAGGAGAAGGCGTCGAGAGTTCTCGACGTTATGGTCACAACGTGTACCCCATTCCAACTTATGATGGGTAAGATATTAGGTATCGCCCTTGTAGCCATCACACAGATTGGCATCTGGGCCCTCCTCGTAATATCATCCTCGAAGTTTTTGCTCCCAACGCTTCTACCAGCCGATATCGCCGCTACGAACGATATGATGCTTGGCTCGGTGGTTGGCACATTGGGCGATACGGGCTATATCGCTATGCTCTTTACCTACCTCTTGCTATTCATCCTCGGTGGTTTCCTCCTCTACGCCTCGCTCTATGCTGCAGCGGGCTCAGCGGTAGATTCTGTGCAGGACGGACAGCAATTCAACACCGTCATTATGTTGCCTATCATCCTCTCGATAATAGTTATGACATCGGTATTCAACGACCCTAACTCGTCACTCGTCTTCTGGGGTTCTATGATACCATTTACCTCTCCTGTGGTTATGGTTGCCCGAATACCATTCGGCATCCCTACGTGGGAGATTGTCACATCGCTATTGATACTCTACGCCACCTTCATCCTTACTACGTGGATGGCTGCGAAGATCTACCGTGTCGGTATCTTTATGCACGGCAAGCGACCATCGTGGGGCGACCTATGGCGCTGGATTCGCCAGTAGGTTACGCTTAAACATAATAAAGGGCGCGTCCTTCAGCTTGGAGGACTCGCCCTTAATTTTTTTGCCAA
>JAEIGA010006054.1_pt1 | contig 18410 bp, 15 predicted proteins | sample 9270691 | NCBI WGS metagenome assembly JAEIGA01 (sample SAMN17057246, study PRJNA624740) | gut metagenome | biome: biome; isolation source: fecal sample | host: Bos grunniens | place: China: Xizang | collected 2019
TGCAGCATGCTGGTTCCCAGACCCTGGGCTACCAGACCGCCCCAGCGGTTTTCCCGGAAACTCATGACGGCGAAACCGACCATTTGGGCGCAGCAACCTGCCAATGCCGCTCCACCGGCCAATCCGGTCAGTCCCAATCCGGCACAAATGGCAGCAGATGAGATGGGAAGCGTGAGGGCTATGCCCACGATGGCAGAAATCAACATACCCATCAGGAAAGGTTGCAGTTGGGTGCCCCACATAATGATTTGTCCCAGCCAGCTGGCCGCTTTCCCGATAGGAGCAGCCATGAAGCAGGCCGCTAAAATGCCGCTGCATAGGGTAATAAACGGAGTAAGAAGAATGTCTATGCGTGTTTCTTTGTTAATGGCTTTTCCACATTCGGCGGCGATGATACTGACGATATAGACAGCAAAAGGGCCTCCTGCACCCGCCATGGCATTGGTCGCAAAACCGACGGGAATCAACGAAAATAAGACCAGAGCAGGGGCTTGCAAGGCGTATCCGATGGCCACCGCCATTGCCGGACCTACCATGGCTGACGCCAGAGCACCCAATGTGTAGGATTTTCCCCCGATCGTGACCAATGAGGCCGTTAAAAAATCAATGTGCAGTTGGCTGCCGACCGTATTGAGAATGGTACCAATCAGCAAAGTGCAGAAGAGTCCTTGCGCCATAGCCCCCATGGCATCCACCCCGTATCGTTTCAATGAAAAAACAATATTTTTACGTGCAAGAAACTTTTTCATATCCTTCAAATCTTGTTTTATTCAAATGCCTTGCAAACCTACAAATAAAAATTCGATAATGAAATTGGAATGGGTAAATAAATTGATTAACTTTGCAGAATATGGCAAAAGAACAAAAGTGGGAAAAGTTACCTCAGGGGGATCCCGAGGTTGTCAGCCGGCTCTCATCAGAGTTGGGCATTGATCCCGTGCTCGCAACCTTGCTGGTGCAGCGCGGTATTACCACTTTTGAACAGGCTCGTGCTTTTTTCCGTCCCTCACTCTCTTCTTTGCATGATCCTTTCCTGATGAAGGATATGGATAAGGCCGTTTCGCGCATGGAGAAAGCCTTGGAGCAGAAGGAGAAAATCCTTATTTACGGGGATTACGATGTGGATGGCACCACTGCGGTTTCTTTGGTTTATTCTTTTTTCAAGAATTTTACGGACCAAATCGAATTCTATATTCCTGATCGTTATGATGAGGGCTATGGCGTGTCTTACAAGAGTATTGATTGGGCGTACGAAAGTGGTTTTAGTCTGATTGTTACCCTTGATTGCGGCATCAAGGCCATTGAAAAAGTGGAATATGCCAAAAGCAAAGGAATCGATGTGATTATTTGTGACCATCACCTCCCGGATGAAAAAGTACCGGATGCGGTGGCGGTTTTGGACCCCAAGCAAAGTGATTGCCATTATCCTTGTGACGAATTGAGCGGTTGTGGCGTGGGCTTCAAATTTGTGCAGGCTTTTGCCCAGACCCGCGACATTCCTTTTGATGACTTATTGCCTTATTTTGATTTGTTGGTGGTGAGTATTGCTTCTGATTTGGTGAGCATTACGGGAGAAAACCGTATTTTGGCCCATTTCGGACTCAAGCAACTCAATGAAAATCCTCGTAAGGGCTTGCTGGCGATGATCAACCTTTCCAGTCTGGACCCCAAGCATATCACCATCGATGATATTGTTTTCAAAATCGGTCCCCGTATCAATGCTGCCGGTCGTATGGAGTCGGGACGCATTGCGGTGGATTTGCTGACTGCCCAGACGGATGCTGAAGCCAGCCGTATCGGAGAGGAAATCAACCAACATAATACGGACCGCAAGGCTGCAGACCGAGCGATTACCGAAGAGGCTAAAACCTTGGTTCTGACCTATCAAGGACCGGTTTCTTCCGTGGAAGAATTGCAGGAGAAAGCCCCCCGCGGACTTTGTCTGGCCGGTACGAGTGCGACCATTGTCTATAATTCGGGTTGGCACAAAGGCGTGGTAGGTATCGTAGCGTCCCGTCTGGTGGAGGCGTTTTATCGTCCGACCATCGTTTTGACCCGTTCCAATGGCTTTGTGACAGGCTCGGCACGAAGCGTACATGGATTTGACCTTTACGAAGCCATTGATCATTGCAGCGATTTGCTGGAGAATTTCGGCGGACACCTCTATGCGGCAGGATTGACTTTGAAAGAAGAGAATTTGCCCGAGTTTTGTGAACGCATCGAGCAGTTTATCGCGGCTCGCATTACGAGTTCCAAATTGGTTCCTGTTGTCAATATCGATGCAGACCTTTCGTTCAGCGGTATTACGGCTCGTTTCTTCCGTATTCTCAAACAATTCCAGCCTTTTGGTCCGGGCAATCCTCTGCCGGTATTCAGGACGGAAAATGTCTATGATAACGGCAACGGAAGACGTGTGGGAGCAGACGGCGGCCATTTGAAATTGGAGCTTATCGAAGAGGCGCAGCCCTATCACCATATTGCGGCCATTGCCTTTAATAAATCAGAATACTATCAATATATCAAAGAGGGGAATCCGATTGATGTCTGCTATAGTATTGTAGAGAATTATTATAGAGGTATTGCCAACCTTCAACTTCGAGTGAAGGATATTAAAGAGCGGGACGACGAGGCTTTTCTGCCTTAGTCTTTTAGCTGTTCGGTAATTTCTTGGGCGATTTGCGCCACACTTTTTCCCCCTACCTTAATAATATAATGTGCCATCTCTTGATAGATAGGGGCTCTTTCGGCTAATTTCTGGCGAATTGATTTTTCAGAAAGCAAGGGGCGTTTGCTATCTTCGAGGCTACCTAAATGGGCTATGATATCTTCGTATGTGGCTTCCAGATAGATGCAGACGCATTTTTCGTGAAGGGTGTGGCTGTTGAGCAGGGGAGCACCGCCACCCAGCGACAAAACAAGCGGACTTTCACCCTGATACTCCAAGATGCGATACAGGCATTGGCTTTCTTGTCTGCGGAAACAAAATTCTCCGTCTTGTGCGAAGATGTCAGCAATGCGTTTCCCGGCGTATTTTTCAATGACGCGGTCCAAATCCACGAACTCCCAGCCGTTTTGGCGTGAGAGTTCGCGACCGACGCTGCTTTTTCCGCAGCCCATAAATCCCGCAAGTGCAATAATCATAAGAAAATCGCTCTGACTTTAGAACAAGGTGGGTTCTTTGTCTTCGATTTCAATATCAATGATTTCAACATCGAGCATGTCTTCCGTAATGTCGATTATGTCTTCTTCTCCCTCTTCCACCTGAGGGGTTTCAACCTTTCTTAACGGCTCGACGAAGCGTACAGATTTGACATCCAGACTGTGTACTTTCTTTCCTTTTGCACCTATGCCCTTCTTTGCGATAAATTCTTCAGCATCAAATGTTTCAGGCAGACGGTGCTCCCATTTTCCTTGGAAACTAACCTCAAAGCAAGCATAGGGTTCATCTGTGATTTCAACCAGATAATTTTTCCCCTCGCCGACAAAATTGATGGGGTTATTGTCGCTGACATCAAAGGAGAAGCGTTTTACATAAAAGCTCTTTGCTTCAGCATCATAGTAGAGGGTCGTCCACACTTTTGAACTATCCAATTTCTCGATGCGCAGTAACTCGCCTTGGTATTTGCTGCTCAAGTCGGAAGAAGTTGTGTAGTAGGTTCCGTTTTTGAAAATAGCCAGAACCTTGTCGTCGGGATTGAACTGTCCGAGCAATTTTCCGTGTCCGTCCTCGTTGAGGCGCTGGATATCTTCGTCAAACCAGATATTCTTGCCACTGATGGTCGAAACGCCCAGACTCTTGAGCTGGATGCTTTGGATGGTATGTTTGGATACGATGTTACCTCGGGAGGTACGTCCTTTGATGGCCAACGTGCTAAAATCGTATTCATCAATGAGTTTCTTCAGTTTTTTCTGCTGCTTGAAACGGATTTTAACGCTTTCTGCCTCTCCATTGTGGTTCGCTGTCAGCCAAAGGATGGCAGAGCCCGGCGTGCCCATGGTGATGTCGTATTCCTTGTCTTTGGTGACGCTGGTAATAGAAAAACGTTTGGCAAAATTGACACCGGTTTTACCGTCTTTGTAAATGGCATTATAGACGGTGCGGGTATCTCCTCGGTCAAACACACCTACGTAAATCAAATCCGTAAAGAAGAAGCTCTTTTCTGTGATTTTACTGATTTTATAATGTCCGTCTTTGGAAATGGCAATGATTTCGGAAATGTCGGAGCAATCGCAGATAAATTCACCGGCATCATCGCGTTTGAGATTCATACCCACAAAGCCTGTCTGCTTGTTGGCGTACAATTTGGCATTGTTGGACACCACCTTGTTGGCCGTAATGGTCTCAAATGAGGTGATTGTGGTCTTGCGGTCCCAACCCTCTCCGTATTTTTCTTTGAGGTGCTCGAACCACTTGATGGTAAATTCGGTGATATGGGCGATATTGTGCTTAACCGCTTTGATTTCCTTTTCGATTTTAGCCAATTTCTCATTGGCGGCCTTGATGTCGAATTTGGAAATTTTTCGAACGGGCTTTTCTACCAACTTGTCAATATCCTCCGGCACAATCTCCTCGCGCAGTTGGTCTTCAAATTCTTTCATTTTGCGGAAGATACAATCAATCTGTTTTTCCCAACTCGGGAATGATTTGTCTTCCAGGATTTTATAAACTTCCTGCTCAAAGAAGATTCTCTCCAATGAGGTGTAATGCCACTCTTTGTTGAGTTCATCCAAACGGATTTCCTGCTCCCATTTCAACAGGTCGCGGGTGTGGTGGGTGTTGTAGATGAGGACCTCATCAACGCCGATAAATTCGGGCTTATGGTCCACAATCACACAGGTGTTGGTGGAAATGGAAATTTCGCAGTCGGTAAATGCGTAAAGGGCATCTATGGTCTTGTCCGGCGAGACATCTTTGGGCAGACGGATGATGATGTTGGCTTGTTTGGTCGTCAGGTCATCGATCTTGCTGAATTTGATTTTACCCTTCTTGCGCGCGTCCATAATGCTGTTGCAAAGCGCGTGCGTCGTCTTGCCGTACGGGACTTCAGTAATGGCGATGGTGTCTTTGTCCAATTTCTCAATTTTGGCGCGGACTTTCACTTTGCCACCTCGTTGGCCTCGGTTGTATTTGGAACAATCGATAAAACCACCGGTCGGAAAGTCAGGATAGATTTCAAAATCTTCGCCTTTCAAAATAGCGATGGATGCATCCAGCAATTCGTTGAAATTGTGAGGGAGAATTTTGGACGCCATACCTACGGCGATACCCTCGGTACCCTGCATCAGCAGCAAGGGGAATTTGATGGGAAGTTCCACGGGCTCCAAGGCCTTTCCGTCATAGGTCTTAATCCAATGCGTGGTCTTTTTGTTGAAGACGACTTCTTTGGCAAATTCAGACAGACGACATTCGATATACCTGCCTGCCGCATTGGGGTCACCGGTGATGATATTACCCCAGTTACCCTGGGTGTCAATCAAAAGCTGTTTCTGTCCCAATTGCACCAAGGCACCGAAGATGGATTGATCTCCGTGCGGGTGGTAAGCCATTACCTGACCTACCACTTTGGCGGCTTTGGTCAGCGTGCCGTCATCGTGTACTTTCATGGCTTGAAGGACACGTCTTTGGACGGGTTTCAGACCATCCACGATGTGCGGAACTGCTCTATCCAAAATGACATAAGAGGAATAGTCAAGAAACCATTCCCGAAACATTCCGGTCAATCTGAATTTTTTGGCATCTTCTCCCAAAAGTTTGTCGAACTTGCCTTTGCTTTCAGCCGTTTCTTCGCTTTCGGCGCTTTCAACGAATTCTTCGTTTTCTACCGCTTCAAATTCTTCGCTTTCAGCATTTTCAAATTCTTCTGTGGAGATGTTGTCGATTTCTTCAATATCCTCTTTACTCATATTATCTGACTTATAATTCGTATCCAAAACGTTTTAATTCTCTTTTGTTCTCTCTCCAATCTGCATCTACTTTCACAAACAGGCGCAGATAGATTTTCTTCTGGAAGAAGTCTTCCATTTCAATGCGGGCGTCTGTACCCGTCTTTTTCAATGCGCTGCCCCCTTTGCCGATGATAATGCCTTTTTGGCTGTTACGCATGACATAAATGACAGCACTGATGTCGTAACGCTCCTCTCCTTCGTGAAATTCTTCCACTTCCACCTGGCAGCAATAGGGGATTTCCTGTCCATAGTTGAGGAAGATTTTCTCCCGGATGATTTCGGAGGCAAAAAATCGCATGTTTTTGTCCGTGAAGGTGTCTTTGTCAAACCAGGCCGGGGCTTGGGGAAGATGGCTGACAATCGCATCAAAGATATTATCCAGATTGAAATGCTCCTGGGCGCTGGCAGGGTAAATGATGGCGTTGGGCAATTGCTCCTGCCACCATTTCATCAGTCCCGCCACCGTCTTTTGATCGCTGATGTCAATTTTGTTAATCACCAGAATGACAGGACAATACACTTTGGATAGCTTGGCGATATACTCGTTGTTTTTGTCGCTTTTCTCCACGGTGTCGGTCACATAGAGTATGATGTCCGCATCTCCGATGGCCGTCTCGACAAAATTCATCATACTCTCCTGCAAGCGGTAGGAGGGTTTGAGTATGCCGGGGGTATCGGAATAGACAATCTGGTAATCCTCCCCATTGACAATGCCCATGATTCTGTGGCGGGTGGTCTGTGCTTTGGCTGTCACAATAGACAATTTCTCGCCCACCAAGGCGTTCATCAAGGTGGATTTTCCCACATTGGGATTTCCTATGATATTGACAAAACCTGCGCGATGTTTCATCTTCTTCCTATTTAAATGCTCCCATTTTCAGGATGTTGGTCTCGCCCTCTGTCAAGAAGCGCCATTCTCCACGTTTCAATCCTTTTTTGGTGAGGCCGGCAAAATAGACCCTGTCCAAAGCCTTTACATCGTAGCCCAGACTTTCGAAAATGCGGCGTACGATGCGGTTCTTTCCGGAGTGAATCTCGATACCGATTTTTCTTCTGTCTTCGGCGTCGATATACTGCAAATCATCAGCGGCAATAAGACCATCGTTGAGTTCGATACCTTTCAAGATGTTCTCAAAGTCCTCTCTCTTAAGGTCTTTGTCCAAATTTACCTGATAGATTTTCTTTTTGTCGTAGGAGGGGTGGGTGAGTTTTTCAGCCATTTCTCCGTCATTGGTGAACATCAGCACACCGGTCGTATTCTTGTCCAAGCGACCTACGGAGAATACGCGGGCATTGCATCCACGCAACAATTCCATCACGGTCTTTTCTGCGTGAGGGTCAGCGGTCGTAGTTACATAGCCTTTGGGCTTGTTCATCAAGATATATACTTTTTCCTCTCCTTTGAGTTTCTCTCCGTTGAAGCGTACGTCATCCGTATAGATGTTGATTTTGGTGCCCAACTCCGTTACCACTTCGCCATTAACGGTTACCACGCCTGCTTGAATAAAGGTGTCGGCTTCTCGACGGGAACAAATGCCGGAGTTCGCCATAAATTTATTCAAACGTACCACATCCTTTACGGGAACAGGTGTATGATCGTTGTCAGAAAACTCCTGACTTTCAAATTGCTTTTTACGTTGGTCAATCATGCGATTGATACCGTGGTTGTTTTGAGGACGATAATTGCTCTTGAATCCTCCCTCGCGGCGCGGCTTTCTGTCTCCGCGGAAACCGCCTTCGCTCTTACGAAATCCGCCTTCTCGGCTGAATCCACCCTCGCTTTTGCGATAACCGCCTTCTTTGCGAAATCCGCCTTCTTTATTGAAGCCTCCCTCACTTTTACGGAAACCGCCTTCTTTACGGAAACCGCCTTCGCTCTTGCGATAGCCGCCTTCTTTATTGAAGCCGCCTTCGCTCTTGCGATAGCCTCCCTCACTCTTTCGGAAGCCATCCTCTCGACGGTATCCACCTTCTTTGTTTGAAGTGTAAACTCTTCTTTGCGGTCTCTCTCCGCCACTCTCGCCAATCCTCTGTCTGCGAGGTCTAAAAACTTTTTCTTTTTCCATTTCAATAGCCATCTCGGCCGTTTAATAATAAATCCTGTTATTTTAACTTAAATATGTAAGTAATCGTTCCTTCTTGCAATGCCGGTGCGTGTGCGCTCGTGCTGAAATTGGTTTTCATGGCCGCTGTGCGCGCTGCAGCCCAAATGCTGGCATCTGTAATGGTCGTTCCTTTGGCGCCGGCCATCGCTTTTTCCACTTTGCCAGACTGGTTTACCCAAATTCTTACGACCACAATACCTTCTTCCATTTTTTCGTATTTGGGCTTGGGTAAGTATCCCAATACGTTGCGGCCCTCCAAACGCGCGTTGGGCTCTCCGCTGCTTTGTCCCACCTTGCTGTTTCCTTGTGCGTGTCCGATTTCCAATTGATCAGAGCGCTCAAATGCGGTCTGTGGAGCCAGACTATCCTTTTGTTGCGGGTTGTCTGCGCTGACAGCCAAAGACTTGCGGTTGATTTTTTTACGAGGCGGTTCGTATTTTTCAACGTCTCCTTTATCGGTCAATGTGGACTCCTGCGTCAGGTTTTGTTTACTTCCAATCTCCTGTGCTTTGGCCGCCTTTACAATTTTAACCTCTTCTTTGGGATTGGGTTTGACCGAACGAGGCGCTGCACCTTTGGGCGTACGTTTGGGCTTTTCGATTTCCACCTGCTCAAAGTCAATCAGCAAGGCTTTTTCTTCGGGCGGGGGGTAAATATACTTCAGAGAGGACAACCCTACAAACGCAAAAAGGGCGGCGTGAAAAATCAAGGTCAACGCCGCACCCAGCCAATTGGCTGTTTTTTCTGCTTTCGATTTATTTTTAAACATCCTCTCTGGGGATTATCCAAATGGGTATTTGCCTATGTTTCCTATTCGGGTGAGGTCGCCATGATGACCTTGTAATGGTTGCGTTTGGCGATATTCATCATCGCTACCACTTCTTTTACCGGTACGCTTTCATCCGCGTAAATGGAAAAGGTGGGGTCTTCTTCGCTTTGCAACTCTGTGACGATGGCATCTTCTACCTGCTCAAACGGGATGGGTGTCTCGTTTCCGTTGATGTGGTAGGTATAAACACCATTCTTCCAATCCTTGATGCTCACGCTGGTCGTCGCTTTGGCAGAAACCTGTCCTGTACTTTTCGGCAGGAGCAATTTCAAAGCGTTGGGATTCACCAGGGTAGAGGTGACAAGGAAGAAGATGAGCAGCAAAAATACAATGTCCGTCATGGACGACATTGAAAATTGCGAATTTGCTTTTTGTTTTCTCTTGACAGCCATTCTTATTCTTCTCCTTCCTGTTGCAAAAGATCCATAAACTCGTCGATGCCCTCGTTCAGGTTATTGGTAACGCTGTCGATGCGTGAGTTAAGGAAGTTGTAGGCGAAATAAGCCACGATACCTACGATCAAACCACCTACTGTGGTTACCATCGCTTCGTAAATACCGCTGGATAACAAGGAAATATCTACGTTGTTACCGGCATTTGCCATGTTAAAGAAGGCCTTGATCATACCTGTTACCGTACCGAGGAAGCCAATCATAGGTGCACCACCGGAGATACTTGCCAAGGTGGAAAGTCCTTTTTCGAGTTTGGCCACTTCGCGGTTTGCAGTCGATTCCATCGCGGCTTTTACCTCAGCGTCGGAGAGGTTGATTTTCTCAATACCTTTCTTGATGGTACGGGAAAGAGGGGTATCCGTGCGGTCACACAAATCACATGCGGAGCGGAATTTGTTGTCGGAAAGTTTGTCGCTGATATCCTTCATAAAGTGCTCGCCCGTCTTGCCGGCGCGTACAAGCATCCACATCCTTTGTCCAAAAATGTAGATGGCAACCATAGAAAGAAGTCCCAAAACGGCCATAAGCCAGCCGCCTTTGAGGCACATGTCAATCAATGAATAACTTTCCTCAACAGCCTGAGGTACGGCATTCTGTGCCATCGCGGCATTCGCAGCGGCATTGATGGCGGTGTCAATGGTCGTTTCGACTTGTAAAATTGTAGGAAACATAGAAGTGTTAAAACAAATATTTCCTACAAAGGTAAAAATAATTTCGTTATTTGCTAATAGCAAATTTATACCCCTCGACAACATTCCACGCTCCACGGGTAAAATCGGGGATTTCTACAGGGCGATTGTCGTTTTCCAAAGATAGTTTTGTCAGGGGAGCCAGGCAGCACCATTCAGCCAAATCATACACGTCCATATCCAGCGGAAGTCCGTGTTGCAAGCAGTAAATAAGACGGTAGTCCATAATGAAATCCATTCCTCCGTGACCGCCGACTTCTTTGGCTGATTTTTCAAGTTCCGGAGTCAAAATAGGGCTGGTATATCCGGCTTGCAAAGCTTTCAATTCCTGATCCATATACACCTTCTCCTCCAGAATCTCGCGAGCATTGATTTCTCCTTTGACTTCCTCGCGCAGACAGTATTGTTTTGTGGGATATTTGCTGGCGTAGCCATCCGTGCCGACCAATTGATACATACGGCTGTAAGGACGGGGCGTAAGCACATTGTGTTCTATCAACATGGTTTTGCCTAATTCGGTCTGAATCAAGGTGTTAGTCTGGTCTGCATTGGCAAATCCCTCGCAAGTTTTTCCGCTGACTTTTTCCATGATTTTCTTTCCGTTCAAAGGTTTGGTGTCCATAGAAACCAAGGTCTTCATACGGTCTCCGCGGTGGATGTTGAGAGCTAGGCAGATGGGGCCGATACCATGGGTGGGATAAACATCGCCCCTGTGCTCCTGATTGTAGGCCAGACGCCAATTGTTCCAGTATTCACCCCAAAAGAAATCCAAGTTATGGATATAGGCGCCTTCCGCATGAATCAACTCTCCGAAAACACCTTTTTGAGCCATTTCCAAACTAGTCAGTTCAAAGAAGTCGTAGATGCAGTTTTCCAACATCATACAATGTAGACGGGTCTGCTCGGCTTTGTCAATCAGTGCCCAGATTTCTTCCATATTCAATGCAGCAGGCACCTCGATAGCTACGTGTTTTCCGCAATCCATCGCATACAAGGCAATCGGGGCGTGACTGAGCCAATCTGTGCAGATATAAATCAAATCCAAGTCTTCCTGCCGGCACAATTCTTTCCAACCCTCTTCGCCTTTGTATTCGTTGGCTTGGGGAAGATTGAATTTTGCCATAATCTTTTGCGCCTTTTCAAGACATTCTTCGCGTAGGTCGCAGATGGCGGAAATTTTAACTCCGGGAATGTGCGGAAGTCTTCTGACGGCTTCAATACCTCTCATGCCCAATCCAATCATGCCGATGCGAACGGTGTCAATGGGAGCGACACTTAAATTGAGAACGTGCTCCTGGCCAGCTTGACGGGCAGGAATTTCAGTTTTGATTACGACGCTCTGCGTGCATGAGGCAAGCAAAAAACAAAGACAATAAAGGCAAAGGAGAACTTTAGTTTTCATGGTAATGATATATTAGTGTTTTCGTGATGACAGTCGGTGTGAAGCCATCTTTGCCAAAGGTGGAAATTTATTTTTTGAAATCCAAAAGTTTTCCAAATTTTTCTAACTTTGCCCTACGAAAATAATTGCATTTAGCAGCCTTCCGGCTATATGAATATAGATGGACAGAAAACTTCTTAACACCGAATTGGGGAGACTTACCAAAGAAGAGTATCTTTCTACACAGGACGATAAACTGGTTCTATTGTTGGACAATGTTCGCAGTGCCCACAATGTCGGCTCGGCTTTTCGTTCGGCGGATTGTTTCAAAGTCGATCAAATCGTGCTCTGCGGCATCTCTCCCGTGCCCCCGTCTGCGTTGATTCACAAGACGGCGTTGGGAGCGGAATCAGTGGTTCCGTTTGTGTATTACAAAGATAGTTTGGAGGCTGCCCGTCAACTGAAAGATGAGGGCTATGTTTTAGTGGCCGTGGAACAGACCTGCAACTCTGTTTCTTTGGAGAAATTTAAAGCGGATTTTGCTCAACATAAATATGCTTTTATCCTTGGAAATGAGGTAGATGGCGTGCAGCAAGAGTTGGTGGATTTGTGTGATTACTCTTTGGACATTCCGCAATTTGGCACCAAGCATTCGCTCAATGTGTCAGTCGCAACAGGCATTGTTTTGTGGCATACCATCGGTCGCTATCTGGCAGAAAAATCTGGGAAGGAAGAATGACGATCAGCACCCTTATATTTTTGTCTCTGATGGCTTTTGGCGCGAGTTTTATACAGCGTGTCACGGGCTTTGGTTTTGGTGTGTTCATCATGACCGTTCTGCCCTATTTGACGCCGAGTTATGGGGAGGCGACAGCACTTTCCGGCGTGTTGGCGATGGGGACGGTGTTGGTGACTTCTTTTCAGTACTATAAATACCTGAAATGGAGGCGTTTGCTTCCTATTTTGCTAACATTTCTCTGCTTTTCCTTTTTGGCGGTCCGTACCGTCTCAGTCATAGATGATATGCTCGCAAAAAGAGTTCTGGGCGCCATTTTAATTTTGGTGAGTCTGTATTTCTTTTTCGCCAATGGTCGTATTCATCTCAAACCGACTTTGGGGGTGCAGATCGGAATGGGAGTCATTTCCGGATGGATGGGTGGCTTCTTCGCCATGCAAGGGCCTCCGGCTGTGATTTATTTTATTTCTGTGGCGGAAAAGAAAGAGGAATATATTGCTTTGACATCTGTATATTTTTTGATGGGCAATCTGGCGATGACTTTCTTTCGGGCTTCATCGGGATTTTTGACTCCCGTGGTTTTGAAATCGGCTCTCTATGCGTTTCCTGCCGTGATTTTAGGACTGGTGCTCGGGCATTATGTATACAAAAAACTACCTATTGAAATCATTCGCAAGGTAGTTTATGTGTATATGGCTGTCAGCGGTGTGCTGGCTCTTTTCTTCTAAAGTCCGTTGTTAGATTTAACGGCTTTTCTTGACGATTTTTTGAGCGAGTGTCGGCTCGTCTGTAGTGATTTGATCCACACCCAGCGCAATCATTTCTTCAATGTCAGTGGCGCTGTTGACGGTCCAGCAGTTTACGGTCATACCCAGTTCTTGGGCTTCTTTTACCCATTCGGGATGTTGTTTGAGCACCTCATAATGGTAGTCAATGCCACTGATACCGCGCTCAAAGACCTCTTTGGGGCTTAAGTCTCCATTGAGATATTGAACGTTACATTCGGGCATCATTCGGGCGATGGCTTCACAGGCACTCAAACTGAAAGCGATGAAAGTTGTTCTCTTTTCCACCCCATATTTCTTGACAATCTCCGCACAGGCAGGAACCATACGTGCCTCATAAAGACTATCTGTTACAGAGGGAGTCTTGATTTCAAAAACCAAGTGCAACTCAGGCCATTCGAGGGCTTGTTGCAGATATTGGTCCATAGAAGAAAGAGTCTCTCCATTATCAAGCTTGTGTTGGCGTAAATCGGCCAGTGAGGTGCTTTTGACGGGTAATCCGTGGTGTTTGGAATCGTGGGTTACCACCAGCGAATCGTCTCCGCTGATCCATACGTCAAATTCACTACCCCAAGCTTTGATTTTGGCGGCATTGTTGAGGGACGCAATTGAGTTTTTGGCACCCGCCTCGCATTTCCAAAATCCTCTGTGGGCTACAACTTTAGGACCATTCATCGCACAAGGACAACAAGAAAAAAGTGCCGAAAGGCACAAGGTGAATAGAAAAAAACGTTTCATGGGAAATTCGGTCTAAACTACCATTAGAAAGGTAGGTCGTCGCTGTTATTGTCGAAATTACTGAAGTCTTCCGTTTCAGGAAGCGGAGCGGAAGGAGCGTTCACAGCAGGATGACTGGCCGCGGGTGCGGGAGCGGTTCCGGCTGCCGGAGAAATGATCTTCCAAACACGTAAGTCGGTGTACCAGCGTCCGTTGAATTCGCGAGAGGTAGGTTTGAAATTGACTTTGATGCTGTCTCCGACCTGATAGTTGTTCAGTTCGTTGATCTTGTCCTGTCCCCATACGTGAAGACAAAGTTTCTCGCTGTATTGACCGTCTTGGTATTCAATGATGAATTCTTGTTTCGCCCACTGCCCACGAGCGCTTTGTCCGCCCTGGGCAGTGAGTTTACTTAAAATTTTGCCTTCGATTTCGAGAGCCATAATTATTTCTTTTTGGTCTCCTCAACATATTTGCCAACCTTGGTCAACTCGATTTCGAATACCAAAGTAGAGTTGGGGCCGATGCTGCTGGGGCCGTTAGCACCATAAGCAAGGTCAGAAGGAATGTAAAGTTCAATCTTACCACCCTCACCAATCAAAGCAAGACCTTCAGAGAAACCGGGGATAACCTGGTTCATTACCATCTGTGCAGGCTCGCCGGCAGCGGTGTTGGAGTCAAACTCGGTACCGTCGATAAGGGTTCCTACGTAGTTTACCCAAACGGTGTCGCGCTCTGCAGGGCAAACTTCTTTGTTACCTTCCTCGATAATCTTGTAGCAAAGACCGCTCTCGCTCTTTTCTACACCGGTCTCGTTGAATTTGGCAGCAAGGAAAGCCTCACCTTTGGCTTTGTTTACGGCACCTTTGTACTCGCGGAGAGCGCTGATGTACTGGTCAAACAAACGATTCATCTCGTCGGGTTTGATTCTGAACTGATCGTTGAAGTTGGCGTCACGCATGTCGCCTTCAGCGTTGATGAAGTCCATCATACCTTTTTTGATTTCGCCGTAATTCAAGTCGGTACCGAAACCATTGGCTTTGATGAAATAACCGAAGTTGATACCTACGAGGTAACTAACTGAATCAACAGTGGCGGAAGAGGGAAGCTCTACATCCACTTTCGGGTCGTTGTTGCTTGCGCATGAGGCAAGAAGAGCAACGCATGCCATAGCGGCAGCAAAAAATTTAAATGTTTTCATGTTTATTGTAATGTTTAATGTTTGTGTTTTCTCTTTTTTTTAAGATAACCCGGCAAATATACAAAAATAATATCGAAAGGATTTTGTCAATCGCAAAAAAAGTTATATCTTCGGTAAAATTTAGATTTTTTGTGGACGACAAAGGTATTTTCCGAACGCTGAAAGAGGTTTTCGGCTTCGATGGTTTCAAAGGAGACCAGGAACAGATTATCCGTCACCTTCTATCCGGAGGTGATGCCTTTGTGCTTATGCCTACCGGAGGCGGCAAGTCACTGTGTTATCAGTTGCCGGCTTTGCTGATGGAGGGTACGGCCATTGTGATTTCTCCCTTGATAGCCTTGATGAAAAATCAGGTGGATGCCATCCGTGGCTTTGTGGATGGGCAGGAGGGCATCGCGTCTTTCTTGAATTCGTCTTTGGATAGGACGCAATATCAGCAGGTACAGGCCAATCTCCTTTCCGGGAAGACCAAACTGCTGTATGTGGCTCCCGAATCCTTGGCCAAAGAGGAGACGGTGGAGTTTCTCCGCCAGATAAAAATCTCCTTCTATGCCGTAGATGAGGCGCATTGTATTTCAGAGTGGGGACATGATTTCCGTCCGGAGTATAGGAAAATCCGTGAAATGGTTGAGCAAATCGGTCGTTCTCCTATCATTGCGCTGACGGCCACCGCCACCCCTAAGGTACAAAGCGATATTCAGCGTAATTTGGGGATTCCGGATGCCGCTGTTTTCAAATCTTCCTTCAATCGTCCCAATCTCTATTATGAAATCCGCGAAAAGGTGGATGCCGAGCGCGAAATCATCAAATTTATCAAACAGAATCCCGGTAAGTCGGGTATTATCTATTGTTTGAGCCGCAGTAAGGTAGAATCTTTGGCGCAGCAGCTCGAAATCAACGGTATCAAAGCGGCTCCCTATCATGCCGGATTGGATGCCAAGGTGAGGGCGGAGAATCAGGATCGTTTCTTGTCGGAGGATATCCATGTGATTGTGGCAACCATTGCTTTCGGTATGGGTATCGACAAGCCCGATGTGCGTTTTGTGATTCATTATGATATGCCCAAAAGTCTGGAGGGCTATTATCAGGAGACGGGACGTGCCGGTCGAGATGGATTGGAAGGTTCTTGTATTACGTTTTATAGTTATAAGGATATACGCAAGCTGGAGAAATTCATGCAGGGTAAGCCCATTGCGGAGCAGGAAATCGGTCGCTATATCTTGTCGGAAACGGTTTCGTATGCAGAATCCAATGTTTGCCGCCGCAAATTGCTTCTGAATTATTTTGGAGAAGATTATCCCCAGGAGAATTGCGGCAACTGCGATAACTGTCTCCATCCCAAAGAGCAGTTTGACGGGAAAGAGGATATTGCTTTGGTGCTTGAATTGGTGGATTCGTTGAAAGAGTCTTTCAAAGCGGAGCATTTGGCCAATATCCTTGCCGGTGTGAAAAATGCGATGATGCAGTCCTACAAGCACGATGAGTTGGAGTTTTTCGGTATAGGAAAAGGTCATAGCGTGAAGTTCTGGGGGGAGATTATCCATCAGGCTTTCATACGTCATTGGCTTCGCAAGGATATAGAATCTTATGGTTTGATGTCTTTGACGGATGAGGGACGTGCCTTTTTGGCGAATCCCCAGACCGTGATGCTTACTCGCGAGAGGGTATTTACGGATAATGCGGATGAGGACGATGAACAGTTGCCTCCGATGTCAGGGGGCGGGGGTGGTGATCCCGTATTGCTGGCGATGTTGAAGGATTTGCGTCGCGATATGGCCAAAAAACTCAAGTTGCAGCCTTGGATTTTGTTTACCGATCCGTCTTTGGAGGATATGTCTATTATGTATCCGGTTACCTTGGAAGAACTTTATAAGAATTGTAGCGGGGTGGGAGCCGGCAAGGCGTCCAAATATGGAGCGGAGTTTGTCAAGTTGATTGCCAAATACGTGGAGGAATACGAGATTGAGCGTCCTGATAATTTTAAGGTAAAGACGCCTCCCAAGCCTTCAGATTTGAAACAATATATCGTGCAATCTGTGGATAGAGGTATGGATTTGCAGGATATCGCTGACTCCAAAGGACTGGAATTGTCTGAACTGATTACGGAATTGGAAACCATCGTTTACTCCGGACTTGTGCTCAAACGTCTGGTGAATTATGTCAATGAGAATTTTGACGAAGACGAGGTGGATGAAGTTTGTGAATACTTCCGCGAAGAGGCGGATTCAGATGATATAGAGGCAGCCATCGAGGCTTTCCCGGATTTGGAAGAAGATGAGCTGCGCTTGATTCGATTGAAATTTTTGTGTGAGTTTGTAAATTAGGAATGATTCCTCAGGATACCATAAATAAAATCATAGACGCCACTCGCATTGAAGAGGTGATTGGCGACTTTGTGAGTCTTACCAGAAAGGGGGCGAGTTATATGGCTTGTTGCCCCTTTCATAATGAAAAGACTCCTTCTTTTGTGGTAACTCCTTCTAAAGGAATCTATAAATGTTTCGGTTGCGGAGAAAGTGGTGGCGCTATCAAGTTTTTGGAGCGTCATGAAAATATGAGCTACCGCGAGGCTTTGCTTTACCTGGCGAAAAAGTATCATATCGAGGTGCAGGAGAAAGAGGAAAGTCCCGAGCTGATTCAGGCCCGACAAAAGTCTGAAAGTCTGACACTTGCCAATGAATTTGCCCACCAGTTTTATGTGGCAAATCTCAGCGAGACCGAGGGAAAAGCTGTAGCAATGCAGTATTTCAAGAGCCGTGGTCTGCAGGAAGATACCATTGCCAAATGGGGACTGGGCTGGTGCCCGAGCGATGGACAGGCCTTGTTGAAAAAGGCGAAAGCGGCAGGCTTGAATATGGACTATCTGAAAGAATGTGGAGTACTGGGCGAGGCGGATGGCGGACGTTTGTATGACCGTTTCCGTGACAGGGTGGTCTTTCCCATTCATTCGGTGACAGGGCGTGTGGTGGCATTCAGCTGCCGAACTTTGCATGCCGAGAATATGGCAAAATATGTCAATTCTCCCACCACCGAGATTTATAAAAAAGAAAAATCCCTCTTCGGAATCTATTTTGCCAAATCTCCTATTGCCAAGGCCCGTAAATGTTATTTGGTGGAAGGAAATCTGGATGTGATTTCGTTGCATCAGAAAGGCGTACAGAATACGGTCGCTTCTTGTGGTACCGCCTTGACCTCCGAGCAGGTGCAGCTGATTAAGCGATTTGCAGGAGAAGAGGGGACGGTCTGTGTGATGTATGACGGCGACGGCGCAGGTATCAAAGCGGCCATCAAGGCCATCAATTTGATTTTAGCCGAGGGCTTGAATGTAAAATTGGTATTGTTCCCCGACGGACAGGATCCGGATGATTTCTGCCGTCATCACTCGTTGGAAGAGATACAGACCTTTGTGGAAGAAAACGAGCGCGATTTTATCAGTTATCGCAAGCTGTTGGCTGAAAAGGATTTACATGATCCTCTCAAACGTGCTACGCTCATCAATGAATTGGCTGATACAATGGCTTGTATCCTGGATCCGGTCAAACGGAATGTCTATATTCAGGAATGTGCCA
>JAEIGA010006055.1_pt1 | contig 18409 bp, 8 predicted proteins | sample 9270691 | NCBI WGS metagenome assembly JAEIGA01 (sample SAMN17057246, study PRJNA624740) | gut metagenome | biome: biome; isolation source: fecal sample | host: Bos grunniens | place: China: Xizang | collected 2019
AACTATTTCGGGAACCGTGTTCTCAGCCGACGACAACGAGCCCTTGATGGGCTGTAACGTTCTGGTGGAAGGAACACAGAAAAGAGCCATTACGGATCTCGACGGTAAGTTCACATTGACGGACGTAAAGTCGAATTCTGTTTTGGTAGTGTCAATGATTGGTATGAAAACCGAGAAGGTGAAGGCCAAGAACGGTATGCGTATCATGTTGAAAAACGAAGACACCCAGATGACGGAGGTCGTTGTAACAGGTCATCAGCAGATGGACAAACGACTGTTTACGGGTGCAGCAGCAACGGTTGATGCCGAGAAAATCAAACTTTCCGGTATGGCCGATGTTAGCCGTTCGTTGGAAGGACGTGTAGCCGGTGTGCAGGTGACCAATGTCACTGGAACCTTCGGTGCGTCACCTAAGATTCGTGTGCGTGGTGCTACGTCTATCTACGGTAACTCCAAGCCTCTTTGGGTTGTGGATGGTGTAATCTACGAAGACAATGTCGACGTTAGTGCCGACGATTTGGCTTCAGGTGACGCCAAGACCCTTATCTCTTCTGCAGTGGCAGGCTTGAACTCCGACGACATCGAGAGCTTCACTGTCCTGAAGGACGGTTCTGCAACCTCCATCTATGGTGCTCGTGCCATGGGCGGTGTGATTGTAGTAACAACCAAAAAAGGTTCAAAGGGCCGTGCCAGCGTCAACTACACTGGCGAGTTCACAACACGCATCAAACCCAGCTACAACAACTTTAACATCATGAACTCTCAGGAGATGATGGGTGTTTACAAGGAGATGTACGATAAGGGTTGGCTCCAGCTCGACAATATGGTGAATGCTCAGAACACCGGTATTTACGGCTACATGTTCCAGCAATTGCGTAAATACGACGCCACAAGTGGCGCATTCGGTTTGCAGAATACTGAGGCAGCGCGTAATGCTTACCTTCAGGCAGCCGAGTTCCGCAACACCGACTGGTTCGACCTCTTGTTCACCAACAAGATGCAGCAGAACCACTCTGTCAGCATTTCAGGTGGTACCGACCGTTCGCAGAACTACTTCTCTATGTCAGTTCTGAATGACCCCGGTCAGTTCGTAAATCGTAGTAGCGTAAGCCGTTACACCTTCAATGGTAACACATCTTACGACATCCTTTCAGGCAAGAAAGGTGCAGAGCAGCTTACTGTAAAGCTTGCAGCTCAGGGTAGCTGGCGTAACCAGGAAGCTCCCGGTTCACTGAACCGTACAACTGACGTTGTGACAGGTGAGGTGAAGCGTGACTTCGACATCAACCCCTTCAGTTATGCGATGAACACCAGCCGTTGTCTTGACCCCAACATCAATTACACCCGTTTCTACACAGGCTTCAATATCTTCGACGAGTTGGAGTACAACTACAACGACATACAGGTAACAGAATTGATGTTCCGTGGCGAATTGGAATATCGTCCTATCAAGGAGTTGAGAATGAGTGGTCTTATCTCTTCTCGTCTCTCACACACAAAGCGTCAGCACAACGTGATGGACAAAGCCAACCAGGCTAATGCTTACCGTGCAGGTGTTGATGCACAGGACGACAACTCCACAATCCGCGACAACAACCCCTTGCTTTATACCGACCCCGACAATGAGTTGGCTCTGCCCGAGTCTGTCCTCCCGAAGGGTGGTATCAAGTATCAGTACGACGACAACATGAGGTCTAACACATTCCGTTTCATGACACAATATAATAATGTGTTCAACGACCTGCATACACTCAATGGTATGGTTGGTACAGAGTACTCTTCAGTACGTCGTACAGCAACAAACTGGACCGGTTGGGGCTACCAGTTCGACAATGGTGGCATCACCTATACACCGTATCTCTGGCTCAAGCAGATGAATGAGGAGAACACCGAATACTTCGGCGAATCATATACTCTGACCAATACTTTGGCATACTATGGCCAGGTGAACTACAACTTCGATCAGCGTTATACTTTGAATGGTACATTCCGCTACGAGGGCACCAACCGTTTGGGTAAGAGCCGCCAGAGCCGTTGGCTGCCTACTTGGAACATCTCAGGTGCATACGACCTTACTAACGAGAAGTTCATGGAAGGCACAAAGTCTTGGCTCTCACAGGTTAAGTTGCGTGGTAGCTATTCTTTGACAGCAGATACAGGTCCAGCATGGGTAACCAATGCCGAGGCTATCTTCATGACCCAGAACACATGGCGTCCCTTCACCTCTGCAGCCGAGTCTTCAATCTACATCTCTTCTTTGGCTAACTCAGAGTTGACCTACGAGAAGAAGCACGAATGGAACGTCGGTCTCGATTTGAGTTTCTTGAAGGATCGTATTGCCTTGACCTTCGATGTATATGGACGTAACAACTACGACCTGATTGGCCGTACCTATACTCAAGGTGCAGGTGGTGAGATTGCCAAGTATGCCAACGTGGCAGACATGGAATCCAATGGTGTTGAACTTGGTCTTTCAACTGTTAATGTCGAGGAGAATGGCTTCAAGTGGTCTTCAGACTTCATCTTCTCTAAGGCGAAGAACAAGATTACTTCTCTCGAGGTTGCAAGCCGTGCAGTCGACCTCGTAACAGGTTTGGGTTATGCAATCGAAGGCTATCCCGTACGCTCTATCTTCAGCTACCAGTTCGCCGGCCTCAATTCGGAGGGTCTGCCTCAGGTATATAACGAGAGAGGCGAAAAGACTGTAGGTGATGTAAACCTCCAGGAGACAGAGAACTTAAAGGACTTCCTCGTTTACGAAGGTCCTTCAGATCCTACCTTCTATGGTTCATTCAACAACACATTCAGCTACAAGAGCAAGAATTGGGGTTCACTTTCTCTCGACCTCTTCCTTACCTATGCCGGTGGTAATGTTGTTCGTCTCGATCCTGTATTCTCATACGCATATAGCGACCTCTCAGCTCTTCCCCGCGACTTTAAGAATCGTTGGATGATTCCCGGTGACGAAGCTTTAACAGCAGTACCGGCTATCGCATCTAAGAGCCAGGTTGACCGTTATGGTTCTACAGCAATGCGTACAGCATACAATGCCTACAACTATTCAACAGAGCGTATTGCAAATGGTGACTTTATCCGCTTGAAGGAAGTAGCTCTCACCTATACAATGCCCGATGGATGGCTCAAGAAGACATCATTCATCAATCGTGCATCTGTGAAGTTTGCGGCAACAAACCTTTGCTTGCTCTATGCCGACAAGAAGTTGAATGGTCAAGACCCCGAGTTTATCAATTCAGGTGGTGTGGCTGCTCCTATCACCAAGCAGTTTACAGCAACAGTACGTCTCGGATTTTAATGTTGAAAAAGAAATATGAAGGATATGAATAGAAATATATACAGCCTCCTTGCTATCTCATTGTTTAGCATTGTTGCCATGTGCTCTTGCACTGCGCTCGACGAGGCTCCTGATAATCGTACTGAAATAGACACTGCAGATAAGGTTAGCAAGTTGTTGACTTCTGCCTATCCCTTGTCTTCACCTGCTCTTCTTTGTGAGTTGAGTAGTGACAATTTGGTTGACGACAATGTTGTTGTTCCTGCAACTCACAATTCTCCTTATGCCATTTTCCACGAACAGGCTTATAAGTGGGAAGATATCGACAACTACAGCACGGGTGAAGACGACACACCTTATACCGTATGGGAATCATACTATCAAGGTATTGCCGTTGCCAACCATGCCATCGATGCAATGCGTCAGATGAGTGAAGACCCTGCAAACGATCCTGAGTTAGCTCATTCATGGGGCGAGGCTCATGTTCTGCGTGGTTATCTTCATTTCGTTCTCGTCAACGTTTTTGCAGAAGCATACAAGGACGAGACACGTAGTCTTTCGGACAATGGTATCGCTTATGTAAGAGAAGTTGAGAACACCGTTAACGTAAACTATGGCGACCCCAAGTACCGTAAGAGTGTTGCAGAAGTGTACGACCTAATCGAACGCGATATTCTCGAGGGTATCGACCTTATCGACGACTCAAAGTATCAGGTTCCCGCTTACCACTTCAACCGTAATGCTGCCAATGCGTTTGCTGCACGTTTCTACCTCTTCAAGCGCGACTACGAGAAGGCTTTGAAGTATGCCAACAATGCTCTGGGCGCTAATCCTCAACTCCGCAACTGGAGTGCCATCAACAAGAATACACTTGAGATGATGGTTAACGATTATAATGACGAGAAATTGTCTTGTAACTATCTGATACAGTCAACATACTCACTTCAGTGGCGTATGCATGTTTCAAGCGCACGTTTTGTTCTCAACACAGGTGGAAACTTCACAGACTGGAATGGCAAGACTTGGCATATCCCCTCTACTCTTGATATAACTATTTGGGGTTCTGGCCCTAACTGGTCTAGCGTATTGCCTGCTTTCAGAGGTATGGTTTACGTTAATAGCGCAGGTCAGGAGTATGGTGGTTGGCTCTTCCGCCTCTATGAATACTTTGAGTACACCGACAAGATTGCTGGTATTGGTTATGTGCATCAGCTCTATCAGCCGTTCACTGCCGACGAGACAATCCTCTGCCGTGCAGAAGCCAAACTTTACTTGGGCGACCGCGATGGCGCTATCAAGGACTTGGAACTTTGGACCGGTTCGCACGGGGTGGAAGATCCTCTTACTTTGGATAATATTAAGACAAAGTATAACCGTGCTAAGGTGAACAACGACTGGGTTAGTGAACTCTATCCTGCAGAGATGGGCTTCGAGAAGGTTCTGACAGGCGATGATTTGAGCGTGCTGGACTGCATTTTGCATTTCCGTCGTGTCGAGACTGTTCATGAAGGTCAGCGTTGGTTCGACATCAAGCGTTATGGTATCAAGGTTATTCACCACTATCGTGGCGCAAACGAGGATGAAATCCATACCGACTCTCTGACATGGAACGACCCTCGTCGTGTATTGCAGATCCCGCAGAATGTAGTCGATGCAGGTTATCCTTCAAACGACCGCACACGTCCGGTTAAGTTGCAAGATGGTTCTTCCATAAAGGTACCCGGTGTGTATCAGCCAAAGGGTAATAACAAGAAATAAATTGATGATGATAATCTTTAATGAGTAAGAAGATGAAAAAGATATTATATACAATATGCGTAGCAGCAGTTGTCGCTGCCTTCTCTTCTTGCCGTGGTGGAGATGACTTCACAGAATCAATCTTCGATACCACGACACCGGCAGTAGATGAGAGCAAAGCTACTTATCCGTTCGACAAGTGGCTCTACGACAACTTTGTAGTGCCTTATAACACAGAGATTCAGTACGAGTTCAACTTCCCTGCATCGCAGTTGCAGTATCAGCTCACACCTGCCGACTACAAGAAGTCACAACTTCTGGCACACTTCATTAAGTATCTCTTCTATGATGTGTACGTTAAGTCAGCAGGCGAAGAGTTCATGAAGAAGTATGGTCCCCGTATTTTCCACTTCATTGGTTCAAAGGCCTATTCTCCCACCACTGGTACTGAGACCTTAGGTTATGCTTCCGGTGGTGTCAAGATTACGCTTATCAATGTAAACGAGATGAAGCTTTGGACTCCCCAGAACGAATACAATGCTGCAGACATCGAGCGTCTGAACAAGGATCAGTTCCACACCATGCACCATGAGTTCTCTCATATCCTGCATCAGACAAAGTCTTATCCTGTCAACTTCGGTCAGATTACTCCCAGCGATTATGATGGCCGCGACTGGCAGAAGCGCGACTCCGTATTGTCTCACAGCTTGGGCTTCCTCACCCACTATGCATCCTCTGCAACCTATGAGGACTTCGTGGAGACATTGTCTTGCACCATCACCGATACCGATTGCCGTTGGATGTACACCATCATCGACGCTTGTGCCAATGGTGGCGTGAAGGAAGGCGACAAGGAGCTTGTATATGAACTTATCGACTCTCTGCAGATTGCCGGTCTCGACGAGTCCAACAAGCCTTGGAATCGTTTCAAGATTCTGAAGGAGACAAGTACCGACAGCGAGACAGGCGAGGAGACAGAACGTTTCGTACCAAGCTTCCACCAGACAGATGCGAAGGCTAATGCCGAGAACGCTGTGACTTACGAAGACGAGACTTCTTATATGACATTCCGCGAGTATCTCGACACTTGGGTACAGGTGGACAATGGTCCTGAGACAAAAGGTATGAATGCCATCTTGAAGAAACTTGAGATTGCGCAGAAGTGGTACACCGAGAAGTGGGGTCTCTATCTCTTCCAGATCCGTAAGGAGGTAAAGGCACGCCAGAGCAAGGTTAACGAATACGTCAGAGAGAATGTAACCATATACGATCTCTAATCTCAATTAAGCATACAGAACAATTATGAAGATAAATAAGATATATAGTGCAATAAGTGTGGCATTGTTTGCCACAGCGCTTACTGCCTGCTCCAGTTTCCAGGAAGACGATCTTTTCGACGAGAGTGCCTCTTTGCGTATCACGAAGTTCAACGAGGATTTACAGGCGCGTTTGGTTGAGCAGAGCAGCGAAGGTAAGCATGGTTGGGTTATCCAGTACTTCGTTGGTTCCGAGTCCAAGGGTTACAACCTCTTTGCTCGTTTCGAGGCAAACGGCAAGGTGACACTCGCAAGCAATCACCCCTACTTGCGTGGTGGTAATGCCAACAAGTACACAGAATATGTCAGCTCATACGAAATGTTGCGTGAGGATGGTCCGGTATTGGCTTTCAACACCTGGAACGACATCTTGACAGTGTTCGTTGACCCTGTCGATCCAACAGAGGCTCCCGATAGAATTGTGAACGATGGTGAGGGTATGAAGGGTGACAACAATCTCTTGTTCCACGCTTACGAGGACCAGAACATTCTGTTCCGTGGTCAGCGTCATTTTGCCAGCATCCGTTTTGTGCCTTGCGACCGTCCTTGGGAAGACTACATTGCCGATGCCGATGCATTCAAGAAGAGCATCACCAGCACAACACTCAACAGCTATTATGTGACCGACGGGAAGGACACCATGTACTTCTCCGGTCTCAACAATGGTTTGTTCACATATCAGGAGCGTCTTGTCGATCCCCTTCAGTCAGAACCTTGTGCCTGTGTGTTCTCTGTGGATGGTTTCCGCATGAAGAACAAAGGTCAGTTGGGCGAGAAGTCTTTCCAGAACTTCACCATCAGCGAACAGAAGGATTGCCTCTACAACGAAGACAAGACTGTGAGAGTAGTTCCTACATGGGACTATTACATCAACGACTGTTCTTCTATGTGGCGCATCCAGGACGAGTGCTTTACTCCCGAGCAAAAAGAACTCTATGCCAAGATGGCTGAAGAGGTTGTTAAGGTTAATAGTAAGTATGTTTTGGACAGCATTGCCATTGGTCGCCGAAGTGAGACTGTGAATGGTGTTACTAAGCGTTATCCTGCTTTGGTGGCATGTATTCATGGTCCTAAGAAGATGGGTAAGACACCAACCTTCTTCCCCTATGTGAATATGGGCATCTACAAGCCCGAGGCTGGTGTGCTGAAGTTTGAGACTTGGCAAAAAGATATGCCTGGCAATGCTCACATGAATGAGACATTTGCTGCTACCGAACTGAGAAGCCTTTGCGAGCAGTTTGCAGCATCAGTGCTTGGTACGTATAAGATGGTTCCTAACGACTACTTCCGTCCTACTTATGTGTCGCTCGTTCCTGTTGACGGTGGCAATACGCTTCAGTTGAACCTTAAGAAGATTGTAGATTAATACTGCAAGAATATAGATGTTATTTAACCTGTTTATAAACATTTAATTAAAACGATTATGAAGAAATTTTTACTTATCGTTGTTGCTGCTTTTGCTGCTGCTAATGTTTCAGCTGCAAATGGTGTGAAGTCAAACTTCCCGAAGGCACAGAAGGCTATGGTTGCTCCTGATGCACACCTCGGCATTCTTTCAAAATCAGTAAATGCTTCTGCAATGCAGAGTGCAAATGTTGCTACTTTAGATGCTTCTAATCTTGTAGCAAATGTGAAGAAAAATGCTCCTTCAGCATCAGACCTTATTCCTTGCTACTCAGAAGAGTCTGGTATGTGTTTGAGCGGCCTTGGCATGTTATATCAGAACATGTACGAGGGTGCAAGTTATCTCGTAGAGGGTGGTAAGGCTTACTTCAAGCCTTATGCAAACGTAGCTGGCATTATAGAAGGTGTTGTAGAAACTGTTCCTAATCAGTTTTCTTCAATTGGTGCAGACTCTATTACTTTTAGTTGTACAGAGCCTATTGCAACATTAGTTGCTACAGGTGCTAAACTTTATTTTGAGCCTTGCGGTTGGGCTAATTATGCTCCTGTTCGCATGGACGGTGTAAAGACTTTTGGCGCATACTACCTTGCTGAGGCTGGCGAATTGTATATTCCCGAAATCTTGGCTATTTACGAAGAGGAAGCTTCTACACCCTATCATGACTCATATGTTCTCTACAATCTTGACCTTTACCCACAATCTTTGTATGCAGAATATACTTCTAAGGCTATCGTTGAATGGATGAGTCTCCGCGATGGTTCAACCCAAACAAACGATAAGGCACTTGCAATCTTTGGTGAAGATTGCATTTGGGTTAAGGGCGTTGACCTCGGTTTCAACGAAGAGGCATGGGTGAAGTTCGATGTTGATGAGGCTGACGAATCACTTTATGTAGTTGAGCAGGATCAAGCTCTTGGTCATGCTGATCTTACAACAGATGGCACGAATTATTTCCCTGCTATTTTGTCTACAGTTGGTGCATTGCATAATAATGGTCAAGTTACAGCTTTTAATGCAGCAGAGAATTATATTTCTAAATACAGATGGTCAGATAACGCAGACGAGACCTCTACTCTTGCTATCACTGGCAACACTGTATTTTCTGACTATGGCTACATGATGGCTCCTACTGGTTTGACAGGCGGTACTCTTAGTCACGCATTGTTTAATGTAACGATCACTTACGAATCTATCGTAGGTATTAAAGAAGTTAAGGGTAACAAGCAGCAGAACGATGCTATCTACAACATCGCCGGTCAGCGTGTTGCTAAGGACTACAAGGGTCTCGTTATCAAGAACGGTAAGAAGTACCTCGTAAAGTAATTGGTCGTACAGACACAATAAGAAACATGTAACTTTGTGCCTCGGCACAAGGTTATGCCTACAAGGGGTCGCATCGCTAACGATGTGACCCCTTTCTTTGTATGATGTTCTGTTATTCGGACGGTGAAATGCTGTTTTGATGCCCCTGTTCAGGAGCTGTTTTGTGAGAAATATGCAGATACCTTATCGGTAAGTGCAAAAAAAGTGAGTTACCGATAAGGAATCGCACGATTTTGCTTGTTTCCCCTGACACTATGTTATTGCCCGACAACCTGTAATCACTTATTCTATTGGAAGGAAGATGTATGGCGGACCACTGAAAGCAGGGGGTGTGCTTGACGATTTGTTAGCAAGGTTAATTTGCCGACAAAGGCTATTCAATAATGTCGGAAGAAACGACTGCTTGCTGTTTACACGAGTACTCGTCAAACTACACACGTGTAGTTGACGAAGTTTACACGTGAAGTCGGTCAACTTTACACGTGTAATTGACGGAGTTCACACGTGTGCTTTTTCTAGGACAAGACAGGTGGGATTATTGTGCCGGTGGTTTATGCCGGAATGTGCGTCAGTCGTTGTTGTGCAATCTTCTTGTTTCGGAGTGAAGAACGCAAGCAGCAGGCATGAAAAATCCCCTTGCAGGAATCTGCAAGGGGATTTGGTGATTATGCGGTTTCTCTTTTAGAAGAAGAGGTAGCGCTTGTCTGTGATGTCGGCTTTCTTGTAGAGCTCGCCGGTGTAGTTGCCGGTGTTGCGAACAACGCTCTGCATGAGGCGCTGCTCTTCCTGCTTCTTGTCGAACTTAGCGTCGGTCTTCTTCTCGTCGATAACCTGGAAGGCATAGACTGCAGATTTGCCCTTCACGCCACTCTTGAAGTCGCCCTTGTTGGCTTTGCTTACTGCGCCGCTCAATGCGGGCTCGCTTGCGCCTACCTTAGAGACGAATGCTGTGCTGGCGAAGGTGATATGCTTGATGGTGTCGGTTACTGCGCCGTCCATCTTAGCCACGTCGGCAATGCTCTGTGCGCTGTTCATCTTATCCATGAGGATGGCAGCCTTCTTGTCCTTGATGACTTCTGCTGTCAGGAAAGCACGAATCTGTTCGTCGTCCCATGCCATGTAGCCCTTGTCGTGTACGCCGTTGAGGATGATGACGAGCAGGTGGTCGTTCTCGCCGCACTCGTAGAGGGGTGATACGGCGCCAACCTCGGTGTCTTCGTTGAAGATCCAGCGCAGAGCTTCGCGTGTGCTGCGCACATTAACAACATTGTGTTCGGTGCTGCTCACGTTTTTGCGTGTCTGCACGGTGTAGCCTGCCTGTGCTGCGTTTGCTTCGATGTCTTCTGCCTTGGGATTGCCGGCGAGGAAGCTGCTGAGTTCGTTGTATGCCTTGCCGTAAGTGTCCTTGCTGAAGTCGATGCTGCGCTTGATGACTGCAACCTCGTACTTGTCGATGATGTTGCGGCGGTCTGTAACCTGTGCGATGATGACACCCTGGCCGTCGAGTACAATCTTATTGTTGCTGCCAACAACTGCATTGCTGATGGTGCTGATGAACTTGCGGTTGCTCTCGTCGATGGTCTGGCCTTCGTACTGGCTGCTTGTAATCCAGGTCTTGGTGGCAGGCTGGTCGTACTTCTTGGCGATGGTGTCGAAGTCGGCACCTGCTGCAAGGGCTGCCATGATGCTGTCTGCTGTCTTCTCGCATGCTGCCATGTCGTTGCCGGGAGCAGCAATCTGACGAATCTCTACTGAGTCGGGCAGGCTGACCTTGTTGATAAGGCGAACGATGTTGATGCTGTTGTCGTGGTCGTGAACGAAGGGACCAACCTGGCCACCTATGCTCAGTGAGTCGAGCTGCTCGGCAATGTCGTGGGGCAGGCTCTTTGCGCTAACGGGGAGTGCACTGTAGGGTACTTGGCTTGCTGCTTCGCGAACAGTCTTTGCAGGGTCTGCACCTTCTGCCAGAGCCTGTGCGTAGCCTTCCATCTCCTTCTGCAAGGCAGCCTTGTCGGCTTCGCTGGCAGTAACGTGGATGTCGATGTACTTGATGTCGCGTGTCTCCTCGTTGGTGCGGAACATGTCCTTCAACTCTTCGTATTTTGCCTTGAGGTCGCTGTCCTCAACGGTCACCTCGTCGTCCTTGATGCTGGAGTAGGGGAGAGCAGCCATGTAGATGTCTGTCTCGTTTGTGCGACCGTCGAAACTTGCCTGTGCTGCAACTGGGTTGCTTACCATTGTGCCGTTGAGCAGTGCCTGATACTTCTTGTTCAATGTCTGCTGGCGAATGGTCTTCTCGATGAACTTCCAGTAGTTGTTCATCTGTGTGTACTGAGCCTTAATCTCGCTGTTGATGTCGGGGTTTGAAATCACCTCGTTGTACTGGCTGAGGAACTGCTTGAGTGCGTTGACATCGAAGCCACCCTGCGCTGTGCTGAAGGGTGTCTGTGCGAGCAATGGGTTGCGGCCGTTGTTGATGATGTCCTGCATCTCGGCATCGGTCACAGTAAGACCCAACTTCTCACATTCTTTCTCCATGAGCTTCTCGTTGACGAGTGACTGCCAAACCTGGTCGCGGAACATGGCGAGCTGGTCGTCGGTCAGAGTGTTGATGCCCTGGGTGAACTTTACAACGTCGGTGTACTCCTCGACCATTGCATTGAACTCTTGTACGTTGATTTTTTCTCCGTAGATTTTGCCGACACGCTGATGGCTCTCTGCCTGTGTGTAGGAGAGTGAGCGTACAAACTCTTCGGCAATGAATGCGAACAGGGCAAGGCCTAAGGTTGCAATGAGAATCTTGCCCCTGTTGCGGATTTTTTGTAATGTTGCCATTTTTGTTTATGTTTTGTTTATTGTTTTTTAATTAAAAGCGCACAAAGATACGCATTTTTTTTTACATAGAGGCTATTTGCCTGAAGGAAAATGTCTTCTTGCAGAGTTTTTGCCTTGTCTGTGTTCAGACAAAGCCTCCGTTGTGTGCGGCTCAGTCTTCCAGGAGTTGTTTGAGGAAGGTGTCGAGGTCTTCCTCAAGGCCGTCGAGCAACGTGACATCAAGCATTACGGTGTCTTCGCCATCGATGATGACAAGGTCCTGCAATGTCTCGTGGTCCTCGCCGATAAGCACAAAGCTGAATGGCTGCATGATGCTCATCTTCTCGATGCCCTGGCGCAAGTCCTCGATGCAACGGCGCAGGATGGGCACAATGCTCTCGTAGAATGTTTCGTCGGAATGCTTAGTCCACTCCTCGACGATGCAATGGCCGAGTTCCTCTTCGTCGTCGTTGTATGTGTGTATCTCGCCGGTATAACCGTTTACCAGAAGATGGATATCTGTCATGACGGGTTCTGCCTCCGCGGGGAACTTGGCGATGACCTTACGCAGCATATTCTTTATCTGCTGGATTGTCTGTTTGCTTGCTTCCATAATGATATTTACTGTTTTATCAATTACCATTCACTTCCTCCTTCTCGGGAGAGGGACGGGAAGGGGACTTTAAAGGTTTTTTCCGTGACACTGCTTGAACTTCTTTCCGCTGCCGCAGGGGCATGGGTCGTTACGGCCGGGCAGGTTGTCGCGGCGGATGGGTTGCATGGGCTGACGCTCTCGTGTGTCGCGAGCCGCTGCCTGCTGTTGTCCGGCATCGGTCAACTCTCCGCGTGACTCTTGCAGGCGGGGCTGGTCGCGACGCGGCATTTCCTGCTGCGGCGCATTGTCCTGAATCTGCAACTCGGGTATCATGGCGCGCATGATGACAGATACGGTGCGGTCGTTGATTTGGTTTATCATGTCGTCGAAGATCTTTGCACTCTCCAACTTGAAGATGAGCAAGGGGTCTTTCTGTTCGTAGCTGGCGTTGTGTACGCTGTGCTTCAGTTCGTCGAGCAAACGCAGGTTCTCCTTCCAGGCATCGTCGATGATGTGCAGGATGATGGCCTTGTGGAATGCTGTTACAACACTGCGTGACTGGCTCTCGTAGGCCTCCTTGAGGTTCGACGGTATGTTGTACTGACGATTGCCGGCAAGAACCGGTACCATAAGGTTTTCGTACATCGCTCCCTGAGGACCTTCGTAGATGTGTGCCACAACCTTTTGGGCATTGTTCATCATTATCTCGGTCTTCTGCTGGAAGCGTTCCAGCACCTTCTGGTATGCCAACTCTGCCACGTCGTCGAGTTTCATGGACTCCAACTGCTCGGCAGTAAAAGGAACTTCCATTGCCATAATCTCGAGAAAGCGCATCTTGCAGCCTTCGTAGTTGTTGTTCTCAAGGATATTGCAGACACGGTCCCATATCATGTTGCTGATGTCCATGCCCAGACGCTCGCCAATAAGGGCATGACGGCGCTTCTCGTAGATGACGGTACGTTGTTTGTTCATGACGTCGTCATACTCGAGCAGGTTTTTACGGACACCGAAGTGGTTCTCTTCCACCTTCTTCTGTGCGTTTTCGATGCTGCGCGTAATCATGCTGTGCTCAATCATCTCGCCTTCCTTGAAGCCAAGGCTGTCCATTACTTTGGCAATACGTTCGCTGGCGAAGAGACGCATCAGCTTATCTTCGATGCTGACGTAGAAGATGCTACTGCCCGGGTCGCCCTGACGACCGGAACGGCCACGCAACTGACGGTCGACACGACGGCTCTCATGGCGTTCTGTACCAATGATGGCAAGACCACCTGCAGCCTTTACCTCGGGCGAGAGCTTGATGTCCGTACCACGGCCCGCCATATTGGTGGCAATGGTGACAGTGCCAAGCATGCGCTCGTCTGTATGTATCAACTCGGACGCCTCGCGTGGCTCGCGCTTTTCCTTCTTGGCTGTTTCGGCCTCAAGGCGTGTCTGATAGTTGATGGCTGTACTCTTTTCGTTGAAGGCACGTCCGTCGGTGGCAACATATACGGTACCCATAATGCTCTGACCTGCCAAAGCCACGATGTCTGCTTCCTTTTGGTGAAGCTTTGCATTCAATACCTGGTGGGGTATCTTACGCATCTGCAGCATCTTGCTCAGCATCTCGGAAATCTCGACACTGGTGGTGCCTACAAGTACCGGACGACCACTTGTGCGCATCAGTTCCACTTCTTCGATGACGGCCTTGTACTTCTCTCGCTGTGTGCGATAAACACGGTCGTTCATGTCCTTACGGATAACCTCACGGTTGGTGGGCACCTCTACGACGTCGAGTTTATAAATGTCCCAGAACTCACCGGCTTCTGTTACGGCAGTACCCGTCATGCCGGACAGTTTGTGGTACATACGGAAATAGTTCTGCAGAGTGATGGTTGCGTAGGTCTGCGTGGCGGCCTGTACCTTTACATGTTCTTTAGCCTCGACAGCCTGGTGCAGTCCGTCGCTCCATCGACGACCTTCCATGATACGGCCGGTTTGCTCGTCTACAATCTTGATTTCACCATCTTGGATGACATACTCGTCGTTGAGGTTGAACATGGTATATGCCTTCAACAACTGCTGTATGGTGTGAACGCGTTCGCTCTTTGTGGCATATTCGTTGAAGATACGGTCTTTCTCTTCAATCTTCTCCTCTTCAGTCTTGTCGGAAGCGTCGATTTGCGACAGAACAGTGGTGATGTCGGGAAGGACAAAGAGGTCGGGATCATTGACTTGCGAAGCCAACCACTCGTTACCTTTATCGGTGAGATCCACACTGTTCATTTTCTCGTCGACAACGAAGTAGAGAGGCTCTGTTGCTTCAGGCATGCGGCGGTTGTTGTTCTCCATGTAGATTTCTTCGGTGGAGAGCATGCCGGCTTTAATGCCTGGTTCTGAAAGGAACTTGATGAGCGGTTTGTTTTTAGGCAAAGCCTTATGGCTGCGGAACAGAGCAAGGAAGCCTTCGGATGTCTTTTGCTTGTCGTTGCCTTCCGTGCCTTCGGTTATTTGTTTCTTCGCATCGGCAAGATACTGTGTGGCAAGTTGCCTTTGTACACCTACAAGGCGTTCAACCAGAGGCTGATACTGTTCGTATTGCTGGTCGTCTCCCTTTGGCACCGGACCGGAAATGATAAGTGGTGTGCGGGCATCGTCGATAAGAACGGAGTCCACCTCATCGACAATGGCATAGTTGTGAGCACGCTGTACGAGGTCTTTAGGGTCTTGCGCCATGTTGTCGCGCAGATAGTCGAAACCAAACTCGTTGTTCGTGCCGAAGGTGATATCTGCAAGATATGCTTTACGGCGTGCCTCGCTGTTGGGCTGATGCTTGTCAATGCAATCGACACTCAAGCCGTGGAACATGTAGATGGGGCCCATCCATTCGGAGTCACGCTTGGCAAGATAGTCGTTGACAGTTACCACATGTACACCATTGCCTGTTAAAGCATTCAAGAAGACAGGCAGAGTGGCAGTAAGTGTCTTACCTTCACCGGTGAACATCTCGGCAATCTTGCCTTGGTGCAGAACGGTGCCACCGAAGAGCTGTACGTCGAAGTGTATCATTTCCCACTTCAGGTCGTTGCCACCGGCTATCCAGTGGTTGTGATAGATAGCCTTGTCGCCTTCGATGTCTACGAAGTCATGTGATGCTGCGAGGTTGCGGTCAAAGTCGTTGGCAGTAACTTCAATTGTTTCGTTTTTAGTGAAACGTTCTGCGGTACTTTTGACAATGGCGAAGACTTCTGCCCGTTCCTTGTCGAGTGCCTTTTCGAGGATTTCGAGCACTTCCTTCTCCAATTTGTCTATTTGTGAGAAAATTGGTGCACGATCCTGAATGTCTGTGCCGGGAATCTTGTTCTTCAGCGTTTGTATTTGTTCGCGAAGTTCTGCTGCAGAGTCTTGTATGCGTTGTCTTATCTTTTGAGTACGATCGCGGAGTTCGTCGTTTGACAGTGCTTGAATTTCAGGGTAGATTTGCAGCACGGCCTCTACTAATGGGCGGTAGGCTTTAAGGTCGCGGCTTTTCTTGTCGCCAAATATCTTTACTAGAAATTTCGAAATATCCATATTTATTATTATAATGTGTTTGGTCTGTATATTGTTCTGTTGTCCGTTGTCCGTTGTCTGTTGTCCCGCTTAATAATTAAGTGGTGCTTGTGGGCAAGCATTCGGTGCACGTATGCGCAGTGTCTGTGCTATGGTTGGTGCAACATGGTCGATACTGACAGGGATGCGCACTTTCTCGGGAACGATATTCGAACCCATGAAGAAGAGCGGGAAGTTCAGGTACGATTCTCTGCAAAGCGATTGGTCGTGTGTGTCCTCGTTGCTGAGGAGCCAGCCCGGAGAGACTTGTATGAGAATATCGCCCGAACACTTTGGGTTGTATGCGTTGTGCAGCTTGCTGATACCTGGAGTCCATGCACCCAGTGAAAGACGTTGGCTGCTATATACATCTTTGACACCGCTGAGTTGGATGAGAAATGTGCTACTGCGGTCGAGAACTTCTGCTAAATTGAGATTGCGGTTCTCAATGAGCTTGAGGTTAAGGTATATTTGATTGTCGATGGCTGTCTCAACATAATTGCCCGGACCATAGACGGCAATGAGGTACATGTTGAGCAGTGCTTGTGCTTTTGTAATGGAAAAGGTGCCTGTGGGGATTCGGTATTTGCTGAGGTCCATAGCCTCTTCCGATTCGAAGTGTCCTGTGCTGGTGACAACGAAGAGTGTCTTGTCTATGCCAACCTTTTCTTCTACATAGTCGAAGAGTTCTTCGAGTTGTCGGTCAAGACGGGCATAGGTATCTTGCATTTCCATGCCATACTGTCTTGCGGACTGATGGTCGTAGGCTCCGGCATAGTAGGTAAGTGTGAGCATGTCGGTCACTGCGTCCTGACCAAGCTCTGCTTTTTCGATGGTTTGTTTTGCAAAGAGATTTATTTCGTCGTTGACACAGGCTGTTGCCTTGAACTCTCTGAACTTACGGTTGCTTTTGAATTTGTGGCTGAAGGGTTTGCTCTTTGCTTGCTCGGGAGAGATGAAGTAGTGGAAGTTTACTACTTCTTCGTTGAGCGGCTCCCAGTGTATGTCGTCAATACGTTCTTCGAGTGAAGATGTGTTGTTGTATTCTGTTGCCCAGGTCGGATAGTTGTCGTAGTAGCAGGTTGTTGCCCATCTGCCTGTCCAGTCGTCAATCCAGAAGGCACCATTGCCTGCATGTCCGGCTCCGAGAATGGCGGCTTCGCGTGTCGGGGCGATTGAATAGACGAGGCTTTTGCCTTCGGAGGAGATTTTCAGTTCGTCTCCGATGGTGGATACTGCCAAGTGTTTGGGAGATGACTTTTCGCTGGTGTGGATGCCGGGGTATGTTTCGTCGTCAACACAAAAGATTGGCTGGAGTGTTTGGCGGTCGAGCCATCGGCTGCCTACGATTCCGTTTGCATAGGGGCTTGTGCCTGTCATGAGGCAGGCTATTGCTGATGCGCGGTCGGGTGAGTTGAATGGGTATTCTGCCTGCGAATAGAAACGGCCTTGCTCCTTTAGGCGTTGGAAGCCGCGCTGACCGTAGAGTGGCGCAAAGGCATCCATATAGTCGCTACGTAGCTGGTCGATGACGATGTTTACGACCAGCGATGGCACTTGTGGGGTGCCTTGTGCGCTGGTTCCTGCAACGGCGAACAGCACGATGAGCGTGGATAGGAGTCTGTATTTGTTTGCGGTCATTTCTTTTTCTTTCTGCGTAGGATATTGTGGTAGCTGATGGGTCTGGTCAGCAAACACAATGCCAAAGGTACGGTTATTTTTGCGAAATCTTGCGGAATCCAGGGGGAAAATAGTACGAAGAGTGCTAAAACGGCAAATTGGAAGGCGTACCAATGTGTCTTACGTCTGCGGATGGCTGCTTTTATGATGAGTGGTATGCCGACGAGGGCGATGGGGTTCAGAACCCAAACTTGCCAGTTGGAGCCGACGGCGGGGTGGCTGGAGAAGAGTAGCATGAAGGTGAGCAGTGTGCCGGCAATGCCTGTGGCGAGTAGCAGCAGGATGTCCCATAGCCAGAAGATGTGCTTTGTCCATGCTTCGAGGAGCGTGACGAGCAGGCAGATGGCTGCGAATGCGAGTGTTGCTTGCCAGGGGAGGATAGGGAGTTCGGGTTCTATGTTTTGCGGTACTGCTTCGAGGAGGGTTGTTTTGCTCTTGACGAGTGGGCGCATGTTTCCTTCCGGTGTGCAGATGAATGCGCCGTCGAAGGCGTCCATCAGCTTCTCGGGGACGAACATGGATGCTCTGACGGAGAGGAGTGTGTCTACTTCTGCACCGAGCAGGAGGTCGTTGCCTTCTTGCGACCAGGGGTGTTGCTTTGTGTAGTGATGCAGGATTTCCCGGTAGGTTTGGTGCGGCAGTGTGTCGGGGTATTGGATGCGTCCTGTTACGAC
>JAEIGA010006056.1_pt1 | contig 18408 bp, 18 predicted proteins | sample 9270691 | NCBI WGS metagenome assembly JAEIGA01 (sample SAMN17057246, study PRJNA624740) | gut metagenome | biome: biome; isolation source: fecal sample | host: Bos grunniens | place: China: Xizang | collected 2019
AAGACCAGCCATAACTACAGTCATTAACGCTACTGCATTGCCTGCTCTTACCAAATTATCACGAGGAATATTTCCTATAATATAAAGAGCGGCAGCCATAGATAGTAACAAAGCGCTTATACTAATCATAGTATCTCTTATCGCTTCTGTTGCCTTTCTGTGTTTACCAAGTTCAACACCCATCTTAGCAATAACAACAACTAATGCACCAACAGCAACACCAATAAGTGCAGTAACTAAACCGCCTCGTTTTAACTCTTCTGGCGGTATTTTACCAATTTTTGCAATTGCATCAGCAATAAGCCATATAGCAGCTCCAGCACCTACAACTATAGTAGCAATAGCTGCTGCATCACCAAGATGTTTTATACCCTTATTAAGACCTACAAACATCGATTTCCAGCCTGATGTAATACCTTGAATCTTAATAGCAGCCCATGTAAATCCCGATTCTATAGCTTCGAGTGCCTTAATACCAGCAATGAAACCTAAAGCCCATAACAGCCATTGACCTAACTTGTCAAGTAATTCTTTAGCCTGTTCAAGAACTTCAGGATCTATCTTTTTAAGTGGCTCTAATCCTCTAAATAGCAGAACTATTGCTGCTACTATTCCAAGAGCACCAAGACCAGCTGTTGGTGAGAATGTTACTGAAGAAGCAAACATAATAAGAGCAAATTCTGCAAGGATCGCAGATATTAAAGGTAATGCCTTGTATGCTTTATCAAGATCAACTTCTCCCATCTTTTGCAAGGATTTAGCCATGACATAAAGAGCAGCTGCCATTTCAATAAGAGCTAATCCACCCTTCCAAGCAACCATCTTTCTCATTCCAAACGTACCCATTGCTATACCAACAGCAGTAAGGGCAGTAAGAAGAACAAGTATTGCTCCGACAGATTTAATAAGTCCCGTAGTATTTCCAGCTATGTCGTAAATCTGTTTAACGGCAACTACTAATATCAGAATCGCTCCTGCAAAGCTTATAAACCCACTGGCAACAGAACTAAAGTTTGCAATGCTCTTAAAGTCAACATGCTTCATCTGATTAACAATAAAAGCCATAGCTCCTACTAAAGCTATCATTGCACCAGTAGTTATTAATAATGCTTTGGGATCTGTAAACTTCGTTAATAAGAAGATAGCACCGGCAATCATAACAATAGCAGATGCTAACTGACCTAATGCAAATGCATTTACACCAACAGCCAATGATTGCATAAAGAAAGCAACGGAATCAGCTAATCTGCCAACACTTCTGAATGCACGACTTAATCTTCCAATGGCCTTTGCAATATTAATAGCTGCAATTATTACGACTGCTCCAAAAGCAACTGAGAATAATGTTCCAGCACTTATAAGTTTTCCTACAGAATTTTCAACCGTTTCTGAGAAACTAGCCCAATTCTTTTGAGCTTCAACAACAACTTTCGTCTGGCCTACTAATTCCTTAGATGTTCCGCCTTTTGTCAGTTCAAAAGATCTAGCACCGTATGCATTGACAACATTTGCCATATTCTTCTGAGGTTTAACAACCACAGATTCTATAGTATCTTTGTTCTTCCTGAACAAATCAAAGAATTTACCAAAAGCTATCGTTGCAGCATCTAATAGTTTACCAGTAGGTTTTAAAGCATTATTCAAATCACTGAATATAGAAGCTACATCACCTTGCGCTAGTTTATGTACTATATTAAGGAATTTACCGGCGGCTGATAACACAACTTTAAGAACTGATAACAGCTTATCGCCAATAAATGCAAGTACCTGTCCAATTTGTTCAAGAGCTTTCTGTACTGGCTCTAATTGATAGAAATATACAGCAAGATTCTTAGCTGCTAAAACAATGTCTTTTATCACAGAAACAACAACAATAGCAGCTACAGCAATACCCTTAAGCAGCATGCCTAATGCATTGGTAACTCCGGTTATGATAGACGTTGTGTCACCAAATGTGCTAGACAACGCTTTCATAATCGTCTGAGCAAGTTTGCCTTCTTTTACAAAATCATGGAATTTATCGACGAAATATCCAATGTATGCTGTAAGCTTTAACATTTTGGTACTTAATGAATCAGCACCTTTAAACAATTTACCGATACCAGGCAATGCAAGATTCAACACACTCTCAACAGCCATGAGAACGAGATCAAGTATATCTAATATACCAGTTAAGGTCATTTCTAAATATACTGCTTTTTCTCTTGTCATTGTAAGAGCATCAAGTACTTTACCTATTAAGTCGGTAAATGTTTTGAGATTATCAAGCAATGTCCTAGGGAATACATTTCTGAAAGCATCTCTTACTGGCTTAACCCAACTAGCCAGCATATCAAATAATTTGATGATGTTACCTACAATACCTTCAAGCAACTCAAAGAACTTTTTCTGATGTAATACACCAACGGCAAGAGCTTCAAAACGTATAATTAAAGAATTTATGCTCTTAATAATTGAACCGGAAAGCATGTCATTAACTTTATCGATTACGTCAATAAGGCTAACTAATACTTTTCTTAATGTTTCAAATGCAGGTGTAGCAACTTTAGCACCTATTCTCGAAAGGGCTGCTTTTGTATTTCTTAAAGCACCATCAAATGTTTCGTTTGCTTTCTTAGCCTGGTCACCGAATGCTTCGTTCATTGCATTAGAGAATATTTCGAAGCTTATTTCACCTTCTTTAGTCATCTCTCGAACAGCAGATTCGGTTGTATTTAAATATTTAGCAATGGCTGCAGCAGCATTAAGACCTCTTGCTTCAATCTGTCTGAACTGTCTGGTCATTATCTTTCCCTGACCAGCAACAGTTGTAAAGATCGATCCTATATCTTCAAATTCAGATCCTGTCATGGATGCAACACCAGAAACAGCGGTTAGAGCCGTTTCAAGCTCTTCCATTCCAGTAATACCAGAAGCAGCAAACTGAGCCGCAGCATTTGCAGCTGCATCAAGACCATAAGCTGTTCCTTTAACTGATTTGCTGATAGGACCATTAATCATATCAGCAACTAATTTTTCATCTTTTAAAAGACCATTAAGCATAAAACTGGCATGCTCAAGCTTCATAGCTCTTGCTATACCACCGGTCTTTGCTAGGTTTACTACAGACTTTCCAAGACCAACAACTCCGTTAATAAGTCCGTTAACGGCTCTATTTACAACAGCAGCACCAGCAATACCAGCTGTGCTGAATCTTTTCTCAATTACTTCCGCAGCTCTTTCAAGTTTCGATAAATCTACACTGTTTGCTGCGTGTTCCAAATTTTCAAAACCTTTAGCAGCATCTTTCATCTCAAGAGCTTTATCTAACTGCTCTAAGCTCTTAAGTGACTGTTTAATGTTTTTCTCAAAGTTTTTGTTATCAAATTGCATCTCGACGATGCGTTCATCTATGGAGTTTGGCATTATTTGGTTACCTCCTTCCATAAGGCATCTGCAATTTTGTCAAATATCGGTTGTATAGCAGGGTTTATGAAATCCCTACCAACGACATAGCCACCTGTTCCGGTCCCATGCCCATATTGCAATAGAATAACTATCGGTGTGCCATCTTTAGTAACACTATCATTAAGCCATTCGACACTCATTGTATCTTTGCCAATTGTTACATGATATCTCCATGAGGACGCTGCCTCACCTGTATCTACTGGAGTAGCCATTGAAAGCGCTGCTACACCCTCACGTCCATACGAATCTAATACTCCGACGTGGAATAAATTCCTACATCTCTCAAAGAACTTAAAGGTCTTAGAGAAATTTCCTTTTTGTACGAACTTGATCGGCATATCACTACCCCCTAGTATGATACTTAGCTTGTCTTAACTTGTTTAACGCTCTCCTTTCAGCAGGAGTCATCTTTGGACTGTTATTACCTTTAGGGTCATTCTTAATTGAAATGACTTTTATGAGCATAAGCAGACGATTAAAATGCCATTTCTGAAACTCAACCGGGATTTGATAACTGATCATCCAGAAATACACAATTTCCGCAGTAACTTTTTCACCATTCATTGTTCCATTCTGGTAAGGTAATTCATTCTTTGCATTACCAATAGTTGTTGCTGTATGTGTATCTTTGATGTAATCTGTTACAGCATTGATATGATCAGCATTAATGTAGTCATACACTTTGTCTGGAACAGGATTGATAGTCATACAACGAATATAACTTTTAATCAGTTCATAGTTGAGTTCTGTGGATAGGAATGGCTTATGATAAATCTCTTCCCACTTAGCAACAGAAAGAAGAGAATGCTCGAGTTTGAGCTTATGTGGCTCCAATGCGGGCTTGAAAGTATTGGTCTCTTCATCATACTTTTCTTCACCAGTAACGATTAGTTCTAACATTCTCTTCCTCCACTACCATTTTGATTTTATTTATTCTCAACAGGTGTAGGACCAGCTATAGCCTTCGTCTCACCAGTCTTCTGTTCTTCTTCAAGTTTCTGAGCTTCCTCTAAGAGGTTCTTAGGCATGATGCCATTGATGAACTCACTTGCGAAGTCGCTATCTGTAGCCAGCTTCATGATGAGCTCTGAATAAGCCTCTGTCTGTGTGAAGTTCTCAACGACTTCGGGAGTCTTAACAAATCTCATACCATCGATTGACTTCTCACCATAAGACTTGAGCACGATCATCTTGAACATCTCAAAGATTCTCTTTGTGTCTTTCTCTTCGATGATTCTTCTAAGGATCTTGTCGAGACCACCGTCCCAACTCATCTGCATTTCAAGTACTTCAGCCTTATTAAGGTGAAAGAAGCACTCTTTTTCTCTTTCGTTTCCGTCATAATCTGTAAAAGTGATTTTTGTTGAATACATAATGTAACCTCCATTTAATTACGTAAGATTGAGTTTTAAGAGAGGAGAGGGGTGCTGATTGCCAGAACACCCCTATCCATGGTTATGTATAACTGCCGAGTTGGTTGTATAGAGAGATGCATTGGGAATACATGTCTTGTGTTGGGGCAAACTCAGCAGTATATACCGGTTTAATATCAGCCTTCGGATACAGTTACAGCGCAGGTGTCTGAATATTCAACACCATCGACAGTGATGGAAGCTGTGATTGTAGCATCACCAGCAGCAACACCTGTTACAACTCCGCCTTCAACAGAAGCAACTGTGTCATCAGAAGATTCCCATGTTACAACTGCGTCAGCAGGAACTGTTGTAGCAGCAAGTGTCTCTGTGCCGCTTACTGTGATAGAAGCTGTGCTCTTATCAAGAGTTACAGAAGGTGTTGTAGGTGTAGGCTCCGGTCCAGCACCAATAATCTCAAATACTTCCTGAGGAAGAGGAAGTCTAGCAGGAATAGCTTCATTTCCTCCTTCAGCAGCTGTACCGTAAAGAATAGCCAGAAGAGCATTGTACTTAGCCTTCTCATCTTCTGTCTGGAAGTCCTCAGACTGGATGATAAGGTGAGATGTAGGCTTATATGTTTCGCCGTTATATGTTCCAACAGGTACAGGAGTTGTTGTGAATTCCCAGCTGAACTGAGCTGCTTCAGGTGAATCGTTGATTGTGGAACGGCTCTTCTCAGAAGGATTAGCTGTTGCCATGTAAACAAGATGAATCTTCTCACCAGCTTCCTGATCAACGTCGTTACCAACGAGAGTTCTGTAAGAGAAGCCGAAAGCCTTTCTGTTCTGCTGAGTTACCTTAACACCCTTGATAGGTGTAGCAGTACCATCGTTCTGCTCAAACTCATCAGGATATGTGAAAGCTTCGATTGTTCCACCGAAGTTCTCAGCTGAACGAAGTGACAGATACTTAATGTTATCTGCATACTGATCGTTAGCCTCTGCTCCTGAAGGAGACTCTGTTACTGTTGTAAGACCGTTCCAAGCAACACCATCTTTGAAAGCGTTTGTTGTCTTGTCATACTGGTAAAGAACACCGTGGTCCACACCGTTCTCAAACTTATGTTCGCCGATGTTATCCCAAGAAAGTAACTGTGCCATAATTTAGTCCTCCTTAGACGTAAATAAAAAAGACCCAATGATACAGATTTTCCGACTTGAACTGTCTTTCTGGTTGACAGTAAGGCAATTCAAGAATCTTATCCGGAATTTCTGAATCAGGATCTTTCGTTATAAAAGTGACTGAGTATCCCTGGTTGTAGAGATACTTGGTATTATCCGCAGGGGTTCTAATCCCTGCCCCTACTTCATAAACGATGCAGGGGTATTGCATTTTAAAATTCTCTGGGGGTTGAAAATATACATTTTTACTCCCCAGAATCGCTTCCAGTTTCCTCTGAAGCTGGACTCTCCGTTTCTTCCTCTGGTTCGTCTCCATGATATATACCTCCAGGTGTGAGTAGAACACGCGGGTAATTTGTTGGATCAACTGACTCTACAACCCATTTAGTACCCAAGTATTCAATGTATTTAACAGAAGAAAAATGATCCTGGAACCATGGGTCCATCAGAATTGAAAACTGAGAATTCAATCGGAGCCCATCATTGATGTGTTCTCCAGAATCTTTGTTTCGCATGAGTCTAAGAATATCGCCAGTGTAGGTCTCCTCCACAACCTTAGAAGTCCATACACCATCACCATCATCGACTGTTACTGCAAACCCAATCTTTCCACAGAATTTCATCATTTTACTCCCATTTTGATTTTTAGAGGGTGAGTGGCTGTGACCGACAAGTCCATTTAACTTCTGGCACCCCAAAAGCACCACAACACCTCTTAGTTAGCATTTGCTAACATCCGATCAGCCCTGAGCTGAATTATCATCGTCCTTGATTGTGAACTCATCCATACCGTCACCAGAGAATGTGATAACAGTATTAGCACCGTCGCCCTGCTTGAATGAGAAGATGAGAGCAGAATAAGGCTTAACAAGTGCACCTGAGCAACGTGTCTCGATCAGGTACTTGTTCTGGTTGTAGTCGATGTCGAAGTCTTCGAACATTGATACAGCGCCACCCTTATCAGCACCAACGTTGTAGTCTGTCATGTTAACAACGATAGCTGCAAGGTCACCCATTGTATCATCTGTAAGGCCTTCCATGATCTCAACAGGAACGATTTCAGATACACGGCACTTTGTTGCAACTGCCTGCTCTGTCTCATAAAGCATACGGCCAATACCGTCCTCAAGAAGCAGAACATCTGAAAGCAGGCTGTCTGTTGTAAACATCTTAGGTGAACCTGAGCCCTTGTAGTACTTACGAGCCTTAAGGTTTGCACGAAGGAATGCACGAGCCTTATCGTCATCTGTAGCTCCAGCCTTCATTGTGATTGTTACCTTAACTGCAAAGAGATCAGCATCCTTCCAGATAGGTCTGATGTGCTCTTCAGAGATATGGTCATCATCAGAAGGAAGTCTGCCATCGCCAACAAGCATTGCTCTTGCAAGTTCCTCGTCAAGCTGACCTCTCATCTCAGACTTAATCCAAGCAACTACATTGAAATCTGTGATGTCAATCTGATCATCACGATCAAGCTTCTGTCTCTTATAGACGGTCTGAGGGTCGGTTGTTCTCTTTAAGAGTGAGAATACCTGATCCTTCTTCTGGTTACCCTTAATGTAACCCTTTGCACGAGCTTCATCCTCAGTGAGGTTTGCAAACATGCTCTTAATACGTGAGAAAGGTGTATGATGAGCACCGTTAAGAACCTTAGGTACCCATGTGGTATCTCTCTTAATCCATTCCGGAGGAACGTTAAGGTTCTTATACTCCGGGAACAGAGCCTCGATATGATCTATACCATATCTTGCTGCCGGGTCATCACCGTCACCATGCATAAGCTCATCTCTATCCATTCCAAGAGACTCGCAGTGCTGAAGATAAGCATCCTTCAAGGAGCCAACTCTCTTAGCATTTTCAATAATTTCCACTTCGTCAGAGTGTGACAGGAAATTTCCAGTCTGGGAATCGCTGTCAAAGATATTGTGTTTCATTCCGTAATCCTCCTCTTCATTCATAGCGCCGATTAACTGAACAACTGCTGCCTGCTGATTTTCATTTAATGTGTCGAGAATGTCACCGACAGTGGTTTCATCATCAAGATCATCATGCTCAAGATCTTCGTCATCCTCGTCATCATCATAATCGTCGTCATTGTCGTCATCGTCGAAGTCATCATCGTCTTCGGGATCGTAATCTTCATCATCCTCAGGATCATAATCTTCGTCGTCATCATCGAAGTCATCGTCCTCAGGATCATAATCTTCATCATCGTCGTCATCAAAGTCATCCATATCACTATGAGAAAGACTTATGAAGTAATTGGGATCAAACGAATCGGGCTGTAGAATAGCTGCACTATCATCGCCGTCATCTGAATGCTCAAGAACCCAATCAATGTATGCTCCTTCGTTAGCGCCTGCTAACACAAGGCTAACTTCACGAATAATACCGTGTACAACATCACCGGCCATCTGTTTAAGATGATTTGCATAGATAGACATTGCTGTAAGATCGCCATGCTGAAGCTGTTTCTTTGCTACTTTCTGAGCGAGATCTGTATCGTTCAGATAACCATAGCAATAAACACCATCTTTACGATTCTCCAATAAAGCGTGTCCAATGACCTGTGACATGTCATTGTGAAGATGGTTGTACACTAAGGGTACTTTCTTGCCATCCTGATCTTTAAAGGCGTTTCGTCTGATGGTTCTGCCGTCAGCACACAAAACATCGTTTCGAGTGGCATAACCACAAAAATCGAAACCGTCAGGTACATGTACTGCCATTTTGATTTTCCTCCTTGTAGATTTAATAATCCTCGTCATAATCATCGTAGTCGTATCCGCCGTCTTCTCTTAGAGATACAGCAGGTGTAGGATTCTTAGCCTCGTTAAGATTCTTGTTGCGGAGCTCATCAGCTCTAGGATCATTAGCAGGCTTCCATCCAATCTCGGCACGAAGTTCATTAGAGGATGCAATCTCGTTCCTTGTAAACTTATCCGCAATATCAGCCAACTGACTGACAGGAACAAGTTTAAACGGATCTCTGAAATATTTGATACTCTGTCCCTGAGTTCTCGCCGTTGGCGTCAGGAATTTGCGTATCATCTCTTCTGCAATAGCTGTCAGAACAGGGTCAATTGTGTTGTTATAATAGTTCTTCATGGTCTGCTCATCCGCAGTTCCATCAAGAATTTTGTCCGAGATTCCGAGTTGCTGATAGAGCATTGCCGTTAGGTCTGTTGCCTGTTGCCACATCTGATTCTCGATTGGTCTATTCAACTGAACAATTTTCTCTGCCTGATCAATGTAGGCTATTCCATATTTAGAGCCCGTCAACTGATCTGTGATCGCTTTACGACGCTCTTCTGCCTGGGCTCTACGAGCATCAGTACGCAGATTGAAAGGCAACTGGACAATGAGATCCATTTTTCCAGATGCATTCTGTTCATCTAAGCGATCTATTCGATTCAGTGTTCGGATAAGTCTTTGAAGTGTGGAGTTCGGTTCATTCATAACCGTATAGAAAGGATTCTCCACTATTGCTACCGAGGTTTTCGGCATGATTATTTGCTCTCGTCTTCCTTTACGTTCGTTGTAAATAGAAATACGCACATCAGAAGGAAACCATTCGGTAATCTTCCCTGTGCGCAACGAGAGTATGTCATATGAAGTTGTAGTAAGGGGATTAATATTTGTATCTGTTGGCACGATTGCCACTACGCCTTCGTCGAACATTGAGATGACAACATCCTGTATAAATGCTCGACCGGTTTGATCCATGTTGGCGTCTACTCTTAAACAATTATTAAGCCCAGAATCGATAGTCCCGGTATATCTGCCGTTCTCATCTATTCTTACATGTTCAATATTAACGGCGGCACAATCCAATGCTATGCGGTTGTAAATCGCGTTTACAATGGATTTCTCGTTTGTAATAGAGAAACGAGGCCTGTCAGGTCTAATACCGTCGCCATAATAGAAAGGGTTGCTATTCTTAGTAGGATCTCTTCCTAAGAAAGCATTCCATGCGTTAGTGAAACGTTTAGCTATGTCTGCCATCTAGGAGTTCTCCTTACTTTCTTACATTTTTCTTGTACCACTTATAGAATGACTCGAAGTCAGCAAAGTTGTCGCGATAACTAGAAGCTGTGTTCCATGCTTCACGAGCTGCTGAAGAGATAGACTTAGCTGCTGATGATGCAGCCTTTCTAGCTTTGTAGCCAGTTCTGTAAGCTTCTCTTGAAATTGCATTACCAGCCTGCTTAGCAGCTACATCAAGACGAGCGGGGAGTTTACCTTTTGCTTTATTCCTGGTTCTAGGGTCATCCATCTTCCAGGATCCGTTAGATTGCCCTTTATTAACTGAGACTCGTTCATTCATAAGACCTTTATTGTAAACTCTAGCGGCTATTTCTTTGTTCTTTCTAGCTTTTCTTGCTTTTTCATTATCACCGGATCTTGCATACATCTTCTCTTTTGCAAATTCTCTGTACATTGTGTTCTTTGACAACTTACGATTAAAATCGCTTAGTCTCTTACTAACTTCAGAATCTTTATTCACTGCTCCTCTATAGACACCAGCACGAGCTTTTGCTTTTGATCTTCTAACATTTTCATCTGCTATTCTCTTAGCACCAGCTTTACGAGATGCTTTATTTCTTGCAGCTTCGAGACTTCTTTCTGTAGCAGCGGCAGCATTTTGCTTCTTGAGTTGCTTTGTGCGCTCCATACCACGTTCTCTTAGCTGATTTTCTTTGCTAACTCTAGCGGCTTTGCTTCTTGCAGCATTAAGATTGCGCTCATTCAAAGCTTTTCTTTTTTGTGCTTTATCCATTTCAGCAGCACGAGGAATATCATACTTATAAATCTCGGCCTCAGTTTTATTCTTATAGTACTCTGTCCGATTACGACCTTGTCGCTGAGCTTTTCTTGTTGTATTGATAGCATTGAGCTTTCTTAATCTTGCTGCCTCATCTCTGCTTCTCTGATTTCCAGCCTCGATCTGTTTTCTAGTTGAAAGTCTGCCTTCAGCATTTCTCTGATCTCTGAGACGAACAGAGCGTCTTGCTCTTTCTGCATTTTCATCTGCTATTCTCTTATAGTACTCTGTCTGATTACGACCTTGGCTCTGAGCTTTTTCAGCATTCTTTTTAGCCAGGACCTTTCTCATGTTTGCGTCATGCAATTTCTCTGTATTTATTGTATCCATATTGCTTTTAACCGAATCGCCAGGATACACATATTCACCATTAACAACTTTTATGTATTTATGTTTCTTCCATGGTCCGCGGCTATGCATCAGCACATCATCACTTGTAACTGCTGGTTTCCACATGTTATACTCCTTACTCGAACATATCGATATTTACTTTGTATGCAACATAAGCATCCATCAATGCTGCCACATTATCTATCTTATGCTCGTATCTCTTTTTCCATAATTTGCGATTTCCATTTGTATCTTCAATTGTGATACAATTTCCCATGGTAAATGTCATGATATCTTCGTCAAACAGTAATACTCTGTCTTCTGCAAGTTTCTTCAACTCACCAAGAGGAACAGATTCTGTTTTTGCACCCTGTATAACTTTTTCCATACCCCAAGGGCCATTACTCTTTTCCCATCTTTCACAGAATTCTTTGGCATTATATGGATCAAAACCAAAGGCTCTAACATCATACTCAGAATCATCTATATGCTTTTCTAGGTCATCATAGACGTCCATCATGTTGAGTGTAGTACCTTCCATAATTATTAGAGAGCCCTCACGCATGAAGTCTTCGTATTTCTGTCTCATTGCTAATGGGAGATTATCAAGAGTTCTTGAAGTGATGTAGCTGCGTGCTTTAACACCAAAGCTACCATTTTGAATTGGAAATAAGAATGTAAATGCACAGAAGTCGTCTCCTTGGGATAGATCACACCCAAGTGAACATGGCATTTTCCAATACTCTCTTTTGCGATGAGGGAGAGTTTCCTCGTAGGTAAAGAAGTATGTGTAGCCTTCCATTGGTATACCAAATCGCTTTGCAAGTATATCATTTCGGGCTGATGGTACTTTTTCGGCCTTCTCGACATCTAATTGGTACGTCTCATATGACACTGTATACCCTAGATTCGGATTAGCCTTAATCCACATGTCTGGATCGTTCACCTCTTTGATGTCGTCCAGCCTGTAATACCAAATGGAATAATGGGGATCGATACGATCGCCTTTGAGAATGTCTAACAGCTCCAGTTTAATACTATCACCAGGACCATTACGAACTGTACCTTCTGATGATACAGCGAGAATCAGATAATCTTCGTCTTCAACACCACCTTGGTTCTTTGAGGCTCCTTGTTCAAGTGTTCCAACAACGTCTTCTGCAATATCTCCAGATAACCATTCATCTACACTGTTGATTTTACTGTTCAAACCCTGTAGCTTATCGATACGCATTGGTCTGATCTCCAACAGCGAACCGGTAATAAAGTTTTCAATACCTTTCTTAGTAGATGCGAGCTTAGCTCGATTAACAGCACTTCCTTTTGTATTTTGAAGAACACCATCTGTTAAGAACTGGAATAACGGACCTCTAGCTCTTGCTATGGAAGTTCTTATAGGTGATAAAACTTCTTCGGCCTGTTTCATGGTAGGAGCTGTATGAACCTGATGAGTGGTAGTCTTATCTACATTCAAGAAATATGACTGTAATGTTGATATGTACATTGACTTTGCAGCGCCTCGTGCAACTATTAAATATTGCTTATTTACAAGGCGCTTCTTTATTCGCTTTGTTACATATCTTCCACCATGGCCATTCTTTCCAGGAACATAAATAGATCGTTCAACGAAGTAATACCACCCAAATATCTCTTCTCCCCATAACTTGAACGTATCAAGCAATTTTAAAGGAGAACCATCAGTTAATGTCAATTCGTTCTCACAATACTTAACCCAACCTTCTACTGCTTTGTCATCATAGTAAAAGTGTGGATTAGCAATAAGATCATCAATTCGATTCATTTCAAGTGAAATTTCACGATTGACTGGTATTTCACCCCTTAATACTGCATCCCTAAATTGACCGTAGTATATAGGGGTAGCAGTGTTCGATAACATTACTTCTTCCTCTTCTTTTTCTTTTTGTTGCCGTCAAACATTTCAGATAAACCTCTCACAAATCTATTGTATTTTATAGATCCTTCATGCAAGAAATTCCTAGCATGATCTATGAGAGTAGGTTTATTCAAAGCAGCTACCTGCTTACGACCTTTGTCTCTTGCATATCTGACTTTCTGCTGCTTTAGCTTCTTGAGCTTACTTGCTTTCTCATTTGCTTCTCTTCTTTGCTTTTCACCAGCAGCTCTTGCAGCATTGATTTTTGCGTTTTCGTAACGCATCTTATTCTTTTCGGCTCTTGCAGCAGCATCAGCAGCCAATTGCTTCTTTTCTTTCTCATACTCAAGACGGCCTTTATTTCGTGCTGATGATTTTACTTCAAACTCACCGCTTGATCCTCTTTTTGGAACTGTTCCACTTGTACCGCCATGTTGATGATACTGACTTCTAGACAATTTTCCTTTTTTCTTAGGCTGATTTGCTGCTTTGCCTTTACGGCTATTAATACCCTGATTATAAGCCGGGGCACTTGATTTTGTAGATTCCGGATAAATATACCGACCATTTACTATATCAGTATACTTATGGTTTGCCCACCTAGTACCCTTAGCAGAATGCATCAGCACATCATCACTTGTAACTGTTGGTTTCCACATAATATCACCTCATTAATCGTCGTCATCGTTCTTCTTTTTCTTCTTATCATCTTTTCGCTTGGTGCGTAATACAGGAGTCATACGTTTATTTTGAATGCCTTTAACCTGCATTATTGTGTTATAAACATCAGCACCATTGTTATAGAAGTCAATAGCAGCATCTGAAGCAGTTTTAACATTACTAAGAATATTCTTAACTGAATTGATCTTAGCGCTGATTTCTTTCACTTGAGATGATGTTAATTCATCAAGGATTCTTTCATTGTTTAACCTCTGAAAAACCTCGCGGTATTCATCGTTTGAAATATTACCTTTCAGTTTAGATATTGCCTTTGCGTCACCTTTTCGAAGTATTTCTTTGCGTCTGGCTTCTGCTTTTTCAGCTTTACGCCGCATCTTTAACTCATGCTTCTGCTGTTTCTTTGCTTTACGAGCTGCTATTCTTTCCTGCCTAGCGGCTTTACGCATAGCCCGTTTTTCCTTAATTGAGTGGTCGCCTTCCCTAATAGGATATGGCGGCCCGTTCTGTTTACCCCACTGCATGCCCATTATGCCATGGTGATAAAGTTCATCTGAGGATATAGTAGGACTCCACATAGCTTATCTCCTTTATTCAAACCGAGTTACATGCTGTCATCCCTACGGAGCTCACGGATTTTACTTTCGATATACCGGCGCTCGTAATCACTCTTTGCTTCCGCCATCATATCTTCCCATGCAGCTACCATACGGTCTTTTATAGAATGGCCATAAGTTCCGTTCATCATCTGATCAGGATTTGGACCATTCATATAACGTCCAGTTGTTGAGCTTCTCATCCTTCTTCCATAGCTATCGCCATATTCAGGATAAGGGCCACTTGCTACCCAGCTGTTTGCGCCATAAGAACCATACTCGTCTCTCATAGCCTTACCGTGTTCAAGCTTGTCGAGGCTCTCGAGAAAGCATAATGCTTCGTTTGCATTCTTGAGCTCTGCTGAGTTAAGGTCTGGTTTAGCGAATAGCTGGTCGAGCAGTGATTCTACTTTTTCACGATACTTATCGTATTTTGATTTCTCCAACTTATTCACCTCCTTACATTGTCATCACTAAATCTGGTCTGGTGATGTCAATAATAGCGTTTGAAACTAGTATGTCCGTCTGCTCTGTAGTAGCATTAACTACTGCAAGTCTTGAGCAGCAGCCTGGGAATGCCTGAATATTTTTATTTGTTCCGACATTAAAGAAAGCTTCAACAGCTGTTGGTGTTGCTTTCATGAGTGTAGCCGGAACTATTGAGCCGTCTATCTGAAGAGCTAACTGAATCTCAGATACAGCAACTCCAGTAGGAATGGCAATATTTGCATGGCATACAACCAAATAATCGGCGGTTGGTTCTCCCTGGCATGGACATCTGTTTGCAAACTCGGAAGCAGGTACTGCTCCACTTAATGTGAATAAGCCAGATCCATCTTCATGCCGTATAAGGCCTCTATCACAAGGAATAGATGTTTCCGTCCAAATTATAGGCTGAAGATATGCGACTTGCTGTTGTGCTATAGCAGTATATTCCGCCATACTATTACCTCCTTAACCTACCATTCGACCACAACCACATCCTGTATAAACGGGCTGTGAACAGCAGTTAGGGTTCTGAACAATATAAGCGGGCTTTGGAACTGGTGCAAGATACTGCTCCAGTGCTGTTGTCTGATTTGTGTTGTCAGCTAAGATCTGAGCTGTCTGCTGGTTCTGAGAAGCTAAGAATCTTGCTGTTTGAAGATCTGCCTGAGCCTGTGCAATCATCTGATCTTTCGCTCTAAGCTGAGCTTCGTAGTTCTGCTTGATGCCATCCAGTTCAAGCTGACACATCTTATCCATGAGCTTCTGGTAATTACTATTGCAATTATCCATCACATCACGGGTTGTCTGCTGAAGGAGGTTCCTGTCGGCACAATTCTCAGTAGCTACTGTATACTTAACATCAGCCAAGCCTGCATTCACTCCAGCGAAAGCTGCTGCGGATGCTGCCTGGTTCTGTGAAAGTGTCTGTAAGATATTGGTGTTCATGTTGCAACGAGATACTTCAGCATTTGCAAATCCGTTAGCAACCTGAGTCTGAAGATTGTCGATACCGTTTGCGGTCGACTGCTGATCGATTACTCTCTGAACATCGTATGAAACTGCTCCGTTATTTCCCATATTGTTTCCGAATCCGCCGCCCCATCCGTTGTTTCCAAAGATAGCAAACAAGAACAGGATAATGATCCAGAAGAATCCACCGTCGTTTATGTTACCGAAACCGCCATTGTTGCGGGTTACAGCAGCGACGTCTGCTGCGCTCAAGTTTCCATTTTCCATTAGAGACATGGTTTATCCTCCTTATTCGTCTAAATGAAAAAGTTAATAGTTAGTTGTGTTGACTATATTCAGTTGTATGTATGAGAAAAACTATGTGGAGACTTATTAAGAATTTGGAAGTTTTTGGAGACGGGCTGCTGAGGTATCATCCTCATAAGTAGCAGTTCTCATAAAATCTAATCTAAACATTCCATTATAAGAATCGTTATTTGGACAACCGAGTATACCTATATGAGCACCGTCGAAATCTTTAAACCTTATACTATCTGTAACATATACTTTTTCGTAAGTTTGCAAAGTTGCATTTGGAAATAATGCCCATTCTAAACCATCGGTTTGCGGAATTGAGAAGGATTTTACAATATATCCATCGCTAGATGTTAATCCAGTAAAACTACCAATTTTTGTTCCATTTGCTGTATCTGAAAACTGAGAAGGGTTATATATGAGATATACATCATTATTATTCGATCGCAGACCATCGATTAGTATATATCCGCCACCAAAGAAATCTTCTATATATCTGTATTGTATTTTTGAACCTTCAGTACCTCCAGTGTGATATAGTACATTATCTGTCATACCAGTATTATCTTCAAATGGATAAGTGTGTGAATAGCATATTGCTTCTGATGTGTCCCAATCAGCATATTCTACTAAGTAAAGCATAGCTAAAGTCCAGAACATTGCATAATCATAATTCCAATATTCAGCACCTAGATTGTGGAATCTAGTCCTATATGTAGCTTTTGTTACTCCTGTTCCATCAGGCTTATAACCAGAAAGTGATTTATAATTAGTCGTATTTGATAAGTATCGCCCTATATATACAACGTCTCTTTCTCCATAACCATCACCTCTGTTACCATGAGCTGGAGATACATGAAAACCAGGATGCGGATACATAGATATTTGTAGTTGCATTGCTGAATCAGTTTTTGTCCATTTATAATAATATTTTGGAATGGACACAAGTGCGCCTGCTACAGGATCATTTACTATTTGCATTCCATCCCATGGTAATATACCGTCAAATGGTGACGAACCTTGACTACCATCTATAGATGGTTGAGGACTAGAAAATAAAGCGGCATCATCTGTACGACTAAACGTATGACCAGGTCCACCATCCCAATATACGCCATAAATTTTCTTGCGTATTCGTAACTCTTCGATAGCTGTTATACGACTATTAAGATTTGCAAGCTTATCTGTTGCTGGCTTTAAGTAGTTAGGGACTAATATCTTTTTAGGACCGTGTTCACCGTCAAGATATAGAACATCTCCTTCAGAGGGTGTAGTTACTTGGTTCATGTTTGTCATTTGATTTCGTTTAGCCATTTTCACTATCCTCTAATTCTTCTACCCTTGCTTCGAGATCATCAAGTATGTCCATAATAGGCTTTAGAAAGTTGCTATTTTTTATAACTCTATTTCCATCTTCACCGTCAAGAAGTAAGATATCGTCCGGGTCAGCACTAGTTACTTCTGTATAATTTGTAATCCTACCCATGTCTTACCTCCCAAACATTGAGGCTATTGCCTGTATCATGTTACCGTTCTGGATAGCATTTGCCATCTGGTTGAGTCTTGAGTAGGTCTGCTGACTCATCTTACCGGAATTGAGGAGGTTTTGTACCTCTGCTTTAGGATCTCCTTGATAGTTCGCAGCAAACTTATTAAGCTCATCTACAAAGTTATTTTGATTTATGTTATTCATTATTCTTACGCTCCTTCTTTGGAATGTGAGGATTGTACTGTGATAGTTTCTGATCCATCATGTCAGAGATTCTCTGCCAATCGGCATCCGATAATCCTTGTTGAGCCGGTTGTTGCTGAAATCTATTTTGAACGACAGGATTTGCAAGATCATAGCTTGTTGTCCCTTCATATGTCTTCTCGTAGAATTTCTTATGCTCTGTATCTAAGAAGTAACAAATGTTTCCTGGTGCTACCAGATAGTTTGTTACATATTGTTCATTGTTTATAAGCTCAAATATAGCTTGCGGTGCCTGCTGCCCATAATTAGCAGCTAGGTTCATGTTCTGGTGATTAATACTCATATTTTCCCCTTTCAGACCAGTAATTGAGTAACACTTCATTACCGGAGTCAAATGCATCATAGTAGTTTCCATCTATGACTGCTACTACATGACTTCCCGTTGCAACCATAAATCTTCCTCTCGGAAAGTCTCTGCAAAATCTTTTAATTGTGTAACATTTCGGACATGTGTTTGGAAGTAAATTGTTCTCAAACCCTAGTATGTCCATTAAAGTAGTAATGTCAGCCTTTTGATCCGGCATAGTCTTTTCAATAAGGCCGCCAGTACATACTAATAGGTAGGCGTCATCCCATGATTTATTTGTGAGCCTTGCT
>JAEIGA010006057.1_pt1 | contig 18407 bp, 10 predicted proteins | sample 9270691 | NCBI WGS metagenome assembly JAEIGA01 (sample SAMN17057246, study PRJNA624740) | gut metagenome | biome: biome; isolation source: fecal sample | host: Bos grunniens | place: China: Xizang | collected 2019
CGAAGGAAACGGTTGGAGCCACAAGTACGCCAGAAGACAATGGAATCTGGTCGACAATAAGGAATTGTGCTATCACTACCTGGGCGATTTTGATGCAAAGATGATTGCCACAATCAAGAGCGTGAAGAATTTCCAAAAGACCAAGGTACAGGAAATTTGGCACAACGACGGCGACCAAATCCTCGCTTATAGCAGAGGCGAATTGATATTCGTGTTCAACTTCAGTCCTACGAGAAGCTTCACCGATTACGGTTTTATGGTACCCGAAGGCGCTTACGAAGTCGTACTTAATACCGATGCTAAAGAGTTTGGCGGAAATGGTTTCACAGACGACAGCATCACACACTTTACCAACTTCGACCCATTATTGAAACGCGACGAAAAGGGTTGGCTCAAGCTGTACATCCCTGCTCGTTCTGCTATCGTTTTGAAGAAGAAGGATTAATTTTGACATAGAATTCTTATTACACATTTAGGGAGTTAGAGTAAATGGAAATAGCAACTTCTACCCTACTCTAACTCCCGCTTTATAACTTTTTTAAGCCCCAATCTATGCCTAAAGCCTTAGGAAAATCGCCCCGAAAGGAACCTATTCATCTGGTATTTCAAATATTGATTTTCATACTCTTATTTGTATACCTATATTTCTTACAAACGCCAAAACTTACTTTGGCGCAACATATTCTTTCCGGCGGCGAAACCAGTTATTCACCCTTTATAAGCTCACTGATACTTACTTCGGTTCTTACTTTTGTACAAGAATTGGTCAGTAGAATACTACGAGTTCAAGGCAGGGCATACCTTTTGACAGCATACCCTTCGTTTGCAATATGCATCTTACTTACAGCATTTACTCCTACCCCCAATAAATGGATAATATCAACTCTGCTTTGCTCTACATTAATATTTACTTTGCTTTGCATTATTTATTGGGATAGACGAAATAAGAGAGAAAAAGAAAAAAATAGTTTACAGTTATTCTGGCTACACAACATCTCTATCCTAACAGGCATATTGTTTCTTGCAGGAATATGTAGCAACAATGTAGATGCTGAAAATTATGAAATAAATGTAGCCAAATATATCTTAGAGGGCGACTACACAGAAGCAATAGAAGAAGGGAAATCATCACTCGCTACGACACGACAACTTACAGCACTCAGAGCATATGCACTATCTAAGTCTGACACTTTATTAGCAGAAAGACTTTTCACATATCCTATCTCAACAGGTGGAGTTAAAAATTTACTTTTAGACAAGTATGATAATAAATATATCATCCTTCACAGAGATACGATTTATACACTCTTAGGCGATAAGATCAAGAAGAAAGAGCAACCTTTGAAATACCTGCAACGTATGGCAGCAATGTCTGCAGATAGCACAAACAACGCTATTGCAAAAGACTATTGGCTTTGTGCTCTACTATTAGAGAAAGATCTCACAACCTTTGCAAAAGAACTACCAAAATACTATGCAATCAATGATAGTATTTTGCTTCCAAAACATTACCAAGAGGCACTATTGCTTACTGAGAACCCTGAACACGAAAATTATATGGGCATAGATACTACCATAGTGCGTTCTTACACTGAATTTATAGATTTGGAAGCGACAGAACCTGTTGATGAAATACGCCGAGCTAATCTACTAAAACTGAAAAAGGGCGACACCTATTGGTGGTACTATAAATACGGCAGAAAAGAATAATTTTGCATTTCTACACACTCCCAACAAACAATACGTATACTAAGTGGCAGGCATATACATACATATTCCTTTTTGCAAGCAAAGGTGCATTTATTGTGATTTCTATTCTACCACATTCGGCGAAGAAATCAAACAAAAGTACGTCGAGGCTGTACAATCCGAACTCCGTATTAGAAGTAATGAGATACCAGACAAAAAAGTCCAAACTATCTATTTCGGAGGTGGGACCCCCTCTCTACTTTCTCCGCTTCAGATAGAATTAATTCTAACTACGATACAACACCTGTTTCACGTAGAAAAAGAAGCAGAAATCACACTCGAGGCAAATCCTGATGATATCAATACTAATTATGTTGAAACGCTCAAAAGGATTGGTATCAATAGAGTCAGTCTTGGCACACAGACTTTTTCTCCTGAACTACTTAGAATCTTACGTAGGCGCCACACAGCAGAACAAGCCAAAGAAGCTGTAATGACACTATTCAACAATGGTATCACAAATATTTCTATTGACTTGATTTATGGATTGCCCGGACAAGATTTAAGGACGTGGCAAGAAGATTTAGCTAAAGCGTTTGAACTTCCAATCACTCACATTTCTTCCTACGCCTTGAGCTATGAACCAGGCACAGCAATTACGCAAATGTTGGAGTCGGGAAAAATAAAAGAGACCGCGGACGAAGCACTCTCGCAGATGTATCGCGAACTATGCGACACTGCAAGACTAAATGGGTTTGCGCAATATGAAATATCCAACTTCTCTCGTCCAGGTTACCACTCTCGCCACAATTCCTCTTATTGGCAATTTCTACCCTACTTGGGAATTGGAAGCGGCGCGCATTCTTACGATGGCAACCGAATCCGAAGAAACAATTTGCCAGACATTAAGGGCTACATCCAAAACCTATCAACAAGTGATGATGCTCCTTTTGAGTGTGAAAAGCTCAATGAAAGCGAACTCCTAGACGAATTCATCATGTTATCCTTGAGAACTTCAAAAGGAATATTGATTGTGGATTTAAAACAAAAATGCGGGGAAAAAGTATTTACTAAGATAGAGAATTTAATTTTAAAGTACATTGACAATCAATACGGCGAATTAAGCCCAGAGGGTTACTTCTATTTCACGACCAAAGGGTTCATTATTTCAGATTACTTAATCTCTGAAATATTAAGCAAACTTGACGATTAAACGTTAAAAAAAACGAAGGGGATAGTCACGCTATTTGACTATCCCCTTTTATCTATTTATTACTCTTCAAAACAATAGCTTTGATTTGCGAATATATTGTCTTCAATCGATTTGTTCTAATTAGTTTTATGTCAGAGATAGCAAGACGCACGGTTTTCCATAACTCATGTGCCACAAACGGCCCAGGTGCGACAAGTAACGTAGCAACAATAGCCCATTGCCATGGCAATAAAGTAAATGCTAAAACACCATAGACGACTACTAATAATGTCCACAGGACAAGATTGACCACAAACTTTATAGAATTACCAAACGCAGGGTCCTTAATCTTTGTACTAATAAATTGACTCAAGAGGGCCACAGGACTTGCCAATATTGAAGCAGACATGGTGTAAGGCAAAGTACAAAGCGTAATGACATTTCTTGCCGTACGTGAAAGCAAAGGTTTCTTGACAGAAATTGAAGCAATATCAATACCTTTTTTCTGACGCAATTGATATGCTTCGTTTGCCAATTCAAAGAGTTTTGCGGCCTCGTCTGGATTGCTTTCTTTCAATGCTTCAATTCGCTTCAAGGTAGCCCTATTTGCAAGCAATTGAATATCCAATGCGTGCTTTGCTTTGTTTTCGCTACCAAGTTGAGCTACTTCGTACGACTCCAGCGCCGCACAGGTTTCAATAGTCGCATTATAATTTTCATCATTTGGCACATAGAAGATAGCAGATTGAAGACGCTCTGCGAGCATATCCTTCATGCCGTTCATTTGTTCTGACTGCGTTTGCTCTGCATGCTCAGCTATGTATTCTCCGACATTTATCGGCTCGCCAAATTCTAATCTGACAGAAGAACGGAAACGGAAGAAATCTCCATAGCGTATCCCAACGGGCACAATATAAAGTGGTGTGTCAGACAACTCTTCGTGCGCCTGGAAAGCAATTTTGAAAATGCCTTTCGAAATAGGCAACATTGAGTATTTAGTTTGGTGCGTACCTTCTGGAAATATACAAAATGGCACTCTGTCCTTTAATACATCTACCGCCTTGTCGATAATTTCCTGATTTTGCTTTACTGCGCGAAAGCCATCACGCATACGCATGATAGGCATAATCTTCAAGAAGGTAAATATTTTCTGTAAAATTGGTATACGGAAAATATCCGCACGCGCTACAAAGACCTTCCGACTCTTATCCGAAGAAAGCACCACCAAAGCATCCATCAAAGTATTTGTGTGGTTGGGTGCTAAGATAATTGCACCATCTTTGGGCAATTTTTCCTTACCTACACGCAGAATCTTGTTGTAGGAGCATTTTATGAGAAAGTCCACATAGGGTTTCAGAATACTATACCCTAAATTGCGGTCTTGAATTTTGCTTTTTTGCTTAGCCATAATCACTCCTTTCTACGGAATATGAAGGCAACGGTCAAACCTGAGACAATATGCCAAATACCCCACCATGCTGTAACAAAGAGCATGCCGCCATATTGTCCATGCCAAATTTCAGGCGTAAAGATTGCGGGGTTGAAGAGCAAGGCAAGACCTAAACCAGAGTTTTGAATACCTGTTTCCACAGTAAGTGTCTTGATATTATAGCGTGACAATCCTGCCCACTTCGCACCAAAATATCCTGTACTCAACGCTACCGCATTATGCAGCAATACGATGAAGAATACATAGAAGATATTGTCGACAAAGATTTGGAAGTTCTGAGAAAATGCCACAATCACCATACCGAGGAACAGTATCACCGACAAGACCTGCGAAGGTTTGATGATGCGTTTAGTAACATTGGGGAAGAAATGTGCAAAGAGCAGACCCAGCACGATAGGCAAACCTAAAAGCAACAATACTTGCTCCATCATAGGGCCAAAGGGAATCTCCAATCTGGGAATGTCATTGCGCATACTGACAAAGCGACTGTACATCGAGCCCCAGAAGAAGAAGTTGAGCGGTGTAATGATGGGCGAGAAAGAAGTAGTAATAGCCGTCAATGACACTGACAAGGCGCCATTACCCTTTGAGAGTACAGAAAGGAAATTAGAAATATTACCACCTGGACAAGATGCTACGAGAATCATACCAAGGGCAATCATTGGCGTAATCAGAGGATTAAGTGCAAGTGCCACACCAAAGGTCAATGCAGGAAGAGCCACCCATTGCAGAATAATACCTACGACTATCGACTTTGGTTTCTTGACTATTTCTTTCAGCATTCGCGGCTTGATATCAAGCGCTACACCAAACATTACTAAAGCAAGGATAATGTTAACCAACATTACGCCATCGTTACCAAAATTTATCGTAACTGAATTAAGCGATTCTAGCTGTTCTTTCATAATTTTTAGGTTTTATCCGGGGCAAATTTATAAAAAATGTTTAACTTGAAAAAACTCAAGCAGAACTTTTTACCCCCCCCATTAGACAAATACTTAATTATCAATAATTTACAAAAAGCAACAAAAGGAGGAAAGTCATTGCGAACTTTCCTCCTCTTCAGTAAGTGATTCCGTTGGGGCTCGAACCCAAGACCCACGCCTTAGAAGGGCGTTGCTCTAATCCAACTGAGCTACGGAACCAAACCGAGTGCAAAAGTACAATTATATTTTGGATAGACAAACTTTATCCAAAAGTTTTTTCTTTCATGGTATGTTTTTTGAAAGAAAAATTTCGCGACGGCTCGTTGAAAAAAGGTCTAAGATAATTTTAACGAGGCGTCGCGAAATTTCAACAAGGCCTTGGCTTGTTATTTCGACACTTTTACCGAGAAATAATCATCATTCGTTCGTAGCGAAAGTATATATATACCTGCTGGCAAATCGGCGAAAGAGAAATTGATTTCCTCACCTCGATTTGCCGAAGTGACTGTACGCGTGATTATTCTGCCCGATGTATCAAGGATAGTTAGTGTTACATCTCTCACAGCTTTCGAGAAAAGGATTTTCACCTCATCACCATTTCTGTAAATGACCGGACGAGATGTCGACGTTACACTTTCCATATCCAAAGTATTGATCACTTGTCGCAGGGCCTCATAAGCATTCACCTTGCCAAAGCCCCAGATGGGATTGCCTTGGGACAGAGTACCTGTGAAATCATCTTGCATCGCCGTGCCGACCAGTACTTTTTTGAAATCAGCGGGTGACAACTGCGCATCTGCTTGCAGGAGCAATGCGGCAAGGCCTGTGACGTAGGGCGCCGCCATAGATGTGCCTTGCATATAACCATAATAATACTCCTTGTCACCAACGATGACAGAGGCTGCACGTGGCACTGCGGTAGACGAGACATCGTGCGAAGATAGTGCTGATATAATGTAAGCACCCGGGGCAGAAATTTCGGGTTTCAAGCGGCCGTCTACAGTAGGTCCTGCTGCCGAAAAACTGGATTTATTCCCCAAAGTTTCAGCAATGGTTTCAACAACACCGCTGCCCATCTGTGTGTATTCTGTACGAGTGGTATAAGCACCTACAGTGACGAGTTTTTTTCCGGTGCCCCCTATCTCGCCAATGGTACATTCGGTATCGCCGTCCTGCCATCCTTCGAGTGCATTGTTTGTAAAGAGGAGATAGTCATTGTCCGCCCATGCATCTACACGACCCGCCGATAGTGGTGTCACAACCAAAGCCACTGCATATTTATTGCGAAGCGAAGTAACCCCAAGGGTAAGCATTGCATGAGGCTTGCCATTGATAGGATTGACTTCACTTTGCACAGTGATTGTACCCTTTGAAGACTCGGTCAGTTCAAAAGTAGTCGTCCTACTGACATCCTCTCCTACGAGAATCGATTCAGAAGATTGTACAAACTTGCCCTCGGCATAATTGAATACATGCAGGCTCAATTGAAATTGCATACCAACTGATCCCCAAATATCAACTTCTCCTCCAGCATTGTTGGCATCAGGTTTTTCCTTGAAGTCAAACATCGTTTGCAAAGGTTCATCTTCTGCCGAGGAGAAAGTACGAGAAATGTGCAATTTCTGAGCACCGCTATTACCTGCAGAGCCTACGAGCAAGCGGCCCTTGCCCTGCAAAGCGTCTGCTATCTGATCGAAGGGCGAAGTACCATCATGTGGTCCCATTGGTGCACCTAGACTCATATTGATCACGCAGGGTTTACCCACCGACTCGGCATAATTATATATATAGGCGAGGGCATCAGAAATATTCACATTATTTGGCGTCGCTGCGCTCATGCCCACCAACACTAATTCGGCATCTGGCGCTACGCCATACCATTCGTTGCCGACGTGACTACCTGCTGCGATACATGCAACGTGTGAGCCATGAGAATTGTACTTAATATCTCCACCAGAAGCGAGGATTTCATCTGCCGTCTTGAACTCTGCACCATATGTAAAGCCAGCGGGTGGCGTACCAGTAGCGGATTGTTCCCAAACGCGGGAAATACGCAACTTGCCAGTAGCGGGATCAGAGAAAGCAGGATGAGAATAATCAAATCCTGCATCAATCACACCTATCACAATGCCTTCACCTGTATAGGCTTGCTCACCTAATTCCCCTGCCTGAACACGTGTCATTTGTGTAGCTTGGTGCGCCTTGTCCAACTGAGGTCGTGGTGTACGTGCCAACTGGATGTATCTCACAAATGGGAGTTCAGCTACTTGATGTAAAACATTGACAGGCATTTGTGCTGTGATAAAATTTCCAGCCTGAACGTTTGTGCTTACTCCATACTGATTAAAAAGTTCCACATCTGCACCATCTTCTACCATAATATAGGCAAAGATCAAACTATCCGAATTGACAGCGGAAGTTCTCGTAGCACGTTCGCTATTACGTAAAAGCGTCAATGCCTCGGGTGAGAGTTTGCATTGCGCAGACAAACAGGCAGGCTGTGCAAATACTGCCAAGAAGCAGAAAAAAGGTAGGCAGCGCAATACAAACTGCGCTGCCACATTATAGGATTTAGATATCAATTGCATAGACTTTATAATATTATCTTCTTCACAGCTGTTTCACCATTCTTGCCGTAGACTTTTACGACGTAGGTTCCCTTTGGCAAAGTACAAGATTCCCCAAAAGCGAATGATGCAACGGTTTGACCCGAAATTGCATAAACAAATGCTCTGTTGCCAACAGAAGGTAAGCGCAATGTTTGACCACAGACATCGACAGTCAAAGCGCAATTCGCTTGAAGTTTGCCTATGCCATCAGCAGATTGAAGGACTGGTATACTTTCAGAGTTCCACACGATACACTCCAAGGGCGAATTTGCTGCATCACTGACGAAAGCGACAATTTGCATATTTTCAAGAATTGCTTCCAAAGATACTTTGTTGGCGTGGGTTGAGATAATCTTTTCAGGAATAGTATACTCAATGGTTTTCTTAACTGTTGTACCTTCGATCAATTCTATTGTTTCACCCCAAGTGCCATTCAGGCAACCGCGAAATACATGATGATGAACATAGTTACTACCCATACCAGATTGAGTAGCTACCATATCATCCTGTACTAAATGAAGATTCAAGCGATGTTCAGCTTCTGTGGGATTAACAAAAGTATAAACCTCAACTTCCAAAGTCCCTTGACGCGTAGAAGCATCAAATTTGTTATTGAGTTGGATCGATATAAAAGGTTCTTTTGTTGGGAATACTTTCATCGCATTGTTCACCAATTTTGAGTCGTTGCCCTCAAACACTATTGAAGCTAAACCATCAGCATATGGTGCACGGTCGAACATAATCGCTGGAGCATACAAACTGCTACTATTATAGAACCAGGTAAAATCCACATCCTCTGCCATCGTAAAGGCATCAGGTTGATACCCCGAATGGTGAGAGACTACCACAAACTTATCCTCGTTTCCAACCAAAGCCTTTTCCAAAATACTATGCGCTGCAGGACAATTTCCACAGGTTTGACCAGTAAATGTCTCAATCAAAGTTTTCTTTTGAATCCACTCGGGATATATAAACAATGATGTAGCAACAACATTGTCTGAGATTGAATATTCAGGAGTAGCATCATTAAGCTTTACATTTAATTGCAAAGGCAAACGCCCCTCACCAGTCAATTCAGCATCAGACAGAGAAAAATCAAACGTAGTGTTTGTATTCACAATGGTAGTGCTATACGAAGAAACAAATTCTTTACCATCGCCAACCTTGTACGAGATTGAAAAATCTTGAGCTGGGCGTGTACCGAAATTAAATATTTGCCCCTCGAGTATTCGCTTGTCTCCTGATTTGACGAAACCTTCGACGGCAATTGGCTTAACTATTAAATCCGAGAACTCTGGTACTGCCTCGCACACCATTTGCAGATTCAAGCCACCGTAACCTTTTTGTGTCACATCAACCCATTCATTGTCCGAAAGAGCATAAAACAAAGACCCGGCAAAGTCTGACGTCAAATCAAAAAGGATGGGTTTATAGGAAGTCGAGACGTTAAAAGTCATACCAACATAGAATTCCTCGCCATCTACGATATAGGGCTCAGAAAAAGCGAATTCCTTGAATGAAGTACTTGCTCCGCTCACCGAACTTGTAGTAATAGATGCGCCATTCAAATCCTTGGTTACAAAAACCTTAATATCTTCCAGGGTACTAGTACCAAAAGCTGCACGAAGCGCTGTAATCTTGGTACCTTTCAAGACATGTGCCTTTTCTGCAGAGATGCGTATTGCCATACCTTGTTTATCGGCAGTACCAAATCTAACACCTTTTTTACGCTCTACATTCCCATTGGTATAACCTAAATAGGTCTGCGCATTGGTTTGCACTATTACAGCACAAACCAATACAAGAGACATAAATATCTTTACTATTTTCATGCGTTATCTTTATAATTGCACTTTCACAGAAACTTCTTTATCACCAACCTTTACCTTCAACACATAAACACTTGCATTGAGGGTAGCAACACGTACACTATTGGTATTAGATTTTGCCACAACTGCACCACGCAAGTCATACAGTGTAAGAGATTTAACACTTTGACCTTTGACTTGGATATATTCAGCGCCCTTCACTACCTGTATAGCACTACTATTTACATTATCAATAGCAGAAGCAATATCAATGACAAAGGTTTGTGCCGCACTAGTCTTTTCACCTACTGTTCCCTCATAAACTGGATTTACACGAAGTGTGTAGTTACCATCAGTCAAATCGTTGATTTCATAATTTGTAGCATTCCAAAGGTCAGCATTGTGCAATTTACCATTCAAATAAATATTGTAACCATTCAGAGGCAATGCACAAGTCATTTGTGACTCTACAACCATACCCAACATCCAGTTTGCTTCCTTTCCTCCTTGAGCACTTAATGAAAGGAAAGTCTCACCGTCGTCTGTAGAATAGAGGTCAGACTTTTCTGGATAGGGAATTTGGTCATCCATACCGAGTGGTGCAGTTTCTGGAGTTACATCGTAGCAGTCGAGCACCAAAACATAGTTGCTATTGACATCGAGTTCGATTGGTTTTTCTAAGTAAATAGTATTCCATTGTCCTATCTTATAGTCCACTTCTCTTTCCAAAGGCAAGTAGACAATTTCCTCATTGTCCTTGTTTAAAATAAAGGTGAAATCAGCATCGCTCAAAGGATAGAATCTGAAAGCCTTGACTACGTAACCGCCGAGTGTAGATAATTTATTTTTATCATACTTCACCGCAGCCATATAACTGTATTGATCAGCCTCGGCACCAATCATACCGCCTGTACAAACGTTGGAAGCGTATGTCGCCACTTGTTCATCGTTGTCCTTTGGCTCTTCCCATGTCGCTGTCATCTTTGCACCCTTTGTCTTAATCTCTGGCACGATTGTCTTGAAGGCAGCTTCATTGCGCGATACGTTGAAGTTTGTCTTCACTTTTTCAGAGAGGCTACCATCTGCATAGACTGCTTCCAATTGGTATTCATATTTACCATCAGACAATTCGTTGGCTAAATATGAAGTCTCATTTAGTCGAGAGATTTCTTCGCCATTTTTATAAATAACGTATTCCTCTACTTCTGCTGTATTATTATTTTCTTTTGAAAATACGGCACCAATTGCCCAACTGATATTGAATTCGTAGCTACCTGACTGAGATGAAAGACCAGACTTATACATTGACATAAATTCTCCCTTTCCTTCTTGACGAATCAAGTCAGAGTAGCCAGCATCAGCACGTTTAGGCACAACTCCCAATACAGAATATCCGCCGAAACCTTCTGTATCAACTTTCACACCAATCATAATGTCTACGTCCTCTGGAATCTCTTGAGGTTCGATCAATTTTACGCGATTTTCTACGCCGTAAGTCAATGAATTGGGTTCAACTTGTTGTTCATAGAAAGGTTCTGTGTCGTCTTCATAGTAAAGGCAGATAGTCCAACCTGCTTGCTTTGACATTGGGATAAACGAAACTTCAGAGACCTTGTAACCTTGTTTTCTGTATATCTCCAATTCGCTTGTGCGGATACGGATTGCACCTTCCAAGCCAAAGGTTCCTCCCCCCAAGCCAACACCTTGGTTAAATTTGTCATAATATTTATAGATAGGCAAATTTGTGAAAGGCGCCTCCCATGAAAATCTGGCATTATTCAAGCCAAATTGTGTACCAAAGAAATTACGTGGTGCATTTTTTGATTGAGATACAATAGTGACTTCCACTGGTTCAGAGGGTACAGACTCTGCCTCTGCATAAACCGCAGTTACTGTATATACAGCAGAAGCAACATTTACATTTTCTTCGATATATGATGTGGTGGTCAAAAGTTTTTCATTTACTTTCACACCGTCACGATAGAGATTGTACCCCTTAACATTTTTACTATTGCTCAAAGGTGCATTCCAGTAAAGTTTCACTGCGCTAACACCTTCAAGAACTTGTGCTTTCAATGCAACGGGTGATGCTTTTTCTGTCTCAACACCAAGTTTGATTACCAACGAACGTGGAATCATCTCGGTATCGTATGCTATCACAGCAAAAGTCTTTTGGTCTTCTGATACGGCAATTGTCGCAAAGAGGTTGGGATATTTATCCATATTAACACCTTGCGAGATGAAATATTCACGCAGTTTGGTTATAGTACCGTCTTTTGCCAACAATACTGCTTCACGTGAACCATAGCCGTCGCCAATGTAACCAAACACACTGGCATCGTTGGTCGCACCATAAGCTTCAAACTCCATTTCATCATCTATCTTCAAAATCGTTGATTTTCTGTCGTCCATTTCATAAAGTCTACGGAAGGCAGATACATACTTAGCATTGGGTGAAACACCTCTTGCAACGACGAAAGGCCCTGCACTATAAAGAGACTTAATATCTGGCTGAATCTTGTCTGAATATTTACCTTCTGCGTCCTTTACCCAAATAGCACAAGTACGATTATTTTTTGTAGGGTGAGTAGTCCAACCACACAAAACTTCACCATCAGCAGACACGTCGTATACTGCACCAGTTATCTCGTCTACGATTTGTACTTCGCCGTCCTTCCATACCAGGGGATAGTACTTTCCAGCCACAGCACCAATACCTGCAATCGTCTTACCGTCGGCACTGATAGCTTGAGCATAACCATCACGGTCCAAGGTTACACCTTCTGCTGTGGTCAAGGGGAGTTCGCTCCATTTTCCTTTTTCCCATTTACCATAGGTTTCTACGGGAGCATTATTGGGTGTACCTTCTGTGGTAGTAAAGCTACCTACGACTACTCCGTCGTCGGATACGTCAAAAGCAATCGAGATATCGCCAGTCGCAGACAACTCTGTCACTTCACCGGATACTAAGTCCCAAATAAATCCACGGTAGTTGCCATCATTGATGTTACCGCAAGCCCAACGTCCATTAGGCGACATTGCAGTCACTTGGTACTCCACTTGCACTTCTGGCGTGGAAAGGATCAAATGTCCTTGCTGTGCATTGATACCCAAAGCGCACAATGCCATAACAAGAAAGAGAAAAATTTTCTTCATAAGATGAATATTTTATTTTGTATTGTGTTATTTCGATTTTAGCAGGAGGACGAAGTTTTACCTAATGTTTTTTATCTGACAGGTAAGAATTCGTACGCTCAGTAATAGATCTTTATTGCCTTACAATCTTTCTGGTTTCTACACCACATGATGTTTTGGCACTAACCAAATACACGCCCTTGGGCAAATGTGCCAAAGAGATGCATGATGTACTTGTCGCTTCGCCGACCAAAGTACCATTTACAGCAAAGACTTGGATTTGCAATACATCAGCATTGATTGTCAGCACATCATTTTGGAATATCCATGCTGCATTTTGGTTCACACTATGCACAGCAAGGGGCAGTGTCGACAAAGTGACAGGAATATTGTCTGTCTTCACCTTTCCAATATTGTACACGACTTCGACACAAACCGTCTTGTCTGTACGGAGTACGTCCTGCCAGACAAAATTATACTGGCAAGTATCTGGTGAAATCAGCATCAATCCATTTTCAGGCGATGGATTCTTGGTGTACGACTTGATGTCAGTAAATATATTGTAACCCTTGATTTGCAAATCAGTCTCGGGAGCTTCCCAGGTTACTGTCAAAGTATAATTCCCCTCATCGTCCTTTCCATTCACAGGGAATAGAATATTTTGTGCGGCAGGAAGTGGTGTGTTGAATTCTTGCTCTACTACGTTTGTGGTATAGAAATCAATACCATCGGCAAAAGACTTAACTTTGATAAAATAGTCCCAATGACCATTTTGCACGACATAGTCATCGAATTGGAATTTACCTACTTTTCTCTCTGCGACGCCTATCAATTGTCCATTACGATAAACTTCATACACGGGTTCACTTGTATATGTCGTCAGGGCAGATTTTGATGCGAGATTGATACTATTTACAGAATCGGTCAGTTCCTTGAGTGCCAATGTTTGAGGATTGCTATCCTTATAGTAATAGCCATTGACATTCTCTGTGCGAACAGCAGATTTTGTCCAACCTTCGGTGCCTGCTACCGAGGTATAAGAATAACTTTGCATCATCACGCCACGTGCAGTAGGCGTGTAGATCGTCTTGCTAGTAGGCACGAGTGCATTTGCAGCAGACTTCCATGTGTGTTTCTCATACTCTACGAGATTTTCGCCTTGATAAGTCCAGATTTCCTGTATAGAGATTTGTCCTTTGTCGGCAGAAATGATATTACTATTTTCATCTTTCTCTACATTTGTACCATGTTTGTATTCGGTACGTTTGCACAAGTTGCCCAAAGCGTCGTACTCCATTTCGTAGATACGATTATTGGCTGGCAAGTTGGCTGACGCTGCGACCTTGATTGCATATTGTGGCAAGTTCACTTTGTCTTGCACAAAATCGCTGTAGGTCATATAATACAAGTCCTTGACTGTAGTGCCCGACTGCGACTTCTTGACTTCGCGCACCTTATTGTCACCTTCCCAGGTATATTCGAAAAGATAAGTACCGTCTGAAAGTTCGGTCAACACCCGACCCTCTTCGTCATAAGTAAAGGCTTGCAAAGTCTTGATTTCATTGCTCCACACCTTGTCGTAACCACTGTACAAACCGTACTTCTTTTCCTTTACTTCAGTCAGACGACCTTCTTCGTCATAGTGGTACATCAGATATGACACAGGCAACTTGTCACCCTTTTCTTCCACCTCGGGTGTATCAGGGTCGTCGCCTGTCAAATAACCTTCGGTCAAGACGCGTGACAGATTCATATTGCAGTCATAGTAGTAGGTTTCCACCTTAGTAGGTGTATTGGCGTCTGATTCACCCATCATATCGCCGTAGGTATATACTGCTTTGAGTTTTTCTTGATAATCCATCGTCACCGTATTCTCTGTGTCGAGAGTGAAAACCATTGGTTCGCTCTTCTTGAATCCGACATTGTAGACAGTTTCGATGATGATATTATTATCCAACTGCTCTGCGTTACCAATTTGCAAGAGATAAGTAGGTGCAGTAATCAGAGTTTCGTTTTGTACAGGAGGATTGCTATTACCTGCCTTGGGGTTGAGAATAACATTGTACCCCTTGATCGTCAAATTCGTTTCGGGCGCGTCCCATACCAGGTGGTAAGCATATCCTTCGTCATATCTACCACTGGCTACGGTAGACACCTTGGTCACAGCAGGCAGTTCGGTATTAAATTCCACTTCGACCATATTCGAGATATAAGCCTCCTTGCCATTCGCCAGAGGTTTCGCCTTTACGAAATAGGTCCATTTGCCATTCATCACCTCGCTGTCGATATACACCATCTTGCCTGCTGACATTTGGGTATCACCGATGTATTCGCCATTGCGATAAACTTCCCAGGGTGTAGCATCTTCGACTGCGTCGGGCAGATAGAACGACAGCATAGCAGTATTGGCTTCGCCCTCCATTACTTTCAAGCTCAAATCCTCGAGCACTGTAGTCTTTTGGTAAACACTCTCTACGTAGGCCTTGGGATAACCGAAGCGCACCCACTTGCCCAGGCTAAATTGATAGGCGGTAACCATCACGCCACCGTCCTCTTCGCTCCACACATATTCCTGCTTAGTGTTTTCTTCAAAGGTTTCTTTGCCGTTGTTCCAATATGATGTCACTTCCGACAGCAATTCACCGAAGGCGTCGTAGGTCCACACTTGCTTCATGTAGGGCAACCCCTTTTCACCCGAGATGATTGCTCCCGCCTCGTTCTTCACGGGATTGGCGATCTTGTAGGTCATGCGGCACACCAGACGATTTTTGGCATCATACTCGTTGTCGATGATATAGTTGTTGTATTTACCAGTCTGGAAGGTGCGACGTGGGCAATCTTTAGTACCAGGAACAAAATCCGAGTGACGTTTAGTGTATTCCCAAGTACCTCGGTCAGTCGTATCAGTTTCTGCGACGAGCGTATCGCCGCTCCATTCGTAGGTAAAGTTATCACTATCCTTTTTACCCTTGATAGGGCGATCCTTCTCGTCATACTTGTACCATTCCACTATGCTTGCTTCGTCCCATCCTGAATATTTGCCGTAAATAGCGCGGTATTTTCTGAGGTAAACGTTGAGCAATTTCCCCGTCTTGGAATATTCGTAGATAGAGAACGTTTCGGGGCGAATATCACCCTCTTGTTCCACCTCTGGAGTCGTTTCTGAATCGCCCAATTGCAGGCGGCCCGAGAAGACAGCAGCTTTGCGTCCGTCAGCATCGTAATAGTTTGTTGTGATCAGCGTAGGCAAATGCTCTGTTGTAGCACCCATCCAATCACCATAAGTCAACTCCTTGCTAATCAAAGTGCTTTGTGCCACAACACATTGCACAGCAAATAGCAAAACAGCAACCAAGAAGCCAAATTTAGTGTAGATTTGTTTCATTGTTGTATTTAGTTTTTGTTTGTTTGAATCAGTTTCTTTTAAAATTTGTCATATCTTGCTACACTAGTATATCTGCTTTTTAATATAACAGGTGTGAAAAACAGACAAATAAGTTTAATTTTGCAAAGATACAAACTTCACAGAAATAGACAAAGTTAATACCCATAAATCCCGACGAATTAACATTTTACCTCTACCATTCTATCAATTTTATTTACCTCTACAATTTTGAGGTAAAATACATGTTTTTAGCAAAAAAGTAATGGGCAAAAATTTTTCGAAAAGGGACAGAAAAATTTCTCGACGGCTCGTTGAAAAAAGGTCTAAGATAATTTTAACGAGGCGTCGCGAAATTTCAACAAGGCCTTGGCTTGTTTTTCTTAGGTCAAACGCACGTTTTTATTCTACAAACATCGCGACATAAAACCAACAAAAAAACCGGCCATATAGCCGGATTTTTAATTTATTCCATTGTATTTACTCTTCGACCTTTGTTACTTCTTCTGGGCCCAACCATACATATCCTGCTAATACGCCAAGATTAATACATAGTCTACCTTCTGAAGTGTCTATATTCATTACTTCATATTTTTTACCTTTATATATAATTGTTTCTCCGATAGTAAAGTTACATTTTGCAAGTTTCTTAGCTACTTTTTGTTCATTCACTTGTACAACTTTAAACTCTTTTTCTGTCATCACTCGACGAGGTATTGTTTCTTGAATAGCTTTAAGACGTAAAGATATGTTTACAATCACCCTCAAAACTGCCCATGTTGTCAGAGAAGACAAGAATATTCCCAAAGCGAATACAATGTCCATAAATTCAAAATCACCAGCAAATACAAATACTATAGATGCAAATATTCCGGTTACAAGAATAACATTCCCTACAGTCGTCAAAGTATCCTCTGCAGACGTTGAGATTTGAGGAATTTCAACTTCTTTTAATTTTGTATTTTCCATAGTCAAAAAAATAATTGGTTACTATTAAAATCACTTATCCAGATGCAAATATACGGATAAGCGAGCGAAATAATATCAAGCTTGCTTGAATATTTTTCACAGCGAGCGAGAGTATATTGGAGATTTATCTCAAATATACATATAAGTGAGCAAGAAATATGAAGTCTACTTCAATATTTTTTCCAGCGAGCGAGAGTATATTGGAGGTTTACCTCAAATATACAAAATGGTAAACGAAAACTTTATCTATCTGTGCCATAAAATACGTATAATAGAGCAGCAAACTGAATTATTCACGATGCTTAACTACTGATAAAGTAAGGATTTGAATATTTTTTTGTAATTTTGCCTACATGAGTAGAATTTTATCTATTGACTACGGCAAAAAGCGTACGGGTTTGGCGGTGACAGACCCCATGCAAATCATTGCAAATGGACTGACCACGGTGGAAACGCACCGATTGATGGACTATTTGAAAGACTACTTCAGCCGCGAACAAGTGGAGCGCATCGTGATCGGTTGGCCTATGCAAACAAATGGACAGCCATCGGAAAATCTGAAACGGATCGAGGCTTTTGTGAAAGCATTTGAGAAGCAGTTTCCACAGATTCCTATCACGAAGCAAGACGAACGATTCACATCTGTACTGGCGCACCGCACTATGCTGGACGCTGGACTGAGCAAGTCTAAACGCAGGGACAAAGCATTGGTCGACGAAATCAGTGCAACAATCATCCTGCAAAGTTACCTTGAAACACGATTTTAAGGAATAATCTCAAAACATTCAGAATAATTATTACAGAAGACAAATATGATTCTCCCTATTTACACATTTGGACAACAAGTGCTCCGCAAGGAGACTGTGCCCGTTACTCCCGACTATCCCGGATTGAAGGAGTTGATAGAAAATATGTTTGAAACGATGTTTCGCAGCGAAGGTGTAGGTTTGGCCGCACCACAAATTGGCCGCGACATCAAAATGGCGGTAATCTCGCTGGATTCACTGAAGGACGAGTTTCCCGAATACGAAAATTTCAACCGCGTGTACATCAATCCTGAAATTGTGGAATACGACGAGTCAAAAATGGAATCGATGGAGGAAGGATGCTTGAGCCTGCCTGGCATACACGAACCCGTGAAGCGCCCTACCCGCATCCACGTGAAATATATGGACGAGAACTTCACCGAACACGACGAGTGGGTGGATGGTTTCCTGGCACGCGTAATGCAGCATGAGTTTGACCAC
>JAEIGA010006058.1_pt1 | contig 18406 bp, 11 predicted proteins | sample 9270691 | NCBI WGS metagenome assembly JAEIGA01 (sample SAMN17057246, study PRJNA624740) | gut metagenome | biome: biome; isolation source: fecal sample | host: Bos grunniens | place: China: Xizang | collected 2019
GACTCGCAGACAGCATCATATTCCGATACATACGGATCTTCCGGAAATATTTTCTACGTCACAAACATGATGGCGCCGATCTATCCACTTTATGTACGCGACGCTTCCGGACAGATCATGAAAGAAGACGGGCGCACAGTCTATGATGCAAACCAGACCGGTTTCATCAGACCAGCCTTTGTTGGCAACGCAGTACGAGACAACGAGGTCAACCAGAAGCAGACTTATGCAGACGTAATCACAGGAAAATGGGGTGTCATTCTCACTCCTGTTGCCGGGCTGACACTCACAGCCAACGTGGGACTTACCAACGAAAACTCACGCTACAACGCCCTTTACAGTCAGTTCGGTTCTCAGAGCGCTACCGACGGACTTGCCTACGTAAGCAGCAGCAGATACTTTGCAGTAAATACACAATATCTCGCAGAATATAAGACGGACTTCTCAGGAAGCAGGCATAACCTCGGAGTGCTTGGAGGATATGAGCTATATAAAATGAAGGAGCAGTTCCTTGAAGGTGAGAATGACCATCTCTACAATCCTTATGTGGGCGAACTCGGAAATGCAGACGGAACAAAGTCAAAGAAGACTTCATCATATACAGCAGACTATATCACTCAGGGATTCCTTGGCAGGATTCAATACGATTATGATGGCAAATACTTTCTCAGCGGCTCATACCGCAGAGACGGATCTTCACGGTTCGCTCCAGGACATCGCTGGGGAAACTTCGGCAGCGTGGGAGCAGCATGGCTGATCAGCAAAGAGGATTTCATGAGTGGAGCCTATTGGGTGGATATGCTGAAAGTCAAGGCAAGCTACGGAGTGCAGGGCAATGACAATCTCTACCCTTCTTCCGGATATGCCCGCAGATACTACCCATATTCCGACAATTACACCCACACTTACAACGAATCCACCGGGGAATATTCTCTTGAGCTGGCATACAAGGGAAATGAAGAGCTCACCTGGGAATCATCACATTCTCTCAATGCTGGCGTTGACTTCGAACTCTTCGGAGGATATCTTAACGGAGGACTTGAGTTCTTCTCACGCAAGACTGTGGACCTTCTCTACAGCAAGGACGTTCCTCTTTCTGCCGGAAATCCTACAGGTTTTTATCCGGTGAATGTAGGCTCGATCCTCAATGAGGGCTTTGAAATTGCCTTGGGAGGTTTCTTTGTGAGCACTCGCGACGTGCAATGGTCATGGAACATGAATATGAGTCACTATAGGAACGAGATCCTTTCCCTCGACAGCAGCGTCTCAGAGGAAGGCATCAAGGGCGGTAACTATATATATAAGGTAGGAGGTTCTCTATACGAGGCCTATATGCACCGATTCGCCGGGGTGAATCCGGAGACAGGAAAGGCACAGTGGTACAAGAAGGTTTATGACGAGAGCGGAAACTGGAGCGGAGAAAACGAAGTGACTGAAGTGTTCACTGAATCTGACCAATATGAAATCGGCTCTGTCCTCCCACTCCTTTACGGAGGTTTCGGCACAACCTTGAATCTTTACGGTCTGGACATATCGGCTCAGTTCTCATTCCAGCTGGGAGGACGATACTACGACGGCACCTATCAGGCCCTCATGCACACCTCTTCCGGTGCCGGCACTGCATGGCACTCGGATATTCTGAAAGCATGGACTCCGGACAATCCGAACAGCGATATTCCTCGCCTTGATGGGGACACAAGCGTCGGCCAGACTGCTGTGGACAATTACCTCATCAGTTCGAACTACTTGAGCGTGAACAACGTGACCATCGGATATTCGCTTCCGGCTACGCTTCTTTCTAAGGCCAGGATTGCCGGAGTGAGAATCTATGTTGCAGGAGACAATCTCGCAGTACTGTCTGCACGCAAAGGTGTTGATCCCCGCTACTCGATGGGATTAGGATCCCTTACTTCTGGATCAGGTCTCAACAGCGGTTCATACTCAGCCATGCGTACAGTCACTGGCGGCATCACACTTACATTCTGATACACAATATCTTACATTAGCTTCATGAATCTCATCACAATTTAACAGGACTAAAAATGAAACGATATATTACAATAAGCGCAGTGTTGATCATAGCGGCATCCTGTTCACAGATGGATGAACTTGCGCCACAAGGAGGATCAGCCCTCGCGTCACAAGTACTCGAGACCAATCAAGCTGTACCATCCAGGGTAAATGCAACCTTCAACGGAATGTACACCAAACTCGGTGCGCCGGAAAGCGTGTTTGGCAGCGGACGCCCGGATGACTGGGGCTTTCCGATGATCTGCTTCTCAAGCGACATTGAAGCCGCAGATGTTGTGTTGGCCAACAGTGGATATAACTGGTTTTCCGTATGCGGAGCTCTTACATCCCGCAACGCGGACTATGCCAATCCATATGTCCGCTATGCTGCTCCATACAATCAAATAGCTGCTGCAAATGAAGTCATCAATTCCTATCCTGCCGACACTGACGACCGGGAGTCCATCTATAAGATTGCCCAGGCACGGGCAATCCGCGCATTCTCATATCTGAACCTCGCCCCATATTTTCAGTTCGGATATGCTGCCGGTGGAGCCAACCTGCCTTGCGTCCCGATCGTGACCGAGTCCACAGAGGATTTCACCGACAATCCTCGTGCAACTGTTGCCCAGGTATACGACCTCATCGTTTCAGATCTCACTTATGCCATTGAAAATCTTGATGGATATATCAGACCTGACAAGTCACGAATTGACCGACAGGTTGCTTATGGTCTTCGCGCGCGTGCGTATTTAAATATGGAGAAATGGGATCTGGCTGCGACAGATGCTGCCAAAGCGGCAGAAGGATATACTCCGGCTTCATTGGCCGAGGTGGCTGTTCCGTTCCTATATGACATCAAGGAGCACAACTGGATCTGGGGATATGACATGCAGACAGACGTTGCTCTTGAAAACCCTTATGCAACCTCGAGTTCCTGGTTGAGATCTTTTTCCGGTGATGGTTATGCTGCGGCTTGTCAGGTATATGCCTGCTGCAACAGTCTGCTCTATGATGCAATTCCTTCGACAGACGTGCGCAAGGGATGGTGGGTGAACCCTTCACTTGAGTCTCCTCTCCTGTCTTCTGTCAGCTGGAATGGTGTCAGCGGCAATGCTGTGGCTGCACTTGAGATTGATAATATCAAACTCCCGTTTCTGCCTTATACTAATGTAAAGTTCGGCATGTTCTCCGTTGGAGGTACCAACAACGACGAGGACTGGCCTTTCATGAGAGTTGAGGAGATGATTTTGATTCAGGCAGAGGGACTTGTCAAGAGTGGCCGGGCTGATGCGGGAAAGCAGATGCTTGAAAACTTTGTCAGGAACTATCGCAACCCTGGTTATTCAGTTTCTGATGGAGGCAGGAGCATTGAGGACGAGATCTGGTTCCAGCGTCGCGTGGAACTCTGGGGAGAAGGCTTTTCAAACTCAGATACCCGTCGTCTGAACAAACCGCTTGTTCGCTTCCATGGCGGAGCGGAGAGCAACGTGCCGGCAGCCTTTCGTTTCAATATGACATCATCAGATCCTTGGTGGCTGATGCGCTTCACTTCCAGCGAACTCAACACCAACCTTGGCATCGTGGACAACTCCGGCGGCCTCCTTCCGGTTCAGGACCAGAATCCTGACCTGCGTGATGGGGTTACAGATTAGCCACCCCGCAAATTTGGTGAGGCATAAATCAGTGGTCTTCAATAAGATAATAGGTTTCCCTCGCCTTCCCAGCCACGCGAGGAAAACCACCCAAAACACTGAACTTCAACAACTTACCCCTCACCCCAAAAAACACCTCCGGTCAAAATCTCACAAAATTGACCGGAGGTACTATATTTTGATGGGTACTGCGATTACATCATGCCACCCATGCCGCCTGCAGGCATTGCCGGAGCAGCAGCTGGCTCAGGAATGTCTGCGATTGCGCACTCAGTGGTGAGGAACATACCTGCTACCGAAGCTGCATTCTCAAGAGCAACGCGCGAAACCTTGGTAGGGTCAATGACACCCGCCTCAAACATGTTAACATATTCATCTGTACGTGCATTGTAACCGAAGTCGCCTGCACCCTCACGGATCTTGTTGATGATCACGCTACCCTCAACACCAGCGTTTGCAGCGATCTGACGGAGAGGCTCCTCAATTGCGCGGGCAACGATATTGATACCTGTAGTCTCATCATCGTTCACACCCTTGAGACCTGCAAGTGCCTGAGCTGCGCGGATATATGCAACTCCACCACCTGGAACGATACCTTCCTCAACTGCAGCGCGTGTTGCACTGAGCGCATCCTCCACGCGGTCCTTCTTCTCCTTCATCTCAACCTCGGTTGCAGCACCGACATAAAGGACTGCCACACCACCAGCGAGCTTTCCAAGACGCTCCTGAAGCTTCTCACGGTCGTAGTCTGAGGTTGTGGTCTCGATCTGTTTGCGGATAAGGTCTGCACGCTCCTGAATTGCAGCGGCGTCACCTGCTCCGTTAACGACAGTTGTATTATCCTTTGTCACAACCACCTTCTCAGCCTTTCCAAGCATATCGAGAGTCGCGTTCTCAAGTGTAAATCCTCTTTCCTCAGAGATAACCATACCACCTGTGAGGATTGCGATATCCTGAAGCATCTCCTTACGACGATCACCGAAACCAGGAGCCTTCACAGCAGCAATCTTGAGTGTACCGCGAAGTTTGTTCACAACGAGAGTTGTCAGTGCCTCACCATCCACATCCTCAGCGATGATCAGAAGCGACTTACCCTCACGAGCGATAGGCTCAAGGATAGGGAGAAGGTCCTTCATGGTCGAAACCTTCTTGTCTGTAAGAAGCACATAAGGAGCCTCAAGAACTGCCTCCATCTTGTCACCGTTTGTCATGAAGTATGGAGAAATATATCCTCTGTCGAACTGCATACCCTCAACAACCTTCACCTCAGTTTCAGTACCCTTTGCCTCCTCGACAGTGATCACACCGTCCTTCTTCACCTTTGACATTGCGTCAGCGATGAGCTTTCCGATATAGTTGTCATTGTTGGCAGAGATTGTTCCTACCTGCTCGATCTTGGCATAGTCCTCGCCGACTTCCTGGCTCTGCTCACGGAGATTCTCGACAACAGCAGCGACAGCCTTGTCGATACCTCTCTTGAGATCCATAGGATTGGCTCCTGCTGTCACGTTCTTCAAGCCCACGTTGATGATTGCCTGAGCAAGAACGGTTGCTGTGGTGGTACCGTCACCGGCCTGGTCGTTGGTCTTGGAAGCAACCTCCTTGACCATCTGAGCTCCCATATCAGCGAACTGATCCTCAAGCTGAATTTCCTTTGCTACAGTCACACCATCCTTAGTCACATGTGGCGCGCCAAACTTCTTTGCAATCACCACATTGCGGCCCTTTGGACCAAGTGTAACCTTCACTGCGTCTGCAAGTGCGTCGGCGCCTTCCTTCATTCTGGCGCGCGCATCCATATTGAATTTGATATCCTTTGCCATAAAATTTCATTTTAAACTCCCACAGCACCAGCCAGGGAATGTCTTCATTGATTAAAGAACTGCGAGAATGTCAGACTGCTTCATGATAAGGTAGTCCTTTCCCTCGACTGACACATCAGTGCCAGCATATTTTCCATAGATGACAAGGTCACCGACCTTAACCTCCATCGGCTCATCCTTCTTGCCCGGGCCTACCGCCACGATAATACCCTGCTGTGGTTTCTCCTTTGCTGTGTCAGGAATATAAAGTCCTGATGCTGTCTGGGTCTCGGCCGCCTTCGGCTCAATGACAACCCTGTCTGCTAGTGGTCTGATCATAATATTTTCGTTTTATAAATTTATCACTGTAACACCCGTCACCACATCCGCGATGACGTAATCATTTACAATATTAGTAAAAACAAACAAAATGCCAGTCAAAACCGACTGACATTTTGTCACTTTAGGCTCAGTCCTGTTCAAAATTACCGATGGAAGAGGACTATATATGGAGTCTGAAGTGCCATAGAATGACACCTACAGAAACTGATACGTTAAGGGAGTGCTTTGTTCCGAACTGAGGTATTTCCAATGCGAAGTCAGAGGCATCAACAACTTTCTGGTCCACTCCTGCAACCTCATTTCCGAATACGACAGCATATTTCTTCCCTTTCTCGGGAACGAACTTATCCAACATCACAGACTGAGCAGTCTGTTCTGCGCTGACGATGATATATCCGTCTTCCTTGAGCCTGCGGACCGCATCCATAGTATCCTTTACATGTTCCCATTCCACGCTGTCTTCTGCTCCGAGAGCAGACTTATGGATTTCAGCAGACGGGGGAACCGCACAGATTCCGCAAAGCCACACCTTGTCGATCTTGAAGGAGTCAGCCGTACGGAAAGCTGAGCCGACATTGTGGGCACTTCGGATATTATCCAGTACGACTACGATTCCTGTCTCCGGAAGTTCCTTATACTCAGCCGCAGACACACGGCCAAGCTCGATATTCAAAAGTTTTCTATTCTGCATGTCACCAGCTTTTCTTTGAAAATATGGTCACAAAGGTAATATAAAAACAAAAAATGTTTAAATTTGTGATTGCTTAAAAATAAAAATATCTATGAAACAGGATCTTCAGATTTTCAATCTGATCAAAAAGGAAGATGACAGACAGACATCGGGCATCGAGCTCATCGCCTCAGAAAACTATGTCAGCGAACAGGTGCTTCAGGCACTCGGATCAATCTGCACAAACAAATATGCCGAGGGATATCCAGGAGCTAGATACTATGGCGGTTGCGAAGTCGTGGACCAGATCGAGCAGCTTGCAATCGACCGTCTCTGCGAGCTTTTTGAAGCTGAGTATGCCAACGTGCAGCCACACTCAGGAGCTCAGGCTAATATGGCTGTGATGATGTCATGCATCAAGCCAGGCGAGACATTCATGGGTCTCGACCTTGCACACGGCGGCCACCTCACACACGGCTCACCTGTGAACATGTCAGGTATCCTCTACAATGCTGTCGCTTACGGCCTCAAGGAGTCGACCGGAATGATCGACTATGACCAGATGGAAAAGACTGCTCTGGAGCACAAGCCGAAGCTTATCATCGGTGGTGCATCCGCATACTCTCGTGAGTGGGATTATGCACGTATGCGCGAAATCGCTGACAAGGTGGGAGCAATCCTCTGGATCGACATGGCCCACACAGCAGGTCTTATTGCAGCCGGTCTGCTCAGCAATCCTGTGAAATATGCACATATCGTGACTTCAACAACCCACAAGACCCTCCGTGGTCCACGTGGTGGTATCATATTGATGGGCAAGGACTTCGACAACCCTTGGGGTCTCACAACACCGAAGGGCGTGGTGAAGAAGATGTCTCAGATCCTCAACTCAAGCGTATTCCCTGGCGTTCAGGGTGGTCCTCTCGAGCACTGCATCGCAGCTAAGGCTGTATCGTTCTATGAGGCCCTCCAGCCAGAGTACAAGGAGTACCAGAAACAGGTGATCTCCAACGCACAGGCAATGGCGGAAGCCTTTGTAAATCGCGGATATAAGCTGGTGTCAGGTGGTACAGACAACCACCTCATGCTCATTGACCTCCGCACCAAGTTCCCTGAACTCACAGGAAAGGTGGCCGAAAAGGAGCTCGGAAAGGCAGATATAACTGTTAACAAGAACATGGTTCCATTTGACTCACGTTCTCCATTCCAGACTTCAGGTGTGCGTGTGGGTACACCAGCCATCACTTCACGTGGTTTTGTCGAGAAAGATATGGAGTTCATCGTGAACCTCATCGACACAGTCCTCACAGCCGCATCCCAGAATCTCGACCTCATCGCAGGCAAGACTGAAGAAGGAAAAGAGGCATATGAGGAGGTTCTCGCAGGCGTAAGAAAGCAGGTGCGCATGAAGACCAACGGCATGCCGCTCAACAGATATTAACCATCATTCACATAAACGAAACAAGGGCACCCGCAAAGGTGCCCTTGTTCTGTAATATATATCTTTTAGTTACCGACAGGTCGGATGAAGAAGTTGAAAGTCATCGGCTGGGCGTCAATCAGGTATTGGTCAAGTGGCCATGCTCCCCAGGAATTGATGCAGCCAAGACCCTGCTGAGCAAGATCGAAATGCACCCAGGTCTTGCCAAGCGAACGCTGTGACTCGTAAGCAAGCGGCTTGAGCTCCAGAGAGTGAGCCTGATTGTTGTTCTGATAGCGGACATCCATTTCTTCTGTGCTGAAAGGAAGTGCAGAGGCTGAGAACTTAACATCAGAAGTGATTTCAAAACCGGCGCCGTTGTCATCAAGCACCTTCATCCACCTCAACTGGGTCTTGGTTCCTGACTCCTGAGGACGCACATATCCATAATGATACTGATCCTCAACCCTCTGAGTGTAATGGCCGACAAGGGCTGAAGTCGCTCTGTCGATATAGTTCTCATGAGGTCCAAGACCAAAGAACTCGAATGTAGAGTATTCACCACCCATGGCCATCTGCATTCCGAATCTTGGAAGGAACGGAATATTTTCAGGATTCAGCTTGCCGGCATCCACAAGCGACTCGACGCCTGCAACAGTTCCGTCTGCGTAAATCTTATATTCTATATTGACCGATGCCACATCCTGAACAGGAGCATATGACACTGTCAGCTTATAGCAATCCTCAGCTGCCTCCACAGCAAAATCTGCAACCTTGAACTCAGGGAAACGCCACATTGCAAAAATTCTCTTATCAAAGCCGGCACCGAGATCGTTCTCAGTGCATGCACGTGTGACAGACGGCATCAAAGGAGCCTTGAGCATTTCCTTGCCACCCATCTTATAGCTTATCATCGCGCCTGTTTCTGCATCAAATTCAGCTGACCATGGAGCGATTCGGTCCACCCTTGTTCCCTCATAGTTCATAAGACCAGAGAAAATATGTCTGTTACCTTCTGCAGCATATGCAGGAGCACCGGATATGTTTCTAAACACTGGGAGATCTGCTTCATTAAGACATATCTGGTCGTATGCAACCACAAAACCAGCAGGAAGAAGGCTGTCTACACTCTTAAGGACATATCTTATATTAAGGTACACATCGCTTCCCAGAAGGTCAGCCATACCTGCAGCACGAGCTATGTCATCATGCGCAAATCCAAGATCAAGAGACTCTGTCTGCTGAGGAGCTACTGCGGGACAATCCTTGACACCAGAAAGAACCTTTCGGCCGTTGACCTCAACGTCCCACTCAAGCATATAGCGCGAGAGATCAATGAAGAAGTTCTCGTTATATACATCCACCTTGCTCCACGCTCCTGCAGCAGAAGTGTGGATATTACGATACTGATATGCCACCTCGTATGCATGAGGATGAAGACTGCGGTCAGCTGCAATCACACCGTTGCAGCAGAATGAATTGTCAGACGGATCGTAGTCATTGAAATCGCCGCCATACACAAACACGTGATCAGTTCCATATTTTTCAGGATCCACCTCCCAGTAAAGAGCCTGATCCACAAAATCCCAGATATATGCACCCTGGAACTTAGGATACTTTCTGATCAGATCCCAATATTCCTTGAGTCCTCCCATCGAATTTCCCATAGCGTGAGCATATTCACAGAGGATCAACGGTCTCTCATGATCGGAAAGGGAATATCTCTCACACCATGCCGGATCGCTGTACATGATGGAGATCACATCAGTATGCGGAGCACCCTCAGCACGCTCATAATGAACCGGACGGAGCGGATCGATGGCCTTGACAGCCTCATAAGACTTCACGAAATTAGGTCCGTAACCGGCCTCGTTTCCAAGACTCCACATGATCACAGAAGGATGATTATAGTCGCGCTGAACCATTCTCGTAGCCCTCTCGATGTGAGCAAGTTCGAAAGTAGGATCATTTGCGAGTGACTCCTTGCCATATCCCATTCCATGAGACTCCACATTGGCCTCATCCATGACATAAATACCATAGCGGTCGCAGAGCGAATACCAGAGAGGGTCATTAGGATAGTGACATGTGCGTACAGCATTGATATTGAGCTGCTTCATGATCTGGATGTCACGGATCATATCTTCCTCCGAAACGACATATCCCTTATAGGGATTCATTTCATGTCTGTTCACGCCCTTGATAAGCACCGGCTGGCCGTTCACCTTGAGGTTCGAGCCCTCGATGCAGACATCACGGAAACCTATCTCGAGATTTGTCTTTTCCGTCTTTCCTTTCTTGTCATATGCAGTGAGCTCAAGAGTATATAGCCAAGGCTCCTCCGCCGACCACTGCTTCACCTGAGGGACAGTAAACTTATAAGTAAGAAGTGTATTTCCACGCTCAGTTCGTGACATCTGAGGAGATGCGGACTCATTTTCCACAGTTACTTTCTGTCCGAACGGATCATACACCTCAAAGGCAACTGAAGTAACAGGCCTGCTGACCTCGACCTTGACTACGGCCTCGCCGGAAGCGGCAGCATTCACCTTGATATCCTCAATTCTGTTCTTTTCTCGGGAATATACATAAACATCTCTTGCAAGACCTGTCAGTCTCCAGAAGTCCTGATCCTCAAGATATGTTCCATCACACCATCTGAAGATTTCAAGTGCGATGAGATTCTCTCCTGTCTTGACAAACTTCGTGATATCGAAACGGGCCTCAAGCTTGCTGTCCTCACTATATCCCACCTCCTTACCGTTCACCCAGACACGTACATTCGATGTTGCTGAACCGATGTGAAGAAATATATCCTTACCCTTCCAATTCTCATCAATTGTGAAGGTGCGGCGATATTGACCGGCATAATTATGCCATGGTGCAGGGAACGGAGGATTGTTTTCATAATGACCGCTCCAAGCCCAACCTACATTCTTGTATACGGGATGACCATAACCATTAAGCTCCCACAAACCGGGAACCGGCATCGTATCCCATCCGGAAGCATCAAAATCCAATGCAAAGAAATCCTTTGCACGTGCATCAATGCTCTCATACCAGCAGAAATCCCAGGTTCCGCTCAACGAAAGTTTGAGTCCGTTTGTCTCAAAAAATGAAGACATAGGAATACGGTTCCTCTGAATCACCTGAGGATTCTGCCAATCAGGAAGTTCGGCATTCTCGGCCGCCTGTGCAGATATGCCTGCAGTCAAAGCTGCAATAAGAGCCACGGTCAATCTTTTGATATTCATAGGTTATCAGTTTTATGTGATTATGTTATATGATTTCTATATCCTTGGAAAGTATCCACCCCTGACGTCCGTCAGCAAGTTCAACATTGTACCAGTTTCCGACATTATCCAAGATCCTTACCTTGGTTCCCTCATGAAGGATGAACAGATCGGTGGAAGCTTCGGACGAGGGTGAACTTTTGACTGAAGTAACCGGACGCATGACGATTGCATCATCAGCACTCATATAATCATTCTTCTGCCAGAGCGAGAAGCTGAGACTTGCAACTGCAAGCAGCAATGTAACTATTCCTGTAAAGAATCCAGCACGTCGTCCTGCAGCAGTTGCGCCAAGTATGAAAAGAAGCGCAAGTGCCAGCGTCAATGCCAGAAGCACCAGAAAGCACACTGCCCAAGCATCGGAATCCATGACATAACATATATCCTTGGCCCAGACCCTCAATATGAAATCGGGCACAGGGTCAATCCTGTCCTGAATAGTATTGTTCAGCAGTTCAAGGTTGTATCTGGCATCTTCATATGACGGATCGAGCCTGAGGGCACGTTCATAGAAAAGGATAGCCTTCGAGATATTACCATCCTTGAAATAAGCATCTGCTGTGTTGTAGTAAAGCGCAGCAGACTCAAGTCCCATTCCGGAAATCAGCTCATAATCTGCGACTGCGTCAGCCCATCTTCCGTCAATATATGCCTGATTGGCAGTATTCCAAAGCGAGTCCACATACATATCCGATGCATCTGCTGCAAACGGAAGCAGAAGCAGGATGAGCACAGGAAGGACTGCTTTTGATGTATTCTTGCGTGTCTTCATATCAGAATCAATTGAAGATATTACGTCCAGGGCTGAGGTGTAATGAGCAGCCATTGCCTCGTTTCCTGTAGCTGGTGAGTATCTTGCATATTCACAGGCATCAAGAATACCTATGAATGTATCTACTACAGACTGCGCTACACCACCTTCCACCAAGGCTTCAGTGATCCTCTCACGCGAGAGCTCAGCAGATGGTATGTTCAACTTGTCAGATATGAATCCCAGCAGGGCCTTGTGGAGTTCCTCATAGAATGCAGTATAAAGATTCTGCTTCAGGAAGGTGCTTGCCAGCTGAAGACGCTTCATGGCCATCTTGGTAGCCTTACGGTTTCTTGTACCCACCACATCTGCCCTTCTGGCTGCAAGATGACGAAGAGCTGCCCAGAGAATCACTGCAACGACAAAGAGCAGGACAGTCAATATCCAGAACAATGCTGAACCCACAAAGAATCTTCCCTGCGGCACAAGCGCAGAATCCTTGACATTGATGAAACGGATATCGCTTGCCAGGTTCTTTACATCCTTCTGGAGAGCTCCGGAAACCACTACGCCTGTGGCAACGTCTGTATCATCCCCTTTGAGAACTGTCAGCTGTATCGGCTGAGTCTCAAGAGTCACATACTTATGCTGATTGACATCATAGTACGAATATCTGATCGGCTCGATTTCAAAATCACCGTAGCTTCTCGGAATAAAAGGATACTCGTAGGTCCTGCTGCCGGAAAGTCCCGACTTGTCTATCTTGTCAGAAGTCTTTGTGTCATATACCTCCATATCAAGAGGGAAAGTCACCTTCGGAGCTTCAAGAAGAGATACGTTTCCACGACCGGTAACAGTCAGGATCAACGATGCCGCCTCATGGGTCTTAAGTGTATCCTTGCTGACTCTGGCAGATATGTTGAACTTGCCCACACCACCAGCGAAAGATGATGGTGCTCCGGCTGGTAACGGATTGACAGTGACCGCCAGAGGCTGGGTAGACACTTTCTTCCTTACTGTACGATAGTCGTCAAAAAAGCCATCGAATATACTGGTTCCTCCATTTGACACCCTGATATTCACAAGACATGTCAACTCCGCGGGATTGATTGTCACCTTTCCCTGTTGCTGAGGAACAAGGACAAACTTTCTCAAAAGAGCTGCATTATAAATCTGGCCATCATACACCTCGCGGGCGAACTCTATATTGGTAGGAGCCTCTATCTCCTGACTCCAGAAACCGTTGAATGTCGGGAACGACACATTCTCAAACCCGGCAATATTGACTCTTTGATATAGCTTGAGCGTGGCAATGACAGGCTCTCCAACCACTACGCTGGTACGGTCCAGATTCAAGGAAAGGAATATGTCCGAATCCTGGACTGCAGCTGTCTGCTGTCGCTGATAAGACTGACCACTTGAAGACCTTGCTGCAGACTGGCTACCGGATGAGGCACCTCCTGCCACAACCTCTATGCTTGTGGTTCCGGAAGCAATGGTCTTACCCTTGACCTTTGCCGTAGCTGCAGGAAGGGTGAAGCGTCCAGCCTTGACCGGTCTCAAGACATAGGTATATGTATTCTGAACATTCTTGCTTCTCTGTCCGTTCACAATCTGTATGCTGGTGGACTTACCTTGCTGCGGTCCCCACTGGATCTGGAAATCATCATTCGATGTCCATGTAAAGTCAGTCGGGCTGTTCTCTCCCTCTATAATGAAAGTCACATTGAACTGCTCATCTGCCGCCACGACATTAGGTGCCTCGACCTTGATTGAGGTCTGGGCATACGAGACAAATACAGCCAATGCCGATAATAATGTCAAAAATAATTTCTTCATCTTATATATGATCCTACCAGTTCTTATCTTTCTGTCGTCCCTTCAAAGCCTCCGCCTTTTCCTTGTTCACCTTATCCTGCGTTTCCTTTTCCTTAGCCTGAATGGCCTGAAGCATCTGCTGAGCTGCCTGTGGGGTTATCTTTGGAGGTTCACCCTGAGGCTGTTGCTGCTTCTGCTGATCCTTGTTCTGATTCTGAGGGTCATCCTGCTGATTATCCTGATTGTCCTGCTCATCCTTCTTGTCATCCTTCTTATCATCCTTCTGCTCCTTCTTCTCATCGTTCTGGTCATTCTTGTTCTGACCATTCTGATTCTGATCATTCTGATCCTGGTTCTGATCCTGATTCTGCTGCTGCTCCTGCAGCTTCTTCTTTGCGTATATATAATTCTCCTTCGCCTGGAGATCTCCCGGATTTCTCAGAAGAGACTGCTCAAGAGCATCCACTGCACCCTGCCAGTCCTGCAGGCCAATCGACACATCACCCAAGTTAAAATAATAGTCTGCAGCACTTTCCGTTGCCGATGCAGATTCCTTGACCCTGTCCAGCATCTTTTTTGCCTGCTCCATATCACCCTGTCGATACAAGGTATTCGCCAGATTATAGTTAGCCACTACAGATGTGGAATCCTTGACCAGAGCTTTCCTATAGTCAATATCCGCCTCGCGGTAATCTTCCTTTCTGAAATCTCGGTTTCCCTTGCGCACATCATGCTTATCCACCTGTGCCTGAGCCACCTGCAGCGACAGACAGATGAGTGATACCATTATAAATATATATCGTTTCATTCCTGATCTACTATCTCACTAACGGTTAAACAGATGGCGTTTCGACCTGCGGTCGCCCACCAGCATCTCCACCACAAAAAAGAGAAGTGCAATCGCCAGAAAATACATGAACTGTTCGTCGTATTCTTCAAAAACGATTGAACTATACTTCTCATCCTCCATCTTTCTGATGTCCTCGATAATCGGATTCAGTCCGAATTCGCTGTTTCCCGCACGCACATATACACCGTTTCCTGCATACGCAACCTGCTGAAGAACAGACTCATCCAATCTGGTTACCACAATATTTCCCTCCTTGTCCCTCAACAATTCTCCGTCCATTGGTATCGGCTTACCTTCAGGAGAACCGACGCCGATGGTGAAGACGCGGACTCCAAGCTCAGCAGCCTGTTTTGCAACAGCCACAGGGTCATCCTCGTGATTTTCTCCATCTGTAATGACAATCACCGCTCTGCTCTTCTCACTCTGAGCACTGAAACTTCTCATTGCGGTGTTGATGGCATCTCCGATTGCAGTTCCCTGAACAGGAACAGACTCTGTGGATATGGAGTTAAGGAACATCTTCGCCGAAACATAGTCTGTCGTAATCGGCAGCTGGACAAAGGAGTTTCCTGCAAAGACAATCAGTCCGATGCGGTCCTCACGCAGCTTGTCCACCAATCTGGAAATCGCCAGTTTGGCTCTCTCCAGACGATTCGGAGAATAGTCCTCTGCCAACATCGAATTGGAAACATCCAATACAATCATGATTTCAGCACCCTTTGTCTCATGCTCCTTGAGTTTGGCTCCTATCTGCGGACGAGAAATTCCTATAACAAAGAAAAAGAATGCAATAGAAAACAAGGACAGTCTGACCCAAGCCTTACCTTTTGCGTAAGACGGCATCAGCTGACGGACAAGTGTCTCGTCTCCAAATTTTCTGATACGCCTCTGCCTGAGTTTGAGATTCACCGCAAAAATGATGAAAAACAATGGAATCAGAAGAAGCAGCAATAAAAATTGAGCTTGTGCAAAATGTATCATATCTTCCCCTCCTTCGTTACGGCAAACGCTTGATTACAAACCAGTTCAAAATCAACTCCATCAACAAGGCCAGGAGCGCGAGCAGAGCAAACTGTCCGAACAGTTCCTTGTATATAGGGAAGCTGTCCACTGTGGTACGTGCCTTCTCCATCTTATTGATTTCGCTATATATCTCTGACAATTTTGTATTGTCGGTAGCTCTGAAATAACGTCCTCCGGTGGATTCGGCGATTTCCGAAAGCAGCGCCTCATCGATCTCCACCTTCACCTGCTGGATTTCCACTCCCCATGGAGTCATGACCGGATAAGGAGCCATTCCTTCCTTGCCGACTCCGATCGTATAGACGCGGACTCCGTATGTCTTGGCAATCTCAGCTGCCATCTGAGGGGAAATCTCTCCCTTGTTGTTCACACCATCGGTCAATAGAATTATGACACGGCTTTTTGCATCCGAATCCTTCATTCTGGCCACGGCTGTTGCAAGACCGTTTCCGATAGCAGTACCGTCCTCGATGAGATCTGTCTGAACCTCCTTCATAAGGTTGATAAGTGTCGCACGATCAGTTGTCAAAGGGCACTGTGTGAAGCTTTCGCCGGCAAATACAACGATTCCCATGCGGTCTGTAGGGCGCTGGGAAATAAACTCTATCGCTATATCCTTCGAAGCATTGATTCGGTCCGGAGTAAGGTCCCTTGCCAGCATCGAAGTGGAAACGTCCATCGCAAGTATGATATCGATACCTTCAGTATCCACTCTTTCCATCTGTTCTGAAGAACGTGGACGCGCGATCGCGATCACAATCATCGACAAGGCAAACACCCTGCACACAAAAGGCACATGGCGCAGGACTGCCATGAAGGAAGTCCCTCTGAGCATCCATGGGGTGGCTGTGGAAACTCTCATATGAGGATGTCTCTGAGCAAGTTCCAGCCATATATAATGCAGCACCAGCAGCGCCGGAACCACTAAAAGCCATAAAAGTTTAGGATATTCAAAATACATCACTCACCTCCTTTACTTTCTTCCTGAGAATTCTCCACATCTGCCTGATAAGTCGCTGTGACAAATCTTACAGCCAGAGGCAATGTCGAGGCATTATCTTCATCTGAAGCCACAAACTTTGCAAACTTCACAAAGTCAGCTCTTTCAAAAAGGTCCTTCAGCTCATCCAGAAGTTCCTTCGGTGCATCGGTCGCCTTCATATCTTCAAAAATCTCTGCCGTGGTCATTTCCATAGCACCGATTCCATATCTCTCTGAAATATACTCTCTCAATGCATCAGTAATACCAGAATAGAAGTCTTTCTGCTTCTCCGGCACCCACATAGCGTTACCGCGATATTTATCCAGCTTTCTCAAAGCCACGATATGAGGGGGATCCTTGTGGATATATTCCGGATTGTTGCGACGACGATACTTTACGCCAAGCCAGATCAGAAACGCTATCAGACCAGCAAGGGCGAGACCGCCTGCCACCCAAGGAGCAACCTCCCTGAATGTCACCGGATATGTCATCTGGGCCTTGATATCGTGCGGCTTAAAAGTGGCAGTATCCACCGGCATCGTCTTCACCTCCAGTTTCTGAGGATCAAAGACCAAGGTGTCCACAACACCATCCTTGGACAATCTCTGGACAGCAAGAGGCGGAAGGAAATATATGCCTTCATCAAACGAAGTGATCGTGATGCCGGCCCTCAAGTCCAGGAGTCCGCTCTGTCCCTTCTTCTGCTTCCTGACCTTAAGAGTATCCACAGTCCAATTCTCCACAATCCTGATATTAGTCATCAAAGTGTCCTTGATCTGAGGGAAACCAAAACGCGTTCCTTCCTCGACCTGCTGAAGATCGAAGCCATAACGCACCTGGTCTGCAATCAGCACCGAATCTCTTTCCTGAAGCTGCTCCAGGAAAGAACCGGTCATCTGGACGACCTGCCCCTTGAGCTGCGTAACCGCAACCTCCTCAGCGAGCAAAGAAGCCGAAAAAGAAAACAATAAAAGTATATATATCAATACTTTACGCATAGTCTATCTACTTTTGAACAAAGTCATCAAACCCTTGACATAATCATCATCCACAGCTATGCTGACCTTGTCCACGTTATATTTCATGAAAAGACGCGACGAAGTCTGCTCCACATTCGCGAACCAGTCCTCATATGCGCGTCTCATCTTTCTGTCGGAAGTGTTAACCCATGCCGCCTTGCCTGTCTCGGCATCCTTGATATGCACCAGACCCACATCCGGAATACTTCTCTCACGAGGGTCATACACCTCGATCACAGATAGATCATGTCTGTTCACCGCAACCTTGAGCGCCTCTTCATAACGAGGCGTTCCGTCGGTGTTGACATCGATCATATCGGAAAGAAGAAAGGCCGTACATTTCTTCTTGATGGCATTGGTCAGATAGCGCAGCGCCTCCGAAATGTCAGTTCCATCAGTAGTCGGCTCAAACTCAATAATTTCACGGATGATATGAAGAAGATGGCTGCGTCCCTTCTTCGGCGGGATGAACTTCTCCACCTTGTCGCTGAAGAACAAGGCACCCACCTTATCATTATTAAGGATGGCAGAAAATGAAAGTATGGCGGCAATCTCTGCAAGCACATCTTTCCTGCTGCTTCCTGCCGTACCGAAAAGTCGCGAACGGCTCACATCCACGAGCAGAACCACGGTCAGCTCTCTCTCCTCTTCAAAGACCTTGACATAAGGCGAGCGAAGACGTGCGGTTACATTCCAATCCATGTTACGCACATCGTCACCATATTGATACTCACGCACTTCACTGAAGGCCATACCACGTCCCTTGAAGGC
>JAEIGA010006059.1_pt1 | contig 18405 bp, 14 predicted proteins | sample 9270691 | NCBI WGS metagenome assembly JAEIGA01 (sample SAMN17057246, study PRJNA624740) | gut metagenome | biome: biome; isolation source: fecal sample | host: Bos grunniens | place: China: Xizang | collected 2019
ATGATGTATTACTCTTGCGACGTAGGTAAGTATTTGAATCAGAAGACGGGTATCCTCAGCATGAGCAACTTCGATTACGAATCGCTCTTCGGCACAGACTTCCCCATGAACAAGGCTGACCGCATCCGCACTTACGCTTCGGCATCAAGCCACGCCATGACTTTGATGGCAGTTGACCTTGACGAAAACGGCACTCCCAAGAAGTGGATGGTAGAAAACTCTTGGGGCGCTTCAAGTGGTCACCACGGCCACCTCATCATGACCGACGAATGGTTTGATGAGTATACCTTCCGTCTCGTAGTAGATAAGAAGTACGTACCTGCCAAGATTCTCGACCTTCTCAAGATGAAGCCCATCCAGCTTCCCGCTTGGGACCCCCTCTTCAAGGGTGAGGAATAAGAATCTCAAAACAAAAGAGGGAACTCTTAAGCCTTTATGCAGGCTTGGAGTTCCCTCTCTTATTATATATGTATAGTGAATGTGTTGGGTCTTTAGTCTTTTGTTTTCCGGTACTATTCTGGAATTTTATTCAGCTCCCATTTCATATCTTGTAGCTGCAAAACCATTTTAGAGTCCGTGAGACTTAAGATTTTCATTGTGTCACTAAAGTTCTGCTGCGACCCTGTGGTGCTATGTTGCCCAGAAAGGATGAGTGTGTCGCCCCTTTGCAACCATTGTTCGTAGTGCATCGTAATTAGGTTTATCGATCGGGCTCGTCCGTCCTCTAACAGTTCAACTCCGTAGTAATTTGCGGAGGAACTGGCAACAGAAATAGACCATCTCCCAATGGGAGTTATCGCACGGCCAATAGTCGTTGGTGTGCTCCTGCACCCCTGCAGTAGAGACGCTAGAGCGATGAGTAAAAACACCTTTTTCATATAAGATATGTGAACGATGCGAATGTACACCTTTCTCAAATCGTGAAAATAGTTTTACAAAAAAACTTTTGTGTTTTTACAAAACTTAACTATATAACTCCCTAATACCCTTTAATTTGCAAAGGTGACTTTTCAGATTAATTCTTTACGAAGTGCATCAATAAGTAAATTTACATTATCTGTTGTTGTTCCCCAACTGGTGCAGATGCGAATTGCGGTGTGCGTTTCATCTATGCGCTGCCAGGGTGTAAATAGAAAATCCTTGCTGAGGCGACTTACTATCTCGTTGGGAAGAATGGGGAATTGCTGGTTGGTGTGGCTTTCCATAAGGAAGGGTACGCCCAGGTCTTGCAATGCCTTTTTAATGCGTAGCGCTTCGCTCACGGCATGGTGTGAAATTTCAAAATAGAGGTTGTCGGTAAAGAGCGTTTCAAACTGAAGTCCAAGCAAACGGCCCTTGGCAAGCATTCCACCGTGCTGCTTGATGCTGTAGCGGAAGTCGCGCATCAGTGCTGGGGACTTGCTCACGACGGCCTCGCCGAAAAGTGCACCGACTTTTGTGCCTCCGATATAAAACACATCGGCAAGGTGCGCAATGTCAGATAATGTTACATCGCAGGCTGGGCTGCTTAATCCATAACCTAAACGAGCTCCGTCAATAAACAAGGGAAGCTCGTATTTGAGGCAAACATCGTGAAGCGCCTCTAATTCTGCTTTAGAATAGAGCGTGCCAAACTCTGTGGGGAAGGAGATGTAGACCATTCCAGGCTGTACGGTGTGCTCAAAACTACTATCCGCGCGGTGTTCCAGCACGAGCGTTCCTACTTGTTCTGCCGTAATCTTTCCTTCGTGGGCAGGGAGCGCCAACACCTTGTGACCGGTGTGTTCAATAGCCCCTGTTTCGTGTACGGAAATGTGTCCCGATTCAGCGGCAATTACTCCCTGGTGTGGGCGCAACAGATGAGCAATGACGGTAGTATTGGTTTGCGTACCGCCTACGAGGAAGTGCACCTGCAAATTGGGATTTCCGCACGCCTCTTGTATGTGTCGGCGCGCCGATTCGCAGTAATGGTCTTCGCCGTACCCAACGGTTTGCTCCATATTGGTTCCCATGAGGCGCTGCATCACTTTTGGGTGTGCGCCTTCGTTATAGTCGCATTGGAATTGTAGCATAAGGGAAGGTTATGTGGTTTAAAGTTTGAGGAGCTGCGGAAAGGGTTTATGGATGGTGCCGAGAAAATAATCTTCCAAAGGAGATATTTTAATTTCCAAAGGGAACTTTTTAAATTATTCGCCGAACTATTTTCCGCGTCAAAGATGAATAAAAAAATCGGAGAGGAACGCGCTCCGCAGAGTCTGAATGAAGTGCGTCTACTCCTTTATTATATATGCTTTGATGATGCGGAAGTCGTAAATTGGGCGGTCGTTCTCGTCTGTTTCTGCCAACTGAATTTCATCAATTGTCTGTAAACCCTCGATGACTTCGCCAAAAATGGTGTACTGACCGTCAAGGTGTGGAGCACCTCCTACCTCCCAATAGGTATCTTCGTGCTCAAGGGCAAGTTCTATGGGTGGGTTCGTATTGTTGCGCACGCGCTGTCGAATACGCTCCATCATTCCTCCGCCATAAGTTTTACCCCAAACGATATAGAATTGCGAACCGTCGCTTTCCCACTTCGGATTCTTCTCATCGCCTTCACGAGCTGCCGCTACAACGCCACGGCGGTGAAAGTATTTGGGATAATGAATCTCGGCAGGAAGTGTGTATCCCACAGTTCCCTCGCCAAGCTTTTCTCCAGGTTTAGCCTCCTTCGAATTAGGGTCGCCCGTTTGTATCATAAATTCCCAAATCGTGCGGTGAAAGAGCAGGCTGTCGTAGAAATGTTCGTTGACAAGTTTGATAAAGTTATCTCTGTGAATTGGCGTATCATTGAAAAGAGCAATGGTGAAGTTCCCGCTTGTTGTTTCGAACTTTACAAGCGTACGATGCTCTACAGAGTCGGTTACACTGTCGGGTGTAACAACAAAACTACCTGCCCAACTTGTAAAAGGAAGGCAGGTAAGTACAAAAATTGCATGGAAAAAATACTTTTGCATAGGTCGGATTTAAGATTCGGCAGGAAGTTCTTCTGCAGGTTTTGCTGAAATGCTTACACTTAACATCATCCCAAAATAGAAGCAGAAAATAATCATCGCAGTACCGCCACGGCTGATGAGCGGAAGGGGCTGACCTGTCACAGGGAATAAGCCGACCGCCACCATCATATTAATAATAGCCTGCGAGGTAAGCATGAAGGCGAGCCCGATAATTAGAAAGGCCGGGAAGAGGGTTCCGCATCGCGAGGCTATTCGCCAGGCTCGGAATATCAGTACGATGTAGAAGAACACGACGAGCGTGGCACCCCATATGCCCATTTCTTCGATGATAATGGCGAAGATAAAGTCGGAGTAGGCTTGACTTAAGTAGTCGCGCTGTACAGAGTTGCCTGGCATCAAGCCTACGATGTTGCATGTAGCGATAGCGATGTTTGCCGTTCCTACTTGTGCATTTTCTTTAAGGTCATAATTCTTCGGGTCGTCATCGCCACTTTCCGTAAAATTGTCAATACGCGAAACCCATGTATCGGCGCGGTGGAGGAACGAGATATCGTCTACAAAACTCTTGGGCAGCACCTTCGTAGATACCACGATTAGCGTTGCAACTCCCACAAAGAACCCTATGAGTTGACCAAATCGCTTATAGGGTACGCGACCAACAAACATCATCAACAGGATAACGCCAAAGAGTAGGCAGGCGGTGGAGAAGTTTTCCGAGAAGATTAACCCACAAATGATGGCCGTGGGAATCATGATAAACTTAAAGGCTCTGGGGGCCACCTCGTCCTCGCGTTGCATAGATGATAAAATCAGTGCGGTGTAGAGAATCAAGGCACACTTGGCTACTTCTGACGGTTGGAACGAAATCGGACCGATTGAGAGCCAGCGCGAGCCATCATTGGTGGCTTCGGCAAAGAAAAGGGTGATAAAGAGCAATACTACAGACAGCGGTATGAGTCCCAACGGAAGGATCTTGAAGTAGCGGCAGGGTATTCGGGATACCAACAGCACCACCACAGTACCAGCAGCCAAGAATGATACCTGCTTGATGAGTGGCGCAAAGAAGTCGCCCGACTTATACGCCAAACTACTCCCTGCAGAAAACACCTCCACAATAGAGATGATGCACAGGAAGAAATATACTACCCAAATAGTGGGGTCGCCCTTAAATATTTTGGAGATAGAGGCCATTTTTTAGAGAGGTAGTGAGCGCAATTTTGAGTAATGAAAAAGGAGATGGGATGTGGCAAAAATGATTAGTAATGTATTTTTAATTATGTTACTAATAATTCAAATTATCTTACTAACAATTTTAATTATGTTACTAACAATTTTTGCCACAAGTGATATGTTTCTTCGGATGTCAGAAGCAGTATTTTTTGTGGGTTAGCAATTTTCTGCCAACTCCTCAAAATTTGAAACAAACTGCTCGCCACGATCCTCCATGTTCTTAAAGAGGTCGAAACTTGCACAGCAAGGACTGAGCAATACGGTGTCGCCGGGTTGTGCTACGCTGTGGCATGCGCGGACGCAGTCTTTCATGGAGTGCGTGTCAAGGATGTTAATGCCGAAATCGCCGAAGAAATCGTGTAATTTAGAGTTGTCGGCGCCGAGGAATACCAGTGCGCGGCACTTCTCTTTCACAATCTCCGTGAGTTGGCTGTAATCGTTGCCCTTGTCCTTACCGCCAATGATTAACACTACGGGCGTCTCCATACTGTCGAGTGCGCAATAGCAAGCGTCGACATTCGTAGCCTTTGAGTCGTTGATATACGTCACGCCGTTGTGGATTCCCACTTTTTGCAGGCGGTGTTCTACGCCGGGGAAGGTGGCGAGCGCCGCGCGAAGTGCTTCGTCTGAAACTTCGGCAGCAAGACATGCTTGTGCGGCAGCAATCATGTTGCGCATGTTGTGCTTACCCTGCAAGGAGAGTTCAGTGGCGGGCATTGAGAAGGGGCGGGGCGCGTTAATCGTGAAGGTGCCGTTCTGAATGTAGCCTGTGAGCGTCGTTCCCTCAGCGCAAGGTCCGCTTACATTCTCGTGGAAGGCGCAGATTTGGCACGCGGGTTGGCGCTTCTGCAATTCGGTGGCAATAAATTCGTCCCCCGTCCAATAGACAAAGGTGTCGTCGGCAGTTTGGTTCTGCAAAATGCGCATCTTTGAGTCTACATAATTCTGCATGCAGAAGTCGTAGCGGTCGAGATGGTCGGGCGTGATGTTGAGCAGTACGGCAATGTTGGCGCGGAAAGCATACATGTTGTCCAACTGGAAGGAAGAAAGTTCGATGACATACCATTCCTTGTCTTCCTGCGCCACTTGCAGCGCAAGGCTGTGCCCAATGTTTCCCGCAAGACCTACATTCATTCCCGCCTCACGCATAATATGATAAATGAGTGAGGTGGTTGTAGTTTTTCCGTTCGAACCCGTGATGCAAAGCATCTTGGCAGTGGTGTAGCGTGCCGCAAATTCAATTTCTGAAATGATAGGAATTCCAGCAGCTATAATCTTCTGCACCATTGGAGCCGTGTCGGGAATTCCGGGGCTCTTGATGATTTCTGTAGCATCAAGGATGCGCTCCTCGGTGTGCTTGCCTTCTTCCCAACTGAGGTTGTGGGCGTCGAGCATCTCTTTATAATTTGCCTTGATGCTTCCCATGTCGGAAACAAAGACTTCGTATCCCTTTTGTTGCGCAAGGATGGCTGCGCCCACGCCGCTTTCGGCAGCGCCAAGTATTGCAATTTTCATTGATGCAAGAGATTTGTCTTATCGAATCTTCAAAGTAATGATTGTCAATGCCGCAAGCAGAATGGTCATAATCCAGAAGCGCACAGTAATCTTGGCTTCGTGCCAAGAACCCTTGGGCCAGTTGGGGAATACATACTTACAACCAGGCACCAGCTGCTCGGGAAGTGTGCGGAAGGCGTCGTGAATCGGTGTGCGCTTGAAGATGCGCTGCATTCTGCCCTTGCGCTTGCCCCATTTGAAGTATTGAACTTGGAGAATAACACTCAAATTTTCTGCCAGGAATACCCCGCAGAGGATGGGGAGCAACAATTCCTTGTGGATGATTACGGCAATCACGGCGATGATACCGCCAATGGTGAGCGAACCGGTATCGCCCATGAATATCTGCGCGGGATAAGCATTGTACCAAAGGAAACCAATGAGCGCACCGACCATTGCGCAGATGAAGATTACGAGTTCTTGCGTTAGGGGCAAGTACATAATATTTAAGTAGCTTGCAAATTCCAAGTGACTCGAGACATAAGCCAGTATCCCCAGGGCTATACATATTATTGCCGAGTTGCCCGCCGCCATTCCGTCCATGCCGTCGTTGAGGTTGGCTCCGTTTGACACGGCGGTAATCACAAACACGGTCATCAGCACGAAAAGCGCCCACCCCGCTACGCCCTTGTATTCTCCGCACCACTCCATGAGGTCAGAGTAATTAAGATTATTGTTTTTGACAAAGGGAATCGTGGTTTGGGGAGACTTTACCGCCTCGCTCTTATGCACAATTTCTATCTTTTCGGGTGTATGTTGCTTCGTAACATTCTCGTGCATCACGACACCCGGGTCGAGGTAAAGCGTAAGCCCTACATAAAGCCCCAAACTTACCTGCGCAAAGACTTTGTATTTCCCAGGAAGACCTTCCTTGGTCTTCTTCATTTTAATCCAGTCGTCAAGGAAGCCTACAATGCCCAGCCACACCGTAGTGACCAACATGAGCTGCATATAAACATTGCCGAGGCGCCCCAAGAGCAAGCACGGCACGAGTATGGCTACGATGATGATGACGCCGCCCATGGTGGGAACGCCAATCTTCTTTACGCCAAACGGGTCGATTGACGCATCGCGCTGCGCCTCGCTATAATGGTGGCGCTTCATCCAGCGAATGAAATACTGGCCGAACCATGCGGAGATGACGAGCGCCAGAATGAGTGCCAGCAGTGAGCGGAAAGATATGTACGACCACATCCCTGAGCCGGGGATACCGAATTGGTCGAGTGAGCGGAAAAGATAGTAAAGCATTTGTGAATGGTTGGAATTTATCTGGGAGCTTGTTGAAATTATCTCCCAGATAAATTAAAATATCTCGGAGTTATTTTTTAGGATGTCGGACATGTTTCTCTGCGAGAGGCATGTCCTTCAATTTTTCTATATACCAAAAGCTGCGCGCACCTCTTCATGGTCATCGAAGTGGTGCTTCACGCCCTTGATGTCCTGATAAGGTTCGTGTCCCTTACCTGCAACGAGAATCACATCCCCCGCTTGCGCCATCATTACAGCCGCACGAATGGCTTCGCGACGATCGGTAATGGCAATGGTGCGTGTGCGTTGCTCTGCGTCTAACCCCTCGAGCATGTCATTGATGATTGCCTCGGGTTCTTCAAAGCGAGGATTGTCGCTCGTGATAATCACGCGGTCGGAGAGTGATGCTGCTTCTTTTGCCATAAGGGGGCGCTTGCCCTTGTCGCGGTTGCCGCCCGCTCCGCAAACGGTAATCACCTGCGCCTTATTCTTCACGATGTCGCGAATGGAGGTGAGCACATTTTGGAGTGCATCGGGCGTGTGGGCGTAGTCGATAATGGCGTTGACGCCCTTAGGAGAACGAATGGCTTCGAAGCGACCGTTTACAGGTGCCAACTCCGACATTACGCGGAGCACTTCCTGCGGTTCGTTGCCCAACATAATTGCTGCGCCATAGACAGCAAGCAGATTGCTGACATTGAAGCGACCCACAAAGCGGACACTAACTTCCTGTCCGTTAATGTCGAGCAGCATGCCCTCAATGCTTTCTTCGAGAATGCGCCCCTTAAAGTCGGCTGCAGTGCGCGTAGAGTAACTGCGCAAGGTGGCTTTGCAGTTTTGGAGCATCACGCTGCCGTTTTTATCATCAGCATTCGTAATGGCAAACGCCTGCTTGGGAAGATTGTCAAAGAAGGCCTTCTTGGCATCGCGGTAAGCGTCAAATGTCTTATGATAATCGAGGTGGTCGCGCGTGAGATTTGTAAACAAGGCTCCTGCAAAGGTGAGTCCGCCAATGCGCTTTTGCTGAATGGCGTGTGAAGAGCATTCCATAAAGGCGTGCGTACAACCTTGCGCTACCATTTCGGCGAGCAACTGGTTGAGCGTAATGGCGTCGGGCGTAGTGCATTCTGTGGGGTAGGGCACTCCGTCGATGTAGTTACATACCGTAGAGCAGAGGCCGCACTTGTGACCAAACTTGCGAAACATCTCGTAGAGCACCGTGGCGATGGTGGTCTTTCCGTTCGTACCCGTTACGCCTACGAGCTTGAGTTTTGATGTGGGGTCGCCATAGAATTGTGTGGCAACCTTACCCACGGCGTCTTCTGTGTCTGCCACGCGCACGAAAGTTACTCCTTCGGGCACTTCTTCGGGAATGGGGTCGCACACGAGCACGGCTGTTGCTCCTTGTGCTATAGCCTTATCAATAAAGGTGTGACCATCAACTTGCGTTCCTCTAACGGCTACAAAAAGGTGCCCAGCTTCGATACGGCGGCTATCAATGTTTACTCCAGAAATGGGTATGTTGAGGTCGCCGCAACTTTCTACAACGGAAACTTTGGCGAGAATGTTTTTGAGCAACATAGTGTGTTTTATTTTTTAGAAGTTTTAGGTTGGGGAGTAAGCGTGAGCATGATGGTATCTCCCGGATGAAGGGTTGTTCCTGCCTTCTTGCTCTGTTTCACCACGACTCCCGCTCCCTTTGTGATAACGTGCATCCCCGCACTTTCCAATCGGTAGAGAGCATCGCGGAGTCCATAACCTACGACATTGGGAATCGAGTCCTTGGGTTCGTCAGCAGGCGAAAGCGAAATGAGATGTGTTACAGAGTCGGGGGCTCCCCACACGGAAGCGTCGGTGTATTCGTTGAAATGAGCCTGGTGGGAAATGCCAAGTTGCTTCAGCACTTGATGACCCGCCTCAATATCTCCTGTTTTGACGGTGGGGAGATGCGTGTTCACCGTATCTTGAGCATTTGAGAAGTCTGATTGATGCGCTTTTGCCATAATGCTTTCGGCAACACGCCTAAATACTGGCCCACACATAGTACCCCCTGACGCAACTCCGCTCTTACGGATGCAGACAATGCATGCATAACGCGGTTTTTGAGATGGGAAATAACCTGCAAATGATATAAGGTATTCTTGCGACTTACCAGCGCGCGTCCAAATCTGGGCAGTTCCCGTTTTACCGGAAACATCAAACATTTTTGACCCGGCGTGTCTTCCAAGACCCGTATGCACTACTTCGTAAAGGCAATGCTGAATCATCTTGATGGCTTCGGGGCGCGCCATCTGCTCGCGTAAAACTTCGTTCGGAAATTCCTTGACGATTTTTCCGTCACGCAGCAATGCTTTTACAAGGCGTGGGCGGAAAAGTTTACCATTATTGGCAACGCCGGCATAGAAATTTACCGTTGAAATCGGTGGTACTTGCGTTTCATACCCGATACTCATCCAAGGAAGTGCCGTCTTCGACCAATTTGCTTTGGTCGGGCGGCGGATGTAAGGCTTGTGGTAGTGATCAAGCGGGATTTTTAAATCTTCTGCTACACCAATGCGGTAAAGACCATCCACAAAGCGAGCAGGATCATCCTTGTAGGCGTTGTCAATAATGACACTCACCCCAATGTTTGAGGAAAACTTGATAATATCAGCCGTCTTGATGAGACCATAACCGCGACCGCTACGCCAGTTGTGGTCACGCATCGTGCGGCGATACATGGTGTAGAGACCATTCCCCACATCTACCTTGCTATTTAAATCCATTAGCCCATCATCCATTGCGACGAGGAAAGACATAGGTTTAAATACCGAACCAGGTTCGTACATATTCCCCACGGCAAGGGGCTGATTTTCAGAAAAACTATTATCGGGATTACGCGAAAGACTAGTCATTGCCTTGATGTCGCCCGTGGCGGTTTCCAATACGATAACTACGCCCTCTTGTGTCTGCCCGTTGCTAGTTTTCACCAGATGTTCCAATTGATTGCGCAAAACTCTTTCGCAAATGTCCTGAATGTCTACATCGATTGTAGTCATAACATCGTAACCGTCTATGGCAGGAACATCCACCACGCGCACCAAGTGTTTCATCAACTTTTGCGTGTGATAACTTCCCGACTTTCCCGCTAAAAGAGAATCGCACGAAAGTTCAAGACCGTAACGCGCACAACTGTCGAAGCGTCCAACCGTGCGGCGTGCTAAAGCTCCGAAAGGATTTTTGCGTACGGGGATGGTGTCAACATAGAATCCGCTGATGCCCGTAGAGCGACATAGGAAGGGCAAAGACTTCATATCCTTGTATTGCACATAGGTCACGCGCTGGTTGCGCTTCTTGTTTTTGCGTTTCTTTGCTGCCTCGGGTTTCAGCACGGCTGCCGTGTATAGCGGCCAACTATGCGAACGGCGCTCCTGTCCCTTCAGCAAATGCTTGCGCACATTTTCGGCGTCAACATCAGGGAAGATTTCTTCCATTCCCAAGCAAATGCTGTCCAAGTTTTGGAGGAAAAGCGAGTCGCGCAACTTAAGGTCTTTCGCGGCTCGTGCGCTATCTTTCTCCCAAGTTCCGAAGTCCATATACATTAAGAACTCTGGGATTGACGCAGCCAAGACTTCTCCGTTAGAAGCCAAAAGATTGCCGCGCGTAGGCTTGAGCTCAAGATTTACACGCTCACGCTGCTTGGCAACTTCTCTCCAATATTCGCTCTTGACTGTCATAGTGTAGAAGGCCTTACCGAGAATGGCAAGACCCAATACTACAAACATCCATTTGATGAAGGTGTAGCGTCCCTTTATTTTATCTTTCGGAAATTCCATCTCTGACAATCTTAAAATTTGGAGTTGTACCGGCGCGTAGCGTAGTGTCTTTCAGGTGTTGCTCAATAATGCTGGCGCGCGAGTTCTTACGCAATTCGCTTGAGGTCGTCAGCAACTTGTAACGAATATCAATAAGCTGCTCATTGAGTTGCTTTGTCTCAATCTGCTCCTGCTGACAGAAGTAGCGGTTACTCACATAAGCCACGGTGAGTATAGTAACAAAGACTATATAAAGGAAATTCTGACGGAACCAACTTCCCGCCAGAATGTCACCAGCAAGGATAGCTGCCAACGATACGTCATCGCTACCGGTGAGCTCGTTAAACAATTTCTCCTTGTCTTGCTTTTTGACCTTCACCTCTTCCTCAAGTGCGGCCTGTTCTATTTCTTCGTTCACCTCCTGGGGTGGGGTGATGGTTTGGTCTTTCATTTTTTTAGTAGAAGAGTTTTTAGTAAACGAGTAGACGAGATGAACTGTCGAGAGTCAAAAGTTGAGAGTCCCGCATGGTCTTTTTCCTTTCTCCTTTTAAATTTTCTCAGCCACCCTCAACTTCGCGCTGCGACTTCTCGGGTTTTGTTCCTGCTCTTCAGCCGTAGGGATGATTACCTTATTGCTGAGCGGACGGATGGGGGCGGTGCGGTTGCCAAAGAAGTCTTGCTCCACCTTCCCCTCGATGTTTCCGCTACGCATAAAGTTTTTCACCATGCGATCTTCCAAAGAATGGTAGGTCATAATAACGAGTCGCCCGCCAGGCTTCAGCACGCGAAGCGCACCCTCAAGCATTTCCTGAAGCGCATCCATTTCGTGGTTGACTTCAATGCGGAGCGCCTGGAAAACCTTTGCCAGATCTTTCTTCTCACGGTCGCGCCCCATGAGCGGCTTCACGATGTCGAGCAAATCTTGTATCATGACAATCGTTTGCTGACTGCGTGCCTTCACGATAACACTCGCCAACTTGCGCGCATTCTTCAACTCGCCAAGAAGGAAGAAGATGTTAGCCAATTGCTCCTCCGAATATTTGTTCACCACATCGGCCGCCGTCATACCTCCTCGGCCATTCATGCGCATGTCAAGTGGGGCATCGAAGCGGAAAGAGAACCCGCGCTCCTCGGCATCAAAGTGGTGGCTGCTCACACCCAAGTCTGCCAACAGCGCATCAACCCCGTCAACATCGTAGTAGCGCATCCAATTCTTGAGGTAACGGAAATTGCTTCTTACAAAGGTAAAACGCTCATCGTCGGCAGGGATATTTTGCTCGGCATCGGCATCCTGGTCAAACCCGAAAAGGTGGCCTTCTTCCGACAGGTGTTTGAGGATTCCCTTGCTGTGTCCGCCGCCGCCGAAAGTCACATCGACATAGGTTCCGTCTGGACGAATATTCATCGCATCCAGACACTCCGACAACATCACGGGAACATGATAACAATCTATTTTTTTAGGCTCTTTCATTTGGAGTGTAAAATTAGCGATTTTTAGTGACTTTTAGAAGCGTCAGTGCAATATTTTTTTAGAAATATTTTTAGCACAAATTTTTGTCCCGCCGAGGTGACTCTGCAAGGTGGTTTGGGAAGGCAAAATAAGGCGTGCGCAACCCCTGCTCCCTCCCCGTGAAAATGACCTTGGAAACTCTCAAAACAGTTCGGCACTTATTTCAAATTATTCGGCACATGTTTTGAAATAAGTGCCGAATAATTTTTTGCGTGTGTCAATAGTTTTTAACTTTGCAAGTAGGTTGAGCGCACAAAGTGCAATTTTTCTTCACCCTCTTATTGGGAAATCGCACTCCTCGTATTGCGCCAACATGTAAGAACGATTTACTTTCTCTCACAATGCAAGACGAAAATAAATTCTTAGAACTCGGCGAGCGCCCCGTGGGGAGTCTGCTCATGCAGTACGCCATCCCCGCGATTATCGCCATGACGGCCTCGTCGCTCTACCACATTATCGACGCTATCTTTATTGGGCAAGGTGTTGGTGAAGAGGCAATTATGGGACTTGCGCTTACAGGGCCCATTATGTCCCTCACCGCAGCGTTTGGCGCTATGGTGGGCGTGGGCGGTTCTACACTTATGTCCGTAAAGCTCGGACAGAAGGACTACGATACGGCGCGAGACATCCTCGGGAATGTAGTGATTATGAATGTCATAATGGGTACTTTGCTCGGGATTCTGCTTCTCTTGTGCATCGACCCCATTCTGCGCTTCTTTGGTGCCAGCGACTTGACCATAGGTCCTGCACGCGACTTCATGACCGTGATTCTTGCGGGTAATATCGTGACACATCTTTACCTTGGTCTCAACTCGTTGCTCCGTTCTACCAACCGCCCGAAACAAGCTATGTATGCCACCTTCGGAACGGTAGCTCTCAACTGTCTCCTGGCGCCCTTGTTTATCTTTGTCTTCAAATGGGGCATCTCAGGTGCCGCAGCGGCAACGATTCTCTCTCAGGTAATTATGCTGGTGTGGGAGTTGCATTTGTTTGTGTCCAAAGATTCTCCCATTCGCCTGGATGTCAAGCGCATTCGCATTAAGAAAAAGATTCTTAAGGAGTCGTTGACGATTGGCGCACCCAACTTCCTCATTAATCTTTGTGCCTGCACGGTGGCCATCTTCGTGACGCGCTCCATGACTACCTACGGCGGCGATATTGCCGTTGGGGCATTCGGGGTTGTAAACCGCTTGGCCCTCTTCGTGGTAATGGTGGTCATCGGGTTGAATCAGGGTATGCAACCTATTGCCGGTTACAATTTCGGCGCGCGTAAGTTTGACCGCATCATGCGCGTCTTGAAGCTTTCTATTATTGTGGCTACGGGCATTACAACTACGGGATTCGTCATCGGCACCTTCTTCGCAGAGTTTTGCGTTACGCCTTTTGCTAAAGATTCTCCCGAACTTATCGCTGCAGCCGCCCACGGCTTGCGCATCCAGGTGATGTGCTTCCCGCTCATTGGTTTCCAGATTGTATCAACGGCCTTCTTCCAGAGCATCGGTTATGCCGGCAAGAGCATCTTCCTTTCGCTCACGCGCCAAATGCTCTTCCTGCTTCCTGCCATACTGATTATCCCTATGTTCTTGGATAATAAAGTGGACGGCGTGTGGTACGCAATGCCTTTCTCCGACGCTATGGCGACCATCGTGTCTGTCGTTATGCTTTGGTACCAAATGAAGAACTTTAGGGCGATGCAAACGGCTAATAACTAACGCGTTGACCTGCCTATCGCCCGCTTCGTTGCGATTTCATCGCGCCCTCCATCCCTCATTTCTCATGCACCTCTCATCTATTACCTCCCCTTATGCATAACTTCTTTAATAATGACGGCACGCCCGTTGAAAATCTATCATTCTCCGAATTAAAATCCGCGCCATTGATTATAAATATCGGTCGCCAATTGGGTAGTGGTGGCCGTGAGGTGGGTAAAGAGCTCGCCCGCCGCTTTGGCATGGAGTATTACGATAAAGAATTGCTTGATATTGCTGCGCGCGAAAGCGGTTTCTGTACGGAGGTGTTTGAGCGCAGTGATGAGCACAAGGGTTTCTTTCAGTCGCTCTTTGAATCGGTGGTTCCGGTCGTTGGGCACACTACGGGTTTTTATCAAAACCAACTCTCTGACGAGTCGCTCTTTCGTATTCAGGCCGAGGCTATTCGTAAGGCGGCGCAGCAGTTAAAAGGTGGCGTTTTCATCGGTCGTTGCGCCGATTATGTCTTGCGCGACTACCCCAATTGCCTCAATATTTTTATCTCTGCCGATGAGTCGGATCGCATTGCCCGAATTATGAACCACCATAAGGTGGATGAGAAGGAGGCCAAGCGCTTAATGCACAACGGTGACAGTACGCGTGAGACATATTATAACTTCTACGCGTCCTCGCGCTGGGGTGAGGCAAAAACCTATGACCTTTGTGTCAATTCTTCGGTACTCGGAATTTCAAAAACCATCGATTTCATCGAGGAATTTGCCCGTAATTTAATGAATGTCTCAACCTCCGAAGAATAGGAGGTACTAATAATTCTGCGACTACAGAAAACACTAAAAAATAAGCGAGCGAAATAATTTTCGCTCGCTTATTTTATTGCTTGGTGGTATTGTAGAGGAAAACCATTCCCAGGAGTTCGCTCCCCTGCGGTGTCGCTGGCGTCTTCCTTTCTTAATCTTCCCTCTTTTGTTCTTTACCTTTTATTTTTCCTAAAACTTATACCCAACAGTAATCTGCACATTATGTCTGTCAAGGTCTACTTTTGCGGCTTGCAGGCGATTGGCTGTATTTCCAGCACTTTCGGGCAAGTGGAAAGCGTAAACATCTGCCGATTGCACTTGATATTGGTACGACATATCCGCATACCAACTTCCCGAGCGGTAACCTACACCCGCCGTAACGCGTTGCAATTCGCCAAGATTGACATAATCCGTATTTGTAGAGTAGTAATAGTTGCTACTATCTAGGAATTGGTTGAGGTAGGCGCTCTTCTTGAAGGGAGAACTCTGATAGTTGTAACCAGCGCGTGCGTAAAGTCCGTCAACAAGTCGGAGTTCGGCGCCCAAGCGAAGCGTGTGCACGCCCTGAAGGCAGCGGTCGGCCTCATGCTTTAAGGCATAGTCCTTGTAAAGTCCGTCGTCGTAGGTGACGCGCATAGAGCTTGCGTCGTAGTATTCGTATTCAGCACCATAAGCAAGGAAATCTCCCACTGTTCCTCCCATTGACACATTGAAGCGCCAGGGGGTGCGCATCTCGTAACGGTTATACACGCCATCGCTTTGGGCTGAGTAGTCGTAAGCTCCGCTGGCGTAGGGCGTTTCCATATAGAGATCAGACGAAGTTTCGATTTCGTAGTAAGTGGGCATATGGACGCTCAGTCCAACTCTGAAAGAACTTTCCTCGATAGGGCGGAAGATGACGCCTAATGAGCCGCTGTAGCCCTCGCCCTCCGTACGCTCTTCGTTGAGATAGAAATATTCGTGCAAGCTATTGTCTGTAGGATTGATAAGCATTTCTGAATAATCAGTGTAACTCTTCTGATTCAAGAAATGATAGCTTGCCGTTACACCTACATAAAGGCGATCGTTAATATTTGCCGCTACATTGAAATCAATATCGTGCGTGCCGCCCCATTGAACGCGACGATAGGTGTAACTATCGGCATCCGAGGGTTCGTAACCATCAACATATCCTTCACTGTCGTAAGTGGGGTAAATAAGTTGGGTATCGTACCCCATGTTGGTAAAGGGAGTAGTTAATTCTCTATCCTTGTTGTCGCTCAAATCAAGCCAACCGCCAGAGTAGGCGAGGTCCATCATTTGCCATGACTGCGAGAGCCCACCCGTAGCGAAGTTCTGCACATTGATATGGTTTTTGAAATTGCGATTCTTTTGGTAGTTCACCCCAATATTCATGAATCTTAAGCCGTCAAGGTCGCCTCGCATATCCATAGCGTATACAAACCCAATCTGGTCGAACGAAACTCGTGCACGACCGATGTCATGAAAATCTTCTGCATGCGGTTGCGCCGTTAGACTCGCTGTAGCCGCAAAATCACTGCGACGGTAAAGACCAATACCTGCAGGATTGGTACCCATTACTGAAATATCAGCACCCAAAGCGCTCATAGCACCGCCCATCCCCACGAAGCGTGCCGTACCATTGAGGTCTTTGCTCGTGAACGACTCCATGCGGTAAATGTCCTGTGCTGCAAGAGGTGCGGAGAGTATAAGTAGGGGGAATAATATGCGTTTCATAATGTAATTGTTAATGGTTAACGATTAACGGTGGAAGGCAACGATGTGTCTCGTGCCTTGTTTATCTTCTGCGTCCGCCACTGCCGCCCATGGAGCGCTGTGGTCTACTTCCGCCTCCTCCGCCGCTCATTATACGCTGCGGGCGTTCATTTCTGCTCGGTGAAGCCGTTGATGAAGATGGGGTTCTTGAATTACGGTCGGAAGAAATAGTGTTGCGATTCGTCGAACTGTTGTTGCGGTTGGTAGAAACGCTATTGCGGTTCTGGCTGGGACGACGATCTGCTGAAGGACGCGTGCCACGCTCTGTGCTGGGGCGGTAGCCGCGATTGCTTGCGACGGGACGGCGATGCTCCGTGCGTGAAGGATAATAATGGTGGTGATGACCGCCATGGTGCGGATGCCACACAGGGTGATAAATGGGATGATAATGTCCGTGCCAACCCCACCAAGGATCGTACCAGTTGGAATACCAATAATAGGGAGTATCCCACCACCAAGAACTGTGCCAACCATAATAGTTGTGCCACCCAAAGTTATACCAACTGTAGGGACGATAATAAGTATACCATGGGTCGGCGTAAATGTCAATATAATCAGTATAGTAGGGGCTACTCACAACTGTAATGCCTGGAGCATGGAAGCGCACAATGCGGTTGGTGAGTGAGGTAGATTCATCGGCGGACTCGTTGTAAGTGTCGGCGTTATTGTTTGCCGAGGTTCCACGACGGTTGTAGGCGTCAATGTCCATATCGCTGTTGCGCCCCTCTGCCCAGCTGTCGTATTCCATAGCGTCATACTGCTCCGTTGCTGCCTTCTTCGCCTTTTTCTTTGAGGGTACAAAGTAAAGGTCGTCTTGCGCAAGCGTATCGACAGCGCTACCTATGATAAAGGCAAGTAAAAGAAATAAATGCTTGTTCATAACCGTGTCTTGTTTGTTGAAAATGAGAGGGTAAATGCCTGTTGCGCCAAAACGCATGCCTGTCGTTTGCTGTTCTCTGTCGGTAAACAGCGCCCTCATAACATATTTATAAAGCAAAAATACGCATATTTTTTCTACCCCACATACAACCATCCCGTTTTTAGGTATTTTTAAGAAATGAGTGTGCGGGATTTGTGAAAAATCGGCAAATCTTTAAAGTGATGGTAGTGAATTTGTTGTGTGTATTAGAAATCTCCTAAAAATTGTTAGTAACCTTGTAAAAATTATATTACTAACAATTTAAATTATGTCCCTAATAATTTCTTTTAGGTCCCTAACAATTTTAGTGGTGTTTTTCAAGGGTGAAATGTAGAGGGGTATGGGTGTGAAAAGATGCCTCTGTGTTTTCAAAAAAGCACGATTTCATCGGAGTATTTCGGTGCTTTCTCTTGGTATATAGGAACGATGAATTGTGTGGCCAGTTGTTGGAATTCAAAAAATACGGGTGCTGTTTTTTGTGGTAAATAGGTTGGGTTTTTATCATTGTTTCTTATTTGTAAAACCAACTTTGCAAAATCGATATAAGGATTTGCTGCGCCGTAGCCCGACTTTTCTCTGATTTTTCCTTGCTTATTATATAAATAAAGTGTACCTTTGCGTGGTAACATGTAAAAGTGTTTTGAAATAACTGAATTTTGGCAACGATTTAGTGCTGAGGAGTTTATGGGCTTTGGCAATGTTTTGCCCCTTCGGTGTAGTTGTTAACATATTGAAACACTTTAAGTTACATGCCCTTGCAAGAGGGTGAATTGTATCTATTAATCGCTTATCTTTATTGGAGAAACTCTATCCTTGCGTTATTGCAAGGCTCTTTTTCGTACCCATGTCCGTGCTACTATAGGGGTGGTGCGGCCGCTGAAATTATTTGTAGA
>JAEIGA010006060.1_pt1 | contig 18401 bp, 12 predicted proteins | sample 9270691 | NCBI WGS metagenome assembly JAEIGA01 (sample SAMN17057246, study PRJNA624740) | gut metagenome | biome: biome; isolation source: fecal sample | host: Bos grunniens | place: China: Xizang | collected 2019
GCCCTTACGGATCCTCTGGGCAAGCTCTACCTCTTCCTCGACTGTAATAAGTTCCTCCCTTCCGATCTCCTGCAGATACTTGTCAAGAGATGCACTCTCACGGTTGGTAATCGATTTTGTAATCTTTAGCTGTCTCATTCCAAATATTTAAGTTTATTTCTTCTCCAACTATACCGCGAAGCCGAAATAACCTGTTCTACCGGAAGGAGTTATACCCTCAACAAAGACTGTCCTCTTCGACTTCTTCACTATGTCTATCACGTCCTGAGGAGTCTTCACCGGATGATCATTCACATAAAGAATGATGAATCCCTCGGATGCTCCCGCCTCCATGAGTTTGCCAGGTCCCAGTTCGACTATCTCGACTCCGCTCCTGAGACCGAACTTCTCGAGAGTCTTCTCGTCCGCTTCCTTGATCGAAGAACCGTAGAAAGCGACAGCACCGTCATCAGTCACGACTCCGTTCTCCTGTGAAGAACCCTTGAACGTAACCTCAACCTGCTTTTCCTTTCCATCCCTTATGACTGTAAGGACGGCCTTGTCTCCAGGAGAGAATCTGCTGACAGTCTCCTGCACTGAAGGAGCGCTTGTAATCTTGTAGGAATCAATGGCGATGAGTACGTCACCAGGCTTGATTCCCGCCTCGTCAGCAGCACTGCTTTTTGAAACCTCGCTAATATATACGCCGTTTCTTGAAGAAAGTTTCAACTCCTCTGCAATTTTATCGTCAATCGGACCCATTGTGATGCCGAGCACCGCTCTCTTCACGCTGCCGTAATCCATAAGGTCAGAAGCGATCTTCTTCACGATGTTCACAGGTACTGCGAAAGAATAGCCCGAATATGAGCCTGTCTGAGAATAGATTGCAGTATTGATTCCAACGAGATGGCCTTCCTTGTTCACAAGGGCACCACCGCTGTTTCCAGGGTTTACGGCAGCATCTGTCTGGATGAATGATTCGATCTTGAACTCACCGGTGTAATTCGGCATGCTGCGTCCCTTGGCGCTGACGATACCGGCTGTGATTGTCGACCTGAGATCATATGGAGAACCGATGGCGATGACCCATTCTCCGAGGCGAAGGTTGTCTGAATCTCCGAACGGAATCATAGGGAGACCTGTGGCGTCGATCTTGAGAAGGGCGATATCTGTTGCAGGGTCTGTTCCCACAAGGGTAGCCTGATAGGTCTGATTGTTGTTCAATGTCACCTCAATCTTTGTAGCGTCGTCGATGACATGGTTGTTAGTAACTATATAACCGTCCTCACGGATTATGACTCCGGAGCCGCTTCCGACTCTCTCCCTCTGCTGTGGAGCGGAACCGCCCTGAGGGAAACCGAAGAAATATTCAAAGATGGAACTTGGGGCCTGCTGCATGGTCTGGGTGGATGTCACTTTGACATATACGACAGCATCGACTGCCGATTCGGCAGCATATGTGAAGTCAGGCCAATTGTCCTGCTGAAGATTTACCGTGCGGAACATACCGGATTCGTGAGACGCATCGGCAACAGCTGAGTCACCGGTATTGACAGTCTTAACGACAGCATAAGCCGTCAAGCCTCCTGCAAGAGCGGAAAGCAATGTAATCAAAATGCCTCTTTTCATAAATATTCAGTTAATTTGTTTATTCTATGTGCGAATTTAGATAATCACGGTATAATTTTCAAAAAATATGCCACTCGCATTGGAAATATTTTCTTATATTTGTTGAGTTATTATGCGGTAATATGTCCGCATGGATAAAATTGAATAATATTAAACTAAATAATTATGAAGTTAATCATTTCAAGCTCAGAGCTGCTTAAGGGAGTCATGGCGGTAGCCAAGGCCATTCCTGCAAAATCACCGCTTCCGATTCTTGAGAACTTCCTTTTCGATCTCAAGGGCAACGCATTGGAAATCACTGCATCTGATTCAGAGCTCACGCTCAAGACCCAGGTAGCGGTAGAGAGCACCGCAGAGGAAGGACGCATCGCTGTTCCTGCAAAACACATGATCGACCTTCTCAAGGAACTTCCAGACCAGCCGCTGACAATCAGCACAGCAAGCGACAGTTCTTTCGTATGCAGCTGGGCAAGCGGAGAATCGACTCTCCCTTATTTCCCTGCCGAAGACTACCCTGAGATCACAGGCACTGATGAAACCGCAGTGACACTCCAGTTCCCTGCACAGAGCCTCGTGGACGGTATTGCCAGCACTATCTATGCGACTGCAGACGATGAGATCCGTCCTGCAATGAACGGTATCCTCTTCGACATCGATACAACTTCGACAACACTCGTTGCATCTGACTCACACAAGCTCATCTGCTACACGACAGACGACGTTCAGGCATCCGAGAAGGCATCATTCATCCTCCACAAGAAACCTGCAGGCATCCTCAAGTCCATCATCGGAAAGGACGCCGAGACAGTGGAGATCGCATTTGACTCGAAGAACGCTACATTCAAGTTCGGCCAGACCATGGTGATCTGCCGTCTCGTAGTGGGCAAATATCCTAAATACCGCGACGTCATCCCTCAGAACAACTCAAACATTCTGAGAATCAATAGAGTACAGCTTCTCAACACCGTGCGTCGCGTGTCTGTATGCTCAAACAAGGCATCAAACCACATCAAACTCGACCTCAAGAGCGGTTCACTCATGGTTTCAGCACAGGACCTCGGTTTCTCTATCGCGGCTCATGAGACAATGCAGTGCCAGTATGACGGCGACGACCTCACAATCGGCTTCAAGTCACCGTTCATCATCGAGATCCTCTCTAACATGAACTGCGGAGAAGTGGTGATGAAGTTCCTTGACAGCAAGAGAGCGGCTCTCGTCGTTCCGGCTGAGGATGAGGCTGAAAGCGAAAAGATCTGCGGCATCATCATGCCTATCATGATTTCTTAAGCCTGACGGTTTTATGGAATTAGCATTAGAAAGACCATTACTTTTTTTTGACATAGAAAGCACAGGGCTCAATATCGCATCAGACTCGATAATTGAGCTCTGCTTTGTCAAGATATTGCCCTCTGGCGAACAAAGGGTAAAGACATGGCGTGTCAAGCCATGGGATTACGAGCACAACTGTCCGAGACAGATAAATCCTTCCGCACAGGCTGTCCACGGAATATCCCTTGAGGACCTTGCGGACTGCCCTATCTTCAGCGAGATTGCTGATGAGGTGGCGGAATGGCTGACCGGAAGCGACCTTGCAGGCTTCAACTCTGCAAAGTTCGACCTTCCTATGCTTGCTGAGGAGATTGAAAGGGCCCGCAGATGGAAGGGCAAGGAACTTCCTGTCAATCTGCATGAAATGAAGATGGTGGACGTACAGAACATCTTCCATGCGATGGAGCCGAGAACTCTCAAGGCCGCATACCTTTTCTATTGCGGAAAGGATCTCGAGAACGCACACGCTGCAGAGGCGGACACTCTGGCAACATACGAGGTGCTGAAAGGTCAGCTGGACAGATACGCCGGAGACCCTCGCATAGAGAACAACATAGACAAGCTTGCGAAGTTTTCGACCAAGCAGAGGACTGTAGACTACGCAGGAAGACTCATCCTCAACGACAAGGATGAACCTGTGGTGAGTTTCGGTAAGCACAAGGGAAAGACAGCACGAGAGGTTTACTTCAGCGAGCCGTCATATTTCTCATGGATCGACAACGGAGACTTCACCCTTGACACCAAACGTCAGTTCGCTCTTCTTAAGGCACAGTACGAGGCTGAAAGAAAGGCGGCCGCACAGGAGAGGAAGGCAACTGCAAGCGTACCTAGGACAAAGGGATACACACCATTTGAAAGCCTTGGTGACCTTTTTTCACAGGATAAGGAATAAAGATGAACATAATTATCAAGCCTCACGGCAGCAGTTCATGCTACTGCCGTCCTGACACGACATGGGAAAGGGAAAACAAGGATTTCTATGTTCCCGAGAATGTCTGCACAATGTACTGGGCTCCGATCCTCTTCGCAAGGATAAGCAAGGCTGGAAAGTGCATCAATCCGAAATTCGCATCAAGATACTATGATGCCTTCAGTTTCGGAATGCTGATGTATACTGACGAGAAGGAGATGGCATTCTCATCGTGCGCTGACCATACCTCCCTTCTCCCCTTCCCTCTCTACAACAATATCGTAATGGAAGGCGAAGAGAACGAATACAAGGTGTTCAAGTGCGGAGAACAGATATTCAATGCCATGGCGGACCGTAATTTGCTGGAGGACGCCATCTGCAAGGCATCTGAAAGGACTTCTGTCAGGATCGGAGACTTTGTTGCCGTTGAACTTGACGTCCTCAGGCCTCTTGCCGGACGTGAAGAAGGCAAAACCGGAATCAAGGCATCGTTCTGCGGAAATGACCTGTATGAATTTCAGTTAATATTCTAGAATATGAAGACACTTAGAACATTGGCACTGATGGCAGCCGTGATGATCGGCATGCTGACATGCGGATATGCGAATGCAGGCAACAACAAAAAGGGAGAAGTGACCGAACTCACATCCGCAACGTTCAAGACCACCGTATATGACATCACCAAGGAAGGCCTCGACTACCTCGGCAAGAAACCGGCTATCGTGGATTTCACAGCGACATGGTGCGGTCCATGCAAGCGTCTGTCACCTATCCTCGAGGAACTCGCAAAGGAATACAAGGGAAAGATCATCATATATAAGGTAGATGTGGACAAATGCGAGGATCTGGCAAGAGCCTTCAACATCAGTTCAATCCCGGCTCTCCTCTTCATCCCTATGGAGGGTCAGCCGGAGATGATCGTAGGACTTCGCAGCAAGGAAGCATATAAGTCTGACATCGAGACAAAACTCTTGAAGAAATAGTGGGAGACATCGTAATAATCGGAGGAGGTGCGGCCGGACTTATGGCAGCAGCCGGAGCGGCAGAGACCTGCCGTTCGCAGGGTATGGACAACAGGGTCATCGTACTTGAGAAGATGCCGCGTCCTGGCAGAAAGATAATGATCACCGGTAAAGGCAGATGCAACTTCACGAACGTGAAGCCATGGAACGAATTCTCCGGTCATGTCCACCCCAAGGCAAACTTCCTCAAACCCTCCTTTTACAATCTGACATCAGAAAAGATGGTCGAGTTCATGGAAAGACATGGACTCCAGACCGTTGTGGAAAGAGGAGACAGAGCATTCCCGGAATCTCATCTTGCATCTGAGGCAGTCGACACCCTCGTAAGAGCAGCCGAAACCGCAGGCGCGGAGATTCTCTGCAACAAGGAGGTCAGGACAATCGAACGCGGCAACGGCTTTCTGGTAAGGTGTGCAGACGGAAGTACATATTCGTGCAGCAGACTCATCATATGCACTGGAGGGCTTTCATATCCCAAGACCGGATCCACCGGAGACGGATACGGGTGGGCCAAGGAGATGGGACACTCGATAAAGCCATTATTCCCTTCACTTACCGCCATTGTGCCGGAAGGTTATAAGGTTATCGATCAGGTCGGAAATGACGGAAAGGGACATATAGACAGGAGCAATCCTCTTTCTGAAACGGGTAAAAGCCTGTGTGGCAACCAATTGAAGAATGTCGGTCTGAGTATCATAGTGGACGGCAACGAGGCTCAGTCTGAATTCGGAGACCTCGATTTTACCGATGGAGGAATCGAAGGACCTATCGGGTTCAAGGTAAGCCGCAAATGCGTCAACGCCATCATCAACGGTTCCAAGGTAACAGCCGTTCTGGACCTGAAGCCGGCAGTTGACATGGATGACCTTCAAGTGCGCATCAGCACACTCTGGAACGAGATTTCAAAGGACAGGAGGAACGCCAACAAACTATACAAGGACAGATTCAGAATCCTTCTCACTAAGGTTCTCCCGATGTCACTCATACCGGGTTTCACACGTCTGAACCCGAATGTGGACCATAAGACACTAGCCAAAGCGCTCAAGAACTGGAAGATGGACATCGCAGGATACGTCGGATACGAGCGATGCGTAATCACTGCAGGCGGTGTAAGCCTTGAGGAAGTGACAGCAAAAACCCTGGAATCAAAACTGATCCCAGGGCTGTATTTCGCAGGAGAAGTTCTGGACCTCGACGCCGACACCGGCGGATACAATCTCCAGACAGCCTTCTCTACAGGTTATCTTGCAGGTATCTCAGCCGCTAAATGACGCCTGACCCGATCATTTCGTCACCGTCATACCAGACAGCAAACTGACCTGGCGTGATTCCACGCTGAGGTGCATCAAAAAGAATATAAAGACCGTTATCACGCATCACGACCGTCGCATCCTGAAGAGGCTGGCGATAGCGGATGCGTACACGATAGCGGCGGATCTCACCTGGCGACATAGCAAGGTCTCGACGAATCCAGTGAAGTTCTTCCGGAGCAACGCGGAGGCAACTGCGTGAGAGTCCCTTATGTGTATGACCTTCACCAACATATATTATGTTACGGGCTATATCGGTCTCGATTACAAAAAGTGAATCCTTGTGGCCTCCGACATTCAGTCCCTTTCTCTGACCGATGGTATAGAACTGGGCACCGTCATGCTTTCCGATGATCTTTCCATATGGATTCTCCTTATAGCGGGTCTTCTTGATATGCTTTCGTCCGCTGCGATAGGTCTCGGTCTCGAACTTTATGTCATACTGCACAGGCTGAGACAGTCGAAGGAAGGCGTCGTCTGAAAGCTCTGCGATCTTCTCCATTGAGAAAGGGCATCCCGACGCTGAAACAGGAGTAGCCTTATCCTCTGACACATAATCTGTTATCATCTTTGCCTCACCCTCTTCCCGCATAAGTCCGGAAAGGGTTTCCCTGATAAAACGATACTGTTCATTCTCACAGTACCATGCATCGAAGACCTCGACTATATCGCCCTCGCAAGGCTTGAGTTTCTGCTGAAGGAAGGTCGGAAGGTCCACCTTGCCGACGAAACATATTCCCTGGGAATCCTTCTTGTCGGCAGACGGAAGATCAGCCTCATGTGCCAGACGACGCACCTCAGGCTTGATGATATCTCCTATCGGGAACATTGCCTTTGCCAACTGCTCCTGGGAGAGCTGGCAGAGGAAATAACTCTGGTCCTTGTTAGGGTCAGAACCGGCAAGAATCCTGTGTACCTGCTGACCGTCCGGTCCCTGAATCGTCTCCTTACGACAGTAATGTCCTGTCGCCACATAATCAGCCCCGAGTCCTTCTGCACATTTGAGGAAGGCATCGAACTTTATCTCCCTGTTGCACAGCACGTCCGGGTTAGGAGTACGACCTTTCTCATACTCGTCAAACATATAGTCCACGACCCTCTGGCGGTACTCCTTGCTGAGGTCCACGAAATAGAAAGGTATGCCTATCCTGCGGGCAACCATCTCTGCCACGAAACGGTCTTCCTCCCACTCGCAGTCACCATGGAGAGTTGTCGAGGCATCATGCCAGTTCTGCATGAACAGGGCGAACACATCATAACCCTGCTGCTTCAGCAAAAGGGCCGCAACACTCGAATCAACGCCTCCAGACAGGCCTATACACACCTTAATATTCTGATTTCCCGCCATATATTGAGTCTTATTTGACAAAAAGCATTATATTTGTGAAGTCTGCAAAGATAATTTAATTGATCTGTTATGACAAGCAAAGAGATAAAAATCGCCTATATGGAATATGAATCCCTCGACCAGCTGGACGCGGAGGACAAGGCTCTTGCACAGGCAGCCATCGAGGCCACGGCATTATCATACGCACCATACTCAGGTTTCAACGTCGGTGCAGCCGTCATGTTCGAGGACGGAGAGATGATCAAAGGATCCAATCAGGAGAACGCAGCATATCCTTCAGGCATATGTGCAGAAAGAACTGCACTCTTCTATGCAAGTTCCAGCAGACCTGACGTGGCAATAACCGCTCTTGCAATCGCTGCCGGACAGAAAGGAGTACTTTGCGGAACACCTGCAACTCCTTGCGGAGCCTGCCGCCAGGTGATGGCACAGTACCAGCTGAAAAGCGGTCGCCCGATGAGGGTACTTCTTGTCGGAAGTGAGAAGATCTGGCGTTTCGAGAAGGTGGACGACCTGCTTCCTCTTATATTTGACAGCATCTGATTTGAGAAATACGGCAGTTATTTTTGCTGAATTCCAAAAAATGACTACCTTTGCATCCGGGAAAGTCATACACGACCAGCTCCCTCTGAATTCCCCCAGGGCTTGACCGCAGCAAGGGTAGGAGGTCGTAGCGGTGCGATGTATCAAGCTTTCCCTTTTTTCGTTTATATGGACATGGAGAAGGATGCAATATTCGAGTTGGCGGAGAGATATGTCACCTGCACCGGTAAGTCAGTCTTTCTGACAGGAAAGGCCGGCACTGGAAAGACCACATTCCTGAAACATATAACCCGCACTACGTCCAAACGCTTCGTCGTCCTCGCTCCGACCGGAGTTGCGGCAATCAACGCCGGAGGTTCGACCATACACTCCTTCTTTCAACTTCCATTATGTCCATATCTTCCTGATGTCAAGGAACTTATAACAGAATACCAGACTCCGGAACGATACAGGAGCCTGCGAAAGGAAAGGGTGAACATCATCCGCACTCTCGACCTTCTTATAATCGATGAAATATCCATGGTCAGGGCAGACCTGATCGATGCCGTGGACATGACCCTGCGAAGATACCGTCGCAACGACAAGCCATTTGGAGGGGTTCAGCTTCTTATGATAGGAGATGCCCAGCAGCTCTCCCCTGTCGTAAAGGAAAACGAAAGGCCATACATGTCACAGGTATACCCGTCGCCGTATTTCTTCCATGCAAAGGCACTGCAGAAGATGGACTATGTGACCATCGAACTGCAGAAGGTATATCGTCAGAAGGACCGTGAGTTTCTGGACATCCTCAATGCCGTACGTGAAAACCGCATCACCTCAGACGTCCTCAAGAAACTGAACGCCCGTGTGCATGCATATGATGAAGAGGACGAGCCGATACGCCTTACCTCGCATAATGCAAAAGCTGACTCCGTCAATCTGATGAAACTGGACGAGCTTCCGGGTGAACCGTACAGTTTTGAGGCGGAGACGGAAGGTGAGTTCCCTGAAAACAGTTATCCCGCAGATTTCGTACTTACGCTTAAGGTCGGTGCACAGGTGATGTTCATAAGAAACGACCCTGAAGGCGAATACTATAACGGTAAGATCGGAAAGGTAGAGTCCATCGACAGCAGGGGCCTGATTCAGGTGACTGACGAGGATTCTGGCCTGATAAACGTCACACCGGTGGAGTGGGAGAACATTCAGTATGTGCTTGACGAGGAAAGCGGAGAAATCGTTCCGAGCGTCCTGGGAAAGTTCAGGCAGTTCCCGCTGAGGGTGGCATGGGCGATAACCATCCACAAGAGTCAGGGACTTACATTCGACAGGGTGACGATCGACGCAGGAGCTGCCTTCGCTTTCGGACAGGTCTATGTCGCTCTTTCGCGCTGCCGCACCCTTGAAGGCATTTCCCTGGACACACCCATAAGTTATTCCGCGATATGCTCGGACATGCACGTTTCCGACTTCAACGCCAGAATACCTGAGATTCAAAGTGTGGAATCCGCATTGGAAAATGAAGAAAGGACTTATCTGTTCGATACTCTGAGGAATATATTCGACCTCGACGATGTCAGCAGGACACTAGGGTGGTTCAGAAAGACATGGACAGGAAGTCTCGAAAATATCTATACCTCTGAATATCAGACACTTCTCGAATGGCAGAACAGGATGCGGGATATTGGCAGGACTGCTGAGACATTCCAGAAACAGCTTTCAAGGATAGAGGCGGCACGGATGGATGATGATTCTTATCTGAAGGAAAGGCTGCTGAAGGCATCTGAGTATTTTCTGCCTGTATTTGAGCAGCTCCGCAACTTTTCTCTGGCATGTTCGGACCTGGAGATCGACAACAAGGAAACGAAGAAAAGGGTCAAGGAAGCATCAGACGAACTGCTCACCCTGCTTGATATCGGATGCAGCACCCTTCAGATGATTCAGAAAGACGGATTTTCCATCGACTCATATAACAGGATCCGTACGGAATGTATGCTGGAGGACAGGAAGAAGACCAGAAAGGGAAGGCTCAAGAAACTGGAGCACAAACCTGGAGAGGCCGGCATAGTGAACGAGGAACTGAGGGAAAGGCTGCAGGAATGGAGATCGGCAAGATTCAAACAGGACAATGTACCGGCATACACGATCATGCATCAAAGTACATTGATGGAAATAGCCACCTTCATACCGAAGACAAAAAAGGAACTCCTCGCCATAAAAGGATTCGGCGAAGCGAGATTCCAGAAATACGGCGAGGAGATTCTTAAGATTACTGCTGACTACAGTTCTTCGGTATAGAATTCTATTATGCGGGCGATGGCTCTCTGACAAACAGGGCAGAAGCTTTCGGCCGCATTGGTCTTCATACGGCAGTCAGGGAAGGGACGATAGACACCCTTTGACTGATAGCCGGCTCCTTCATAGACTCCGACAAGCGAATCCATCGAAGTTCCCTCATGGAAGGTCTTCCAGATGTTTCCTTCTACAGGTGCAGTCGGTATGGTAGTTCCCTGCGGAAGCATATCGTTCCATTTCGATGAAAAGTCGAAAAGGGTCGTGATGTTCTGTTCCCACGGCTCGCAGTCAGGATAATAATATTCCACGAACTGGTCATCATAATAATACTCATCCGCCAGGCCAGCGAAACTGTGACCGAATTCATGCACTACAACAGGCTTGAACGCTGAATGTCCGGCTGTGGTAAGAGTATACGAATTAAAGATTCCACCGCCACCGTAAGTATCTGTATTTGCAAGGATTACAATATGTTCATATGGAACGCCGCAGAGTCTGTCATGCATCTGACGAAGACGAAGCGTAGTCAGATATCTGTCAGAATAGAATGTATTGAAATGGGATCCGAGAGCAGTATCCTTCCAAAGGCCTTCGCCGGGAACGCTTACTCCGCTGTCCTGAGATGGAAGAGCGACAGCAACAAAGTTGAAACGGTCCTTGTATTGTCCGAACGGCTCATGTGCAAGTATCGCTTCCATGGCAGTCTGAGCATCCATGTAGAACTTATCCGCTTCTTCCGCCGTATATCCTTCCGCTACGATAGCGATATCAATGCACTCGTCCACACCTCCGCTCTTGAGAAGATATCTGTGAGGAGCAGGCGTTGGATTCAGACGACGGATAAGGATGTCTGAAGGATCGACTACATGGGACAGAGAGGACGACACTCCTCCACGGAAATCATAAAGTTCCACCTTTACTACTGCCTTCTCTGAAGGCATAGGAAGAAGGAATACATTCTCAAATGACTTGCGTACACGTGTAGCTTCCTCTGTTGCCTGCCATTCCTGGAAGAGAGTCGAGAAACTCTGGCTGAAAAGGATTCTGCCGGTCTCCATGCCGGTCATCACGATCTGTCCGTTGCCTTTCACAGGAGCCTGGTCAAGGTTCACTCTTCTTCCGGCCCAACCGTCGAAGACAGACATCTCGTCAAGGGATATCTCCTGCGACTTGTCTGTTCCGGAGAATATGTAATCAACGCGGAGAGTCCTGTCCTGTGCTGATGCCAAAAGGAATGAGCACAAGCATATTACACTGAATATCAGACGTTTCATATGATAAAACTTAAATTTTAGCAGCACAGTTGATACCATCAAGAGCGGAAGAGACTATACCTCCTGCATAACCGGCACCTTCGCCACATGGGTAGAGACCGGCAATCTGGGTATGCTCGAATGTCTCCGGATCACGCGGAATACGTACAGGAGAAGAAGTGCGCGACTCCACACCAAGAAGGAGGGCATCGTTTGTATAATATCCGTGCATCTTCTTGTTGCCTATTTCAGGGAATGCATACTTGAGCCTGAGGGAAACATGTTCCGGAAGAAGTTCATGCAGAGGCGCATTTGCAGCACCCGGATGATATGAGGTCTGAGGAAGACCGGTCGAAGGAATACGGCGGCAGAAGTCCATCATTCGCTGAGCAGGAGCCTTGAGGGAGCCTGTATACTCAAACATCTTACGCTCAATGTCTTTCTGGAACTGAAGCAGAGCCAGAGGTCCGTACTGCGCATATTCAGGAAAATCTTCCGGCTCGATCTGGACGACCACACCTGAATTGGCCCACTTGGAATTACGTGCAGAATTCGACATTCCGTTCAGCACAAGTTCGCCTTCAGCAGTAGCGGCAGGAACAAGGATACCTCCCGGGCACATGCAGAACGAGAACACTCCCCTTCCTTCAATCTGGGTCACGAAAGAATATTCCGCTGTCGGCATATATGGCTGATACTTACCATGATACTGTATCTTGTTTATAAGCGACTGAGGGTGCTCCACGCGGACACCGAGAGCAAAGCCCTTCGCCTGGATCTCCCAGCCCTTGCGGTCGAACATCTCATAGATGTCACGTGCGGAATGTCCTGTTGCAAGGATCACCTTACGGGATGTATATACTGTCTGTGAACCATCTCCAGAGGCTGGTGTGACGACTACATCAAAGGATCCGTCGCCCTTCTTCACGATATCTGTGACACGGGAATCGAAATGATATTCGCCGCCATGCTCAATTATGCATTTGCGGATATTCTCCACGACAACAGGCAGTTTGTCGCTTCCGATATGAGGGTGAGCATCGATAAGGATGGATTCGTCAGCACCGAAACGCACGAGCTGGTGAAGGACCTCGCGTATGTCACCCCTCTTTGACGAACGGGTGTAAAGCTTTCCGTCTGAGAATGTACCGGCGCCACCTTCTCCGAAACAATAGTTCGAATCCGGGTTCACTACACCTTCCTTTGACAGTTTCGCCATGTCGAACTTACGGGCATGCACATCCTTTCCTCTCTCGAGAATCACCGGCTTGAAGCCACGCATAAGAAGTCTGAGGGCTGCAAACATTCCAGCAGGACCTGCTCCTACAATCACAATCGGTTCTGCAGCAGACACATCCTTGTATTCCTCAAGGACATATTCCGGCATGACCTCGTCAGGCTTATAGACCTCGATCCTGTAACGGTACAGGATATCGTTACGGGCATCGATCGAACGACGCATGATGCGGTATCTGATCTGGTTCTTTGCCTTTGGAGACATTCCAAGGGCCTTTATGGCCGCAGCCTGAATCTCCTCTGCCGGCAGTTCCTTGCCGAGCTTGCATGTTATTTCGATTTCTTTCATAGTATTAGAATTCAGCCAAACGTGAAACCGGAGCGACGTCAAGTGACGAACGTTCTCCGTTCTGATAATGGAACCATCCGGCAATGGCGATCATAGCGGCATTGTCGGTTGTGAACTTGAATTCAGGAAGGAACGTGGTCCATCCCCTCTTCCTGCCTTCCTCCACGATACGGGTACGAAGTCCACTGTTCGCCGACACTCCTCCGCCGATGGTTATCTGCTTGATTCCAGTATCTTTGGCAGCCTTTATCAGTTTATCCATCAATATGTCTATCAATGCTTTCTGGAAACTTGCACATATGTCGGCCTTGTTCTTTTCCATGAACTCGGGGTCGATGGCCATCTGATCGCGGACAAAATAAAGAAGTGATGTCTTTATGCCGCTGAAACTGTAGTCATATCCAGGGATATGAGGCTTTGAGAACTTGAATCTGAGGGGATCTCCCTCCTTGGCCAGCCTGTCCACTACAGGGCCTCCGGGATAGCCGAGACCCATCATCTTGGAACATTTGTCGAAGGCTTCTCCCACAGCGTCGTCGATTGTCTGGCCGAGGATTTCATACTCGAGCGGACTGTTCACCCTGACGATCTGCGAGTTTCCTCCTGATACAAGAAGGCAAAGGTACGGGAACTCCGGCTGGCGGTTTTCCTGACCATCCTGCTTGATGAAGTTGGCAAGTATATGTCCCTGAAGGTGATTCACTTCCACCAGAGGCTTGTCCAAAGACATGGCAAGACCCTTCGCAAATGAAGTACCCACAAGCAGAGAGCCGAGAAGTCCCGGACCACGGGTAAACGCAATGGCCGTGATGTCTTCAGCCTTGATTCCTGCACGGGTGATGGCCTCGCTTACTACGGGTACGATGTTGACCTGATGGGCACGTGAAGCCAGTTCCGGAATCACTCCGCCATAAGCCTTGTGAACATCCTGACTGGCAAGCACATTGGACAGAAGATATCCGTCCTTGATAACTGCTGCTGAGGTATCGTCGCACGACGATTCTATTCCTAAAATGATTTCTGACATATCAATACAAAAAAGGCATGTTTCATGCATTCATTAGCATCGGCAAAAATACGGATTTTATCCGATATTTTTACTATTTTTGCAAGTTGGACATTAAAAAGCATCAAGGTCATCAGAAGAGCAGTCAAAATATTCTGGCGAATAGTCGTCGCGACCGCCAGCATTCTCTTTGCGGCAGCACTGGCAATACAGCTTCCGCAGGTACAGACCTTTGTTGCCGGAAAGGTTGTCGCCACACTCTCCGAAAGGCTTGACGGAGAAATATCCTTCGAAAAGATCCATCTCAGACCGTTCACCACACTCGTCCTGAAAAACGCAGTCATCGTGGACCGCAACCCTTTCACTGACACTGTCGATCCGGCCAGCGAAAAGATAGACACGTTCTTCCGTGCCGAATACATCATCGCAAAGTTCTCGCTTGACGGACTCAGAAAGCATGAAGGAATACATCTCGACAAGGCATTCATAAGCAACGCCCAGATGAATCTTGTGCTCGAAGACCAGGAAGACAAGGGAGACGGCGACGTATCAACCGACAACCTTTCACGAATCTTCCGTCTGAAGAAGCCTGAAACCCCGAAGAGGAGCGAAAAGGAGATATTCCACATCAAGAAGGTCGAAATCATCGACATGGGCTTTGCCATGAAGGATTACAAATTCGACAGGAACACATACGGAGACGAGGGCATCAGTTGGGCAGATCTGGACATAAAGGACATAGACCTCAAGGCAAAGGAACTCCAGTTCGTGGCAGGAATCATGTCCGGAGAACTTACAAGCCTTTCCTTCAGGGAGAAGAGCGGATACTCTGTCGAGAAGATAAGCGGAAAAGCCAGGGTCGGCAGAGGAAAGACCATCGTGGAAGACCTGCACATCGACGACCCTTGGTCGGACGTGAAAATGGCCTTGTACATGATGACTTATGACAACGTCAAGGCATTCCAGGACTTCATCAATCTCGTGAAGATTGACGGAGAGATTCTGGAGAGCAGCCTTGACTTCAGGACCATCTCATACTTTGCTCCTGAACTCATGGGAAACAATCTCAAGATCGACGTGTCAGGAACAATGTCAGGATATATTGACGACTTCACATTCAGCGACATAAAGGTAAATTCGGTTTCCGGAAGATTCAGGGGAACCGCTGACGGAAGGCTTGCAGGACTGCCGGAAATCACCGATACATATCTCGACGCGAGACTCAAGGAATTTTCCTTCACCAGCAACGGACTTGACCATTTCCTTTCACAATGGACGGATGAGAAAAATCCACTTGGTCTGGACCGCTTTGCCAAAGGAACGGTATTCAATCTTGACGCAAGAGGCACAGGCATGATGAACAGTCTGGCAATCAATGCTGACATCAGGTCCTCTATCGGATCTGCCGAGGCGGACGTCACTCTTTACAACATCGTGGAATCAGATAAGCCGATAGGAATTGCAGGAAGGATCCAGACAGAAGACCTGGACATCGGAAAGATAATTGACAACGACCTGCTCGGACCGGCCACGCTGAAGACCGCAATGAAAGCGACGCTTGGAAATGAGGACCATCCTTCAGAAATCAGGATCGACACCCTGAAGATCGACAGGCTGAACGCCAACGGTTACGACTACAGCGACATCACCGCCGTAGGAAACCTCTCGTCCAACGGTTTCGACGGAAGGATCGTATGCCATGACCCTAACCTCAACTTCCTGTTTCAGGGAGCGTTCGCACTCTCTGCCAAGACACAGAACGCACGATACAAGTTCTTCACAAACATCGGACATGCAGACCTCAACGCCATCAACCTTGACAAGAGAGGAATGTCAAGAGTGCATCTGAGGGCAAGTGCGGACTTCACCAAGAGCAGTGCAGGAGACCTGCGAGGAAAGATTGACGTGGGAGACATCGAACTGCAGAACAGCACCGGTTCATACAAGATCGGCAACATAAACCTCGTGTCATACAGCAGCGACAGCACATATGTCATCCGCATGGACTCGAAGTTCCTCAACGGAAACTATACCGGCAGCGCACCTGTCACCACTTTTGTAGAAGACCTCAAGGGCATCACACTCAAGAAGGAACTTCCGGCATTGTATAAAGACGCCGCCTATGATTGGAACGGAAACACGTACAGGCTCAACTTCAAGTTCAACAACTCGATGGACCTGCTCAACTTCGTGATGCCGGGCCTTTACATTGATGAGGGCACCATGATCAGTGCGGATGTGGATAGACAGGGACGATTCACCGCTGCAGTCAACTCCAACCGACTGGCCTTCAATAAGAATTACCTCAAGGGACTCAACGCAGCACTGAACAATGCCGACGACGCACTCGACTGTACCCTTGACTGCGCAGAAGCAAAGGTTGCATCCATAAGCATGAAGGACAGTTATCTGAACCTTCACGGTCAGGACAATCATATCGGTATGAAGTTCGGATATGACAATGCAAGCGAACTCACCAACACGGGAGAGGTCATACTACGAAGCACGCTTACAAGGGAAGACAACATTCTTGATGTGGGAATGGAATTCCTGCCGTCATCGATTTTCGTTAACGCCAAGGAGTGGAACATACAGCCTTCGGAACTGCATCTGAACGAAGCAGGAGTCGACGTGAAGACATTTGCCCTGACATCAGGAGAAGAGCGTATAAGCATAAACGGAAAGGCATCAAAGGATCAGCAGGACACGCTGAACCTGAACCTCGGAAGATTCGACCTTGCCATGCTTAACGGCATCATCGGACGCGAACTGGGTATCGAGGGAGCGGCAACAGGAACCGTACAGCTGACATCCCCATTGAAGGAAAAAGGTATACTGGTCGACATGATATGCGACTCCACATATTTCGCATATGTACCTCTCGGAATCGTGAACATCGAGAGCCGTTGGGATGAAGACGACCAGAATTTCGCGATCATGCTCAGAAACGAGATAGACGGAAGAAGCAGCATCCATACAGAAGGAACCTTCACTCCGAAGGACGAGACTCTCGACATGACCGCCAATCTCAACTGGATGAGCATCGGATACGCACAGCCGCTGCTTACCGACGTATTCAGCCAGATGAACGGAAACATCTCAGGACTCATAAAAGTCAGCGGTCCCATTTCGAACCTGAGCATATCCAGCGAGAACACCTACCTCGAAGACGGACTCCTCAGGGTGGCATATACAAATGTGCCTTACCATGCAGACGGACCGTTCAGGCTTGATGATACGGGAGCATATTTCGACAATATCTCCATCCGTGACGACTATACGGGAACCGGCAGAGTGAACGGAAGCATCAACTGGGATCATTTCCGTGACATGAGTTTCAACACCTCGATAACCGTAAATGAGATAGAAGGAATAAACATCTCCGAGGACAACGGGGAAGGATTCTACGGCAGACTCTTCGCGACAGGTAACGTCAGCCTAACCGGGCCGTTGAACTCCATCCTCCTTACAGTCGATGCTGTAACGGCAAAGGATGGACAGCTTCACATTCCTTTGACCAGCGCCGCTACGGGAGAAATGGCCAACCTTCTCAGATTCAAGGAGGTGGAAGTGATTGAAAGGATTGACCCGTATGAGGCCATGATGGTGGACATGAAGGCACGCGAAGAGGCTCAGAGCGACTTCAGGGTAAAGTTGCGGGTGAATGCACAGCCTGAGGTACAGGCATTCGTCGAGATCGACAAGGCCAGCGGTAACGTATTGTCCGGATACGGAAGCGGTCTGATCGACCTCGAGGCCGGTACGGACATCTTCAACATCAACGGTGACTACATCCTCAGCGGCGGAAGCTACAAGTTCGTTGCCCTGGGACTGGTAAGCAGGGATTTCCAGATAGAAGACGGAAGTTCCATCAGGTTCAACGGAGACATCATGAACAGCACCCTTGACATCAATGCCGTCTACAGGACCAAAGCTTCGCTCTCCACCCTGCTTTCAGACGAATCTTCAGTCTCAAACAAGAGAAATGTGGCTTGCGGAATCAGCATCACCGACAGGCTCAGCAATCCTGAACTCGGATTCTCGATCGACATTCCTGACCTCAACCCGATGATCAAGTCCAGGGTGGAAAGTGCCCTCAGTACAGAAGACAAGGTACAGAAACAGTTCCTGTCGCTTATCCTCTCGAACAGTTTCCTTCCTGACGAGCAGTCCGGCATCGTGAACAACTCATCGCTTCTGTATTCGAACGTGA